>Ga0100390_10002141_pt1 | contig 17433 bp, 15 predicted proteins | sample CryGeymeta201514_FD_81540 | JGI IMG/M metagenome (GOLD analysis project Ga0100390, IMG submission 81540) | Groundwater microbial communities from Crystal Geyser aquifers in Utah, USA - Crystal Geyser metaG 2015-14 | ecosystem: Environmental > Aquatic > Deep subsurface > Groundwater | place... | reverse complement strand
TTTGAGCGAGCCACTCGCCAATGGACTTATGGATCGCTCATAATGTGGAACAGGTTCATTTTACCAAAACTAGGCTCACAATTTACCATAAAAATAATAAAATAATAATATTTACCCCTTACCAAACGCCTTTCCCGACGCCTTCAAATTCAATTACCAGTTTCCAATTCAAAATCAAAACATCGTTCCTCTTCTGTATCGGATAAAAACGAAGAAATTGAACCTCTCTTATCTTGATCATTTAGCGAGAAACATTTTTACGTGCATCTTGCATACTGCTAGCATCTCAACATTTTCACAGAGCTATTGACTAGAAAGATCCTGGAGTTTGCTGCGGGTCGGAAGGCCCTAAGATGACAAAAAATGGAGATCATTTTTACTAGTACTCTGAGAAGAGCATCTGCCTAAAGAAGCCAAACTTCTAGATCGAAAGAAAAAATGCTCAGCGTTTTGAACTGGGGGTCAGTTTGAAATTCTTCTGCCGTCGATTAAGAAAACTATACTAGGCTACGCTGGTCCTACCACGGCTTAAAAGCTGTCGCCATTCAAGCCTGAATAGTGTAATAGCTCCAGTATGCCTAGCTTGTAACACTCAGGTAACATCGATACCAAAGTAAAGCTTAAAAAAAAACGAGCCGCGTTATTATGAGTGCATTTTTAAATCAAGTTACATTCCCTATTTTCCTTTCAACAAACATTCAATTCTGGTAGTATCTTGTTCATATACGTACGATCTGTCGTGTTTTCGTCCATCATCGTGATGATCAAAAAGCGCAGTGCCGTGCATCTTCCGATTAGCATCCATCATTCATGAAAAAACCTTTCGCATTTTCTCTTTCCATTCTACTAGTACCTGCATGGTCATATACCCTGCTTACCCAGCCCGTAGATAGGATAATCGTCGCACCAGATCCATTTCCAAAACACGTGACACTGGTACACCTTGATTGACACAAAATTGAATCACTTCGGCATAGGTCTGTGCTCCACTTTCCAATACCTTTATTATTTGTTGATCGATTGTGTGCGTGTGTATTTTTTGGTAGCATGATATGATGATAAAATATTGGTTGGTATGTGTTTGGTCACAATGCACATTAAACAAGAGGAAGGTAATATTGGATGAGCTTACATGATATTATGGAATCTTCTTTTTACATGACAAAATCAGCCGGAGGACATGTGGCAAGATAATCTACCTGATAGACCAATTCTTCGTCGGTCAGGGAATTCCCGTTGAACATGTTGGTCGACGAAGGATGTGCATATTTGGTGGTAACCGGAATACTACTACTGGCTGTTGACGTGCGCTCGACGTCCATAGTGCTACTGCTGCTACTGCCGCCGCCTTCGTCGCAGCTCGACACGGTCGATGGTGGAGGAAGATGGTCCACTGACATCATGGTCATGACCACATCATTATTGTCGGGGTTCTTCTGCTCTTGTTGTTGTTGTTGTTGTTGCAGCTTGCGTCGCTTCAGGTCACGCTTCTCTTCTTGTTCTTGCTGTTCAGAACGATCCAATGATGACAGAGGATCTGTCGAGTCAAAGTTTGGACTCGCCGATGTCGAGCGAGGATGTGTGGCCGATGTAGGTGCAGCAAAATGCATGATATTGGAAAGCGTTCACCGGCGGTGTGGAGAGTATCGAGTAATTTTGGAGTTATTTAATCAGGTAAACTTAACTGAAGATTAATTGAAGTCTTAACCTTGCCCTTGCGTTGTGTTTGTGGTTGCTGCTGTGGATGAGAAAAATAACTACTCTACTCGGTATTAGTAGAATTCATGCTCGGCGAAAATTATTCCTCGTAAAACTAATTTTTTTACTTTTTCACTCGCCCAGAGTTTTGAATTACAGTAGGTCTAGTCTAGTAGTATTTTAGCTACGTAAGTACTAGTACTAGAGTCGTTCTACAGTATTTATTTTTTCGTCATCACCCAATCGCCAAGTGTGGAAATGGTACCTCATGATGTCTTATGCGTGATTAACATCATTTGGGATTGTTCTGACGTCAATAATAGCTGCTCTTAATACTAGACTAGAGTAGTATTAGTAGACTTGTACGTAAATAGAGTAGTAGCCTAGTCTATTCGTTCAGTTCCATCCAAATAAGCTAAAAAATGAATTCTCTCTACTATCAGCCACTGTAGTATGTAAATTGGTACTACGTAGCTAAAATAATTGATGGATGACAAAAATAATAATGGAACAAACAAGAAATAAACAATAATAATAAAGGTAATATCCTCGAATTGCAATTCAATAGAGCACAATATTGACTTGATGACGAATTCCAACACAATTGCTTTCTCGTTGTCCGTGTTGGCGTTTTGGGTTGCTTCCTCAGTTCAAAGCTTCCAGCCTACCCTGGGGAATTCTTTGACACAACACCAACACCAACTACTACTACATGATAAACAACAATCTAATCCTCCTTTCCACATCACACGAAAAGCCAGCCGTGATCCATGGACGCGTTTGTTTGGTAAAAAAGCAGCTCGAAAGGGCGGTGGTGGTGGTGGTGGTGGTAACAAGCCCCGTGGACAACAGCAACAGCAAGAAAAACAGTCTGTCAAAGATCAACGATTTGATGCGGCCACACGACAATTTATGTTTACCATGGTAGGATTGACCAAAATGTTACCCGACAAATCCAAAAACATTTTAAAAGATATTCACTTGTCGTTTTATCCTGGTGCTAAAATTGGTGTCGTAGGTTTGAACGGAAGTGGTACGTGTGCAAGAGAGTTATGTTGATTGTGCGTAGTTTGGTTGCAGTGGAGTTTGTATCCATTTCGTGTCATTTTATCCTCAGTTGGTTTATATGCATTCGGTAATAATCAACTCTATTTTTTGTAATAAAAAAATGAACAGGTAAATCGACAATGCTTAAAATCATGGCCGGTCTTGACAAGGAATTTGAAGGAACCGCTCGTCCCCTCCCGGGTGCTTCCATTGGATACCTGTCGCAAGAACCCGAATTGGAATTTGAAACGGTACAAGAATGCGTTGATGATGCCGTAAAATCTTCGCAAGCCATTTTGGATCAATACAATACAGAGTCCATGAAACTGGCGGATCCAGAATTAAGTGATGAGGAAATGCAGGCCGTCATGGCCAAGGTCGAGCAGCTCAATAATCAAATTGAAGCGGGTGATTTGTGGGAAGTGGAACGTGTCGTTTCGCGTGCCATGGATGCTTTGCGCGTACCACCAGGTGATGCCAAGACGGCGGTACTGAGTGGAGGAGAAAAACGCCGTGTTGCACTTTGTCGATTGCTATTGGCGAATCACGACATGCTCCTGTTGGACGAACCAACCAATCATTTAGATGCCGAATCCATCCAATGGTTAGAACAATTTTTAGCGCAATTCAAAGGCACTGTGGTATGTATCACGCACGACCGTTATTTCCTCGAAAATGTAGCCGAATGGATCTTGGAGCTGGATCGCGGCGAGGGCATTCCTCACGAAGGAAACTACTCCAGCTGGTTGGAGAAGAAAAACAATCGGCTTATTCAGGAAAAGAAAGAACAAACAGCCGCAGCCAAGGCTGTCGCTGCGGAGCTGGAATGGATTCGATCCAATCCCAAAGCCAAAGGCAACAAGAGCAAGGCTCGACTCAACCGCTACGATGAACTATTAATGGCTGCGGCGCCCAAAGAATTGCGTAATGCGGGACAAATTTATATTCCGCCAGGCCCACGTCTCGGCGACAAGGTCGTTGAATTGAAGAGCGTTCGCAAATCGTTTGGCGATCGACTCTTGATCGATGACTTGTCTTTTGAAATGCCCAAAGCAGGTATTGTGGGTGTGATTGGACCTAACGGAGCTGGCAAATCAACGCTTATCAAAATGCTGTTGGGCCAAGAAGAACCTGACAGTGGAGTCATTGATATTGGTGATCCCACAAAGATTGTGTCTGCTGGGCAGGAGCGTATGGATGAACTCAATCCGGAAAAAAGTGTCTTTGATGAAATCTCCGGTGGACTGGACGAATTAGAACTCGGAACTGCCACCGTCCAGTCTCGAGCCTACCTGAGCTGGTTCGGGTTCAAGGGTGGACAACAACAAGCGAGAGTTGGAAACTTGAGTGGAGGTGAGCGCAACCGAGTGCAACTGGCGAAGATTCTCAAGGCTGGCGGAAACATGATTATTCTGGATGAGCCCTCCAATGACCTTGATGTGGAAGTGCTGCGAGCGCTCGAGGAAGCTCTTTTGGACTTTGCAGGATGCGCCCTAGTGGTGTCGCATGATCGCTACCTCCTCGACCGTGTTGCTACGCATATTTTAGCTTGCGAAGGCGATTCAAAGTGGCACTTCTTCCCTGGCAACTATGCCGAATACGAAGCCAATCGTTTAGAACGATCGGGACAGACGAGCATCAAGCGAATCACGTATGCTCCTCTCGTCAATGCATAAATAATAAGCAATAGAAGCTAAGATAAGTAGAGTTGCCTTGCATTTGAGCACAGTTTGGATAATTATTTCCATAGCAACTAAAGTATTACTACAAAAACCGATCGGGCTATACTAGCTGCCATCCTCATTTTATAAAGATTGCTGCGTTGTTGGCAGCGACTGCGGCACCAACAGCCGGCGTGTCGTGCGTTCGATTCGTTCCTTGACCATCATCAAAAGTGCGCTCTTGAGCAAGGTATGCAAAAGCTGTACACTGCATCCTTTGTACCATCCCTTGCAAATACCGTCTTGCTGATAAATGCTCACCAAGGTATGTACCATAGATTGCCGCGATGTGACCATCAGCATAACTTTGGCACGAATTAATGGGTACGTCGTAATCGTAGCACAAAATTTGGCGAACAATCCCAAGACAAAAGCTTCCATCATGCTTAGATTTGTCTTCTTTGAGGCAGACATGGACTGCAACAAGTAAGACTTGGCTGTATCGAAGACGGTGTAATGAATGGAAGGATTGCTGCACAGTAAGAGGGATGGATATAGTCCTTTCCAAAGCGAACCCAGGGAAGAATCATTATCATCATCATCGTCGTCGTCGTCATTATCATCGCAATTAGAACCTTTCGGCCGCCGTCGCCGAGAACGATGACCATTGCTTGTAGAGTTGGGAAATGATGTAAAAATTCCAGAAGTCGAAAAGGACGGCAGTTTATCGAAAGTGCTCATTGCATTCTTGCTCTTACTGACTAGTGAAGTCGAGGATGTCGTTGGCGTTATGGTAATATTGACACGACATTTTGAAAGTTTGCTGGAGGAAGCCATGGGAATAGTACTTTCATCATTCTGTTTCTCTTCATTTCTAGAAGTTTGAGACGACGACAACGATGTACTACTCAAAGCCGGGTTTCTCTCCTTGTTGTACAATAGTTGTTGTTGTTCGGAGCAAGAGTCGTAAAAGATGTCACTCTCGGTAAGATTGTCAAAGGCTACTTGATTCCACACGTCCTCCATGATTGTTTTTTTCTGTCGTCGTCGTTGGTGTGCTTCTGGACCACGTTTCGTGGTTTTTGGTTTTGATGCTTGATGTTTCGAGGCAAGAACATCGAGAGGCAACGTGATACACGTATTCAACATGGCCGCTAGGGCCGACAAAGAAAGTCTCTCGACCGGAGACATGGAAGATCGTTCACCATTCTTGGCAGTATTTTGCATCCACCAACTGGCAATCCAAGAGTACAGATAAAAGTAGCAAAAACTGGATGATGCTGCATGCATAGTCTTTAAATGCAGTCCACGAAATAAAGATGGCAATGAGGACATTAGTATCAATAGTGCACCTTGATTCCAATGTTTCTTCTTCTGTTCGTTGCCATCATTATAACAGTCCTCCTCCTCCTTGTCCTCGTCTGTACAGTTGTCGTCATCATTTTCGTCATAATTACTACCATCATCATGCGTTTCATGCGTCCCTGCTTGTAATTTGGTTTTTAATACATCCATAGGATAAAAAGTCCACAGCGAGACCAAAGACGCAACGACACCTGCCAAAGCATCCGCCAAAGCTTTGCGACGTCGCAATTCGGCTTGATTTAATAATCTTGCCATTCTTTACTTTTTTTGGACGAAAGAAAGATGCGTTTGTGATTTGTGGTTTGTGGTGATAGTTGAAGAACAGACAACAGACAGTGTGTGGGGTTGATTTGCCAATTCAGCGGGAAAATAGACGACTATTGTCACGATGACATGTCTGACAGTTCCAATAAATAGAACGAGTCAATTATGATTGTCTTGATCTCCTTGTAGTCTTTCATCAACAAACGAAAAGAACAACCCCAAAATAATACAGTTAAGGGAAAGTAGCAAATTTAGCTTTGGTTGTGCAGCAATCAAGTAAGTTGACTACCTGGTACCGTGCCTACTGCTAGTAGTAGTACGTACAATATTCATTCAGTACTACTAGTAGTAGTACGAGTGTAGCTATGACTACGGAAAGTTGAAGGTACGGGTTAATTTGGTCTACAGAAGACCCACAGTAGCTCGAACAGACAAACGAACCAAAGTAATAATGGAATGATTGCGGAAAACATAATCCACAATCCACAATCCCCCAAACCACAAATAAGACGTGTTATTTTTGTCAAGTTTTGACCACCGGTCAAAATGGGTCGAGAATTTTTTGACCCAGACCAAAATAATAAATAATACTCCTGTCCACCATGGACAATGTAGTCCAAACAAACCACACCAACAGCATTTTTATTCAAGCAAAAGACACAGCCATCAATCACGAACACTTGGTAATATTTTTGCACGGATGGGCCCAAAATGCTCACGTATTTCGAAATCGGACCAAGACACTGACAAGACGATTTCTGCAGCAGGGTATTGATTGCCTTTTCTTGAATGCTCCGATGCATCTTCCACCTCTAACAAATGTCGATTCAACATCAACAAAAACAAAAACAAGAGCAGTATCATCATTGCCATCTCAACTGTGCAGTAATCACAGTGGTGGTGGTGGTGGCCGTCAAGATGCTCGCGCCTGGTTTTACTACAACACCAAAGATCCCACGGATCGTTCACATTCTCAAACAGGAGAAACATTGCACTACGTTGGACTTGAAAAATCGTTAGAGCTACTGCAATCGGAACTGAAACAAATACCATCAACGGTTCATGTGAGTCTGTTGGGATTTTCGCAGGGTGCTGTCTTGGTCCACATTGTAGCGGCTCTCAAGGAACGAAACACAGCAGCAATCAAAACAAGGATCAACGACAATAACGACTCGTCGGTATCAGTATTATTAACATCATGTTGTAGTAGTAGTGCTTCTGCTTGTTGTTGTTGGGATCGAATTCACAGTTGCATTTTGATAGGAGGGTTTCCTGCCACACCATCCAATTGGATGCTGCAGCAAAGCTGCTGCTGTGATGATGAACAAGCACCGCCGCCGCGGCAACTGCAGCTGCTGCAGCTCAACAATATCTCGAAACTATCATCACTTCATATTGTGGGAATACATGACACGAGCGTTCCACCAACTCTTAGTTACGATTTAGCCGCATGTTTTTTGAACCGTAAAAAAGTGTTGTTTGAACATTCCGGGGGACACGTTGTTCCTCAACAAGCAGAAGTGTGCAAGAAAATGGTAACATTTATTTTAGAAACTAGAAAACTAGCTTTTGTAGTGGGAGGAAATCGGAACGATATAAACGATACATTTATGCTTAAGTTAGTTGTTACCATCGCCAGATTGGGCGTCGTGGCCGTGGTTCGTCCCGTCGCTCGCTGTTGTGTCGGCCACCGCGGAACCAGACATCGCTACTAATACCTGGTATAGCATTTGCTGCGTTAGCCTCCTTTGCATTGTTGTAGACGCTGAAGAGTGAGACGTTTGGAAGCGCTTTCAATGGGTGCTGCAAAAAGCTCATCATTGACCTGATCTCTAGAGATCCCAGTGATCCATGTCCTGCAAACATAAATGAATTGCTGCAGTGTGTTCCATCGTGATCACTTATGGAACAAAGCGCAACACGAGCCTGCCAGAGCTGTGCAGTTGCAGAGGAAGGGTTTCGAAAGTTGAAAAAAGTCGGACGCATATTCTACCAGTCTACCACAATGATTTCCAGAAACAGCTTGCATACCACGGAAGAGAAATAAATAATGATGCTCATGGATTCTTTGAACACCGTCGTGTGGCGACCCACACTTGCCCTTCGAATCTGACGTCATCCACGTAATCGTCTCATCACACCAACCACGGAACAGAATAGCAAGCATCGACAACCACAACCACAACCACAACAACACAAAAGCAGCAGGAACTCATCAAAAGCAGTAATCCAATACCATACTCTGTACAGTTCTCATTATTATTTTTCAAGCAACTGAAATTAATGCTACCACGTTGCATTCGTTAAAAGCAACCGAAACTAAATAATTATTATTTGTTCGACACAATCTAGCGATACCCACCAAAACTACAAACTACAAACTACAAACGATGAAGTTTTCGAGCCTCCTCATCTGTGAATTTTGCCTCGTTGCATCGCGGTTTACTCTGCGTCCTTACCATGTCTCTGCGTTTCGCGGGGTTCCATTGGTTCAGGGACATCGGCGATTTGTTCAAAGGGCATTGGAAGGACGACAGTGGTCTGCATCGTCCCGACGAATCTTACCGGCTTCTACCACCAGTATGTTATACCGAGGAAATCTGTTTGAGTTCAGTATGTCGTCATCGTCGGCCGAAAACAATGGAGGTCTGCCCAGTAGTATCGCAGAATCAGTCATCGTGGATTTTTCTTCCGAAGAAGTAAATTTTTTGGAAGAAACCTTTGCAAAATCCGTTCATGATGCCAAAGCACTAACGCAACAACTCGTGGAACAATTACCTACCATGCCACCAGGTCTGGTTATTAAATTGAAACAAGGTCAAGCCGATGTCAATGAAACCGTGAGAGCCGTGGCAACCTCTCTCAATGTTCTTATGGAAGCACAATTAGAAGACGCCCGAGATATACTCAAAGAATTGTTGGGAGCAGGAGAAATTAACAAGATGGATGCCCTCATTGGAAAGGCGGCCCGTGATAACAAATTAGATGCCGCTTTTTTTACTGTTTTGCAAATGAATTTGCAAGCCGCTACCCAAAATGCACTGGTGGCGGAAGAAGATTCCGAGGCTAGTCGGGTTCAAATTTTGCAGCATGTGTACACGAGATGTCAGGAAGAAGTCGAAAAGAATATTCCACCCGGTATTGCCTTGCTCAACAAGCTGTTGCGAACCGAAATCGATTCCATTCGGGCCAACCAATTGCAACATTATCTGTGTCCTCAACCGAATGTTATTACATCACCCGATGGAAAGGAGATTGAATTGGGCAGTGGAAAACGTGTCTTGGTAGAGCCCAAATTATTGGTAGATGCCATTGCCCAGGCTGTGAAACAAATTCGCACCGTCGAACAAGCGGGAGCAACGGACCGAACAGCGGCAGCCAACATGGTAGAGTCATGTAGAAACGTGGCTAAGGAAGCACGTATGGTTATTGGAAAAAACTATGGCGTCGAGTCAGAAGAGTTGAAGGAGTTTGAACAGGGACTCCAGCCTGTCTTTCGACCAGAATCTCCCGAATCTGTTTACATCCAGGGAGAATAAACTACCAGTAATACTCTTGTGCATACTTGCATTATTTTTAAAATGATAACACCACTTCATATACCATAGCAAATTTACAAAGAATGCAGTTATGAACGGTACTCGACTTTGTAGAGATGATCAATGCAACGAAATCCAAGAATGAAGTACTATATCTCATGACCACACTACTGATAGCAATTAACAATCAACTCACAATGTGTTGAAGAAGCGATCCCCATAATCGCCCAGACCCGGAACAATGAATTTGTCCTTATTGAGGTCCTGGTCAATGGCAGCCGTCACGATTTTGACTTGGGGGTACGCCTTCGCGAGACAGCAAAGTCCCTGAGGAGCACAAATCATATTGGCAAAAATAATTTTGGCAGGATCTACATTGTTTCCTTTGACCAAGACATCAATGGCCGTAACGGCAGATCCACCAGTAGCTAGCATAGGATCGCACAAGAGAATGTACATGTTTTCAACACCGGGTGGTAGTTTGTCGTAAAAGAGTTTGGGAAGCTTTTCAGGATGTGATTCGTCACGTTGGATCAAAATTTTACCGACTTTACATCCCGGCAATATGTCCCGAACGGTTTCTAACAATGCATCTCCACTTCGGACAATGGATACAGCGCAAATATTATCAGGGGGTATGGTAGCTAGGCCTTGAAAATGTCCACAAGGTGTTTCAACGTTCCAGACGGATGTGGGGAATTCTGCCAGGGCATCTTCCGCTAGGATCCGCATAGCTCGTTTTGAGTACCTGACGAAATCTTCCGAAGTTGTCGTCTTGTCTGACGTTGGTAGAAAGAGCAGTTGGGAATAACCTATCAATTTGAGAGTTGCGGAGGGAGGAAATAGACGCAAACACATACACTCACACAAACACGGTTACACGCCGAAATGGCAATTTCTTACCTCTCATATATGAGAACAATACTTTATGAGCCTTGGAAGGTGAAATTACTAACAGCGGGTGAAGATCGCTGGTCTTGTCTGAAGCTTCTAACATGTTATCGGGATTTTTATGGACAAAGTTGTTTTTGTGTTCTCTATTTCACTGCTAATTTATTGGAACTCGAAGCAAAAAATAATAATATCGCTGCGCGGCAGGAGGATCTAGCTATGGGCCTACTACTAGCTGAGTAGTAGTCTAGCGAAAATGTCGTACCGGTAGCGCTACTCTGCAGTATGACAAGTAAGAGCAGCATGCTGGTGGGCAGAAAAGATACAGTTAAATTACAAATATGCGACCAAGTTTACATTCAGTCGCACATTTCTCTGAAGGGAGAAGAAAACTCTTTCGGTTTCTTAAATTGGATATTATTATTATGATTTGAGATTCTCCATTATTTCGACTTTGCTTGCTTGTTGTTGCCACGTCCTGGAATATTATACGATGGTTTGTTGCGATGCGTAGCTTCACATCATCACGTCCGACTCGACCCCGAACTCATTCAAACATTTCCGTAATACAGTACCCGTAATTCATAATACGAAAGTATTAAACAACAACAACAACAACAACAACTATATACTTAATATCATGGAACATTTTAAGAAGCAAGAATCTCTAAAGCCCTATTTCGACAATGCCTACGGGTTTGTCGTCTTTGAAAAGCTTGGGAAGGTGGCCTTTTTCTTTGTAGGAGCCGCAGCAGGACAGGGTGATGTTTTCATCAACAACAAGGATGGGACTGAAAAGAAGGTGGGAAGAGCTACCGTCATCCAAGCTACTGGTGGATTTGTGTTTGGCGGAGCCATCTATTCACAAATCATTTTCTTCGAGACGGAGAAAGATTTTCAAACCTTTACCAGTGGCAACTTTGAATTCAGTGGAGAAGCCCAGGTCACGGCGCTTACAGCGTCTGTCGGCACCCGTGCATCTACCATGGGTAACCAGGGTATCACAGCTGGAATTCGTGCCAGAGACACCACGATTGGTCCCCACGACTGCACATACGTGAAAGGGATGAAAGTGTACACACTTACATTGGGTGGTTTGATGTACGAGGCCGCCATTTCGGGACAGAAGTTCCTGTACAAGGCGGACGAATAGAACAACAGCAAGGCCGGCGTTCCATTGCTGCTGTCATGTTGTCATTCGAGTGAGATGCGTTTCTGTGTAAAAGGTAGGAGTTATCGTCGAAGACTTTCCGGTAAGCAGTCAAAATGCTGCAGTCTGTGTCCTGTACTCGTAGTATTTTAGACTGGATATATAATTATTAATCGTCATCAAGTCTTTCCCATTATATTCCCTCTTGCAATGGAGAATGACATTGCACTCGTACTTGTATGTTGTAGCCTTTTTTTCTTCCTTCATTCAAACAACTCCTTTTGTTGGGCACCAACCGTAGCGTTTATCGGTCAAGATTCGAACCATTTCGATTGGTCGATTAGAAACAATACCACCGTGAAATCCTTGGAGTTGTGCGACCCGTTCTAAATCTTCGGTCGTATCTACCGTCCAATAAATAGTTTTAGGAATGAATTGTTCTTGAATGTGTCGCAGAACTTCCACTCCCGCCGTCGCAGCATAGTTGGCATGCTTGGGATGGTATTCAATGGATGGCATAACATATTCATAATTCCATACCTCGGCAGCTTCTTGAGCCCTCATTCCATTATCACCTTTCATTGCCAAAGAAAAACTACAGTGTTCTCTGAGGTCCGTAACGAGTGAAATTTCCTCATCATTGATTTGGTTGGCATCGATGATGAGCGTACATTGCGTTGGTTGCAATTTTATTTTTTGTACCACAACAAGTATCTGTTGTAGCAACAGCATGGGTTCTTGGAGAACCGAATCTATTCCTTGTTCCTGTCTTTCCCAATTGGCTTTGGGTTCCAACGAAACAAACCATTCCCTGTTGGGCATGGCTTGATCCAAGAGTTGCAAAACTGTTTCGAGTGGTTGTTTCGCACAGGGACTGTAGATGTGCGTCTTGTTGGTAAATTCCATAGGATGAGCTACTACCAGTACTTGTTGGATACGATCATAGATCAAGTCCAAATCCAGATAATGAATCTTGTTTGCGTACAATTGTTGAAGTCCCCACAAGCAATAATTTTTCGACGATTGATCATCTACTGCTAGTGACAGCTGTTGTTGTTGTTGTTGTTGTTGTTGTGCATCGTCGCTTATCAAGGACCGATGACTCCCTACCATGAAATCATTTCGATAAAAGGCATCTTGTAAACCACAACGATCGGATATTGGTGCAATACTGTAGTAGTACGGCGTGAGATTATCTCGGTGATTGTTTGCTCTCTGGATGCGATGTTTGACACGAAGGATGTATACCAAAAAGGTTACGGAAACCACCAAGGGAATCAGTGCTTGCAATACGGAGAGAACATTCTTCCAGGAGGGAATATAAACAATGTCACCAGACAAGTTCTTTTTCATAGTTTTTCGTTTGCGATGATGTCGTCGGAGGGTTTCATGTTTAATAGAGGCAGCAGTCGTTGCAGGACTACGACTAGTAGTCAATGGGGTAGTCTCATTGTTGGACAGTAACGTTGAAGACGGTAGCAGCAGTGCAGCAGCAGTCTGCGATGATTTCCGTCGACTGAAATTACGTTCCGATCGCATAATTTCGTTTGCTTGTTGCCACAGTCAAAAGGATTGCAAGGTGCGGATTTTCTCCGGTAATACGCTAGTGTTTTTGTATTACAGTCGATAGTAGTGGAGACTTCCTCTGGTCAATTCTGAACATGATTTTGATTTTTGATTATTTTTATTATTTTTATTATTTTTATTATTTCAAAAAATGTTGTCGTGTGTGTACTCAGAAGTATGTTGGTTGTACTCTATGTGCAGTCAGCAGGAATAGGTTCCTCAAAACGCACGTGAGCGTCCAAGTTGCATGAATGCTCGTACTAGTGTACTGCGATAGTGCTCTTGACGAGTAGAGTAGCTACTAGTAGCTACTAGCTAGGAGGAGGAGCTAAGCAGTAGGCCTAAGTACACTCAACAAAACGAGGAATCCGATACCAGGTACCTGGTACAGTCAGTAGTGAAAAGGAATAGATAGTTAGATGATGATAGATACCAGGTAGACTACCATATCACAACAACAACTCTACCATTATCGCAACATTGATTATAAAAGATTCTCCCACTACAATTCGATTAATTCTTTAATTAAACAACACATCTCTTCAGATAGCGATAACAGTTCAAGCAAAATTCCGTTCGCTCGTAAAAATATGTCAGAAGAAGCAAGACACATGAACGATACGACAATGCCACCACCTCCACCTCGACGAAGCAAGGGTGATGATGATAACGACAACAACAACAACAACAACATCATGGCACCACCAGTATCGTCGTTCAAATCCAAAACGATTCGTTCTCTTGCTGCTACTGCTACTACTACTACTACGACTGGTATTCCTCGGAATAAGAAAGGACTGGCGAAAGGATTTGGTTTGCACGATTGGGCGCTGTTAACCAAGACGGCGAAAGATTTGGCACAACGCAAGGGAGCTCCATTGCGACAAATAACTCGTGACGAATTACGACAACATTGTCACATTTGGGATGGATGGTGTGCTTTAAAAGGCAAGGTCTATAATATTGGTCCCTATTTACCGTACCATCCGGGTGGTGAAACCATCATGCACAAGGTACTGGGAAAAGATGCATCGGTTCTGTTTGACAAGTATCATCCGTGGGTAAATATTGATGGGTACGTACCCGCTTTTTTGTGATTTTACGACAGTAGTAGTGATTGTAGTGTTGTCTGTCACTATTTTGATATGCGCATTGCGCATTGGCACTGTGTTGTTTGTTATTTGTGTAATGCTGTTCTTGAGTGCGCGAGGTTCGATTCATATTATTATTTCTTATCGACTCATACTATATTATTATTCCAACCATCTGTTTTGACTAAATTCACCAACCAACATTATAAACAATGCACGACAACACGCACAAACACCAGTCTGGTGGGAACCTTACAAATTGGATACTTGGACGTGGAATCTCAATCATCAGACAATGATAAAACTGGTTATCTTCAAATGCAACAACAACGACAACGACCATCGGAACAGAAAACAACCATTGGCCATCATAATAATAATGAATTTACAATTCCGGCTCCGGTTGTTGCTGTGACCAAAACGAAAGACAAGAATGGTGTCTCCAATGTTTTGCCACCAGCTAATTTTGACGACAAGACGAACGATATTGACGATGATGACTACAAAGAACCATGGGAAACATAATTTTGATTTTTGTAATACGACAATTACAGCAACAGCAACAATATACCGGTTCTTGTTATTATGTTTATCACGAATGCTCAAAAAACTGCATCTATACCCATTGACCACATGTTCAGGTACCGGAATACCATTGGGGCCGCTTTTCCTTTTTCTGTTCGCAAATACGGTACTCCCTACACAGTACGTCCCTCTGTGTTTAACTCGTCAGTATCGTGGCACGTTTTCCATTTGCATCCCCGACAAAAAAATAATTCGATCGAAGCCAATAAGGAGCGTATCAAACCACTCGAAGCCGATACTTTACATACCATGAACTTGGCTTTGGGAAGAGGTATTGCGAGTGTTTTTTTGTAGAGCCTGATAAGTAATACTGTAGACTACTCCGTACTACTGTACTCCTACTAGTCTAGCTACCGGTAGCAGTCCTCTACTCGAGTACTAATTTTCTACAGATCTATCATAAGCAAAGAGAGTAAAAGGACTAAGATATTATGATGTGAAAGCAGGCATATCAATATTCATCTAGTTATGGAGTCAACCTCTGAGTCCCAAGAATATCGCTAGCTAGTACAGTAGAGTAGAAACAAGTCAATCTTCCAGCGTCCACCTGGGCTTAATTTGCTAACGTACTCGTGAATCATTAGAAGCGTAGACTACCCATTTTTTTCATGCATTCTCATTCATTTATTACTAGTATTTCTTCGACTTGCTGTAGAGACTAGAGACTAGAGACTCCTCTCATCATCAAACGAAACGACTAGACTACTAGAACCGCAAAGAAACAAAAGCCAAGCTGTGTTCATTGAACACGTTAACCACAGCTGGATTTGGATACGCGATCGACTCAAGCAATTTTAGTATTATGAGGCAAATCCGACTAGCTCCATTGCCGTTGTGCATTGGCTGTATCTTGGTTGCCAGAGGCCAGGAGTGCGCCAACCCATCATCATCATCCACGTCTAGTGATGAAGAAAGGTTGGAAACTATTCGCTTAGGTCTGGAATGGTTTTTAAATCCGGATCATTTGCCACTGGTAGTAGCCCAGCGACACGGTATCTTTCGTGATTTCGGGTTGAACGTGGAATTGGTAGAGCCCGCCGATCACTGGGAAGCCGAAGAAGAAATTGTGGCCGGTCGTTTGGACGTGGCCGTTACCGAACCTCTTCACTTAGCTCAAGACGCTGCCAAAGGAAAACCAGTATTGGGCTTTTCAAGATTTCTGCATACGGATGGTGGTGTCCTCTACGACGCTGGACGCGGTGACATCCAACGACCGGCAGACATGTGTGGCAAGACAATTTCGTATCCAGGATCACCAGGACCAGGCGGACCCGCCATTGTCAACACCATGGTCGAAGCCGATGGAAAAATGGATTGTAACTTGGACAGCTACGGCAAACATAATGGTGGTTTCTTTCATACCGATGCTCTACAAAGCGGAAAAGCCGATGTTGCCACATTGATATTTTGGAATTTTGAACTGCCAGAAGCTCGTGCAAAAGGTATGAAGGATGCCGCCTTTTTTTCATTAAAGGAATACGGTGTACCAGACTTTTGTCAATTGGTTCTCATGACCACGCCATCCAAATTCCGACAGGAAAAGGACAGCTTTCGGAAATTGATTTTGGCCATGCGAAAGGCAACAGGCTTGATTCATCAGAAACCGTCTTTAGCTAGAAAGTACTATTATGATCATGTCAAATACGCCGATACGGATGCAACCAACCAAGCCATCGTTGATGCTACATTCAATGCTACATTGCCGGCATTTCCAAATGACAACAGCATGTCGCAAGACTACTACCAAAGATTGATGGCTTGGCTCATGGAAACCAATCAAGTTGAGGTGGCATCTGCTGAAAGAGTAGAAGTAAGCACTTATTGGACGAACGAAGTGGCTTGGTAAGCAAATGCTCCGGCGTGGACGTCAACATTGGGAATTGGCCAGCAACATATTTTCAACAATGACTTTCACAACAAAATCTTTAATGTTATTGATGGTGCCAGGGATAGAATAGAAAAACAAAGCCTTTATGAATTAATCTGGTATTGAGTTATCTACTCCTACAACCCAAACAAATACGACCGTGTTTGACAACACTGCTCACAGTATTTTGATTTTAAATTTTGGGTACTTGATTTTTTTTCAATGCCGATTCTGAGTGGGAATGCAAAGACCACCGTCATCACAAACGATTTTTTCGGGACACGGGACATTCGAGTTGCAATACCGTAGACCCGCACAGGCACTGTTACATTCCTCTGACGTTTCAAAGTTATTCAAATTTCCTTGACAACCTCCGTAAACGAATGATTCGCAATTGTTCGATTCGGTATTAAAATAAAAACGTGGAAAGTATGCACGACACATGCCGGTTTGAGAAGGTTGTGCACAAAAGTCAGGACGGGCACAGGTTAAAAGTCCCTTGGAAACACAATCGTTCATGATTTCTGTAGAAGCGACACCATCACAATTGTGAGGATTTATATATTACACATTATCTGACCCCATGGCGGGGTGCTCTTTTGGCTCAGAGGCATTATCTTCAGATGGTAGCTGAAGTGGTTAAGCGGTGAAGCATCAGGCTCATAACCTGGTTGCCGTAGGATCGACTCCTTCAGCAATGCATTAGCAT
>Ga0100390_10002115_pt1 | contig 17549 bp, 18 predicted proteins | sample CryGeymeta201514_FD_81540 | JGI IMG/M metagenome (GOLD analysis project Ga0100390, IMG submission 81540) | Groundwater microbial communities from Crystal Geyser aquifers in Utah, USA - Crystal Geyser metaG 2015-14 | ecosystem: Environmental > Aquatic > Deep subsurface > Groundwater | place... | reverse complement strand
CTTGGCGGTACTTCGTCCCCCATCAACATTGAGAATACTCTATCACTTTCTTCGGCTTCTGTAATCATAATCTGTTTTAAAATTCGGCGCTCCGGATCCATCGTTGTATCCCAAAGTTGGTCAGGATTCATTTCTCCAAGACCCTTATAGCGTTGAACATTAGGTTGACTTGTTTGTTTGGTCAGCAATTGAGCCACCAGTTTGTCTTTTTTTTCATCGGAATATATGTAATGAACTTGCTTACCTTGTTGGACCTTAAAGAGAGGTGGTTGGGCTGCATAAAGATGTCCTTTACGAATTACATCGGGCATATGTCTAAAGAAAAAAGTCAAAATAAGAGTCAGGATATGTTCACCGTCAACGTCGGCATCGGTCATAATAATAATTTTGTGATAGCGAAGTTTTGCGTAATTGATATTTTCTCCAATACCCATCCCTAAAGCTATGACAAGATCTTTAATTTCTTTAAAAGCTAAAACCCTATCTAAATAAGCACGTTCAGTATTCAGGATCTTACCTCTTAAGGGAAGGATCGCTTGGAATTTACGATTACGAGCTTCCTTGGCGGTGCCGCCTGCCGAATTACCCTCAACCATAAATATTTCACAAAGTGACGGGTCTTTTTCCTGACAATCAGCTAGTTTTCCAGGAAGAGTGGCACCTTCCAAAGCCCCCTTTCTCATAACAGCTTCTTTGGCAGCTTTAGCCGCCAATCGGGCTTTCTGAGCCAAAAAAATCTTTCCAAGGATTTCTTTACCGGTTTTTGGGTTTTCTTCAAAATAGGTTTCTAAATATTCAAAAACAGTTTGTTGAACAATAGTTTGAACTTCTGAATTTCCAAGTTTTGTTTTTGTTTGTCCTTCAAATTGAAGATTGGTTGCAGGCATTTTTATATAAATAATAGCTGCGAGTCCCTCTTTAACATCATCTCCGGAAAAAGTTTCGCTATTTTTATCTTTCTCTCCTAACTCTTTTTTTGCATAATTATTTATCGCTTTAGTAAGAGCTGTTTTGAATCCGGTTAGATGGGTACCGCCTTCGTGAGTATTAATAACATTGACAAAAGAGTGAATGTTTTCATTTAGAGATAGATTGTATTGAATGGCTACTTCAACCTCTTTATCATCAACCTGTTTATGAATATAGATTGGGTCATGAAGAACTTTTTTTCCTCGATTCATGTCACGAAGTAAAGAGATGATTCCTCCATCAAAAAAATAAGCAAATTTTTCCTTAGTTTTATTATTAAAAATTCTGAAATAAACGTTATTAATCAAATACGCACGTTCTTTAACTTGTTTTTTAAAAATTCCATTATTAATTTCTATGGTTTCCTTAAAAATTTCTTTATCTGGCAAAAAAGAAACGGCCGTTCCTTGTTCAAAATTAAAATTTAAAATGGATTTTTCCACTTTTTTAACCGGCGTAATTGGGATGCCTCTTTTATATTCCTGCCTATAGATTTTGTTTTCTCTCTTAACTTCGATAATAAGATGATCGGATAAAGCATTAACAACTGAAGCGCCTACGCCATGAAGACCACCGGAAACTTTATAAGCGCCGGCGTTAAATTTACCCCCAGCGTGAAGTTTGGTCATGACAAGCTCGAGGGCGGAAACATTGTATTTGGGAACTTTATCAACCGGGATTCCCCGGCCATCATCAATGACCGTTAAGTAGTTATTGTCCTCGATCCTTATTTCAATTCGAGTACAAAAACCAGCTAAGGCCTCATCAATTGAGTTGTCAATAATTTCGTTTAAGCAGTGGTTAACACCATATTGTGCAGTAGTGCCTATGTACATCGCCGGTCTTTTTCGAACCGGTTCAAGCCCCTCAAGTACAACTATAGAATCGGCTCCGTAATCAGATTTTTTTGTAAACGCCATAAGTATTTCCACCCCTTGCCCCGCCTTTGAAAGCGGGGCTAGATTAATAAAAATTTATTTTAATTCTACTTTTCCACCGGCTGTTTCAACTTTTTTCTTAGCTTCTTCAGCGGCAGGTTTTTTCACATCAACTAACAAATCTTTTGGTGCAGACTCTACTAGTTTTTTGGCATCCATGAGTCCTAGATTAGGAAGGATTTCTCGAACGGCTTTGATTACTCCTAATTTATTGTCTCCGGCGGCGGTCAAAACAACGGTAAAGCTGGTTTTTTCTTCAGCAGCAGGGGCAGCGCCTCCAGTGACTGGAGCAGCGGCAACTGGCATAGCAGAAACACCAAATTTTTCTTCTAAATATTTGGCTAATTCAGCCATTTCAACTACTGTCAAAGTTTCGATTTCGGTAGCGATTTTATTTAATTTTTCAGATAATTTTATTTCAGACATTTATGATTTCACCTCCTTTGATTTAGCATTCAGAATATACACAAATTTATTAGTGTTATATTTCAAGGCATAAACAAACTTGCTCATCGGACTCTTCATGCTTCCAATAATCCTTCCTAACAGTTCTTCCCTACTTGGGAGTTGGGCGATCTGAATAGATTTTTCAGCATTGTATAGGGTTTTATCCAGTAAGGCTAATTTTAAACTCAAGGTAGCGTCCTTTTTAGTGAATAAATAAAGCGTCTTTAGTCCTTCATTCCACCGATCACCTAAAGTTATTAACGCGGCCGTTTCTTTTAAGGGGAAAAATTGTTTTTTAAAATCGACAAATAGCTTATTTTTTAAGGCAATTTTATTAATCGCTTTTTCAAACAAAGTATTTTTAATTACCTTAACTTTTGAATCACTTTTTCTCAATTCCTTACGTAGAGTTTCTAAACCTTGATGAGTTGTCTTGCCTATTTTTACTAACAAAAGGTTAGAATTTTTTTCTATTAATTGGAAGATTGAATCAACCTGATTTTTTTTATTAATGTTTGCCATATTTTTACCGTATCTTGACTAACTCAAGAATTTTACCAGGATTTATTTTTATACCTGATGTCTAAGGTGTTTTCATTATATCATTATTCTCCCAAAAGTTCACGCAATGATTTTACATTCTTTTCCTCTTTATGATCTTTTTGTTTTTTTCCAGCGTTGGCACTTTTATATTTTACCGCAAAGGCTTGTTTTTTCTGGAATGAGTCAACTCGACCTTTTCTATCTAAAAATTTGTGTTCTCCGGTATAAAAAGGGTGACACTTATAACAGGCTTCAACAGTAATCGTTTGTTTGGTTGATCCGGTCGTAAACGTATTTCCACAAGCACAAACAGCCTGAGCATCGGAAAAATATGTAGGATGTATTTTTGCTTTCATAGGATTATCAGTATAACATACAAAAATTAAAAATTAAATGTTAAATAAACTGTTAAACATTAAACGGTTAGAACCTAAAAAAACATCTAAACACTAAACTTTTAAACAAGGCACGTGTTTAATGTTTATGGTTTAATAGTTTTTTTAACTGTTTAAGTTTTAACCTTTAACTGTTTAGTTTTCTCTATAATTCAACAGTTGAGGTGTTTTGACGGCTATATAAATTGTGGCGATGATGGTCGCGATTCCGCCAAAAACAACTGATAAGGGTGTACCCATCAAATAAGCAGCAAATCCTGCTTCTGTTTCTCCCAGCTGCGGTCCGCCGATATAAAAAACCATACTAACGGCGGTCATTCTCCCCCTTATATAATCTGGCGTATTAAGTTGCCGGATTACATTTCTGATAACAGAAGACATTAAATCGCCGGAACCAGATAGTGCGATAAAAAACAAAGAAAGATAAAAATTTCTTGATAAAGCAAATAAAATTGTATTTAAACCATAAAAACAAACGCTAAAAATAAGTAATTTACCTTTATTTTTTATCCGATTAATAAAAGGAAAAATAATTCCAGCCAGGATAGCACCAATGGAAGGAGCGGCGTAAAGAAAACCTAATCCTTTGGGTCCAACTTTGAGAATGTCGACGGCAAAAATCGGCATGAGGGTTGAGGCTGAAGCAAAAAAAGTGGCGACAAAATCAATCATCATTGAACTAAGAATTAAAGGAGTGCTAAAGACAAATTTAATTCCCTCCATAATACTTCTTAAATTAAGTTCGGGCTTTTTTTCTAATGTTTTTAAAATCGGCTTCATCAACAACAGCACAATGATGACAGCAAAAAAACTTACAGAGTTAATTAAATAAATTGATTTAACACCCCAAAAGGCAATAATAAATCCACTAATTGCTGGTCCAATAAAGTTCGTAGAGCTATAAAGAAGATTGTTTATATTGACCGCGAATGGAAAGTCTTCTTTTTTCACTAAGTTTGGAAGCATCGATTGACGAGCTGGTGTTTCGAACGATGCAAATCCTGCCTCCAATCCAACCAAAATGTAAATAAGAGTTGGGGTAATTTTTCCAGTTATTGTTAAAAATGCAAGTATTAATGAATTTATTATCGAAAAAAATTGAACTAAAAAAATAATTTTTTTTCTATTGAATACATCGGCAGCAATTCCGGATACCATCGATAAAATTAAAACCGGTAAAAATTTTGCTAAGCCAACGATACCTAAAGAAAGAGGCGATTTTGTTAATTGATAAATCTGCCAATTGACGGCAACATCCTGCATGAAAGAACCGGTACGAGATATAAAAATTCCAATTTGAAGAAGAATATAATTTTGATTTTTTAATAAAGAAACAAGAGATTTTTTATTCATTGTGGAGCGAAGACTTTATCCCATTTTCCTTCTTCGATTATATCTTCAAGATTATGAAAGCTTTTTCCTATCCGGTGATCGGTCAGACGGTTTTGAGGAAAATTATAAGTTCGAATTTTTTCAGCCCGATCCCCTATTCCAACATTAGTAACGTAAGAATTCCTCATTCCTTTTTTCTTTTCTTCTTCAAGTTGATAAAGTTTGGCGTTAAGCAGATCCAGGGCGATCTTACGGTTTGCTCCTTGATCTCTCTCACGGCTGGCTGTAACTACAATCCCAGTCGGTCGGTGTATCAACCTGACCGCTGTTGAAACTTTATTTACATTTTGACCACCATGTCCACCAGATCTGTAAAATTGCCAATCAAGATCATTAGGATTAATCCGAAGATCTGATTGAATAATTTGTGGTAAAACAACGATAATACAGGTAGAAGTGTGGATCCTTCCCTTTCTTTCTGTATCCGGAATTCTTTGTACCCGATGAACGCCAGTTTCATTTTTAAATAGATTAAAAACATCAGGACCATTTATCTTAATTGTTTTTTCATCCAAATTGGAATATTTAAATCCTTTTTTTTGGGCAAACAGTAAATACGATTCTAATAATTCTTCCATCCAGAGTTTTGATTCATCTCCCCCGACTCCTGGCAAGGCTTCGATAATGGCAACGTTTGGGTTGATTAACATAATTAAATTGACCTAATTAACCTAATTTCTAATTGATCTAAATAAATCCCAATAAACAAAATTGAGATTTGGTTATTTTTTAGGTCAATTAGGTTAATTAGAAATTAGAAATTTTATCAAATCTTGTTGGGTTAGCTTTTGTTGCTCACCCGTCTTCATATCTTTCAAAACTACTTTTCCATTAACCACTTCTTCTGGTCCAATAATGATTACGTAAGGAATATTTTTCTTATTTGCATATTTTAGTTGTTTATCTAATTTATCTGTTGGGACAGGATAAAGAATGGTTGATATATTATTTTTTCTTAGTTCATCTGCAACTATTAAAGAATTATCAAAAAGTTCTTTATCAAATATTGTTACTAGAACTTTACCAATAGTTGAGGAAATGTTGATCATTTTTCTTGATTTGATGACTTCGACCAATCTTTCTATGCCAAAAGATCCACCTGTGGCTGCGACTTCCTTTCCAACAAACTTGCCAATGATATTATCGTATCGACCACAACCGGCCACAGATCCAACTTCGCCTTCCAGTATTTCAAATTCCCACACTGGGCCAGTATAATAAGCCAGGCCCCGGGCAATAAAAGGTGTGAACAGGTAAAATTTTTTATCAAGTTTAACAGTTTTAAAATAATCAAAAATAATTTCAAGTTCATCAATTGCTTCCATAGCTATAGGAATATTAGTAAGCTGTTTTTTTAACTTAGTTAACAATTCTTCAGTTTCTCCTGTTAGAGTAATAAGATCCAAAATCTTATCAGATACTTCAGGGCTAATTTTTCTTTTTTCAATCAATTCTTTTTTGACCTTTTCTCTGCCAATTTTGGGTAATTTATCAATAGAGATACATATAGGAATAAATTCTTTTTCTGAAGCCCCAGCAAATTGGATGATTCCACTGAGTAATTTTCTGCTATTAATATTGGCTCGAAACTCTTTAAAACCGATATTAGTCAAAGCCTCTATTCCCATCTGAATAAATTCTGCGTCACAGATGACGGAGCTACTTCCTATCGTATCGGCATCACATTGGGTAAATTCTCTAAACCTGCCTTTTTGAGGCTTTTCACTTCTCCAAACATTTTGTATTTGATACCGTTTATAGGGAAATATAATATTGTTTATATTTTCAGCCACAGTGCGGCACATTGGTGTCATAACATCATATTTAAGCATGATATCTCGTCCACCTTGATCCTTAAAACGGTAAAATAGTTTTTCTGCCTCATCACCCAATTCACCAACAAATATATTGCTGTTTTCCAATGCTGGGGTTTCCAATGGTTCATAGCCATACTTCTCAAATACTTTTTTAAAAATATTAATGACATATTCCCGAATCTTTACATCTTCAACAAAATAATCTCTGAAGCCTGCTAATTTTTGAACTTTGATTTGATCTGCCATATTCGAAATTATATCAAAATTTTAATTTTATTTTAGCTTTAAATTTAAATGTTACACCCTAATGTTACGGTGTAACATCAAATTTTGAAGCTATAATCCCCTCTCCTTTTTACGTTCTAAGGCTAATTTCATTTCCCAAGCTGCTGTCCAGTTTATTCCAGGACGACCCGGATAAAAAATTTGACTAAAAATTTCTTCAAAAAATAACCAAACTTTTTCATGTTTAACCATGTTCTTGAGTACAGGAACAATTCCCTCACTTCTTTCCAACGATAATTTATATTTATTTACAGTCGTATTTGATACTTTTAAAGCCTTACATATCATTCTATAGTCAATCTCTTTTAGTAAAAGATAAATAATAGCAATTCTTTTTATAAGCATAATTCGTTCAGCAGGAGTTAGAAGATCAAATAATATTTTATTAAATTCTTCTTTGTTTTCAGTCTCTCCCAAAACCTTATAAAAAATAGAAAATATTTTTTCGTAGTCTTGAGCCTTTATTTGCAGATATGAAATTCTTATCATATGTTACATCGTAATGTTACGTTGTAGCAAAATCTTTGTCTACCGCTTATAACCTACAAAAGTATACATTTAGATTGATAGAAGATGAAATTATTGACGATAGATACTTAGTGATTATAATTTAATCAAGAGTGATGAAGATATTTTTTATTTCTTTATTTCTCCAGATCTTTAGGTTTATTTTTGTTCCAGATTTTAATGTTGAAATTAGATTGTAAACAGATTGTTCGTCAAAGCCTGCAATTATTCGACCATCAATTTCTGTAATAATATCCTCTTCTCGGATATCGGCTTTTTCTGCCGGTGAACCTTTAATTACCTGGGTGACATAAGTGCCTTCAGCAAGTCCATTCTGACCAGCCGTTTGCGTATCTATCATTTTGTAGTGAATTCCAATGATAGGCCGATTTATAATTTGCGAGATTGTGGTGTTTGGAATAATTAAAGCTTGATTATTTGAGATAAGCTTATTATTGTTAAAAAAATAAGTTAATAATCCAAATTTTTGAGCAATCACAATAATAATTATTATTCCAGATAAAACAAGCAGAAGTTTTTTCATATCTCGACTACGCTCAATATAAATAACTATTTAGTCAAAAGCTCAATTGCTTTTTCTAGTTGTTTGTCAACTTCTTTAGTAATTGTATTTCCTTCCTTGATTTCATTTATAACTTTAATTTTTGGTTCAATTCCTTTACCGTTGATCCAATCACCATTAGGCAATACCCATTTAGCAACGGTCACATGTAATCCAGCCCCCTCTCGTAGATCAAGAGCTTCTTGAACCGATCCCTTTCCAAAACTTTTTTCACCAACCAATTGCGCACGAGAATGATCCCGAAGCGCGCCCGCCAAGATTTCCGAGGCGGAAGCGGAGCCTTTATTAATTAATATAACTAATGGAATTTCCTTTAATACTCCAATTCTTGAAACTCGATATTCCTTATTGCCGTACAAAGTTGCTTCTTGTTTGACAATCAATTTTCCTAATGGTAAAAATTCTGATGCAAGGTAAACAGAACTATCTAAATACCCTCCTGGGTTATCTCGTAAATCTAATACTAAACCGGCAACTTGTTTATTATTTGACCATTTACGATTAATTTCTTCAACAGCTTTATTCCATTCGTCATTTGTATTATCTCCAAATTGATTAATTTTAAGAATAGCGATATTTTTTTCGTAAGAAACCTCAACTGAAGCAATAATAATTTGCTGTCTGACAATAGTCACTTCAATTTCTTTATTATTCCTTTCTAAAGTCAATTTAACTTTGGTATTTTTTGGTCCACGAATTTTAGAAACAGCCTGAGTTAGAGTCCAATTACTGGTTGTAACGCCATCAACTTTATTAATAAAATCTCCAGGCTTCACTCCCGAGACTTCAGCTGGAGATTTTTTTAATGGAGCAATAATAATAATCCGATTATTTTTTAATCCTAGCTGGGCACCAATACCTTCAAATTTTCCACCTAAATCATCTTTGGTTTGCTTATTTTCTTCGGGGGTTAGAAAAAATGTGTAAGGATCCTCGATAGATGCGACCATTCCTTTAATGGCCCCCAAATACATTTTTTTAGGATCGACTTTTTTTTGGTCAACATAGCTTTCTTGTAATTTATTCCAAGTTTCCCAAAAAAGATCAAAATTTATATTACGTTGGTTGTAGATTGCAGGCTGCAGAGAAGTAAAACGACTTTTATATTCTCCAATTTTATAACCACTACCAAAAATAAGGACAATAAAAGATAACGTCAAAAGAATATTTGTTAGTTTATTATTTTTCATTAGTAAAGATAAATAGTACTTGAGTTACTCAGTATAGTGCAATAGGTAAATTTTGTTTTAGTAATTTTTTTGTAATCATTAATATTTTTTAATTGGGCGTAAGGGGTTCCTAACTCTTCGCTCAATTTAGATAAACTTAAAAAACCATTGGCTCCAAGTGCTTCTGCCTTAGCTTTATAATAAGAAGTTATGTTTTCGCAAACAATAATACTATTCAAAACGTTTTCTGAATTAAAATCGGATCTTTCATCTGTATAAAATGTTTTACCACCAAAATTTTGGCTAACATTTTTAGCAGGAAATTCTTCACCTTTATTTATTTCGATAGACAATTCATTTTTTTTAATCTTATTCACTTTTCCCTTGAAATATGAATTAACAGTATTTTCGGCTTCAGTTTTACTAAGTATCGTTATCGAACCGTCAGAATGATTAATTTCTTTAATCAAACCTGAATATTTAGAAACGATTTTTTTTGTTGTAAATATTCCCTTATTGATGGCTAATGTTTCATTCTTTTCAATTGACTCTCCAACAAATTTTTTTAGATAATGAAAAATTTTTTGTGGAGGCACATTTAAATTTTTTGAAATAGAAATATTCACCTCTTCTTCAATTCTTTTTTGTAAAAATGGTGTGTCGAAATCTACCGTCTGACCTTCTTTCAACAAACAATGATCAGAGATAGACAACGGAATAATTATGAGCATAACAATTCATTATATGAAGAAAAAGTACTCAACGCAAACCCTGGTATGATACGTAAGGAATAAGAGCTAAATAACGGGCATATTTTAATTCTTTGGTTAAAATTCTTTGATGTTTAGCACAGACATTAGTTTTTTCACGATTTAAAATCTTCTTTCTTGGAGTCAAAAATTTTTGCAAATTATCGACTTCTTTAAAGCTTGGGTTTGCTTTAAACTGACAAAAAAAACATTTATTCATATAATATTTTTAAATTTTTAAAACGGAATGTCATCAGGGTTTACGGTTTCTTCTTTTGGTGACTCTGTTTTGGCTTCTTCCGTCTTGATCGCTGCTTCTTCATTTGCTGATATTGTTGCAACCTTTTTATCCGTTGGGCCTGTTTCAGTCATTTTTCTTCCTTCACCAAAAACTATAAAATCATCAAGAACAATTTCCGCGATTGTTCTTTGGATACCGTCTTTTCCGGTAAAAGTTCGATATGTCATCCGACCTTCTGCAAATACTTTTCGACCTTTATTCAATAATTTTCCGCAAAGTTCAGCTAATTTTTGCCAAGCGACCACTCTATGATATTGGACTTCTTCTTTAGCTTGACCGTCGCTTGATGTCCAACTGCGATTAGTAGCAATGCTAAAAGTACATACTGCGGTTCCTGCCGGTGTATATTTTAATTCAGGATCGCGGGTTAAATTACCAATTAAAACAATTCGATTTAACGATCGGCTCGCCATAATATTACTCCCGGACTAATAACAAATACCGTAAAATTTTTTCGTTAAGATTAAGTTTATTTTTTAATTCTAATACACTTTTTTTATCAATTTCTATCTGAAAGTTATAAAACAAGGCGGTATGATTTTTCTTTATTGTATAAGCTAAAGTTTTTTCACCCCATTTATCCTCCTTGGTTACTTTACCTTTGCAGGATTCGATTAATTCCTTAACATTTTTTGCTTCAATCTCTTCCTTAACTAAGAAAGTTAATTCATATTTCATATGTTTATCTGTACTATAATACTAATTATGCTGGAGAAAATCAACAGCAAGAAAAAATTATTGTTTCATTGTTTCATTGCTTCATTGTTTTTAATTCTTGTTTATAGTCGGTTTGTAGGCTTAGATTGGGGTTTACCTTTCCCGATGCATCCTGATGAGAGAAATATGGCAAGCGCAATTCAGGGTCTGAATTGCATAATTTCGAATTTTCGCGAATGCGGTAATCCTCACTTTTTTGCCTACGGACAGTTTCCACTTTATTTGGGCTATCTGATTACTTATTTCTTAAAGCTAGAAGCAACTATTAGTTTGAGGATAATATCGGCAATAGCATCTGTTATCAACGCAATAATTATTATAAAAATTATAAAAGTTATAATTAAAAAAGAATCTCACTTCACACTCTTTATCTCTTATCTCATTATTATTTTTTCTCCCTATGCAATTCAATTTGCACATTTTGGCACGACGGAATCTTTACTTATGCTTTTTTATAGTTTAATTATCTATTTATCAATGCTAATGTTTGAACGCCGTACAACCGGAACGGTTGTACAGTTAGCTTTAGTTTCAGGATTAGCAATAGCAACGAAAGTTTCTTCAATAATATTTATTATTGTTCCGTTAATTACTATATTATCTAGTCTGCGATCGTGGGATAGATATAAAAATCTTGTTAAATTTGGAATGTTGACAATAATTTTTATGGTGTTATTTTCACCTCATAATTTCATAAATTTTGAAGATTTTATTAGCTCAATGAATTATGAATCTGCAGTTGCCCTCGGAAAATCTTTAGTTTTTTACACGAGACAATTTTTTAATACACAACCCATTTTGTTTCAGCTTGAAAAAGTATTTCCTTTCGCTCTTGGTTGGCCGGTATTCTTGATAGGACTTATGGGGCTAATTGGGGCTAATTGGAAAGACAGGAAAACAAATTTATTGCGTTTTGCCTTTTTAATTTATTTTGTTCCCAGTGCCATGATCTATGCAAAATGGAGTCGGTTTATGGCACCTGTATTTCCAATAATTATCATATTTGCCGTTCTATTTTTGCAAAGGATAAAAGTTATAAATTTTATAAAAATTATAATTATTATATTTGCAATCATTCCCGGCATCGCTTATCTTTCTATTTACCAAAACCCTGATGTTCGTTTTCAAGCTTCAGATTGGATTTATAAAAATATTCCTAATAATTCATATATTTTATCGGAAACGGCCAATGTGGTTGATATCCCTGTTTTAAATCCGAAACTCGAAATTCGAAATTCGAAACAAATTCAAAATTTAAATTATCAAATAATCTCTTTCAATTTTTATGATTTGGATGCAAGTCCAGAGTTACAGTTTGAGTTGAGTAACCATTTACAAAAGGCAGATTATATTTTTATCCCGTCGAGAAGAATTTTTGCAAATCATTCAAAACAAAAATATCCGATTTTAAATAAATATTATGAGGGTTTATTTTCCGGAAAATTAGGATTTGAAAAAGTGGCGGAGTTTAAGTCATACCCGGAAATTTATCAATGGAAATTTCCCGACGAACAGGCAGAAGAAACATGGACAGTGTTTGATCATCCTGTGATATGGATATATAAGCGAATTGCTAAAAATCCTAAATTATAATAATCAAACTTTTTTTATTTTATAACTACTTCCCACATCTTCAATCTTAAATCCTGCTTTTTCAATTTTTATTCTTAATCGATCAGACGCGTCAAAGTTTCTCTGTTTTCTTGCCTCCAATCTTTTTTCGGCAAGGGTGATTATATTTGCGTCAATTTTTTCTTCAGTGATGTTACTTAAATTCAAGCCAAAAACTTTATCAAAATCCATCAGTAAAAAATATTTTTCTTCATTAATTATGTCAGATTTAAGCATATCCCACATCACAGCAACGGCTTGAGGGGTTTGTAAATCATCCTCCAATGCATCGCGAAATTGTTGTTGAAAGGCAATGGCTTTTGACGATTTTACTGAGGACAGGATTTTATCAGATTTTAAATTTGAGGCAATTTCTTTTAATCGATTGAAAGCTTCTTGACTAGCGCGGGCTGATTGCCAAGTGAAATTTAATGATTGACGATAATGGGATTGTAAAAATAAAAGTCGCAGAGAAACCGGATTAAGTTTATTTTTTTCAATATCCTCTATTGTATAAAAATTTCCTAAAGACTTACTCATTTTTTGTCCATCAACTGTCAAAAAATTATTATGAAACCAGATTTTAACAAACTGTTTTCCCGTCGCTCCTTCTGATTGAGCAATTTCATTTTCATGGTGGACTGGCACATGGTCTATTCCTCCGGAATGGATATCAATCGTCTCTCCCAGGTATTCCATACTCATGGCGCTACATTCTATATGCCAACCAGGAAATCCCTCTCCCCAAGGTGAGGTCCAATGCATCGTGTGATCTGAAAATCTTCCGACCCTTTTGAACCATAAAGCAAAATCGGCCGGATGTTTTTTTTCTTTATCGACATTTATCTCCTCGCGAACAGCTTGAAGTTTTTCTTCAAGTTTTTGTCCTGATAATTTTCCATAATTTTCAAATTTTTTAACATCAAAATATAATGCTTCTTTAGTTTCATAAACATAACCATTTTGTTTTAATCTTTCAATTAATTGGATCATTTCTCCTACATGTTCTGTTGCATTACAGACAATATTGGGTCTAATTATGTTTAATGCATCAGTGGTCTTGAAAAAAAATTCCGTATAAAATTTAGCAACATCCCAAACGGTTTTTCCATATTTTTTTGCTCCTTTTTCCATCTTATCTTCGCCGGAATCATCATCCCCCGAAAGATGACCAACGTCAGTGACATTCATCACATGATTAACTTTATAACCAAGATAGATTAAAGCCCGTTTTAAAAAATCATTATTGGAATAGGTTCTCATATGGCCAATATGAGTAAAGTCATAAACGGTCGGACCACAAGTATACAGTGATATATTTGGTGGATTTAATGGTTTTACTTCCTCAATTTTTCGTGACATTGAATTATAGAGTTTCATGAAAATAAGTATAGCAGAATGATTAAGATCAAATTAAACATCAATCCAAAAACAAATATAAATAACATTTCGGCTAATATTTATGTGCAAAAAATTTATATTTTTTACCTTCTTCATTTTTCATTAAATTAAATTTTTCTTTTGTTATGGGAAGATAAAGTTCTCCTCTGGGAGGACTTCCCATTGATTCTGCTAATAAAAAAACTTCGTCTTTAAGTAATCCTAGTGGACTTCTTCTCATAATAAAAGTATGATCTGGTTCGGGATATCCAAATTGATTTGTAAAACTTTGTCCAATAATGAATTTTCCTTTAGAATCTTCTAACATCTGTTCGTATGTTTTGTCCGTAAATTCTTCCCAACCATATTTAGAAGATTCATTTTCCATCCATTTTGTTAAATTTGTTGGACCATAAATAATGTCTCTTACTTGATTACTTGAAGGATACTTCATTATAATTTCATCTTTTGAATTTGAAGATATTGGGCTTTCATTTTGATTATTACTTGATTTGCAAGCCAAATCCGCAATTTGAAAAGCCCAATTAAAACAACTACCAAAAATCAATGGGGTTTCCGGCCATAAACTGGGATTATTTATAAAATGTGTATTTGAAGTTCGTGCCGTAAGTTCCAAAGCTGTCGGTTGTTGAAAATTTGGAAATAAGTCAAATATTTGAATATTCCATAGTCTTTTTATTGTCTCTTGGATAGTTTCTAATTTTGGATGTTTTTGATTTTGTTTAATTAAATCTTCATAGCTTGACATTAACTTCCTACAAGCTGCCATTGTGGCTGTAACTTCAAGGTATCTTTCCCATAATAATTCAACTCTTTTTCCATATCTGTCTTTGTTAAAATTCTCAGCTGGTAAATAATCAGCCTTTGTTATTGGAGGATTTATCTTTAAAATCGCCTCAAACCTTTTTTGTCCATCGGCGATTGCCCTTATACTTTGCTCATCATCACTATTCAGTTTAATTAAATGAAATGGAGGAGTTGACAATACTTCTAAAGGTATTTCTTCAGCAAACGGAATGTTATCTATTGAATATCTAGCCAAACATTCTTCTATGGCTGTTTGAGGCGATTCTCTGTCGTTATACAAAGTCTCAACACCTCTCTTAGGTTGGGTTTTTTCCCAATTGTTAGGAAGAACTCCTAGTCTATCTCGGAAATCACTTTCCCTATAAGGGATTGACTTTGCTAAATCAACTAAACATAGGCCCGTACTATTCGGAGGGATTAAAGCATTTACTAATAGTGCCGCTGCTATACTAGCAGTAAATTTAAGAAAATCTCTTCGTTCGATTGGAGCCATAAATTGCATTATTTGATAACAACTAATTATACTATAAGATATTCATTTTCTCTACTCTTCTTATAGATGTAGGCGGAAAGGACGGCAAAAAGGGCAAATAAAGCAGTGAGATTAAAGGAATTTACAATTCCGTATCGATCAGCTACATATCCGAGGATAATTGGTGCCAAAGCGCTTGCTAAAGATGCAAAAAACGAAGTGATGGCAAAAGCTTTTTCATAAGAGCCATGATGTTCATTGGTTTCAGCAACCATTGTGGTTCTAATAGGCGCAGTTCCCATAGTTAAAGATCCCAAAATAATTGAAAAAATAATTATAAAGGTAATTGAATTGCTATATGCCAACAAAAGAATAAATAAAATCATAAGTAATTCCGCATAAATAAATACTTTACTATTTTTGAATTTGTCAGTTAATCGGCCCAATCCCATTTTTCCAATAAGATTACCTAAGAAAAAAGCTGAAGTAAAAGTTCCTAAAATGGACGGGCTGATTTTTTTACTAATAAGTAAAAAAGGAAGAAAAATATAAAGTGCCGAACTGGCAAGATTGTCAAAAAAATTAATAAATAAAACCAAAATAAATTTTTTATTTTTTAATATCTCAATAAAATTTATTTTTTTCTGATTTTTTGTTCTTAAATCATCTTCTACAACTATTCTTGTATTTTTAAAATGAAAAAACAGAAAAACAAAAAGAATTAAAGCAGAAATAATTACATATATAAAAGAAGTTTGCCGCCATCCAATTGAAAAAGCAATATAAGAAATAAACCCGGTCAAGCAGATTCTTCCAAACTCACCGATCGCGGTGAAATCACCGACAGTCCTACCCAATTTTTCTTTCTTAGTCAGCTGAGCAACTATGGAAAAAGAGATTGGATGAAATGAACCAAAGGCAATCGACATAATTGTAAACGCAAATATTAAAAAAACATAAGAATGTGAGATTCCTGAAAATAAAAATCCGAGACTGTAAAAAATCATTGTGAAAATTAATACTTTTGACGCTCCAAAACGGCTGCTGATATACCCAATCGGTAACGAGATTAATATTCCTGAAAGGGAAAAAATTGAACTAAGAAAACCAACTTGAGTAAGATTTAATTTTAAATCTTTAGCAATAAATGGTAAGAGCAGAATTATACTTGCAAGAAAACCATCATTAAAAAAATGAAGGGTAAAAACTTGAGTAAGCCTATTTTTCATAAAGTTTGTCCACCATAACTTATTTCAAGTCTTTTCACTACTATTCGTAGACGACTTGAAGAGCGTTATTCGGTGGACTTAAGAACCTCTAATTCCTCATTCTTCGGAAAGAGTTTCTAAAGTCGGGGTGGCGGGAATTGAACCCACTGCCTTTCGGTCCCGAACCGAAAATTCTACCGATGAACTACACCCCGTGTTAGTAATTATATCATTGCTTTCCTGTACCGGGCTTGTTCTCAGCATGCTGTTGCTCGGAAGATCTTTTTCGGGACATTGTACCCCTCTTAGCTTTTCCGGTCGGCAGGCTATCTTGTTGTTGCGATTGTTTTTGCTGTTGGTCTTTTCTTTTTTTCTCCTGTTCTTCATATTCTTCCCGTCTCTTTTTTTGTGCCTCTTCCATATCTTTTCGCTCTAATATTTTTTCGTCTTCTCTCTTTACAATCTGAAATAATCGATTTCTTAAAGCTTCAGCTTGAAGTTTATCTTTACTTTGAAATTTGTTTTTTAGCTTTTGAAAATCGAGCGGGGTATGATCTTTGCCACGCTTAACCTCCGAGGTTCGTACTTGGCTTGGCTCTTGATTAACCTCGGAGGTTTTTGCCCCAGAAGTTTTGTCAAATGGGTTTACGATCTGGACAACTGATTTAACGGCTTGTTTAGCCGTGGATTGACCCAGCTCTGCTAATTGTTCAAATGTATCACTTAAAATATTTCCTTTAGCCATATTTGTTTTAGAAATTTGTTGTTAGAAATTAGTAACGTCGTTATAGATATTTGAAACTAGAAAATCTATTCTTCTAATTTCTATTTTCAATTACGACGTAACGATTTTCAAACAACCATTTTCTAGATTCCAAGCATTGCTCTTCCCTTCTTGCTCATTTTCTCCATTGACCAAGGTGGATCAAAAGTTAATTCAAGAGAAATATCTTCTTCTTTTACCCCTAGCTCTTTAATTTTATCTTTAATCTGTGTTTCGATCAAGGAAAATAATGGACAACCGATGGTCGTTAACGTCATTAAAACTTTAACTTTATTTTTAATCAGCGCAACTTTGTAAATTAAACCTAAATCAACGATAGAAATATTTAATTCAGGGTCCATGACCTCAGTAAGTTTATTTTTAATCTGTTTGGCGGTTAATTTCATAAGTGTTATAATAATTATAAATATTATAACTTTTATAACGATTAAAATCATATGATTAACCATAAGCT
>Ga0100390_10002100_pt1 | contig 17625 bp, 18 predicted proteins | sample CryGeymeta201514_FD_81540 | JGI IMG/M metagenome (GOLD analysis project Ga0100390, IMG submission 81540) | Groundwater microbial communities from Crystal Geyser aquifers in Utah, USA - Crystal Geyser metaG 2015-14 | ecosystem: Environmental > Aquatic > Deep subsurface > Groundwater | place... | reverse complement strand
GGCCTGCGGCCTAACCCGGGCTACCCCAACACGCGCAAACCGCCACCGCTGCAAGCCAAAAACCCCCAGTAGCCCGGGTTGAGGCAACGCCGAAACCCGGGGCGCATCGCGCCCGAAACCCGGACCCCGCGTCAGGTTGAGGCAACGCCGAAACCCGGGGCGCATTGCGCCGGCGAAACCCGGGGCACCCAGCCCCGCGCTAAACGTTGAAGCGAAAATGCAGCACATCGCCCTCGCGCACCACGTATTCCTTGCCTTCCAGACGCAGGCGGCCCGCCTCCTTTGCGCCCGCCTCGCCGCGATAGCGGATGAAATCATCAAACGCGATCGTTTCGGCGCGAATGAAGCCTTTCTCGAAGTCGGTGTGGATCACACCGGCAGCTTGCGGTGCGGTCGAACCGGCCTTGACGGTCCACGCACGCACTTCCTTGACGCCGGCGGTAAAGTAGGTTTGCAGGCCCAGCAGGGTGTATGCGGCGCGGATCACGCGGTTCAAACCCGGCTCATCGAGGCCCATGTCGCGCAGAAACTCGTCGCGGTCGGCGTCGTCCAGTTGCGCCATCTCATCCTCGATCGCGGCACACACGGGCACCACTTGCGCGCCCTCGGCCGCCGCTCGCTCGCGCACGCGATCAAGAAACGGGTTGTCGTGAAAACCATCCTCGCGCACGTTGGCCACGTACATAACTGGCTTGAGGGTGAGCAAAAAAAGGTCGCGCAACTGCGCCTTGTCTTCCACACTCAAGCCCTGCGCGCGCGCGCAGATGCCTTGATCGAGCGCAGCGCGCACGCGCAACAACACATCACGACGTGCGATCGCGTCCTTGTCGCCGGCCTTGGCCGCCTTTTCGGCGCGGAACAGTGCCTTCTCGACCGAATCCAGATCGGCCAGCGCCAGCTCGGTATCGATGGTCTCGATATCGGCGATCGGATCGATCTTGCCGGCCACGTGCACGATATCGCCGTGCTCGAAGCAACGCACCACATGCGCGATCGCGTCGACTTCACGGATATGGGCCAGAAACTTGTTGCCCAGGCCCTCACCCTTGGATGCCCCGGCCACCAGGCCGGCGATATCGACGAACTCCATCGCGGTCGGCAGCACCCGCTGCGGCTTCACCACGTCGGCCAACTGCGCCAGCCGCGGGTCGGGCACCGGCACCACGCCGGTATTGGGCTCGATCGTGCAGAACGGAAAGTTGGCCGCGGCGATGCCGGCCTGGGTGAGGGCGTTGAAAAGGGTGGACTTGCCGACGTTGGGAAGGCCGACGATGCCGCAGGTGATGCCCATGGGGAACTCCGGGACTGGGGACTGGGGACTCGGGACTCGGGACTCGGGACTCGGGACTCGGGACTCGGGACTCGGGACTCGGGAAAAGCGTAAAACTATCGGTCCGCAAAGGACGCGAAGGGCGCGAAGGGCGCAAAGGAAAGTCCAATACGTAGCACGTAGAATGGGACTGGAAAGCCAAAGCCGCATACACGGGCATGCAGGTTGCGCACCAACCCCTCAGCGTCTTTTCAACGAAAGCTGGAATAACGAAAACCGACTTGTTCAGCGTATCCAAAGGAAAGTCCAAGCCCTGATTTGCTTTCTTTGCGCCCTTCGCGTCCTTTGCGGACACCCGCTCTTGCTGCTGCGTTGTTGCTTACCTTTCCCGAGTCCCGGCGGTATGCAACCGCTTCATCGCTTCGTTCATGTCGCCAGCCACGGCCAATGGCATCACCGCCAGCGCTGCGTCAATCGCGATCGACATGTCGGCTGCGTCGTCGCGACTCGGCCGACCCAGCACCCAGGAAGTCACCCGGTCCTTGTGGCCGGGATGACCGATGCCGATGCGCAAGCGATGAAAGCTGCCGTGACCGAGATGCGCGATGATGTCGCGCAAGCCATTCTGGCCGCCATGGCCACCATCAAACTTGAGGCGCGCGACACCGGCTGGCAGATCAAGATCATCGTGAGCAATCAGGCATTGCCCGGGCTCGATCTTCCAGTACTGCAATGCCGCTGCGACGCTCTGGCCGCTGTGATTCATGAATGTAGCCGGGCGCAGCAGGCGCACATCGTGCTCGCCGATCCGCAGTCGTGCGGTTTCACCGAGCAGCCGCGACTGCATGCCGAAACGCTCGCCCGACTGTGTCGCCAAGGCATCGACCAGCGCAAACCCGACGTTATGCCGGGTTCCGGCGTATTCGGCGCCCGGGTTGCCGAGGCCAACAATGAGACGCAGCGCGGACATCGTGAAGGCGGACGTGCAGCGCCGGCCGCTAGCAGCCGGCGCCACAGAAGGCGCTTACTTCTTTTCGGGCTTCTCGGGCGCAGCCTGCTTGGCGGCTGGCACGGCCGCATCGGCTGCCGGTTCGACGCTCTCCTCTTCTTCGACTTCGGTGCGCGCATGACGGGCCGAAACCACCGCCACATCGTGCTCCTTGCCGAGCTTGAGCGCCGCCACCTCAACACCAGCCGGCAGCACCAGTTCGGACAAGTGGATGATGTCGCCCAGTGCGAGGTTGGCCAGATCCACGGCAATGAACTCCGGCAGATCCTTCGGCAGGCAGCTCACTTCCAGTTCGGTCATATCATGGTGGATCACCACGGCGGCGCTCTTGCCAGCCGGCGAGACTTCCTGGTTCAGGAAGTGCAGCGGCACCCGCGCGTGCAGGGCCTCGTTCTCGGAAACACGCAGAAAATCCAGATGCATGATCAATGGTTTGAACGGATGGCGCTGCATGTCACGCAACAACACGCGCTCCACTTTGCCGTCGATATCGAGCTCAATCAACGCGGAGTAGAACCACTCATTGGCCGACGCCAGAAACACGTCGTTGTGGTGCATCTGGATGTTGCACGGTTCCTGATGGCCACCGTATACGATCGCCGGCAACCGGCCGAGACGACGCAGGCGGCGGCTCGCACCCTTGCCCTGGTCGCCACGTGCGGTGGCAGAAAGCTTGTGTGTCTGGGACATGATTCACCTATGGTGTGATAAAAAACGCCCACCTCGCGGCGGGCAACACACTCCCCCGCGACCAGGGGAGTCATCGCGACAACCGAAGCGATCAGTCGACGTACAGCGAACTGACCGACTCACCGAACGAGATGCGCCGGATGGTCTCGGCCAACAACTCGGCGACACTGAGCTGACGGATACGCGGGCAGGCCCGCGCCTCATCAGTCAGCGGAATCGTGTCGGTTACCACCAGCTCATCGAGCTGGGAACCGGATATGTTAGCAATTGCCGGGCCAGAAAGCACGGGGTGGGTACAGTAGGCGACCACCTTGAGCGCACCGTTGGCCTTCAGCGCGGTTGCCGCAGCGCACAGCGTGCCGGCGGTATCGACGATATCGTCAACCAACACGCAGGTCTTGCCCTCGACATCACCGATGATGTTCATCACCGTCGCCACATTGGCGCGCGGCCGGCGTTTGTCGATGATCGCCAGATCGGCGTCATCGAGCCGCTTGGCCACCGCGCGTGCGCGCACCACGCCGCCCACGTCGGGCGACACCACGATGAGGTTGCTCAAGCCCTGACTACGCCAGATGTCCGCGAGCAGGATCGGCGAGGCGTACACGTTGTCGACCGGCATGTCGAAAAAACCCTGAATCTGATCGGCATGCAGGTCGATGGTCAGCACCCGGTCGGCACCAACCGCGCCGAACATGCGCGCTGCCACCTTGGCAGTAATCGGTACCCGCGCCGAACGTGGCCGGCGGTCTTGGCGGGCGTAGCCGAAATACGGCACCACCGCGGTCACACTGGCGGCCGAGGCGCGCTTGAGCGCATCGATCAGCACCAGCAGTTCCATGAAGTTTTCTGCGGTTGGCGCACAGGTGGGCTGCACCACAAAAGCGGCACGGCCACGCACGTTTTCCTCGATTTCGACCTGAACCTCGCCATCGGAGAAGCGCCCGACCAGCGCCTTGCCCGGCCGCATGCCCAACTCTCGGCACACCGAACTGGCCAATACGCGGTTGGCATTGCCCGAAAATACGACCATGCTATCGGTAGTCACTGCGGCCACGTTCACCACCCATTGTCAGATCGTGCTGCAACCCACTGCGATGCGGCCGCGCAGTGCCGCCGATGAGGGTCATCGCGCCGCACTGCATAACCGCCGTGTACCCACCGATCCGTCGGCAGATTGGCTGGGGCGGTAGGATTCGAACCTACGCATGCCAGGATCAAAACCTGGTGCCTTAACCGCTTGGCGACGCCCCAAAAGCTTTGTTACCGTGACGCTGGCGGCGCCGGTGCATCATTGCCGCGCATTGCGTGCAAGCGCTCGTGCAGCGGAGAGCGTGGCAAGCCGCGAATTACCCGTGCCTGCAATGCCTCGGGCAAGGCGCAACAGGCGGTGTGTGCCACTTCGCGGCCCGGATAGGCCGCAAAACAACCCGCTCCGGTGCCGGTAACCTGCGCCAAACCCACCTGCGACAACGCCGCGAGCGCCTGCGCGATAGCCGGATGACGGCGACGCAGCAGCGGCTCGAACGCATTATCGCGGATTTCGCCAGCAACGAACTGCGCCATTGTCGCCGGCTCGGCGGTGCGGGTCAATTCGGGATCGTTGAACAATGCGCCGGTCGCAATGTGAACACCGGGATCGATGACCACGTACCAGGCGGGCGCCAGGGCGATCGGCCTGAGCAATTCGCCAATGCCTTCGGCCCAGGCGTTGTCGCCGCGCACGAACAACGGCACGTCGGCGCCCAATTGCAGGCCAATTTCGGCCAGCGCATCCAGTGACAGCCCGGTGTGCCACAGATGATTGAGCGCCACCAGCACGGTGGCGGCATCCGACGAGCCGCCGCCGAAGCCGCCACCCATCGGGATGCGCTTGCTCAATGCGATATCCACACCCTGCGTGCAACCGCTCGCCGCGGCGAGCGCATGCGCGGCACGCACACACAGATCCGCTTCGGCAGACACCTGCGCCGGCCCGGCCACGCGCACGATCCGGCCATCATCGCGCGGCCGCAAACGCACGTCATCGAGCCAATCGATGATCTGAAACACGCTCTGCAACACGTGATAGTCGTCGGCACGGCGGCCCAGAATGCGCAAAAACAGGTTCAGCTTGGCGGGTGCCGGCCACAGCGTCCAGTCTGCGCCGGTGATTGCGCTCATGGCGGCGGCGCGGCATCGGCGCCTGCGGCCTGCCAGCTATCGATGACCAGACGCACGCTGGCATCGCCGCGGCTGGCAAACAGCCGCCGCGGCAGCGGCGTTGCCGCATCGGTTGACCATGCGCGAAATTGCACCAGCCAACCGCGTTGTTCGATCTGCGCCGGCAGCCCCTGCGCATCGAATTGCAGCTGTGCCGGCCCGCGCGCACGCATCCCGCGCAACCAAGCCGACAGCGCCACCAGCGGCACGTCCCAGCCCAGGCTATCGCGCAACAACGCCTGCGCATCGGGGCCTTCACGCACGCCATCGTGCAAACCGTCGAGGCGTGCCCAGCCGTTGGCGACACTCAGCCGCCAGCTTTGCCGCGACACCGGCGCGCTGACCTGAATCGAATAATCCGCGCCGTCCTGACGCCAGAGCAGACGGCCACTGCCGCCGTCCTTGCCCAGTGCCAACGCAATGCGCCCGCGCATCTGCCAGTGCGACTGCGCGGCAAGAATGGCCTCGCGCTGCGCTTGTGCTGCCAGCGTCAGGGCATCGCCCGGGCGGGCAGGCGGCGCGCCGACGCAGGCCGCCAGCAGCAGGCTCAACAGGCCAATGGCGAGCCCGCGCTCGCATCGAGCAGCCGCTGCCCCGCCGCGCCAAGATGCCATCACGGGTTGATCCAGCCGTCGGCACCCAGCACGGCGCGGTGCTGCGGGTCAATCGCGCGGGCGCGTTCCAGCGCCGTGCGCGCCGCGTCGCGCTGTTCATCGCGCCACAGCGCTTGCGCCAGATGCGCAAGCACCTCGGCATCGGGGCTGAGCTCTGCGGCACGCTGCAAATGCGGCAACGCCTCGGCCACGCGCCCCAGCCGATACAAGGCCCAGCCCAAACTATCCACCACCGCCGCGTTGTCCGGCGCCTTGTCGTAAGCCCGTTCGATCAGCGCCAAGCCCTCTTGCAAGCGCTCGGTGCGATCGACCAGGGTGTAACCGAGAGCGTTGAGCGCCGCGACGCTGTCCGGATCGAGTTCCAGAATGCGGCGGAAGTCCGCCTCCGAATCGGCAATCCGGTCGGCTCGCTCATACGCCAGGGCACGCGCGTACAGCAACTCGGGATCGTCCTCGAAGATCGCCAGCCCGCGCCCGAGTGCGGCGATTTCCTGCGCTACGCCAGCGTGCCCACGGCGCAAGTCCGCTTCCAGCAGAAAACTGTCGCGGCGCACTTCGCCATCGACCTGTGCATCGGCCTGCACAGTGCCGAGCTGCACCATCGCAGCGGTGAAATCGCCAGCCGCATTGAGCACCACCGCGACCCGCACCTGCGCCTGATCGCGCGAAGCACCGCTGGCTACCGCGCGGTACCAGTCGAGTGCCTCGTCATGGCGTTCCAGCGCCTCTGCCAACTGGCCAAGCAGCAACAACCATTCGCCGTCACTGTCGCCTCGCGCCATGGCTTTGGCTTCACGGTACAGCTGCGCCAGTGCGTCGTTGGCGTCCGCCGCACTGAGAAACCCCGCGCGCGCCCGCACGCTGCGCAGGTCCTGCTCGCCGTGCGCCAGCGCATCTGCCGCCGCCGCTGGGTCGCCCAAGCGCGACAACTCGCCCGCAACCGCCATGCGCAAGCCGGCATCAGCGCCGGCAGCGGCGAGCACACGATTTGCGGCGCGCCGCGCGCCATCGGCATCGCCTTGCTCACGCAATCTGCCGGCCTTGAGCAACCAGGCGCGCGGCGCATCGGGAAAGCGATCAATCAGGCCATCGACCACGCGATTGCTCAGTGCCGTGCGGCCCAATCGCTCGGACAAGCCGGCAAATGCCAGCCAGGCGGTGAGATCATCCGGCAACGCGTTGGCATCCAGCAACCGATCGATGAGTTGCGTCACCCGATCCGGCGAAACCGACCCCGAGAGGATCTGCACCGCGCGTCGCCAGCCGTCCTCGCCAGCGGCCAAACGATCGCGCAATACCGCAAACACCGCGGCATCGTCACCGGCCCGCAACGCGACACTGGCGCGTGCATCCAGCATTTCCGGCGCATTCGGCGCCAGCTGCTGCCAGCGTGCAAGCGCCGCCTGAATAGGCTCGATCTGGTTGCTGGCCAGCGCTGCGCCGGTGGCCCGCTGCGCCACTGCCGGGTCCGACGACTGCTGGGCCGCGGCAAGGTAAAGCGCCGCCGCTCGCCGATAATCGCCTTGCTGCAAGTAGAACTCGCCAGCCAGCAGCGGCTCCAGCACTGGCTCCAGCACCGGTTTTTGCGGCGCATCGTGGCTCTCGACGGCCACCGTGCAAAGCGGGTAGCCCGACACCATCAGCAATGCAGTCAACGAGAATTTGCGCCAGATCATGGGTTATCGGTCCATCAACAGATAGAATCGCGCATCAACGCCTGGAGATACCCGGGAAGCTTACCGCATCCCCGACCACCGACCATGACCCTGCTTGCCCTCGGCCTCAACCACGAAACCGCGCCACTCGCCTTGCGCGAGCGGGTGGCGTTTGCGCCGGAAACGCTGGCGTTGGCGCTGCGCGACCTGTTGACGGTCGAAGGCGTGCTTGAAGCGGTGCTGCTGTCCACCTGCAATCGCACCGAAATCTACGCCCACACCGAGGACGGTCGGGAACACGTGGTAGGGCATTGGCTCGGTGAGCACCATCAGTTGGGCACGAGCCTCGATGGCTACTTGTACCAGCACACCGGCGCCGATGCCGCCAAACACCTGTTCCGGGTGGCCACCGGGCTGGATTCGCTGATTCTGGGCGAGCCGCAAATCCTGGGCCAGGTCAAGGAGGCATGGCAGATCGCACGCACCGCCGGGGTGATGAAGACCGCGCTCGACCGCCTGTTTCAGCATACGTTCTCGGTGGCCAAGCGGGTGCGCACCGACACCCGCATTGGCACCCACCCGGTGTCGGTGGCGTTTGCCGGCGTGCGCCTGGCGCAGCAGGTGTTCACCGACCTGCGCGAGGCGACGGTATTGCTGATCGGAGCCGGCGACACCATTGAACTGGCCGCCCGCCACCTCTCGGATGCCAAGGCCAAACGCCTGCTGGTCGCCAACCGCACGCTCGCCCATGCGCAAGACCTCGCCAGCCGCCATGGCGGCTATGCACTCGCCCTGACCGATCTGGATCGCCACCTGGCTGAAGCCGACATCGTGATTTCCGCGACCGCCAGCCGGGAACCGATCCTGTTGCGTAGCAGTGTCGAAAAAGCCCTGCGCGTGCGTCGGCGGCGGCCGATGTTCATGCTCGATCTGGCGGTGCCGCGCGATATCGAAGCCAGCGTGCGCGAGCTCGATGACGTGTACCTCTACACCGTCGATGACCTCGACCAGGTGATCGCGGAAAACCGCCAGTCGCGGCGCGAGGCCGCCGATCAGGCCGAAGCGATCATCGAACTGCAAGTGGCGCATTTCATGGGTTGGTGGCAGGGCGCCGGGCGGCAGACCACCATCACCCGTGTGCGCAGCCAAAGCGAGCAGATCCGCGATGAAACCCTGCACCGCGCACGCGCCTTGCTGGCCAACGGCAAGGACCCGAACGCGGCGCTGGAATACCTCGCCCACAACCTGACCAACAAACTGCTGCACGCGCCCTCGGCCAGCCTGCGGCAAGCGGCGCTGAGTGGCGATACCGATCTGCTGCGCGCGGCAGAACGCCTGTTTGACCTCGCCACCCCCGAAAACCCCGATGACTCCGAGCCTGCGTCGCAAGCTTGAAGCCCTGAGCGAACGGCGCGAAGAAGTCGGCCGACTGCTGGCCGAACCCGGCACTGCTGCCGATCCCAAACGCCTGCGTGAACTGGGCCGCGAGTACGCCCAGCTCGAACCGATGACACTGGCATTGGCCGACTACGACGCCGCACTCGCCGACATCAGCGCCGCCCAGGCGATGCGCAACGACCCCGAGCTGCGCGAACTGGCCGAAGCCGAATTGCCGGCGCTGCAAGCGCACGCCGAGGCACTGGAACATCAACTCGGCCTACTGCTGATCCCGCCCGATCCGCGCGATGACGCCAGCCTGTTTCTGGAAGTGCGTGCCGGCACCGGCGGCGATGAAGCGGCGATTTTCGCCGGCGACCTGTTCCGCATGTATGCCAAGTACGCGGAAAATCGGCACTGGCCGGTGGAAGTGCTGTCCAACAGCCCCGGCGAGCATGGCGGCTACAAGGAAATCATCGCGCGCATTGAAGGCCGTGGCGCGTTTTCGCGGTTCAAGTTCGAATCCGGTACGCATCGGGTGCAACGGGTGCCGGCTACCGAAACCCAGGGCCGCACCCACACCTCGGCGGCAACGGTGGCGATCCTGCCCGAGTTGGAGGCTATCGGCGAGGTGGAATTGCGCGATGCCGACCTGCGCATCGACACCTTCCGCGCCTCCGGTGCCGGCGGCCAGCACGTCAACAAGACCGACTCGGCGATCCGCATCACCCACCTGCCCACCGGCACCGTGGTGGAATGTCAGGATGAGCGCTCACAACACAAAAACCGCGCCCGCGCCATGTCGCTGCTGTCGGCACGGTTGCTGGACGCGCAGCGCAGCCAGCAAACCGCGGCGCAGGCGCAGGCGCGCCGGCTGCAGGTCGGCAGCGGCGATCGCAGCCAGCGCATCCGCACCTACAATTACGCCCAGGGCCGGATCACCGACCACCGCGTCGAAGGCCTTACCCTGTATCGTCTGCCGGAAATTCTGGAAGGCGATCTGGACGAATTGATCGACCGCCTCACCCAGGAAAACCAGGCCGACGAACTCAAGCTGCTGGTCGATGCCAGTTGAACCCGAACCGGAAACCGCTCATGACCGCCACCACCGATTTCATTCCGCTCGCCCTGTGCGTGCTCACCGTCTCCGACAGCCGTGGCCCGGACAACGACGGTTCTGGCGACTACCTCGTCGCCGCGCTGCGCGAAGCCGGCCATCACCTCGCCGATCGTGCGCTACTGCCCGATGATCGCTATCGTCTGCGCGCACAGGTTTCGGCGTGGATCGCCGACCCCGCCATCGACGGCATCATCGTCACCGGTGGCACCGGTTTCACCGGCCGCGATTCCACCCCGGAAGCACTGCTGCCGCTGCTCGACAAGACCATGCCCGGCTTCGGCGAAATGTTCCGCCAGCTCAGCTACCAAGAAATCGGCACCAGCACCCTGCAATCGCGCGCCTTCGCCGGCCTTGCCAACGCCACCTTCGTGTTCGCCCTGCCCGGTTCCACCGGCGCCTGCCGCACCGCCTGGGAAAAACTGATCCACGCCCAGCTCGACGCCCGCACCAAACCGTGCAATCTGGTCAACCTGCGGCCGCGGCTGCGCGATCGCTAGCGCCATCGGAGCCCGCCATGAAACGCAAGGCCTATGAAGCCGAACTGGAACCGCTGCAACTCGAACTGAACAACCTCGCGCGCTGGCTGGCGCACACCGGCAAGCGGATGCTGGTGCTGTTCGAAGGCCGCGATACCGCCGGCAAGGGTGGCGCCATCGCCACCATCGCGCAAACCCTCAACCCGCGCCAATGCCGTATCGTCGCACTGCCCAAGCCCAGTGAACGCGAAGCGAGCCAGTGGTATTTCCAGCGCTACATCGCCCACCTGCCGGCGGCTGGCGAACTGGTGCTGTTCGACCGCAGTTGGTACAACCGCGCCGGCGTCGAGCAGGTGATGGGCTACTGCACGCCCGCGCAATACCGGCAATTCCTCAAGCAAGTTCCGCGCTTCGAAAAAATGCTGATCGACGATGGCATCATGGTGTTCAAGTATTGGTTGGCGGTGGACCAGAACGAACAGGAAAAGCGCTTCGCCGAACGCGCCAACGACCCCCTCAAGCGCTGGAAACTCTCGCCAATCGACCTCAAGGCACGCGAGAAATACGCCGAATACGGCGACGCGCGCGAGCGCATGTTCGCTGCCACCCACAGCCAGCACGCACCGTGGGTGGCGGTGAACTTCAACGACCAGAAAACCGGCCGCCTCACCGTGATCCGCCACCTGCTCGCACACACCCCGGATCGGCGATTGCCCGACGACGTGATCGCATTGCCGCCATTGGCCGGGCGTGCGCACAAGGAGCGCTTCAAGGGACTGGTGAAGTTGCTGGGGTGAGTCGCGTTGACCACGCAATGCACAGCCGCCGCGAGCGCGTGATTGCATGCGAGCGCACACCGCATCGCGTTAAGCAACCCCAAGCGCAACGCACCGCGATCGGCGCGGCATACGCACCCCCCGTTGCGCAGGCACAGCGCGTATCGCAACAATTGCCCGACACCGCCGTATGGAGTGACGACAATGCGCTACCAGGGACGGCTGACGGATTGGGACGACGCCAAGGGATTCGGCTTTGTGATGCCGCACGGCGGCGGACCACGAGCCTTCGTACACATTAGCGCATTCGAGCGCCGCGGTCGTCGGCCGGTGTCGGGCGACATCCTGAACTACGAGGTAGTGAGCGACGCTCGCGGTCGATCGCAGGCCGCACGCATCCGGTTTTCTCAGCAACCGCAGATCATCGCAAAGCCTCCCGGCACGACGCGAGTCGGCGTCGTCGTTGCAGTCGTGTTTGCATTGGTGTTGCTGATCCTGACCACTCTGCGCCTGATCCCCGTCGCTACGGTGCTCTTCTACCTCGTGGTGAGTTGCGTAACCTTCATGGTCTACGCATTTGACAAGGCCGCTGCGATCAAGGGCCGTTGGCGTACGCCCGAACAAACGCTGCACCTGCTCGAACTGCTCGGCGGTTGGCCCGGCGCGCTGATCGCGCAAACCCTGTTTCGGCACAAATCCCGCAAGCCCTCGTTTCAAAACACCTTCTGGGCAATCGTGCTGCTCAACTGCGCCACCTTGTCCTGGTGGGTATTGCAACACCAACCCGGTGCGTGGCTCGCATTCTGGCCAAGTTAGCCAGGTGCGTAATACTTGCCCCGCCGCACGTACTGCGAGGTAGCGCACCATGAAAGTCAACATGCTGGAAGCCAAGAACCGCTTGTCCGAGTTGGTCAAATCCGCACAGGCGGGCGAGGACGTGGTCATCGCCAATCGCGGGGAGCCGGTAGCGCGCCTGATCGCCGTGGGCAAGCACCGTGGCGTGCGCACCAGGCCCGCCGAGGGCGGCATCGTGGCATGGCTCGATGCGCACCCGCTGCCCACACGCATCGCGCGCTCGGCGCAAGCCATCGCCGCTGCGTTGGCCGCGGAACGTGCGGCGTGGGATTGATCTATCTCGATACCTGCCTGCTGATTTATGCGTTTGAACGCCACCCGGATCATGGCGAGCGCGTACGACGCGCGCTGGCCGGCGAGTCTGCCGATCGGTTCGCGATCTCGCCCGTGGTGCAGTTTGAATGTCTGGTGGCACCGCTGCGCGATGGCAATCTGGAGCTGCAGCGATATTACGAAGAGGGGCTGGCGCAATTCGTCCAGCTGCCGATGTCGGCTGAGGTGTTCACGCACGGCGCACAACTGGGTGCGCGATTCGGGCTGAAAACACCCGATGCGCTGCACCTTGCTGCCGCCCAGCATCATGGCTGCGATGCGCTTTGGACCAACGACAATCGACTGGCTCAGGCCGCACACGGGCTGGCCGTCAACGTGCTGACCCATGCAACCCGGTGACCTTTCACGAATCCGGGAGCAGCCGAGCGGGGATCCTGCTGGCTCAGAACGTACCCATGTAATCGAGCTTGCCGATCGCGATGCCGTTGTGACGCAACAAGGCGTAGCTGCTGGTGTGGTGGAAGAAGAACTGCGGCAGGCCGTAGTGCAGCAGGTAATCCTGGCCGCTGAAGCGACGCTCCTTCGGCGTGCCGGGGCGCAGCACGATTTCGCGCGACTCGGCACCTGCAAACGCGGCCTGCGGCAGCGCGCCGATGAACGCGAGCACCGTATCGATGCGCGCCAGCAGTTCGGCAAAGCTCTGTTCGTTGTCCGCATGCACCGGTAGCTCAACTTGCGCCAAGCGGCCGCACACGCCCTTGGCGAAATCGCAGGCGATCTGCACCTGCCGGGTCAGCGGGAACATGTCCGGCGCCAGCCGCGCGCCGAGCAGTGCCTGCGGCTCGATTTTCTTTGCAGCCGCGTGCGCATCGGCCTTGGCGAGGATGTCCCTGAGGCTGCCGAGCATTTGCTGAAACACGGGGACCGATGCGGCGTAGATCGAAAAGCTCATGCGGTGTAGCTCCATTGCAGGCGGAGGTAGGGGGCACATGGTACGCCACCGACCATCGCAAGCCATCGCCCGGTGTCGCGACGGGCCGAAGTCGGTGCCTTGTGCGCCAGCGACGAGGGGTTTGGCTACCTGCTACCCATCAACCCCGCAACGCCGTTGCGCGTAAACTTCGCGCTCCAACCCTCGCCCATCGTCGCCATGCCAAGCACCCGCAAAGCCCTGTGGCAAATCCATTTTTGCGTGCTGCTGTGGGGCTTTACCGCGATCCTCGGCAAGCTCATCACGCTGCCGGCGCTGGCGCTGGTGTGGTGGCGGATGGGTCTGGTGACGCTGGCGTTGCTGCTGCTGCCACGGGTATGGCGTGGCCTGCGCACATTGCCACCACGGCTGTTGCTTGCGTATGCCGGCATCGGCGTGCTGGTGTCGTTGCACTGGCTCACGTTTTACGGCGCGATCAAACTGGCAAATGCGTCGGTGGCGGTGAGTTGCATCGCGTTGGCGCCGGTATTCGTGGCGATACTGGAGCCGCGCATCACCGGCCGCGCTTTTGTGCCGCGTGAACTATGGTTGGGTGCGGCGGTGGTGCCAGGCGTGGCACTGGTGGTGGGTGGCGTACCCAGCGGCATGCTGGCCGGCTTTGCCGTGGGCACGCTGTCGGCACTGCTGGTGGCGGTGTTCGGCGCGTTCAACAAACGTCTGGTCGATCGCGCCGATCCGCTCACCGTGACCTGCCTCGAACTCGGTGCCGGCATGCTGTTTCTGTCGCTGCTGGCGCCGGTGCTGGGCGGTGTCGGCATCACCGCCCTCCCCTCGCAGCACGATGCACTGTTGCTGCTGGTGCTGGCGCTGGTCTGCACCTTGCTGCCTTTCGCGCTGTCGCTGGTGGCACTGCGCCATCTGAGCGCTTACAGCGCGCAACTGGCGGTCAATCTGGAGCCGGTGTACGCCATCGTGTTGGCCGTCGTGTTACTCGGCGAACAACGCGATCTGGCACCGGCGTTTTACCTCGGCGTCGCCATCATCCTGCTCGCGGTGTTCGTGCAGCCGTGGCTGTCCGGTCGCCACAACGCACCGGTGGCGGAACTGCTGGCAACTGCCGAGCCCAAGAGCGCGGCGGAGTGACGCAGTGGCTCGTGCGGGTATGCAGTGTCGCCGTCAATCCTCCAACCATCGCCGCAGCTGCGCGTACACCGCCGGTTGGTGAAGCAGTTGCAAGTGATTGATGCCGTAACCAATCCACTGTCGGGATTCGGGAATCGCCAACGCTCTGGCCGGATCGCAATGACGACCGAGTGCACTGTCAACTGAAACCAGACCATCGCCCAGCACGCGGTCGCTGAGATCGCCCGACTGCTTGCCGGTGCTGGCAGCGACGGCGAAACACCGCACGTGCGGCGGCAATGCCAGCGGTTGCCGTCGGTCGCCAGTGCGCGCGAAGCGATTCTGGCCGAGCCAGTCTTCGTCGCGCACATTGCCGTAGCGCAAGTCGGTGATGCCGGCGCTGCGCAACTTGCCCAGACGCGCAAGCGGGGCGGTGTAGGGGCTGGCGCCGAGCACCACGTCGAGCCCGTTGCCACCGCGTTCCAGCGCGGCGCCGTGGTGCGGGCTGCCGAGAAACACCATCGCGCGCAATTTCGCCAGCCACTCGTGGCCCGCGACGGCAGCGTAATGGCAGGCGCTGCGCGCCACCAGCCCACCCATGCTGTGGCCAATCAGCACGATCTCGTGCACTGGCTGCGGCCATTGCGCCAGCAGCATTTGCAAGGTGTCGGCGAACTCGCGGCCATTGTGCGAGATGTGGCAGCCACTGTTGTAATGCAGATGCAGCACGCGGTAACCCAACTCGCTCAGTAGGGCCGCTGCGGCATCGGATGATCGCTCGCACCCTGCTGCGCGAACCGATTGTGATGGTTGCAAGCGCTTGCCATCGACAGCGCGTACCGCATCTGACGCGCCGCGCAATCGCCCCCATTGCCGATCATTCATGCACAGTCCGTGCACCAGCACCGCGATTTTGCTGCCCGCGTCGGCCACCGCCGCGGGTTGCAGCACCAGCCCGTCGCAACGCAGGCGCATGGTAATCGCCAACGGATTGCCGCTGGCCGCCAGGTGGTCACCCAGCACGCCGTTCAGTGCTGCCAACACCGCCTCGCGCTCGGCCGACGGCAGCGCCGGAGCGTCCGCACGCAACAGCGGTTGCAGGCGCGCCAGCGCCATCTCCAGCGTGCCGCCGACCAGCGCGGTGACGCCGCGGATGCTGCGATAGACCAACCCGGTGATGCCAGCGGTGGCACCGGGCCGCGCAGCACCCAGCGGCGCTGGCGTTTGCGTGATGGTGTGGTGCAGCGATTCAACCAGGTGCGTCACCTGGGTAACCGCTTCGATCGACAGGCGACCAAGGCCCTGCAAGTCGGAAGGGTGCAAATGCGTGCGTTTGCTCATGGTGGTGCTTTCTGGCCTTTCCCCGAGGGTACCGCGAACCGCGGCGGCGAGCGTTGCTCCACGTCAGTCGAGCAACGGCGTCGTCAAGGTCTTGGCTGGCGCGGCGAGCAAAGCGGTGCTGATTCCGCGCAGATCCAGCAGCGACACCTCGCGCCGTTCGCGCAGCGCTGTCACCACGTCGTCCAGGCTGCGTTTGCCGCGCGTACGTGCGCGCAATTCGCCGTCGAGGTCGGCCAGCAACGCCACCGCGCGAGCCGTACGCGGACCGCTCGAGCGGTCCGTGTGCAGCCGTTTGACGCCCTTGCCATGCCTCCGCATCCAGGCGATGCCGCGCGCCAGCCGCGCGTCGCTGAGCAAGCCGGCACGATTGAGCAGGACCATCGAGTAGTACTCGGCAATGCCCTCGACGATCCAGTCATCACCAGATACCGCACGCAGGCGAGTGGCGACATGCACCATCTCGTGAATCAGTGTGCTGCTGCCATTCTCGCTGATCAGTGGCCGATCCGAATGCAGGAATAGTGAACGCGGCCCGGACAGGCCCCCGCGCCACATCGGGTCACCGGCACTGACGATCAGTATTTTCTGCGGCAATGGCCCAAATGCGTCGTACATCATTGGCACCACGGCGTGTGCAATGCCGAGGATATCGTTGCGCCGCACCGCATCGCCCTTGGGTGCCGCCACCGACAAGGCGACACAGCCTTTGCCGCAGGTGCGGTGGCCGCAATCGATGCAACCGCCGGCCTCCACCTCGATCAGATCGCGGCGCACACCCAGATCGCCGGCCATGACCCAGCCGGTAGGGCGATCAAAATCGCGATCCGGGTTATCGACCGCGAAAGCGGTCACTTCCGGCAATGGATGCCATGCCGTCTCGAACCCACTCCAGCCAGCGGGCAGCACGGCGCGCAGCCGTGCTTGCGATAGCGCGCCGCGCGTCGCCCGCACCGTGACCGGCGGCACCAGATCATCGCCACGCACGATCGCGAAGGTCGGTGTGATCCGCGCATCATAGCCACCGCCGCCGCGCCGGTGATCGATGGCGTAACGGTAATGCAGGCGGCCACCCGCGCGCGGCGGCGTCCAGGTCAGCATGTCGCCCTCGCGCACGATCTTGCCATCGCCTTCGATCGCGCTGTAGCGTTTCTCGCTCATGCGAAAGCGTAGCGAGCTCACCCGCGCCGTGCCCGGCTTGTATGCGATGCTGACCCGCGCTGCCTTCTGCGCGGGCTCGAATGCCACCTGATAATCGATGCGATAGGTGGACGGCGCGGCAACACCGGAAACCGCCACAAGGCAGAACAACACGAACACGATGACACGCATCGGCGATACTCCGTAGGGCGCGTGAGAAGCGATTGGCCAGGGAAACTCCGAACATATCGTCATTGCGAGCCGCCTGTTCCGGTGTCTGGAACTGCACACGAACCATGAACCCAACGGGCGAAGCGTAAAGCTTTTGATCCGCAAAGGACGCAAAAAACGCAAAGGTGAGCGCCAAGAACATTCAGCTGTGGATGTCGGTTCCACCGCTACGCGGTGCCCCGGGTTGCGGCCCGCTGGGCTGCTACCCGGGCTACCACGGCACATTGCGACATGTCGGTGGGATGAAACGGAAAAGCGGAGCTGTAGCGCCGGGATGCGCGGGCCGAGTGCGACAACGCGCCGTAGAGCACGCCGAGCAGCGCAGCCGAATGCGGGAGCAAGGCACCCTTGTTTGACCGAGCGAGCCGCGTAGCGGCGAAGTGAAGGCGAAGCGAGCGCAGCGAGCGGCGGCGCGCAGCAACCGAACACAAGGATGAGCGAGTTGGTGCCGGCCCGCATTCGGCGAGAAGCGCAGGGGCGAAGCGGATCAGGCGAGGCATTGCCTCGCCCCGCTGAGCCGGCGCCCAAGGACGGGCGCCGTGGGCC
>Ga0100390_10002090_pt1 | contig 17661 bp, 20 predicted proteins | sample CryGeymeta201514_FD_81540 | JGI IMG/M metagenome (GOLD analysis project Ga0100390, IMG submission 81540) | Groundwater microbial communities from Crystal Geyser aquifers in Utah, USA - Crystal Geyser metaG 2015-14 | ecosystem: Environmental > Aquatic > Deep subsurface > Groundwater | place... | reverse complement strand
CTTTCGGGGTACTTGTCGACTCCATTCGACATAGGCGTTGATGATCTTTTTGGGGTCTTTCCTCCATAGAATGCCGTGATCCGGGCAGATCATACGGATATTCAAACCCGCTTCGGTGACGGTTTCGACAAGCTTTAAAATTTTGGGGCTGTAAAGAAGCAGGATATTGGCAAAATATTTCTTGGCGTGCGCCATAATGGCGTCGCCGATCTGATCGTCGAATTTCTGCCAGCCGGCATAATGCTGCCCGAAGGCATCGCTGGAAATGAGGATCCCATCCTCTTTGATATAAGTAAACATGCTGTCGGGCCAGTGGAGCATCCGGGTTTCCAGAAAGTTCAGGGTCCGCTTGCCGATGGAGAGCATTTCTCCGTTTTCCACGTCTTTATAGTTGAACTTTTGACGGTAGTGCAGGGAAAGATTTTTGAGTCCCATCTTGGAGCAGATGACCGGTTTATCTTCCCCGATGCGGTGCATGACTCTGGGCAGGGAACCGGAGTGATCCATCTCCGTGTGATTGCTGATGACGATATCGATTTTTTTCGGATCGATAACCTGAGCAATGTGATCCAGGTATTGGTCCGCGAATTCCTTCTTGACCGTGTCGATGAGAACAATCTTTTCGTCTAAGATCAGAAAAGCGTTGTAGGTTGTTCCCAGATAAGTGGAATAGCCGTGAAAATCCCGGATATTCCAATCGGTGACGCCGACGTCATAGATGTCTTTGGCGATTTCGATGGGTTTCATGGTCCTTTCCTTATTTTAAGGCGGTTAATAGTAAAATGGAGTGGCGGCCATTCCAAAATGATCAATGCCCTTTTTGCGCCACAAACCTTGCGGCAAAAAGGGCATCCTTCGCTTTTTGAAACGGCTATTCCTCTTTCTCGAAGTCGCTCTTGGAAGCCCCACAGACCGGGCATTCCCAAGTATCCGGCAGATCTTCGAACTTGGTGCCGGGTTTGATCCCGTTGTCCGGATCGCCTTGCGCCGGATCGTACACATACCCGCAAATAGTGCATACGTATCGAGCCATTACTTTTTCTCCTTTCCCTTCAATTGGAATTATTAAAGGATCCCATCTGAAACCTGTTGTATCAAAGTGACTACCCGCTTTTCAATCTCGTCCCGGACCTGTCGCATGAAATTGATGGGTTGACCGGCCGGATCCGGAAGACTCCAATCTTGTATTTTTACGCCCGGAATAAACGGGCATTCTTCGCCGCACCCCATGATAATAATCACTTCCGGTTTCAAGGAATCGATTGCCTCATTCAGTTGCCTTGTTTTTCGGAAGCCCATGTCGATCCCCTTTTCTTGCATCGCCTCGATCATCAGAGGGCTGGGGATTTTCGCAGGTTGAGTTCCGGCGCTTAAAACTTCGATTCGGTCTCCGGCCAGGTATTGGGTGAAGGCGCTGGCCATCTGGCTCCTGCAGGCATTTTCCTTGCAGGCAAAAAGGATCCGTCTTCGTCCGGTAAGACCGGAGAGCATATTCCGGACTTCGCGTCGAACATCATCATGCACGGTCGGATGCTTCTCCATATCCCCGAGATGCTCTATCCGGGAGTAAGTCAAACTGCCGTTGAAACCGGAGCCGATGGCGTCGAAGAAATATTTCGCCGTCAGCTTGACCCCCTCAAAAAGGTTGGCCCCCTTAGTGGCGCCCAAAGCCAAAAGGAATCCCTTTCGGTATTTTTGTCCCGGATCGATCAGTTTGAGCTTGTATTTACGGGCCCAGAGGGTCTGACACCGGTCGATAAGAGCCTTGAGCTGGGCCGTGGTGTTATAGAAAAAGATCGGCGTAGCCATCACGACCGCTTCCGCCTCCCGGAGAAGGGCGTAAATCTCTTTCTTCATGTCGTCATCAATGGGACAGAAACCTTTTTTCTCGCAAACGGTATATTCCTTGCAAGGAAGGATATGTCGCTTATCCACGTCAATGACCTGTGTGGTCGCCCCCAATTTTCGGGCTTCCTCAAGAAACAGGTCGAGCAAAAATTGGGTGTTCCCTTTTTTACGGGGGCTGCCCTGGATACCGAGAATCCGCATATTCGATTCACTTTCGATGGCATTGGGAACAGGCAATCGGACCGTATTTTGCTTCGCCGGCCGCTTTTTTCGCACGATGGCACCGGGTGCACGACTGATTCATCACCTGTTTTTTAGCGAGTTTTTCCTGACTTTTAAGTTCATCGATGGCTCCGGATTGCTGTGGAAAAAGATCGTGGCAGATCATGCAATCCCCGATAATATCCTGGTGGCGTTGATGGGGAAACGGGACGGGGCCGCTGGTACCGCCGTTGAGTAAGATCTCTTTTGCCCCCCTGTTTTCAGCACCGACTGCCGATCCCGAACCAAGGATCAAAGCGAAAAAAAGAAACGTCAGGCTCAACGGTTTGATCGAGCGCATTTTAAAAGCATCCATGGATAGGCTTCCAACTCCGATATAGGGTCATCCGTGATTGTTTTCCAAAAAGAGCTCTTGCCTTTCAATGGCAAGGGCATCTTCATAGTAAAACTTTCCTTTCATAGTTTCCCCCTAATCCAACGCCGATGGCAAAACCGATTCGAGGGATCCCATGCTAAAAAGATTGAGGATCCTGCGCCGACCTCATGGGTTGCGGCGATACGCCGAATACCTTAGGCTTGGCCGGTCAGCGCACACTGGGTGAAGTCGATTTCCTTTCCACATCCGGAACAGACATGTTTTTTATCAAATTCGTCGGAAAAAATCTCTTTTTCCTTACCGCATTTTGGGCACTTGCAGCTGAATGATTTGAGATTTTTGAATTCCTGAAATCCGGGACAATGTTGAGGGGTTGTCATCTCTTCCTCCTTATTGGTTTAACGTTAAGAACTCAGCCGGGGTAAAATGGGTCTTAGAAGTCAAGTCCCCAATTTTGATGAAATCGTAAAAACTCAAAATTGAGATGGCAAAATAAAAAGTTTCAGATGCAAGGCGCGCAAATCCTGAGGAATGAGGCGTACTTATAGGTACGCCGCAATGACGAAGGATGCAGCGCAACGCAGCAGATGGACTTTTTACGAAGCCATCAATTTTTTAGCGATCTCCTTTCCATAATCCTGGGCGACCTTGATTCCGCCTTGGATCCGGCTCGACTTCAGCCGCAAGGGCTGGCCAACCATTTTCATTTTAAAGATATGTTGCATGGTATCGTAAATCCGATCGGGCGCCTCTCCGCTCCACCCGAAGGCTCCGAAGGCAGCACCGACTTTTCCTTCGAGTTTGGCCTTTTCAGCCATGAACAAGAATGTTTTCATTCCCTGCATCATTTCTCCGTGGTAAGTAGCCGAGCCGAGGACGAGGGCTTCATACCCCTCCAGATCTGATTCTCTTTGGATGGCTTTTGCTTCCAAAACAGAGGTTTCGATTCCTGACATCCTCAAACCTTCCGCAATGAGGTTCCCGATTTCATGGGTCTCTCCTGTCCGAGATACATAAACGATCAGTGCTTTTGACATGCGGGCTACTCCTTTTTTCCGACTCGCGTGTCTATTCCTTGGGCTGCGCAATCGGGCGTATAACAAGTATTATTCAAAAATTCACACGGCTGTTTGCAGGATGGACATTCATTGGGGGGATTCTTGGCTTCAAAAGTGTAGCCGCAATTACTGCATTTCCAGCTGTTCATTGTATTTTCCTCATTAAGCATTAAGATTGTTGAAATCGTAAAAACTCAAAATTGGGATGGCAAAGTAAAAAGCTTCAGATGCAAGGCGCGCAAGTCCTGAGGAATGATGCGTACTTATAGATACGCCATAATGGCGAGGGATGCAGCGCAACGCAGCAGATGGACTTTTTACGAAGCCATCAAGATTATCCTTTCCAGAGTCCGTGAAGGTTACAGTACTCCCGAGCCGTCATGGAAGTTCCCTGAACGTTGAAAACCGCCTCCGGGGCCTGGCCGGGTTTGAGGAATTGTCGATAAACCTTGCCGTCTGAGATGACCTCTACCCATTCGATGTAATGTTTCTCTTCCATGGGATGAGGGACGCTTCCCACCTTCACTTTTATACCGCCCGCCGTCTTTTCGATCACCGGAACGTGTTTCTCCTTGGCGGCATCGACGGTATTTTCGACCATCAACTTCATGGGTTGGCCGCAGCAAACGAGTTCACCTTTTCCGCCGTGAAGCACCTCGACGATATTGCCACAAACTTCGCATTTGTAAATTTCGAGTCGATTGGCCATGATTCCTCCTCTGTCTTGTATCGATTAATGTTCCCTTAAAAATATTACCAATTTTCACCCAAAAGCTCAAAATGGGCTTGGGGATGGGCGCAGGCCGGACATATTCCCGGCGCCTCATTGCCTTGGTGGAGATACCCGCAATTCCGGCATCTCCAGGTGACCGGTTTATCTCTCTTGAAAACCCGGCCGGCTTCGATGTTTTTGGCAAGATCCACGTACCGTTTTTCGTGCTGTCTTTCCGCTACGGATATCGCATCAAAAACATAGGCGATTGCATCGAACCCCTCTTTTATGGCTGTTTTGGCGAAACCGGGATACATTTCGGTATGTTCATGATGTTCTCCGACGGCAGCGGCTCTCAGGTTTTCAAGAGTGGTCCCGATGGTTCCGGCGGGAAAGGCCGCGGCAATAGCTAATTCGCCGCCCTCAAGAAGCTTAAAGAGACGCTTGGCGTGTTCCTTTTCTTGGTCGGCGGTTTCAGAAAAAATGTCGGCGATCTGAATGTAGCCGTCTTTTCTGGCCTGTCCGGCAAAATAGGTGTATCGGTTTCTTGCCTGGGATTCTCCCGCAAAGGCTGTCAAGAGATTTTTTTCTGTTTGGGTTCCTTTCAGATTTGCCACGTTAAAACCTCCTTTAAACAGTTTATAATCAGGGTTTAAAAACTCAATGATTTTTTTGCTTCCACCAACCTTTTTGGATATGCGCCTGCTTTTCTTTTTCGGCTAATTTTTTAACCTTATAGGCTGAATCCCTTAAAACGCCATAGAGGATCCCACACCCCACATCCTCTCGCTCGGCATCCCCTTTGTTGGCCAGATCGAGCATTCGGTCCACCAGCTGAAATGCCTCTTGGATATTATGGTCGCAATGTTTCAAAACAAAAGGGTCCAAAAAAAAAGCGAAAAAAATAGATTTTTAGCCACTTCAAAGGCCCGGAAAAGAGAATTGCTTTGGATGGCCAAATATTGCATATTAAAGTTAGATACAATTTTTGTGCCAGATTTTCCGATCTGGGTTTAAAATCGTTCTTATATTTAGTAGGTGGTCAGGTTGTGGGAGTTCATAGTTTTATTATCCGTCCATGAAGATTGATGAAATCGTAAAAAGTCAACAATGGTCTCTTTCCGTCATTCCGGAAAAAGCCGGAATCCAGTGTTCTCAAGCACTTATGAAATCCCTGGACCCCGTTTTTCAACGGGGTGACGACTTTTTACGAAGCCATCAAGATTGAGAAAAATGGTTGAGGGGCGCCTGAAAATGATATGTAACTCCCATGGAAAAGCGGATTTTTCGGAAAAAATCGTATCCTATTTAGGTTTTTCAATTTTCCGTTTCGATGATCCGATGTCTATTTATGAGACAGAAAAAGACATCGATAAGTTTCAATCGTTAAAAAGACTTTGAAATTATTTGATAATATATGTGTCCTAATTAAAATAAGACATTTTTGTATCATGATACACTTTTTGGACAAAATCCGGCTTATTTAAGAACAAAATGCCGGATAGCTAAAGCAGAATCAGAAAAATTAATGGCATGATATTTGCTCACTTAAATTCCAAAGCCAATGGATTCATCGAAAAATGGGAGATCAAATGATGATGCAACTGGAAGATATCGCAAAGGATGTAACCCTGGTTAATGCCATCGACTGGGACATGACCCACGAAGATGCAGTCAGGCTCTATCTGGAGTGGGGAAATAACTGGGCTCGGGGAAATTACGTGATCCGCTCCAAACAAGATGTCAGTTACTACTTCGTCATCAACACATGGGAGGCTGAGCCGGTGATTTATCTCATCCGAAGAAATTCCGAAGAGGCAAAAGAGATTGCTAAAATCCGGATGCCCAAGCCTGTTGGGGATCAGTTCATGGAAAGAATCGGATGGAACCGGGGTGTTTATTCCCTCACGGACGAGGTGAAAAGCTGGTTAATGGAGATCCTGAAATCCAACTGATGTCGACGCGGTAAGGTTCTTTTTCGAGCATGCCGGACAGAGCCCCGTAAATTCGAGACGATGACCCATGATGGTAAAGACTGTTGAGCCATAAAGCTCGTTTTCAATTTGATTTAACGGGGCGATAGGGGCGTCATCGATGCGGCCGCAGGCGATACATCGAATATGATAGTGTTTGCACGGATTCCAATCGAAGCGCTTGATGCTTCCCCCCGTTTCCAATTTCTGGATCTGCCCCAATTCGGATAGAATTTCGAGATTCCGATACACCGTTCCTAAACTGATGCGGGGAATTCGTTTTCTTACGCAAATGTAAAGCTCATCCGCGCTGGGGTGTGAATTTATCTTCTTGAGTTCATCCAAGATAACCTGTCGTTGCCGGGTCATTCTGATTTTCGGTTTGGATCTCTCCGGAAATAATTTGTTTTCCAAACCCTGGGGAATATTTCCTTTTATCAGTTGTGACTTCAATTGTTTGTATCCATCGAATGAACTCTTGAATTCCCGTTTTGCTCCTGTTTTTTAATAATGATTACTACCACCAGATGATTGACATCGTCAAGTCAAAACACCTATGTGGGAATGTGTCAGAGTTCGACGCTGGCGGATGGGGATGTAAGCACACTCTCCGGGGCCGCAATAGTCCCCGATGTATTTGGACTCCGGTCGATAGAGTATCGGCTTGGTTGCAGCATCCCCGAAATGCTCTTCGATGATGTGGGCGGTCCAGCCCGCGATCCGGGCGATGGCAAAGACCGGCGTGAAGAGGTCGATGGGAATTCCCATGGCATAATAAAGGCACCTGTCCTTTAAAGATCGATCCACATATCCGCTTCATTTCCGCAGGACGTACAAGTTCCTTTGCCTTTTACCCGTTTTTTTTCAGCGTAAGTTCCAGGCACCGTTTCACCCTTCTCTTCCGCGTGTGAGGAATCCAGGGTGCAGGTGATGAGCATTTCCGCCTCATTGCCGCAGTGTTGGCATTTGCATACCTTTTTAAAACGTTTTTCCTCCATGACCCTTTCTGCTCCTTTTGATTGAAAAACAGGTAATGTTTTCGCCGCTATTTATCAATATGATGACAAGGGATTTAAAAGTCAAGGCTGAAGGATTTGCACTGAGATGGCATGATTGCGAAGGAGTTGGTTGTCAAGCGAGCGGGAGAATGATAAAAAATCATCTTCAATCGATCAAGTTGCCATCACCAGGATTAAAGACGCGTGAAATTCATCCGGATTCAAAAAGGGTTTGACCTTCACGCGGCCGGAAGGCCGTCGTTGGAACTCCAAAGGCTCGAAGCACCTGAAACGGTGGCTTTTATTCCCAAGCATATCCGGTTTATTAAACCTCGACTGGCCATAAAAGAGAAGGATTCCGTAAAAGTGGGCTCCCTTCTTTTTTCAGACAAACATCGGCCGGATTTGAAATTCCGGTCTCCCGGTGCAGGAATAGTCGAGACCGTCCACTTCGGATCCCGCCGGATCCTCGAAGCGATCGTCATCCGGCTCGACTCCAAAGAGGAGGATGAGATCTTTAGTTCGATTTCAGAGGCTGCCCTCGACACGATGGATACCAAAGATCTGGTTGCCCGAATCCAGGAGGGAGGCTTGTGGGCCTTGATTCGAGAACTCCCTTTTAAAAACATTCCTTTTTACCACGGCAAGCCTCCCGGGATCATCGTCACCATGGGGACTAAGGAACCTTTTGAGCCGGAACCCTCGGTTTATCTCAGAGGCCGGGAGGACCTGTTTCAATTCGGCATCCGGGTGCTGAAAAGGCTGACGGCAAATGTTGACGTTGTCTTGCCATCCGGAAACGATGCCCCCGATTTCTTACATAAAATGGCCACCCACAAGGTATCCGGGAAATATCCTTGCGGGGATGCTGGAGTCCTTTTATATTGGACCAAGATCGACCTCAATCAAAAGCGAACCTGGTATATTCATGGCCAGGATGTGCTTCTTTTGGCGCGTCTCCTCCGGGACGGGCGGTATCCCATTGAAAGAACCGTTGTATTGGCAGGCCCGGATGTCAAACATCCGTGTCACATCGAAACCCGCATGGGTGCACCGTTGAGCCACCTCGCCCAATTCGGAACCATCAACGGCGACCACCGTTTTGTGGTGGGAGGTCTCTTTACCGGTTATCCGGAGCCCGGCAACGGCTATCTCAGTTTCCATGAAACCGCCGTGGCCGTCCTTCCCAATGACAAGAAGGCTGAAAGATTTGCGCTTTTTAAGCCCGGATATCACAAACCGACTTATTCGAGGGCCTTCATATCGCGTCTCAATCCTTCTCCTATGACCGTCGATGGCCGTTACCATGGGGAGGAACGTGCGTGTATCGGATGCGGTTATTGCGCCAACGTCTGCCCTGTGGATATCCTACCACAGTTTGCTTTCAAGACCATCATCATCGGTGAAATGGAAGAAGCCCTGAAACATGGTATTCTGGATTGCGTCGAATGCGGACTGTGTTCCCATGTATGCCCATCCAAAATCGATCTGGCCCAAATACTGAAAACCGCCAGAGCCGATCTTTATAAGGAGATGGTGCACCGATGAGCACTCAAAAGCCGCTATTTAACTCGCTTCGCAAGGCCTTTGATCAAAACGGCTCCTTAAAACGGCTCGCACCCCTGTATGAAGTCCTGGAGTCGATAATTGTGACAAGGCCACGCTTCACCGCCACGGCTCCGGTCGTTCGGGACAGCCTGGATGTCAAACGGTATATGATGCTGGTCATCGTCGCCCTCCTTCCCCACTATGGATTCGGCGTTTACAACGTGGGCTGCCAGGCGCTTTTGGCATCCGGTCATTCTCCGAATTTTCTGCGTGCCGTTTTCATCGGCTTGCAAGCGGTGGTGCCTATCGTGCTGGTGGTCTTTGCGGTGGGATTTACATGGGAAGTTGTGTTTGCCGTCATTCGAAGACATCCCATCTCCGAAGGCGTGCTGGTGACCTGTACGCTCCTACCTTTGACGCTTCCGCCGACAATTCCTCTCTGGCAGGCGGCTTTGGGTATTTCTTTCGGTATCGTGATCGGCAAAGAGATTTTCGGAGGAACGGGACGGAACTTCTTGAATCCGGCGCTCACCGGCCGGACTTTTCTGTATTTCGCTTATCCGGCCCAGATTTCAGGGGATGCGGTCTGGACACTCCTCATCGGCGGCAAAACGGCTGCCGTGGATGCCTTTTCAGGCGCCACACCCTTAGCAATAGCCGGCAGCATGGAGAAGATGCGAGACGTCCATGTGGTGCTTTCCGATGCGGGTTACACCTTGACCAAACTTTTTTTCGGCCTATACCCGGGAAGCATCGGCGGTACCGCCACCTTTTTGTGTGTCATCGGCGCGGGATTTTTGATCCTTCTGGGAATAGCCAACTATCGCATCATCATCGGTTGTATCCTGGGGCTGATGACCACAGCCGGAATCCTCAACATGATTGCCGGTCCGGATTCGATGCCGTATCTTTCCCTGAACCCCCTCTATCATCTTGTCATGGGCGGATCCATGTTCGCATTTGCCTACATGGCCACCGATCCGGTCTCCTCCTGCCACATGCAAGGGGCTCGATGGGTCTTTGGTTTTTTTATCGGGGGCCTTACCGTATTGATACGGGTTTTCAACCCGGCATTTCCGGAAGGGGTGGGACTGGCGGTCCTTTTCATGAATATCTTTGCGCCGCTGTTGGATGAGATCGAAATCAAGATGCGGTTGAAAAGACGGGTGTCCAATGTCTGAGCGGATCCGTTCTCTCCTTTTTGCCGGCCTCCTTTCTTTGGTTTGCAGCGTGTTGCTCACGGCGGCTTCCACAGGATTGCAGGACCTCCAGCAACACAACATGCACATCGAAAAAAATCGCAACATTTTAAAAGCCGTTGGTTTGATTGATACGGGGAAAATCCTTTCGGAAAGCGATATCGAACGGATCTATGACCAAAATATTCGAACATTCTGGGTGACCCCGGAAGGAGACTTGGTGGACGCTCTGAAGCGAAAGGATGCCGATTTGGCCCTTTACGTCCGGCTCGACAACCAAAAGATACAAAACTATGCAGTCCCTGTGGAGTCAAGGGGGTTATGGGGAAAGATCTACGGATATCTGGCCCTCGAAAGCGACGGGGCGACCATCGCCGGATTCACTGTCTTCAAGCACACTGAAACTCCCGGCCTGGGCGGAGAGATCGAAAAGGAATGGTTTCAGAGAAATTGGATCGGGAAAAAGATCATCAACAAAGAAGGTGCATTTGTTTCTGTGAGCATCGTCCGGGGAGCTGCTAAGGATGCGGTTTCCGATGAGAGGCTTCCCCACTATGTTGATGGGATCAGCGGGGCCACATTGACAGGGCGATATCTTTCAGCGGGAATTCGCCAGACTTTGGAAAGCTATGAACCGGTGTCGATCCGTTTCAGAAAGCATATGATATCAAGCGTGAAATAAAGACAAAAGCGAAAACAAGACAAACCGAAGCAAGAATCGAAGTAATCGGATGACCCGAAACCTCATACCGCTTTTCCGCAGGAGTCAATCCTTCAAGGCCATTGTCCGCGCCTTGTGGGAAGCCAACCCCATTTCCAAGCAGATTCTGGGGATCTGCTCGACTCTGGCCGTAACCGTGCAAATGAAGACCGCTCTGGTCATGAGCATCTCGCTGACGTTGGTGGTGGCATTTTCCAGCCTCGTCATTTCCCTGATGCGGCACACAATTCCCCGAAACATCCGAATCATGGTGGAAGTCAGCGTGATCGCGACTCTGGTGATTCTAGCTGATGAATTCCTGAAAGCCTTTATGTATGATATCAGCCGCCAGTTGTCGGTTTTCGTCGGGTTGATAATCACCAATTGCATCGTGCTGGGTCGCGCGGAGGGGTATGCCCTCTCCAATCCGCCCTGGAACTCCTTTGTGGACGGTATGGCAAATGGCCTCGGATACGGCTCGGTGCTGGTCGGTGTCGCATTCTTGAGGGAATTGCTGGGAGCCGGGGCGCTGTTCGGATATCCGGTCATCCCCGCTTTTTTCTATGAGGCAGGGTACATGAACAATGGATTGATGCGGCTTGCCCCCGGGGCTTTCATCATTATCGGGCTGTTCGTATGGCTGGAGCATACGTTGCTTTCAAAGAAAAAGGTGAGATAACCGCTTCCGAAAATCGGAAAAGACAGGGTTTTGTAATTCATGGAAAATCTGATCAGCATTGCCGTCAATTCGATTTTTGTGGGTAACATCCTCCTGGCTTATTTCTTAGGGATGTGCTCCTTTCTGGCAATTTCCAAGAACATGAAGACCGCCGCCGGGCTGGGCGTTGCGGTTGTTTTCGTGCTGACCGTCACCACGCCGGTCAACTGGTTCATCTATAACCATCTGCTTGCGCCGGGTGCCCTCGCCTGGGCAGGGTTTCCCGAGGTGAATTTGAGCTACCTGAAGCTGGTTCTTTTTATCGCCACCATTGCCGTCATCGTGCAGGCTTTGGAAATGGTCATCGATCGGTATTCCCCGGCCCTGTATGCTTCTCTCGGGGTTTTCCTCCCCCTGATCACCGTCAACTGCGCCATCCTGGGCGTTTCTCTGTTTATGGTGGAGCGTGCCTATTCATTCGCCGAAACGGTTGTCTATGGTGCCGCCTCAGGTCTCGGGTGGGCGTTGGCCATCATTGCCATGTCGGCCATTCAAAAGAAACTCCGTTACGCCGATGTGCCGACGGGGTTAAAGGGTTTTGGCATCAACATGATCACCACCGGTTTGATGGCCATCGGTTTCATGTTGTTTGCGGGAATTTCGTTTTAGCGGAGAAGGTGAGCCGTGTTGGAGACCTGGGTAACAGCAGTGACGGTTTTTGCCGGCGTCATCGGATTGATGGTCATCGCCCTTCTATTGGTGGAGGCAAAAGTCGTTATCAAGGGGGACCGTACCATCGTCATCAATGAAGATCCGGCCAAAAGCATTCAAACCCCTATGGGCACAACCCTCCTTTCGGCATTGACCCAAAATGGCGTTTTGCTCCCGTCGGCCTGCGGCGGCAAAGGAAGTTGTGGTCTGTGCAAATGCCGGGTGGAAGCCGGGGGAAGGGATATCCTTCCCACTGAACTGGCTCACCTGAACCGGGAGGAAAAACAGAAGGGCATCCGTCTGGCATGCCAGCTCAAAGTCAAAGAAGATATGAAGATCCGCATCCCGCAGGAGATCTTCAATATCAAGAAATACAGCGCCATCGTGGTTTCCAACGAGAATTTGGCTTCTTTCATCAAGGAATTGAGGCTGAAGCTTGAAGGCAATGAGAGGATGGATTTTAAAACCGGCGCCTATGTTCAGATCGATATTCCCGAATATGAACGGTCCTACCGGGAGATCCACGTGGGGGAAACTTATAAAAAGGTGTGGGACCGTTTCGATTTCTGGGGGCTTAAGGCAAAGGCCGAGGAACCGATTTTTCGCGCCTATTCTCTGGCCAATACCCCGGAGGAGGCGGAGCTGATGTTTACTATCCGAATCGCCACGCCGCCGCCCGGCAAAATAGACATCCTCCCCGGGATCGCATCTTCCTATCTTTTTACGTTGGAACCCGGAGATCAAGTGACTCTCAGCGGGCCTTATGGCGATTTTTTTATCAAAGACACCCGGCGGGAGATGTGTTTCATCGGGGGTGGGGCCGGTATGGCACCGCTGAGGGCCCATATTTTTCATCAGCTTCTCACGGTGAGGACAGAGCGCAAGATGTCATTCTGGTATGGCGCCCGTTCAAAAAAGGAGCTGTTTTACGAAGATGAGTTTCGGGAGTTGGCGAAGCATTACTCGAATTTTAAATTCGTCGTCTCACTTTCTGAACCCGAACCCGAGGATCGCTGGGAGGGCCCGACGGGCTACATCCACCAGACGGCATACGAGCAATATTTGAAAAATCACCCGGATCCCACCGAAATCGAATTTTACCTCTGCGGGCCACCTCCGATGCTCAAGGCGGTCCGGGAAATGCTCGACACTATCGGGGTGGAGCAGGAAATGATTGCCTTCGATGATTTCGGAGTATGAAGAAGCTAAAAGCCAAACTTTTCCGAAGGGCGTCTTTCCGGCACATAGCGGTGTTCGATCTTTCCCTCATTCCACTCCTTTGAAACGTACAGGTTGCAATAGCAACTCCCGTACTCCTGAACGTCCGCTTCCCGGCACACGCAGGGGCAAATGATGTCCTTGTTTTTTTTCTCCGGAGGTCAACCAGCAAGGACAGCCCATATAACCATAGCGGTCTTTGTTTTTTGGCCATGGCCAAAACCGCCTGCCTTTCCACCGGTAATAACCGATGGAGCGGTTCTTTGGGGCCCGGTTTTTTGTTCTCAAGGGTTAACTCTCGTTTCCAACGGTTGCACCACCGAGTGACCCTACGGCGCTGGATCGCCCACATCAGGATGCTTCTGAAAAACGGAAAGATCACAAAAGACAGGATCGCCCTTTTGGATCAATGGCAGTATACCGGGTTCAATATCTATTGCGGCCAAAGGATCCTTCCCTGGTAAAAGACGTCCATGGAAAACCTGGCCCTATACATCATCCGGGCATCCTTCTCCCAGGAGCGGATGACCTATGTTCCGGAAGCCGGATCGGTGCTCTATCAGTCCAAGGACGGGCGAAATACCCGCTTGTTTGATGCCCTAGAGTGGTCCCGCCGAAGAACGGCGGGATGTAAGCACTCTCTGCCATGACCAGCCATATCCCCGATAAGGGCGAACAGATGGTGCGCTACTATGGACATTATAGCAACGCCTCCCGCTGCAGACGCAAATAAACCGGCCGGTGCTGCCCCGTCGGCCTATGCCCAAATCGGCACAGATAAGGGTCTGTTGCTGATGAAAATCGGTTTGACAGCGCAGTAAACTTCGGATAACTAAAAAAAACATACACCAAATCACTTGTGTGTTCCCATATCTTGGGGGAAAATGCCAGCAAAACACAATTCGGACTCACGCTTAATCCGTTTGGGAAAAAGCGACTTCTTATCATTTCATTTTTATTCAAACATGTCTGCATGAGACCCGGTTCTCACCAGGCAAAGCGCACTGCCCTCAATGCGGTAGATCAATAACCAGTCCCCCTCAATATGGCACTCCCGACAATCCTTAAGCGTTCCCTTAAGGGCATGATCTTTGTTGCGAGCCGGTAGTTCTTCAGCCGCGGCCAGAGATTCAATAATCGATTTTAGTTTATTGAGGTTTTTACCGCGTTTAATCAGGCGCTTTACATCTTTCTTGAACTGGGTATCCCGTCTGATGGAGCGCATGACTTCAGATGCCCAGGTCCTTAAAAAGTTCTTCCGTAGTGGAAAACCTGCGGCCTCTCCCTGTTCGCGAGTTCCTGATGGCCTTCATGGTTTTCTTATTTGGCACCTGTAATTCAAAAGGCAGGCCCCTTTGAGCCACCACCTGCCGGTAAAACAGTTCCACCGAATTAGAAATCGATAGTCCCATTTCCTTAAGTATGGATTCCGCCTCTCTTTTGACCTTTGGTTCAATCAAGGCCCGGGCGGTAGCTGTTTTGGTTGTTCCCATGGGTTCGCCTCCTCTTCTCAACTCAACGGTTATGGTCCACCACAGGTTTATCAGAAACGGACAGGTCGGATGATGTTCTTTTATAGCATATTATATGCTATCAAGATTGTCTGTCAAGACCCTAAATTCGATAGCCCGTTTAATTTTCCATATCGAAATTAGTAAGGGTTCTCCACCCCAGGCAAATCCCGGCGAGGAAGGAGAAGCCTTCAACAAAAGGGTTGATATGGCCATGTATGAGGCCAAAACGCGCGGAGGGAACTGCACCGTGAAAACCGAACGCTCCATCGGAACAGTCGTCTAACCCTCCATTCTTTGAACCCCATCCGCGAGCCCCGAGTCGTTCACTCCCTTTTTTGGGGGGGGTTCCTCCTCCCTATTCCAACGCCACTTATTGGTCGAAAAAGCCAGGACCGATGAGATTATCCCCTGCATGCTCGAATCGGAGATAACCGATGTTCAGTTCCGAAAGAATTTGGTCTCGTCTGATCCAAAAGATTTACCCGGTTGAATTTCCCGAAGGGAACCCTATTCAACCGGGTAAATGAGGTCGATCCCCTGACCTGCCCCAAGTGCCGGGGGAAAATGCGGGTGATCGCATTTATTGAAGATCCACATGTGGTTAAAAAAATACTCAGACACCTGAACTTATGGGAATCCAAACGGCCGCCAAGGCCTGTGGCGCATGCCCCGCCGAGGATTGAATTCCCGACATACCTGCCTGTGCGTCGCACGCAGACAGGCGACGACATCACTCAGCCTTCCGCCGAGGATTATGTCGCCGACCCGGTTTATCCCATGGAGACGTACTTTTAAAAAGCCAGCCGGTGCTGACCCGTCGGCCTATGCCCAAATCGGCATAGATATCGACCTGTTGCTGATAAAAATCGGTTTGACAGCGCAATAAACTTCGGATAACTGAAAGAACATACACTAAATCACTTGTGTGTTCCCATATCCTGGTGGGAAGATGCCGGCAAAACACAATTTGGACTCACGCTTAATCCGCCTAAATAAAAGCGACTTCTTATTAAAAAATCAAAAAAGTCCTTCCCTCGTCATTCCGGTGCAATTTGGCCAATGATACGGAAGATCACATGCTGAAGCGGCTCGTGTTCCATGGGTCTCCTCTGCTGTTTCCCTAAACATTACTTGAAAAGGCCCCATTGGCAAACGGAAAAATATCAAGTAGAAATAGGTAGTTCAGGGGGAAGGTTGTTTACTTTGAGTTTGGGGGGCTAAGCCCCGAACCGCCCCTTGAAGAACAGGTGTCGCCAGCCACAAACTTCTTCTCGAGCAGGTTGAAACAATGAGTGTACTTACGGTGAATATGGTCATGGGAGGTGAAGCCGGGCAAGGTTTGGTAACGGTTGGGCAGCTCCTTGCCAAGAGCCTGGTCCGAAGCGGCTATGAGATTCTGGTGACCCAGAGCTACATGTCACGCATTCGGGGAGGCCACAATACCTTTACCATTCGCGTCGGCCTGGACCCGATTCATGCGCCGCAGGAAGCAGTGCATCTGCTGGTGGCGTTCAACCAGGAGACCATCGAGCTGCATCGGGAGGAACTGGCTCCCGATGCCATTGTGGTGGCGGATGTCTCTTTGGGTTGCGAAGGGCATGCCTGCCTTGGGGTTCCTTTCCAGCAGTTGGGGCAGGCCCGCTACCACAATGTGGCGGCCCTGGGAGTGGTTGGGGCTCTTCTGGGTTTGGAACAGGGGGTGCTCTTCGGTGCCGTGGAATGGCTTTTTGGGAAGAAGAAGCCGGGGAAGAGGCCCGGCAGAATGGAGAGGTTCTGGACGCAGCCTACCGCTGGTGTATGGACCAATCCCGAACGACACTCCGACTCCCGTCGGCCGGGAAACGGCCACAACGGCTCATGATGAACGGAAACGAAGCCATCGCCCTGGGGGCCCTTTCCGCCGGGGTCAAATTTTGTGCCTTCTATCCCATGACCCCTTCCACATCGATCCCGTTGACTCTGGTGAGTCAGGCCCAAAAGATGGGGATCGTCGTGGAACAAGCCGAGGATGAAATCGCCGCCATCAACATGGCCATCGGCGCTTCCTTTGCCGGAGCGCCCAGCATGGTGGCGACTTCGGGCGGTGGATTCGCCCTCATGGTTGAGGGGGTGAGTCTGGCCGCCATGACCGAGACGCCCATTGTGGTGGTGGTGGCGCAGCGCCCCGGCCCGGCCACGGGGCTTCCCACTCGAACCGAGCAGGCGGACCTGGAATTTGTCCTTCATGCCGGTCATGGGGAATGTCCTCGGGCGGTCCTGGCGCCAGGAACGGTAAAGGAGTGCTTTCATCTCACCCGAAAAGCCTTCGAGTGGGCGGAACACTACCAGGGACCGATCTTTCTTCTAACCGACCAGTTTCTAGCGGATTCCTATCGCGCTGTGGCCCCTTTCCCACTGGAGGATCTCCCCCCCGTGAAGGCCGGTTGGGATGGGACACCCGTGACGTTGCCGTATCGGCGATACGCCATTACGGAGGACGGCGTCTCACCGCGCCTGCTTCCCGGGATGAGTGAGCATTTGGTGGTGGCGGACAGCGACGAGCACACGGAAGAGGGTCACCTCACCGAGGATCTTGAGGTGCGCAAACGAATGGCCGAAAAGCGGCTCCGGAAGTCCCGCGGACTCTGGAACGAGGTGATTCCTCCGGAATACATCGGGGAAGACCAACCGGAGATCCTGCTCATCACCTGGGGCTCCTCCAAGGGGCCGTTGCTGGAAGCAGCGGAAACTCTGCGACGGAAGGGAAAAAGGGCTGCAGTCCTGTTTTTCGGTCAGGTCTGGCCTCTCGTGCCCCATCAGTTTATGACGCGGCTGGATGCAGCCCAACAGGTGGTCTGTGTGGAAGGGAATGCCTTCGGCCAACTGGCGCGGCTGATCCGCTGGGAATCGGGATTTCCCATCCGGCGGTTGGCCCCCCGCTACGACG
>Ga0100390_10002061_pt1 | contig 17782 bp, 10 predicted proteins | sample CryGeymeta201514_FD_81540 | JGI IMG/M metagenome (GOLD analysis project Ga0100390, IMG submission 81540) | Groundwater microbial communities from Crystal Geyser aquifers in Utah, USA - Crystal Geyser metaG 2015-14 | ecosystem: Environmental > Aquatic > Deep subsurface > Groundwater | place... | reverse complement strand
CGCACCAATGGTCGCCGAGAGGGCCTGCAAGACCTGATGGATTTGAAAGGCCAATTCCCGGGTCGGAGTTAAAACAAGGCCAAAAACGGCACCCCGAATCGGATGAATCAGCAGTTCCTGTAACAGGGGCAAACAAAAGGCTCCCGTTTTGCCCGATCCTGTTTCCGCCAGTCCGATAACATCGCGACCCTGAAAGGCGTACGGTAAAACTTCCTTTTGAATCCGTGTGGCCGTGGTCCAACCAGCTTTCGTACAGGCCTCCACAAGAGCTTCGGACACACCCAAACTGGCAAAGGTGCTGTTCGTGACCACCGATGTAGGATCTTCTTCTTCTTTTTCTTTTTCATCTTTGTCCGTGTCTATTTTATTCTCAATTTCTTGGGCACCAGATTTCTTTCCATTCTTCAATTTCTTGGCTTCTTTTTTCTTCTTCGGATCCTCCGCGGCATCAGCCTCCGCAGCCTCCTTTTCTAGAGCATTGTTGCCTTTGCTTCTGCTTTCACTTTCACTATCTGACGGCATTTCTATAGGTGCATATAGAATTACTGAGTGTATGTAAGGACTGCTTGCTATTGGTGGTGGTGATGTTTCAAATAATAATGAATTTGTTTCTTCTTGTGAATTTTCTCAAACAGGTTCCAAAGTAGACTACTACTACTCTTAATATATTATTAGTATGATTGAATCGCAATGTATTTTTTGGGGGGTCGAGTTGTTGGATTGACTGGTTGCCATGGGACGAGTCTGGTATATATCCCTAAAACCAAGGGACGAGTCTGGTATGTATCCCTAACTCTGATAAACTTGTGCATTTGTACCAGCCGGAGCCGCTACCAATATTTATTTCTTGTTCTTATTACTACCGGTACCTGGTACTCCTCTAGACAACTACTACTACTAATAGCTAGTTGTACTCCTAGATAGTACTTACTCTACTAGCTAGCTTTTTGAATATTGTTTACAAGTTTACGGGCATAGGTAAAGTGGTCATGCTGTCCGCCACCATTGTCCAAAGTCCAAATCCATGTATGATTAGCCCATGTCCGGCCGCAGCGGTGGTGGTACATATATATCCTCACTCCTCACTGCTGTCCATGTGAAAGAACGCGTCCCTGCCCATTTCTCTGTCTCGGCTCTTTGCTCATGATCTCCATGATGTTGACATAATCCATCTCTACAGAACATGCCTGTGTCCTCCTTATCCATGTCCATCACGTTTCAGATGCATGTTCATGTTGTTTGCATGTCCAGGTTTTTAATAGTAGACTACTAGTAGGCTAGTAGCTAGAAAAAGAAAACTGGACCGGATCGTAATGTGTATTATAATATGACACCTGTATGATGTGAAGAGAGGCCAGGGTGGACACACCATGCAATTATTAGATGCATAGCTCCATACCGAGTAGACTACTCTACTCTAGATAGATAGTAGTAGTGGTCTACGACACCACCAGAATCAGCCAGAGGAGTTCTAGTACACTCTACTGCATTAGAGGTGTTAAAGACGTTAGTCCTAGTTGTAAAACGTACTCGAAATCGCACCTTTGCCTAAGTAATAGCTAGATTTCAGCGAATCGAGCCAGACGGAATATCAGGTTTAAGGTCTCACATTTTTCAACACCTGCCTCCAACACATTTTCCGGGTGTTTCTTGATGTTTTCAACTGCACTCCTTTTAGCTTTGCTTTTAGCTAGACTACTCTACAAATAATTGGACTACAAGCAAAGCATACCAATACCAAGTGCATTAAGGCGCACCCCAACAACACGCAAACGTCGACTCACAACAAGAGAGGAAATAATAATATTCGCATAGCTAGACGAATATCCCTCCTGCCTTGCCTCGTTGTACAAGCAGGATTACCTGGTGTATTAAACGAAAGAGAAGAAGCAGTGCAAGATGGTAGCTGACTCCTTTCGATCTACTACCGGTAGTGGAAGGCCCAGTCACATTCCTCGGTATTTTACAAAGTCAGAACATAGCGTTTCAAGGCACCCTACGAAGATTCCAATTAGTACCTGCCGAAAGAAGACGACAGATGCCTTTTCATGTTCCACAACTTCAATTACTACTACAGCCACTGCTGCCACCGCTTCTGCTAATCAAAACGACAACGACAACGACAACGATAACGATAACGATAACAACAACCGCCAACGACCACACGAGTCCAAAAAAGAACAGCTGCTAAACAAGCGACGCAAGGTGGAGGACTTGATGGCTGGAATGAGAGCCAAGAAAGACGCGAATGCTAATGCTACTAGTAGCTTTTCTTTTTCTCGCTCTTCTTCCATCTTTCGAGAATCAAACAACACTTGTAATGACAGTTCTCCTTACCTCAACTCGTCACCATTACATCAACACCACCAGCAGCAGCAGCAGCAGCAGCAGCAAGTTGCGCAGAGCTTTTCCTATCGGGCCGGAGATTATGTTCCGGATACAACTACGTCACAGGTGTTTCGAACCGAATCTCTCGATGCGTCACACGTTCGCTCTCATTCTCCGTTTACAAAATTGATGGAAACATCGGTGGATGCGGAATGCATTTCGTTCACAAACAATAATGATGACGTCCAACAGCAATCATTAACATCGCCACCTGATTCCGCAGAGCAAGCATCACCCTCGAAAGAACCTGAAATTACCAGTACCACTGAACTTCTTACAACTAGTGCATCCATGCCTCTTCCTCCTCCGACTCCAGCAGTACATTATGAAACGTACAATAGCTTACAAAGTCTGCGCCAGAAAGCAAAAGCAAATCTGGAAAAACTAGATATGCCCAACCGAAGCAAGTCCTTTGATACTGGGGTCGTGAAAGAAGGGAATGATGATAATAATAGCAATGACAATGATAAGGTACAAGGGAATACAACAGCTGAACAATCAACTCAACCAACAAAACGATGGGGACAAGACTATATTTTGGGTAGTTGTTCTGCCTTACTCGAGAAGAAGCGAAGGCAATCAACGCAAGAACCAACAACTGCACCGATTGATGTGTCAGCATTAAGAGCAAAATGGAGATCGAAACAAGTAGGTGGTAAGAACGATAGTTCGAGAGAACAAATGGTGCACAAAAAAGGAGATAACAATGAGGTCGATAGTGGCAATGAGCATAGCAGATATGCGCATAGAAGACACAAAGCCAATCATTGTCACGGAAGTGCTGGTTATCGCAGCTCGACAACAAAATTGTGTGACGATATTCGCAAGGACGTGGACAAACGGATATCGAATCTAAAGAAAAAGCTTGATAAACGGCCAGAAAAACCAACAATGAGCAAGCATTTTTTAAGCAAGCTTGATAGACGGCCAGAAAAACCAACAGTGAGCAAGCAAACACAAATCCAGCTTGACAAGTGGACGGCGAAACCAACAGAGGATAGATCATTGTCGTTCGCTCGTTTGTATTCGATACAGGAAGCAGAAGCGCCTACTCCATCTCAGAAAAGAGTGTCAACATTTGTTCAAGACGTGAAACAAGGAAAAAACCTTAAAGAAAGTCTACGACATTTGAGAAAGGTGGCAAAATTGAAACAGAAAGAAGAAAATCGCCAACGGGCGCAGGAGGAAGAAGTCGTTTTCATGGATGCTCCTCAGTCAAATGATGAGGCCGCAAGGCGGCACCGAGAAACTAAGGACACTGGTCGAACAACGCCAAAACCTGTGCTCTACAAAGTGACGCGCACTGCGCTACTCTCGCCACTGACGATGGATGCCGCCTTGTCGGACGATGATTCTGAAGTTAAAACCTCTTTCACATCGGCGCCATCTGACTCTATGGATAAGGCTACGTTGAAACATAATTTTGTCGGTACCGAAATTCAGTGCGAGGGTTCAACTGCAACCGACAGATCTACAATCGAGCACGAAAAAGAAATCACAAACAAAGCGAACGACTGGCAGGGAGCGAAAATGCATCCAAATGAAAGGCAGCTTTTCAAAGCGAGCGATTCGTCTGGAAATTTAAAGCTTGCCCAGGAAAGCAACAATGAGGCGTGGTATGATTTCGAGGACAGAGTTAACTGTGGCCATGCTGGTCTTCTTCCCCAACAAATTTCACATCTTTTACAGACAGTGGGAAGTCGGCTTGCTCCGTCAGCCCCGTGCTCATTGCTCGGTCGGTCAGACCAGGAGACCTTTCGAGCTCCCAATTGGGCTATTCGTAAGGAGTCTGAACAAACAAATGATATCAACAATATGACAAAGTCTATGGGATCATTGCTTGGTGGTGATGAGCCTGTCACTGATGATCAGCTGGAGCTTAAACTGCTTCAAATGGAGCAACAACTGAGTACACAAAATGGAGAAAGATCTCGTGTCGACGAAAACGAATGCAAGTTTCCTCAGAAACCCCCGAAGACACAAGGAGAAGATCCATCAGCATGCAACGGAGCTGACAGTAATTATATCACCGGGATGAAGAAGCAATGTTCGGGTTTGTCTGATGCCTTTGATGACATGCGCATGGATTGTTTTCCGAACATGCAAACGAGAGAAAGGGGCAGTCTCCTCGGTGCTAGTGATCTTATCTCCTCAAAACCACAATACATGAAGAGGCAACGAAGTGGAACATTCGATAATCCCGTAAGGGTGGACGGAGAAAGAGAGCGCTCTTCTAGCAGTCTTGCGTGGGGGTCTCATGTATACAAGAGTACTCAAGGACAAAACCGTAAAGAAGATGACGCGGAGTCCCTGTCGAGTGAACTGAAAGAAAAAAAGAGTCTTTTTGGGCGAATGGTCTCACCACTAACACTCCCGTCGGTAAGTGTACTCGGAAGGGTGCGCGCTGCCTCTTCAACTCTGCCGCCCAAAGCACCAAAGTATCCGCAAGTACAACAGGACAAGACAGAACTTGAAGGAGAAAACAAGGAGCTAACGTTAATTGACAGCCTTCTTCGACGAACCAAGAACGGCAGACAACAGGAAAACAATTCACAGTTATGGCAAAGTGATAATCCATCTTGTTCACAAGAATGCTTCGACGGGGGCTACTCTACTTTGGGTGAAAGCACTACAGACTCACGTGCCGAGTCGTTTATGACGAGCGTAGTTGTGAGACAGCCACAGATTTTAAGAAATGTGTCTTCGGTATCTGAATCAGAGGCGACATCGCAATTCGAGGGGATAAAATCAGAATTCAATTATTTCAAGACACCTATCAAGCTTGACCCACCGAGTCAACGCACGTGGCAACCAAAAATCCATGCCAAACAGATGCATGTTGATATGTCCTACTCTGAATCGTTTACCAATGGATCTAATCGCGGCGCTGCTTGTATTGGCGGGGCACCTGGGTCTGCAAGAGGATCCTACAGAGGAAATTCTCTTAACAGATTGTTAGCTCGAACAAACAAACAAACGCAGAAGCATGTGGGCCCCTCAGTTGCGCCTGATGGGCATTCTAGTCTGTCCTTTTCTCCTGAGGAAAAAATTTTGGCTGACGAATACAGCCAGCTTCAGCGTAGTCCGGGCCGGTACGACCCAAGAGGCAGAACAGATTTTGACAAGGCTTTGGTGACTCAGGAAGATGTTTTTGACGAGGGACTCCTAAAACTTCAGTCATTGATAGGAAGCTGTGGAGGCGACCCCCCTGGTACTCAAGCTCCAAATCCTGCGCGAACGGGACAGCCGAGCAATGGACGATACGAGTCTTTCAAACAAATTGACAATACTGACAACCTTGTTCTTGCTAGTTGGGGCATAAAAAATCCCATGAATAGGTTGCGCGCATCACTGACCTACAGTTCAAGGCCAAGCCAAATGCCCCCAGCGGCTTCTGCACCTACCATGGATCAAGACAACCTTGATCTAGAAGACGACAATGGCGCCGTCTCGAGTGTTTCGGAGAGTTCCACATACTCTACATTTGGCGATGAGCTCAATGTATACAGTCATGATGGATACAGCCATCTCAGCAGGGGCAACATTGCCAATACTGGCACAATGGGAACAATGAAAACAGACGGAGCCTACATTCGTGGTACCAGGAGGCGGGCGCAGACTGGGCGTGATACGCCAAAATCTATTGCCGCCTACAAGAGTACGAGCTTCCTTGGAAGCGAAGAATCACAAAATTCGTTGATGGAAGAAGAGAGCACAACGCAGGGGTAAAAGTGCGGTGGGATTGCCATACTTCCTTGGGAAATACATTTGTGATACCGAATTTTACAAGCGGGATAAGCAATCATATATCAATCAATAACTATGCAGTACCTCTTCAAAGGCTCGAATAGCACTGTATTTTACGATTTACTCGCTCGTACGTTGTTTCTTTGTTTTACTTGACGACGCCACAGCTTGCTCTGCTTTGTGAGCATCATATGCTGCTTTCATGCGCGACATGTTGTCTTTCGAAACATCCTTGTGGTCTCCGTCAATTATAGGTCGGGGATATGTTTCCCCCAACTTAACTCCTGCCTTTTCCAAGACTGACGCTGGAGCCTCCCATGGTTCGTAAATGTACTTGTCTGGCAAGTTCTTGAGTTCGGGGACAAATTTTCGGATGTACTTGCCGGATGGATCGTTCTTCTTTTGAAACCCAACGGGAGAGTAGCATCGGAAGTACTGATAAAAGAAGCCACTACAGGAAAGCCACAACCAATTAAACCCATTGAGAGCATAATCGGCATCCAACAATTGCGCTTCAAAATGCTTGGCGCCTTCCTCCCAGGATTGCCACAGATCTCCTCGTGTAAGGAAACATGCCACGGCATGACGTCCCAAATGATGCATCCATCCCTCTTGAGCCAGCTGTCGCATACAAGCATCAATCCAGGGAAATCCTGTTCGTCCCGTCTTCCAAGCCTCTAGAGCTTTGGGATCATCATCCCACGGAATATTGCGACAATATTTGTTTCCTTCTATGTGATTCCAGCAAGCCGGAGTCTCATTATTGGCATCGTGGGCCATGAGATTATTAAAGTCGCGCCAGAGCAATTGTCCGTGGAGCGAAACGGGTGGTTTCGAAGGTGATACCGTAGCCTTTTCCAGAGCTTCGTCCAACGCTACCCATACTTGACGAGGAGACAGGCACCCCCAGGAAAGATATGGCGATAAGGCAGTTGTGGCTGGTTTGATACTGGTAGGATCTGTCTTTGGTTTTTCGAACGCTGCAACCCAGTTCGGTTTCGCCAGCGATTCTTTCAGGGCCTTGAGTGCCAGTGTTTCGCCACCATGAACCACGGGCGTCAGATTTTTGCAATCATTGGCATTCCATACGCATTCCACTTGATCTCTGGGTGTGTTGCGAGGCCAGGGAAGATCCGTCGGTTTTTTGGGTGGCAGGTACTTGTCTTTGAGATTCTTCATAGTGGTATTGGTATTCTCATTCTTGCTGGTCTTGATGTCAGGAAAATCTTCTTTCGTAGGAGCGGGCAGCACCTTGTGCATTGGAGGCATACTGTCAAACAATTTTTGAAATCCTGTCATGGTGGCTGGTACACCCTTTTTCCCTGCTTTTTTCACGTACGCATTTAATGGGTACAACGTTTCACTGCATTCTTGCAAAACACGAATATTAGCATCGTGTGCTTTTTGAAGGACTGTTTCATCACGTGCTGTGGCGTATGGTTCTCCTGTTTCATCGGTTTCCCAACTAATGTGTGAAATATCCCATTCTTTCCACTTTTCTGGTAAGGTGGTTACGGGATCTCCTTCCAATACGTACAATCGTGATCCTAGATCTCGAAGTCGAGCATCCAAATCTTGCAAACATTCAACCAAAAAAGTAGCACGCAAAGGAGAACATCTGAAAACTTCGTACGAATCTCCATCTAGGACATACACAGGATATACTTGTGTGGGTGATTGTTCCAACGTTGCAACGAGTGCTGGATTATCGTGCAATCGCAGACCCCGACGGAACCAATGCATGGCATTATTTTTTGTGGCTTTGGGCATGTTGCTATTGCAGTTGCTATTATTGTTGTGGTTGCTGTTGCTGTTGTTGTTGCCGGTGGATAATAAAGCGAAAGAAAATACGGCGAGGTTTTGTGATACGAGGAGTAGTAAGACAAGAACGTTCAGGAGCATCTACTAGCTAGACTGGTTCCTGCTGTTGGGAGTAGTTAACTTGGAGTAACAGAAGCCAGAATAATCTCCCACTGGCTCTTGAAACTTGAAAAACTTGGTTTTCGAAAGTTACTGCAAATTCTCACTACTCCTGTGGTAGCTAGTACTCTAGTTACGATCAGCTAGACTGTTTAATGATAAGAAAGAATAATAATAATAATAATAATAATAACAATAGTAATAATATGATCGATCTTCATAGAGCATCTTCGTCATTGTGACTCATTATTGTTTTAACCATTACTACAGTAGAAGGTCTAGTAGTCTACTACTCTAGTAGAGTAGCTACCTAGTAGCTAGTAGGTAGCTACTAGAGCAAAGTACTCTCTACTAGAAGAGTACTAGCTAGACTACTAGACAAGCTAGTAATTAATTTTTGTTTTGACTCAGCAGCAATTGGATGCGCACTGAACCTGAAATATCCACGAATCAGAATCCATCAATCAATGCCATAGTACAGTACCAGGTACGTACTCCCTCTGAGGGAGTACCTGGAGGGAGTACCTGGTAGTCCCTCTAGCTAGGAGTAGTAGTAGAGTAGTACCGTAGCTACCAGGGTACTCCTGGCTGGATCACCAGAGTATTGAAGTACACTCAATTTAAACCACCAATGAAAAATGGAAACTTCGCTTCAACAAGGAGTCAACATCAGATAAGATACTGTAGCCTGCCTGCTTGTGTTGCAAAAGATGATGGGATCATCCAATAAAAATTTGACAAGACACAACACCAGCCAACGCTCTCATCACACGCAGACAGAATTCGTTTAATTCATCGTGCTGTTGTTTGAAGTGTCAACAATACTGCACTGCACGATTGACAAACAAAAGATCTGTCGTTCGGAAGCATTCACGTAGACGTACTGGTACCACAGAGTATCATGCATTTCATACTAGCAGACTGACTATTCTACTGGTAGTCTACTCGAGTAGATAATTAGAAGATCCGTTCTGCAATACTACACTAAAGAATTCGTGTGAAGCAAAGAAGCGATTGATCAACAATAATCTACAGTAGACAGTAGACTAGTAGACTAGTAATAATAAAACAACCAGAGAGGGAGCTTTTAGCTTTTCTTGTTTTGACATGCACAAAAAGAAATTTCAGGCAACAAGAGACTCCATCGAGCAAGACTTGATAGAAAAGCAAACAGAGAAGATAATATTCTACTCGTATATTACTAGGTACTGTATCAACCCAACAGCATCACCCAAATATCAACAAGGCTACCAAACCAAAACAAACCAAACCAAAACAAACATGGTAGTTCAAGGTAATTTTAAGCTTGAACTCGTCGACGCAACGTCCGGCAAAGTCATTCGCGAACATGTGAGTTATGATGGAAAAATTTTTGTTACCATGACACCCAATACTCGCTTCCGATTGCAGCTGACTAAAACTACTACTACTACTGGTAATAGTAGTACTAGTACTACCAGTAGTACCGGCCTCGATGACGAAAATAACGATCGTTCTTCCCCTTTGACGTACAAGGCATTCATTAGTCAACAACAACATTTGCGTCGTCCTTCTCCTTCTTCTCCTCCTTGCCATCGTCGCAATCATCATCATCATCGTCGTCGTCATCGACTACTGCTCGGTGGTTCTTGCAAGAAAATCATCGTCGATCCGAACATTTATTGTTTCGATCAAGCCCAGCGAAAATCGTACGAACGGATAGTTCTAGAAAAGGTACAGGTGTGCATTTACAAGAGCATCATTACTACTGCTACTGCCGGTAGTAACAACGATAATGACAAAGACAAGAAACATCATCACCATCATTATCACAAGCAGCTGGTGGAGACTCTGACCATTCATTGTTGCATCCTTCCAGCAGAGCATCACTATCGTCCAACGACAATCACTGCCGTGAACGACACCAGTTTAAGTTTCTTCTACTCGTATTATATTATGGTTTAAGTATGAAAACTAAAACTGTGCGCTGGGCGACGAAAAGACTCCTGAGCGAGCAAAAGCATCCTGAGCGACGAAAACGCATCCTGAGCGACGAAAACGCATCCTGATGAGCGAGAAAAAGCATCCTGAGCGACGAAAAAGACCCCTGAGTAACGACGAAAAGACCCCTGAGCGACGAAACAATGAATACTGGTGGAATGGTACAGTACAATCAGAAATCAGAAGTACTAGTAGTCTAGTGGTACTATTGGTTCAATAATACTATTGGACTACAGTACATGTTTCGTTAAAGTTTTTCCCTACTATCCTTCGCATGGTAATCATGGCAACGGCTTTTACTCAATTTCAATTACTTCTGCCTCCACTACTACGGCCATGGTATCACCACTGTCCGCTGATTTCTTCCTACCGTGTAGTACGTAGTTCTCGTCATCATCATCATCATTGTTACTGCTGCTACTATCGTTTAATAACAACTCGACCGATAACGAATCTCGTGTCGATTTCGATGAATTCGATGATGGTGACTTTTGGATGTCATTCGATTTGTTCCCCACCAGTATTGTCTGGTTTGCCTTTCCATCGCCAATCTGAGTTTTGAGATTTCTCAGGTCATTCCAGTCATTATCGTCATCATCATCATCATCATCCGAGGATAGCAATTCCATGCACACGGATTTACTCGTCGCAGGCCTCGTTTGTTGAATCGTTGCTACTGGTGGTGGTGCCTTAAAAGAAAGTTTACTACCAAGATCGTCATCATTCGTAGACTCACCCGACAGCCTCATCGAAGCCGCTTTCGCCATGAGGGCACGTCTGTTAGCCAAAGATGAGTTCGGTACAGTTGCTGGAGCTGGGACGGCGACGTCGTTTGGTTCTCGACGGGCCACCTTGGCTTTGGACTGCAAGTTGGCACTGTCTGGTGAGGAACGTTTCGTAACACCATTGCGGGGATTACTTCCATAATTGTCGCCACTATTGCCGCAACTACTGGTACTTTTTTCTTCTTCCTCGTCTTCCTCACAATTGCTACTGTTTTGCGTGGTACAATAGGCAACGTACAAGGCATGCGAAATCTTGGGTCCCACCTTGCGATTTCCTCCTCCTCCTCCTCCTCCTCCTTCACAACCATCGTCCGAACTGGCAGCGACACAATCTTTCAACATTTCTGACATTTGCTGGATCTTGGTCTTTTTCTTCTCCGGTCTCTTATCATGATTCCTTTCGCCATCTTCGTTGCTGCTGTTTTCTTCTTGGTAGCAGGAGGCACAGTCGGCATAGGCTTTCAGTAACGACGCTGGAGTAGGATACAGTTGTCGAATGGCCTTGATTTGTTGATTGCCACATACTTGTCGTAACATGGCACCGTGAATGGCACCGACGGTGCGTGTTCCTTGTTCTCGATCTCGTTCAATTTTACATTTGAGCTCATGGTACGTCATGAAACGTGGTTCTCCAAATGCAGGTACCGGAGGCGTATCCAGTACCATTTCCAACAACGAGGAAGGACGACGACGACGACGATGACGATGACGTTGTTGTTGGTCGTTGATATTGTTGTCGACACTGGCAGGTTGTCGTCGCCGGGGAGCACTTGTACTGGCCGAAGCAAAATCTGGCAATGCATCATTTTGGAATCCAAAAGCTTGAGGAAAGGTTCGTTGAAGAATTCTTCGATGAAATAGTTTCAGCGTCTTGACCGTCCCTGTCATGTTTTCACTAAATACTATTTGGAATCCCAAGTCTGCTCGTGTTTCACACAATGCCATTTGCAGTCGATCCTTGGCTGTTGTTGTTGTTTGTGGTGGTGGTGGATATAGTAGTAATGTATAGGTTTGTTGATTTGCCAAGTATGACATTGTAAAACAAGCAGAAAGCTTAGCCACAAAACAAAACCCATGTAAACCACATGCGTATACATGCATGCATGCACGCAAAATACGGACACTACCACACAATAAAAACAGTATTTACGTACGAAAATTGGGATGAACATCCTTTTGGATATCTCCTTCAATCAGAAACAAGATTTGGGGTTGTCCACTGTGCTTCAGTCGCAATCGCTGTTCCATGTACCGCGTTCCGAACAGCGAACTGACCAAATCTGGAGTGGTCTTGCGTTCGATGATAGTCCCCATCAAGAGCTCCGCTTCAACAACAGTAGTAGCAGCACCACCGATGGTATGACGTCGGAGTCCTTGCGCGATCCACAGCATATCACCAATGGGCAAATGCCGGGCTTCCGACGGAATACCCGATTGGATACAACGGGCGACCATAAGCTCGTGTTTTGGTTCCCGGGCATCAATAATTAACAAGAGTTTCCATACCAAACCAGGAATAGCATCGGTGTTGTTCATTACCAGGGGATGCGTCCATTGATCAATAGCCTTTTTGCGTGCAGCTTGATAGCTTTGTTCTTTGGCCGAAAAAGCTGCTGCTGTTGCTGCTGTTCTTGTTGTATTCGTATTTGTAGTGGATGATGCGGTGGTTGTTACTGCTGCTGTGGAACTGCCAACAGAAAAACTATCGGACGTTGTTGTTTCGGCGTCTTTTTTCTTCTTGGAGGAAATACGCTTCTTAACCATTGCTGCTGTTGCTGTTGCTGTTGCTGTTGCTGTTGTTGCTGTCGCTGTTGGTTTGTTCACAACGGTGGCTTCGTCCGTCGTCAAGGGACAAATAATGCGGGCACAATGATTGCCAATACCGTTGAGTTTCAGGGCCTCTTTGAACGTAGTAACTGGATATTTCGCAGCAGCAAGTGCACGCAAAGCCTTTCGCAAGGTTCGCTCATAATTTTCGTTCTTGGCTTTGGTCAGTTGTTGGGAAAGACGATCGCAACCGGCTTGATTGTCGGGGTGTTTTGGAGTAACAGACCTATTACTGTTGTTGTTGTTACTGCTACTACTGCTGCTGGTGGTGGTAGTGGTGGAGGTGGAAGCACCCCATCGAGTCCTTCCGCCTGGTTGGTAAGATCGCCTCATTGATTGTCGTATCGTGTGTGGGTGAATGGATGGGAAGATGGTATGAATAATGCTAGATGTCAAAAGTCAAAAGGGAATACTTACTTTTATACTCTAGAAATAAATTAATGTTGTGTTGATGTTTTGCCAGCATTGGTTTTCGCCATAAAACCCGTAAAAAGCGAATCTGCTGGAAACGGGGGCCAAAAATACTTCGCAAAAGTCTATCACTACAGTAGTAGACTAGTCTACCAGTACTAGCCACTACTAGCTAGGAGGAGTCGCTCTACTACCCGAGTAGACCTGAAGAACACTACTTATTATTCAGATTTAATGTGGCGGATATTTGCCTAATAAAAAGGTAAGAAAAATAATACAATACAGATAGCGGTAGAAACATCTACAAGCAAAACAAAATGATATTCACTCTTGATACCGGGATTGAACCGGTGGCCTTGCGATTAACAGTCGCACGCTCTACCAACTGAGCTAATCAAGATGTAGGAGTAAATCTGCCGAATTTCATAGGAAAAATAGTATAAATACTTCTATATGACAGTTGCTGATATTGTCACAAATCGGACAACTATTATTATCATTTGTCGCTTTTGTCTCTCTTTCCCAAATCAATGGTTGTCTACGCATCTGTGCTAGCGCTCTAGTGTACAGTGTCAAGAGCTACGAATACCTAGTAACAGAAGCACTTCCCACGCTTCTGTTGATGGGGTGTTGGAAGTAAGTGGCCAGATGAACCACTACAAGTTAGCAAAAGGAGGTGTCAGCAAGACTACTAGTAGTAGACTACTGTACTACGGTAGGGTATGTGCCTGGTACCAGGTACCTGGTAAGACAAAGCAGTCATTAAGGATCATCCGTCGTCGCCAATGGCTTGCCAAAAAGTGTTGGTGCCAGTTTATTGAAAATGCCAGTTTTCAGGCTTCTTCGATAAATCTTGCCTTAACGTGGTTTCTTTTATTCGTACGTACCTGGTACCAGGTACCAGGTACAGGTACCCAGAAGACTACTGGTAGTAGTAGTACCGCTGTAGTGCCAGTAGGTTTGGTATTTAAGCACTTTCTTCGGCTCGCCATAAGCAATTCTAGTAGGTACCTGGTAGTAGGAATATACCTGGTACTACAGTAGTAGTAGTCTAGTGGGCACCTGGTACGTACTACTAGCTAGTAGAGTACAATGTACTAGCTAGTACCAGTTATGTAGTGCCATACTGGTACCTGGGAGTGGTAGAATCATGAAAATAGGACAGCGAATTACCCTGGTACCAGTACCAAACACTTTCCAAGGAAAGAAGCGACTTATGGACACTTGCTGATTTACCACAAGAAACTGGCAAAACTCTTCTTCAGGGCGTGGCTGTAGACTGGCTTGAGACTCTTCTTCCGAATTTAGAATTACCTGGTATGTTACCAGGGTAAGCTGACACTTGCTGAACAAAAAACAGACAAAACTCTGCTACTGTACCTGGTATGGTACCACGTTTGCCAGGTATGGTACTGGTATCAGGTACGTACCACAGTATCCGGGGCTGTACTGGTAAACTGGCATGACTCTTCTTCCGAAATTAAGTTGAACCAGCGCTCGAGACTTCGTTTAAAAAAATCAATTGCCAGGTACCTACTTGTACGTACGCTACTACGGTACGGTACCAGGTACTTGTATGGTACCGGTACCAGGTACCAGATACAAGACCTGGTAGTACCTACGTACCTGGTATGTTGTTTTCTCATTCTGTGCTTAAAATCATTGTAATCTGGAGCATTGCCCTCCTTGCTGCACTCCTCTTACCTCTTACAATTTTTTGTTGATGTCACAAAAGAAAACTGTTTTTGCTTCTCGTCTTCAAATATAAAATAGCACGCATACAAAGGAAATCCACCATGTCGGATAGGAACACTACACAAACAAAAGCCTACTACTATGAACGTCGACGACGCCAAGGAGAAAATCATGGTGACCTATCGCTAACATCCCTACAGGTAGGCAGTTTTCGGAGACCTATCTGCAGTGTCGGCTTAGACATTCCACCTGCTGGTGAAATCTGTCGAGCAGATCTCCATCAAATAATTGCAGAGGTTTTGAACATTCTAGACGATGATGAGTGGTAAGGAAAGAAAGAAACTGGCGCAAGACACTGTCATCCGGGTTTAGGAACAAAATATGACAATTGCAAGGTACACTAATCTTGAAAGCTGAGAGACCGCAACCTTAACATCCGTTTACAAGTTGTGCACTTTCGATGCATGTAACCTTTTCTATAAACAATTCCACTTCATGTAACATAGCGCCTCTTACATAATACCATACAAAGTAGTTGAAAGTAGTGTTTTCTTCGGAGCATCCTGAGGCAGGTATCCTTTCTCCCAGCTTTGCTCGCAATAGGCAAATATGCCATCCAAACATCACTGGTAGGTGCGTTGATGCATAGGTTGTCTACATGTTGATTACCGTCAGCTCTCCGTCTTTGGACATAATAAACGGGTCAGGAGCTGTCGCCAATAATCGTTTCGTTCCTAGACCTTTGTTTCCAGCCGGAATTTCTGGATTGTTAGAGGTCTTCATTTCGCCATCCTTGGATGACTCCTGTTTCGTTGTCTCGTTTGGCATGGGCAAACTCAGCGTGAAAGCGTGAAGACACATGCGATGCGACAAACCCGAAGGGTTCGCTGAAAATGTCGAGATACCAGTCTCACTACCAACTTCCTCGCCAACAGGACCCTGATACTCATAGGTTTGGTCTCCAACAATCGGATGTCCCACAAATGCGGAATGCACTCTCAATTGATGTCGTCGTCCCGTCCGAGGTTCTAGTCGGACCTTGGTTACCGGGCGTCCCTTTAAAAAAGCGTATTGTAGGATGGTACATTTAGTCAATGCCTGTTTAAAATTCAAGGTTGATTCATCTCCTGGTTGAAGCCAAGTCGGCGTCGGCGTCGGCGTCGGCGTCGCTGTTGCAGTCTTGTTATTACCCGGACCGTCAGTATTACTAGTAGCAACATGACGTGCTGGTATACGCATTGCAAATTCGTCTCCCACTTGTGCCAAAGGTAAGTACACGTAAAAGATGGAATCATCATCTCCCTCCACACGAAAGATGGTTGGCAACTCCTCCTCGCTATCGTCAGTATTGTTGTTATTGTTCATGTTTTCAACTTTACAGGAATCTCCGTACAGAATATCGCGCAGTATGGTATTGTAACATTCGGTTGCCCGTTCAACGGCTGCCATCAAATGCTGGTTATCCTTTTGTCGTTTCAAGTCTTGGAACTTATAGGTGGCTAAACGTTCCCGATCTTTGGGTTCCAATTGCAAAGCTTGGTCAACTTGATTCCATTGTTCGTCATTAAGTTTCTCATTTCGTTTGCGCTTGCGAATGGCAGTTCCCTGTAAGCGATTGTAACGCCCAGTGTAGATTTGCAAAAATGCTTGAGGTGGTTGATATCCTTGAAAGGTATCACTTCTTCGTTTTTGCTTGAGACGACGGTATTGTAATTCTTGGTTCTTTACAAAATGTGCCAGTCGTTCAGGACAAATTGTGGGCAAAAAATTACTATGAATGCTATTGCTAGTAGCAGGAGTGGTGCTGGTGGTGATGATACATGGTGGGTGGTGTATATCAGTCCTCCTACTTTCGTGACCGCCACGATTTGCAAAAGTAACATGTCCGTGTAAAACGGCCACGTAGCTCTTTTCAACCTGACGGTCTCCAAAGCAGGTACAGGCATGATTGGCAGCCTGGGCCGATTGTCCCAACAAGAGAACGCCCGAGGTAGCATAGTCCAATTGATGACATGGTCGCCATTCGTTGTCCTGTACGTCACAATGTCTGTGCTTGGTTGTCAAATGTTCTAATAAATCTGGTTTCGACAGTGATTGCAATGATGGTGGTGGATACCAATACGTTATCAATTTATGAACGGTCGCAGGATATGGACCATCCATGCGTAAATCAGCAGGTTTGTTCATGAAGATGTAATCAGAAGATTCGTACAGAATGGTGTCGTCTTTTTTTAGAAGCGACAGAAGGTATTCGAGACTGCAATGTTCTGGATCACCCCAACAGGGATCATCTATTATTGTTGCTGTTGATGTTCCAGTACCATTGTTCTTGGTCGAAGAACGAGGTTTCATTCTGGACAGTTGTTGTAAACAGCGGTGCGGAACTGGTGCCAATGGCGAAACTGTAGATGTTGTTGCTACTACTAGTAGAGCTAATGGGGATCTCGAGAGTAGTCGATAATCGCGAAATACTTTTCCGGTAGTGAAGTGAGCAAACAGGCAATTAGACAGACAATGTCGAAAAATTGCTGATTGCAGGCGAAGCAGCATTCAAGCTTTTAATGATAATAATAATAATAATAATAATAATATGGCATCACCACTGTTGAAGACATAGAAAAAATTTAAATTAATTCTAGTATTGCTTGGGTTCTACTGGAATATTTTAATTTTTTTTAATTTACTCATCAGTAGACTACTACTGTACTACGGTAGCTACTAGAGTAGAGACGAGTAGTAGTAGTAGTACTACCGGTAGTCTAGTACAGTATTAAAGTCAAGTGATGATGATGTTTGTGATGTGAGAGGAGGAGGTCCGGTCTGTCCTGTTGATCGGATGACATCATTCTAGTGATTTGACTTCGTGACAGAATACATGTTTTTTGTGAACTACCCGAGCACGGTTTTGCCCAAGTTCGCTTCTCAAATAATGCAGAAGCAGGCCCTTCAGAAGTGGTAGAGTAGTTTAGCAGTTAGCTAACCCTTAATTACTACTCCGTACTTTTGTTCTTTGACTGAAGAGGAGATGT
>Ga0100390_10002042_pt1 | contig 17872 bp, 12 predicted proteins | sample CryGeymeta201514_FD_81540 | JGI IMG/M metagenome (GOLD analysis project Ga0100390, IMG submission 81540) | Groundwater microbial communities from Crystal Geyser aquifers in Utah, USA - Crystal Geyser metaG 2015-14 | ecosystem: Environmental > Aquatic > Deep subsurface > Groundwater | place... | reverse complement strand
GTTAGAAATAAAATAACTAGAAAAGCTCTTTTGTTCATAAATAATTATAGCATTCAAAGGTTAATTACGGTAAAATGTGATTATGAATAAAAAGCCTGGAATAGGATGGTATTGGTTTTTGGTCTTATCAATTTTAGTTCTTTCAATATTTTTACGATTTTATAAGTTAGGAACCGTTCCTCATGGCATGACATGGGATGAGGCAGCTATTGGCTATAACGGTTTTGCAATTTTTAATACCAGAAGGGACGAATGGTTGCAAAGATTGCCAGTCAGTTTCCAGTCTTTTGGAGATTACAAAGCTCCTTTAGCAATTTATTTGAATGGTATCTTTACTTATTTATTTGGCCTAAACTTATTTGCCGTAAGATTACCGTTTGCGATTTTTTCTATCATTGGTATTTTTGGAATGATTCTTTTAGTTGAAGAAGTATTCAAAGACAATCGATATTCAAGATTTTATGCATTATTTGCGGGTTTATTGATGTCTACCTCGCCCTGGCACCTTCATTATTCTAGAGCTGGTTTTGAATCAGGCATGGCATTAACATTTTTAATTTGGGGTTTATTATTTTTAATCAAACTTTCTAAAAATAATTTTAAGAATATTTGGCAATCTTTGGTAGTTGTACTTAGCTTTGTTGCTGCGATCTATACGTATCATAGTTCAAAGGTCGTGGTACCATTATTACTTATTAGCTTTTTTGTCTTATTTTTCAAGAGTATTGTTAAAAACTTTAAGAGTTTGATATTCCCAGGAGTTATTTTTGTTGGTTTATTATTCCCATTTATCAAAGATTCTTTGTTTGGTGAAGGACTAACTAGGGCTGGAGTAACAATCTTTTCGTCAGATATAACTACGCTTGAAAAATTCGTTTATATTCTTAAGAGTTACGGCGCTCATCTCTCCGCTAATTTCTTAATCTTTGGAGAAACAACAACCTTGAGACATGGATCAGGATTCCTTGGAGTTTTATCTATTACAACATTTATTTTAGCAATATTTGGATTAATTTCTTTTTTGGTCAAAAGTTCTTCATCCCTGGTCAAAAATGCTGCATCTTTTGCAATAAAAGCTACAACTAAGAAATCGTTAAATAAAGATAAATATGTTTTTTTGGGATTAATTATTATTGGTTTGCTTCCAGCTGCTATTTCATTAGAAGTTCCACATAGTAATCGCTCAATTTTAGCTTTGCCAGGATTTATTTTAATGGCTATTTATGGAGCCGATTGGCTGATTGAAAAGATTAGAGTCTCCAAGGCCAATAAAGAAATTCTAGGTTCTCATGGTGAAAAGAATATTATTTTAAAATCATTAATTGGGAGTTTTATTTTAGCTCATATTTTTTTAACAATAGTATTCTTGAATCATTACTTTACTGTTTTTGCCAAAGAATCTGCTGATAGTTTTCAAGATGGATATTTAGAAGCTTTTGAAATAGCTCAAAAATATGAAAAGGGACTAGATGGTTTTCCAGAAGTAGATAAAATTCTTTTTACTTCAGATTACGGTCAACCATATATTTATGCTTTATTCGTCAGAAAAACTAACCCGATTTGGTATCGAGGTGGATCATTAATTAAATATGAGTTTACGGATAAAATTGATGAGGGAGATCTCACGAGAAATAACACACTTGTTGTTGGAAGTAATACTGATGAGTTGCCGATTGAAAATGCTGAGCACATAATAAATGGATCTGATGGAAAAATGAGATTTCAGATTTATAAAACAGAAAATAATTAATTATGATTCCATTTATCATTTTTCTTTTTGCATATTTAGGTTTTGGATTGTTTTTAATTTCTAAAACAAAATTAAAACTTAGTGTTCTTGAAAATTCAGTTTTAGCTATCATGTTGAGCATAGCAATTCTGTCTAGCTTAATAGGTTTGTTGGGCCAACTTCTAGGAGTTAAAAGCTATTATTTATTGCTTGTTGCTCTTCTAATCGGCTTGTTTCAAACTAAGAAAATAATTCAATATATAAAAATATTATGCCTATTATTATGGACAAATAAAATTGGTAGTTTGTTCATCCTAATTTGTATTTCTATCTTTTCAAGTACAATGATTCTTAGTGGAATTACAAAATCAGGATCAATCTCGTTACAAGAAGTTCACGATAGTACATGGCACATTGCTTTAATAGAAAATCTTCAAACTTCAATTCCTCCGCTTCATCCTTCAACTTCTTCTCTAACTTTAAATAATTATCATTATTTTTATGATATATTTTTAGCGGGATTTGCAAAATTCTCAACAATCTCTCCATTCGTTTTATATTATCAATACTCAGTAGTATTTTTATCAGTGATTTTAATATCATCGGCATATATTTTGGGCAAGAAGCTTAATGGAAAACTTTCTGGCTATTTATTAATTGGTATGACAATTTTTGCAGGTAGTTTTGCGTATCTCATTCCAATATTTAATCCAGGTCAAATGTGGCATGAATCAAGTTTTTGGGTAAGTCAAACTTTAGTTATGATTGTTAATCCACAAATTATATATACCCTAGCTACTTTATATTTATTTATTTTCCTTCTTAAGATGGCAACTGAATCTAATCCAAAAAAAATTGATTATCTTTCAATTCATACATTGCTAATAATACTAGCATCAACAAGTATTGGCTTTAAAAGTTATGCTTGGGTCATTCTGACAACCATTTATGGGTTGTTTTTACTGCTTGAATTAATTAAGTACAAATCAAAAAGTACTATATATGTTGGATTAGCTTATTTATTAGTTTCTTCACCATTAATTTGGCTAATCACTAAATTTAAAGGAGGTTCTTTTTTTTATCAACCAATGTGGTTTACAAATTCTATGATAGAAAGTCCAGATAGAGTTAACTATTTGGAGTGGAAATTTTTACAAGATCATTACCTTTTTAAAAAGAATTGGATACGATTTTATATTATTGAAATTAAAAAAGTAGCAATATTTTATTTTGGAAATTTAGGTATTCGTTCATTCTTTATTGGACTACCGATCGTTATCTTGTTAAGAAAAAAGTTTTCATTTACAAAAATAAGTTTTTATGTATTTTTTGGTTTTCTTTTTAGCTCAATTTTTCCACTAATCTTTCTTCAGAGAGGAACAGTTTGGAATTCAATTCAGTTTTGGTATTACTCCTTAATTTTTGCTAATATTTTGTTTGTAATTTTTGTTTCTGAAATAATTAAAAAGAAATCATCGTTTATAATTGGAATAATATTCACAATTATTTTTGCTTTAGCTATTCCTACTAGCGTCAAGACTATTCAAGATAAAAATCGTACGCCATATATTTTGGGTAATAATGAAGTTTTGTTTTTACAATCACTTTCATCTGATGAAAAAATTCTCATATGTCCCGAAGGATCAAATTTGTATGAAAGCTCACTAATTAGATCATTAACGCTGGCTGATATTTATTTTGCAAATCCAGGTCAGCTAGATTTGGTAGGTAGTGATTTAAAAATTAACCAAGAACTCAAAACTATATTTGAAAAATCTGACATAATTGAACTCAACAAACTGTTTGAAGCTAATGAAATCACAATGATTATTTGTAGTGATAAGGGTATGCTTGAAAAGCTATCAGCTATGGTTGATATAAACTCAATAGAGGAAATTGGAATTCTAAAAATACTTCGTAGAATGTAATTTCAGCTTATTTATTCTTATTGATTTTCCACAAATAGGATAAATATAATAAGGCTGTAGACATGCCAACGATCGACACAATTAACCCTAGTTTTCTAGTTTTAGTAGCTTCATATTTTGTGGTTACAATGTATTCTCCAGGATCGAGTTTATATGTCATCAAACCTCGGTAATTCAAATCTTGGTATTCAATCGTTACAGGATAGGTTGTTGATCCGTCATTAACATATATATTCCAACCAGGAAAGTAAAAAGTATAATCAATCATCCTTACTTCGGTATTCGCAATGATTTTATAGATTCTACTTGCATTTTTTGTTTCAATCAATTCTAGAGTTCCATCTCCTTCAATCATTTTAGCTTGCTCAGTTTTTGTTGGATATTCCTCACTATTTCCAGTCCAAACTGGATTCATGTTTATGCTATGAAGATTTGCTTGATTAAATTCATAATCTGATTCAGGCTGGGATATGTAATTTTTTCCATAAAATTGGGGGATCCTAAACCAAATAATTAAAATTACCAAAGTCAATAAAAGCTTTTTGTTTTGTAGTTTCGGAATCGTGAGCGCTAGCATTACGAAGAGACCTGGGATTAAAAATTGCAAAATATTTAAAAATCTCCAAGGATATTGAATCTGGTTTAAAATAGGTAAAGAATAAAGAAAACTAGAAATTGGCAACATTAAAATAATTGAAAATAAACACATTGCTAACCATACCGATAATTTTTTAAGGCCCTTTATCTTATTTTGTTTTTTTGAATTCTTGATTTTTAAAATTAGTACTGCAACAAAAGAAATTATTGTTATTATAAATTCGAAAGTACCGAGTTTAATGTAATTACCTCTTGGACCTGGATGACTCAAAGTGTAAAACCATGATGGATCATATAATTGTTTAATACTGAGAAATTTGTCAAGAGAAATTCCGGAATCTATCGATCCTTGAAAAAAGTATTTCATTTCAAGAAATAAAGGAATTAGATAATAGGATGCTGAAATTGTTCCTAAGGCCATTGAAGAAGATAGAATTGCAAATTGCCTGACCCAATTTTTTTTGTTCATAAAAGCAAAGAAGTAAATTGATAAGGGAATTAAAAATACTAAAATCATCATGGGGTGAGTAAGTGCAATAAAAAAAGTTCCAAAGAATAATAGAATAGCTGCCTTCAAATAATTCTTTTGGTGAATATTCCAAACACCTAAAAAGAGTATTGGAATGAATATGGAACTAATAATTTCTGGCAGAGCTCCTCTCGTGAAAATATTTAAGGATCTGTATGGAAAGAAAATAGAAAAAACAGTTGCTGTAAATGATAATGTTTTGTTGGCAAACTTTCTAAAAAAGTTATAGAATAGTAAGCTAGATAGTATCGTAGAAAAAGCTATCAACAAGATAAAAGCTGTTTCAGTTGAAAAACCAAATAAAATTAAAAATGCACCTAAATAAGCAGGAAGCTGATGTGCAAATAATGGTAAAGGCAGCCCAAAGTTAGCAAAATTATTAGACCAGGTCACTGGAAACTCTCCATCTTTTAAAGCTTGAGCAAATTGATTCATTGTCGTCATGTGAATGTGTCCATCGAAGGTGATGGGATGTCCTGAACGTAAAAATAAGTCAGAAACACTAACGAACCCAAGAAAAATTATGAGAAAAATAATGATTTTTGAACTCGATTTCATAACTCAAGTATACATTAAAAAAATGCTACAATGGATATATGAAAAAAGTTGTTTTTTTTGTAATTGTGGTCGTTGCACTATTCAGAAGTCCTGATATATCAGTAATTATAAATAGATTTTATCGCAATAATCTTTTTAATTCATTTCACTCTCAAATAATTAATGACGATTTTAATGCTGAAGATTATTGGCAATTTAGAGAAAGATTTAGCAATGGAAGTTTTACAGCTGATCAAACAAATACAAATTTCTTAGGTACTTTTAAAATAACAAATGTTAGTGATCAATTAACCACTCTTCTTTTTTATAATTCAAAACATTTGGATAGTATTGATGGCTTGTTGAAGGGAAATTTTTCACTGATATCTGAAAAAATTAAACAAGATTTTCAGGGAGAAATACTAGTTGAAACTGACAAGCTTGTATATATTCAAATTGATGACCGGAACTATATACTAGCCTTTATTGAACCAATTGATACAATGAAGAAAGTAAACGGAATGTTTGACTATAAACCAGATGAATATGAGCTTATTAAAGATTGCTCGTGGTATAACATTACTAGAATTCAGCTTTGACGCTTATGATTAAATTCCAAAAAAAGACAGTTGTCTTGTTTGTTTCATTTCTTCTAGTAGTAGTTTTTACCAGATTTTACAATCTAGCTGGGACTGCAAGATTTACTCAAGATGAATCAAGTGATCTAGCTAGAATGAATGAATATTATCAAAATAAACAAATTTCCTTGGTTGGCCCAATTTCAAGTGATAGAAGTAAGGTTTTCAGTTCATTGGGTTATTACATGCTAATGCCATTTACGGTTGCTTTTAATTTCACACCTGTTTCGCCAGTTTATGGCATGGCATTTCTTGGAACATTGACTGCGGTATTTATGTTATTTATCGCTCGGTCAGTTAATAAAAGGAAAACGATTCTGGCTGGCACGTTAATTATGATTTGGTTTCCACTTGTTTTGGTTAGTCGCTGGGCCTGGAATCCCCACTTTGTGATATTTTGGGCTTCATTTGCATTGCTAATATATCAATATAGAGCAAGAATTGGATCATGGGCATATTTATTGATAGGATTGTTTTTTGGTTTTATGTTCCACCATCATTATGTTGCTTTATTAACTACCGCTCCTTTTTTATTATTTATTTCCATTCCTTTATTAAAAAAGAAAGAGTTTAAACCAGTAATTTTATTGGCGCTATGTTATTTGCTACCACATTTAATATTCTTATTATTTGATCTTAAGAATCCTCCAGGATTATTTTTTGGCAGATATTTGACTGGTGGAAATACTCCTCATATTGAAACAGAATTAACATTATTAGCTGCTTGGAATAATTTGGCTAGAAATATTTCAGTTTATCTAGGAGCTTTTATAGAAAATTCATTTTTAAAAACCTTGTTTGGATTTTCCATGTTATCTCTAATTATTTTGGAATTAAAAAAGAATTTTTATAGAACAATCACCTGGGTTATTCCATCGACAGCTATAATTTTTGGCGGTATCTTTCTTGATGATTTTCAAATTAGATATATTTTTTCAAGTACGGCATTTGTATTCGTTTGGTTATTATTTTCCAGAAAAGAAAAACGATCTAAGTTTCTTGCAAATTTTTGTATCTTAGTTTTAATTTTAGGTTCTTTGCTAAGTATAAAATCGCAGCTAACTTTTTCTGAAGTAACTCCTAACATGGGAATATTCACCAAAGCAAGTCAAATAATTATAGATACAGTTGCTGAACATAAACTTAACAATTCGAATGTTGCTGCTCTTTCGAGTAGCGATGATGCTCCACTAGCTGAAAGGTACAGGGATTACGTGCGAATGAAACATACTGGTTTAAGGGCAGAAAGTGAGTACGATGTTTCAGAGCATTTATTTGTAATTTCAACGGCTAATGATGAAATCTTAAGAGCTGACAAATCATATGCAATGGTTGCTTTTAAGGACAAAGTATTAAGAGGAGTCTTTGATATAGAAGATACTGAATGGAAAGTTTTTTGGTATGGTACAAAATAAAACTCAAGTTCCACTTATCTACTTAGGGATAGGATTCTTTTTACTAAATCTATTTTTAAAGTTAATAAACATTCAGTCGACACCACCGGCCGCAACATATGACGAAATTATTTATGTTGCCGAAGCTCAAAGTATTGTAAAATATGGAACAGATTTGACAGGTACTTGGCATCCTTGGGACCTAGAACCTTCAGATTCATATTATACCGAACTTACTAGCACTGTCTTAATTCCGGGGTTTTTATTATTTCCCAATAATCCAATCTTGGCTAGTAAATTTATTCCTTTATTACTTGGAAGTTTATTACCTGTCTTGCTTGGTTTAATTGCCTACAGATTGAGGAAAAAACAAGCAGTATTTGTGATTACTGCATTGATAGCGACACTAAACCCATGGATTTTTCAGTTTTCGAGAATGGGATATGATTCATTATTTAGCATTGGTTTTTATTCAATTGGAATGGTTCTACTTTTGTATCTAAAAAAATGGAACAAGTTGTGGTCTATGTTTTCGATATTCCTTGGCTTCTATCAATATCAAGGTCATAAGCCATTATTAGCTCCACTAATTTTAATTTGCTTTTTATTTTTATTGTTTGAGAAATATGATTTTAGAAATCTTATTAGCAATTTCAAAAAAATATTAAGTGATCGCGATATATTAGCAAGTATATTTGTGCTTATATTTTCAATATCATTAACTGTCATATATCTAATTCGTCTTCCAGGTCTTAGTTCTGGCGAAAGAATTTCTGAATTTTCACTATTCGATCAAGATGAATTAGCGAGTGCTGTAAATAAAGAAAGAAGATTATCGTTAGATTCACCTGTAACTTCAATTTTTGTAAATAAATATACGGTATTGAGCAGAACACTTGTAGGCAGATTTTTAAATTCATTTGATCCCGAGAGACTATTTATTGAAGGAAACAGAGCGGTTGATACTTTCACTGTTATGGATTACGGATATTTTCATCTCATTGATATTGGTGTTATTGCAATGGCCTTAATCTTTTTCTTTGAGAAGAAAAGAGATTATAAAGTTCTTGCATTTGTATTTTCATATATTATTATTGGAACTATTCCAAATGTGATTAGAACTGGATCTCCATGGATAATCTTTAGAGGAGGCTTTGCATTTCTTGGTTTAGTCATACTAATGGGTATTGGAGTATCATCTTTTATCAATAATTTTAAACTTTCTAATAAGGTATTACTTCTTTTAATATATATATTATTAACGATTCCATTTTTTTATGTTTACTTTGTTAGGTACCCAATTACTCATGCAACTCATACTTCTTTTTATGAAAGGGTTGTTGCTAGCTATGTTAAACGAAGCTCAGACAGAAGGATAATTATTGTTCCTGATAGGGCTGATGCAACATTTAATTATTTAATAAGTTACAACCAATTACTTAACAATGAAAATAAGAATCAAGTTATTAAAGCTGCGTCCACTAATTTTTTCGAGATTAATAATGTAAAAATTGCTAGCAGCTGTCCAATTAATATTTCTGAAGAATCAATTGAAACAACAACTTTCATATATCTTTTTAAAGAACCTTGCGAACCAAATAATATTGAAAATGAGAAAACTAAAATTAAATCATTAATTGATGGTGGTTTGATATTTCATGTTTACAACGATAAGTTGTGTAGTCAGTATAAATTAGGAACGTACCCAAACATCAAAAACAATATATTAAACGTTGAAACATTGTCTGACCAAGAATTTTGTCAAGAATTTTTTAGTAAAGATTTGTAGAAGATAAAAAATAAAATTAATCCCAATAATGATATTAGAGACACGGCCTCGCTAAATTTTCTTAATGGAGTGTAACCAGTAAATTGAATTTTGATATCGGATTGTTGTCCTGATTCCTTTGCTGGAACAGCTAGACTTAAAACCCCGCTATATTTAGGCAAATTGTCAGTAAAATTAACTTTATTGCCGTCTAGCCAAGCCTCCCAACCAGGGTAAAAAAGGCGTTTAAAAATTACTACGATATCTTTATCAGTTGAAATTAGATATTCTACTGTTGTGCCATCAAAATGAAGTATTTCTGGATTTAGTTCGGTTAAACGGTGGATTTGCTGACCATCATCTGTATATAGGAGTTCTTCGGGAAAGTTATATGGGGTTTTTGATAAGAAAGGTCTATGCTCATCAAAACTAGAACCTGTCGCAAAAGTTTGATACCAATCGAAGTCAGTTCTGGAAGTAGTTCCCTTTATTGCTATGTAAGAGTTAGCTTATAATATTGTACCAACAATAACTAGTATTGCTATAATATTTCTAGTTATAATAGGAACTGTTTTAGATTTTAAGAATTCAATAAATATCAAGATTGAAGATAGGGTAATCACCCATAAAAATCTCCATGGATATTGAATATATTTCAAAATCAATGAATTATCCCAAATAAAGTAAGAATAACTTGATAAAAAAAACACTGAAATAAAGAATATGATCGGCCAAGTAATATTTTTTTTATTAATTTTGATGAAAAATAAACCAACAAAAATAGAGAGAAATGATGGAGCACCAATCTGAATAACATCAATAAACTTATCACTGCTATTGAAGTTTTTGCTAATATCAAATATGGAAATCATTAATGCAAACTGGCTATGATATTGATCAAGCGAACTACCAGACTGATAAGTTATCATCCATTGTTCAAAACAGGCTGGTATCCAATACCAACTACTTAATAATAATCCAATCAGTCCCGATGTTAAAATTAGCAACAATTTATTTTCAATTACCTTCTTATCAAATTGAGTTAGAATAAATATCAGTAAAACTGGAGCCAAAATGATAACTGATGGTAAATGAGATAAAATAATTAATGCAGTTGATATTGATATGCCCACAAAATAAAATTTAATTAAGTTTATGTCATTTTTGGTTAACATTAGTTTATTTATTAAAAATAATAACCAAGGAACAAGGCTGTAAAAATACAGTTCACCCACAGCGCCGCGCCAATAAATTGAAAGTAGTGTATAAGGGTTAAAAATGAAAACTAATGAAAGAAGAATACTCCAAACATTTGATACTTTATTTGATCTAACAAAAAAATAGCAACCAATTACTCCTAAAATAAGTGAGAATAAAACAGAAATATTTACACTTTGTTGAATGGAAAAATTGAGCAAATGTAATAAACTACCAATAAAATATGGAGTGTGATATGTATAGTTGAAAACAGGATAGCCATAACTATAATTTAAATTTGGCGCCCAACGTACTGGAAATTGACCTTGTTTCAGAGCTAGATAGTAATTTGCGGTTCGAGCCGCATGATGGATATAATCATCACCTTCAAAAATAACATTTGCTAGTAAGAAATGATTTCCAATTACAACTAAAGTAATTAAGAGTATTAAACTAAAGATTAATTTCTTAAGATTATTGTTTAATTTGTAGAAGTTCATAAACAGGTGTGTTGTCTTGGTAGCTAATTGTTGCTACTACTTCAAATAAACTTGAGTCTTCAATCTGGTTTCGGCACTGAGTTTCTGCAATGTATAAGACCCCTGATTTTCTGTCACCTAATTCACAAACACCCCGATTAAAAGTAAATTTACCCAAACTGTATTCTTGAGTGTCTCTTGCATGTGGGTTATTTTGCAAATCACTAATGTCAATTAAATTTTCGATAACAAAATATGTATATAAAGGTCTCAGATCATTAGTAACTCTGATTTCAGAGTAATTTTCTGATATTTTTGAGACTTCTTTTGCAATTTCAGTATAAGGACTATTTCTATACCATGGTTGATCGTAATATGTCTGTACATCATACTGAACGATAAAATAACCTATTTGCCAAAGATAAACTAAAGAAAAGGTAGCTATTGCGCCAAATTTAATATATTTATTCTTAAGTTTCCAAATAGTTTTAATTCCAATGGAGATAAAATAAGCAATCGAGATTATCATTGGAAAAGCTCGAATAACACTAGGTGTTTCAAGTCTGGTAAGAGCTGCTGGTATTGGAGCAATAGCCAGTAATCCTAAGAACAACAATGACTTTTTTTTCTTTGATTGAATGGAAGAATATAGTCCTAGCAGAATTAATGGAAGTTCTACTAAATAAAGCAAACCTACTCCTGGAACTATATATCTATTAGGTTTGCCTCCTTTTAAGAATAGAAAATCTGGTGAAAAATAAGCAACATACTCGGCTATTATAGCGTGAGAATAAGCCCCAATTTTATTATAGAAAATTCTTACAGTAGTGATTGGCAATTGTTCATGAAGAGTATATATTTGCTCGATTAATCTGTGCTGTGGAGCTTCATCTGCAAGGATACCAACGGCCGCAATTCTAGAACCACTTTCTTGAATTGATAATGACAGAAATAATGACAATGTTGTAATAAATAAAATTAGGAATGAAGTTTTAATAAAAGTTTTTGACTTCTTGAAAATATACAATAAATAACCAAAAATTAACAATGGTAATAAGAGTTTTGCAGAATGATAGAAATACATACTTAAAAAAGAACTTACAAAGAATGACCCAATAAGTAAAATCGATTTTTTTTGCTTTTCAAAATAAATAATGATCAAATAAATACTAAGCAATAGAAAGAAAAAAGAAGCTATTACTTCTTGAGTTCCTCTAGAAATGATTATGTGCCAAGGAGAAATGCTTAAAATAAATGTAGTAAGTAGACCAATTTTGTTATCTGAAACTTTTGATATCAGCAAGTAAACCATTGAAAGCGAAAAAATTGATAAAATAACTGAAGGTAAACGAGCTGCTAAAACCTGATTATCAATAGTCATTATAAAAGGAACTTGAAAATATGAAAAAATTGCAGGTTTGGGATCTATAAATGAACTTAGTGAAAGAGGAAGCTTTTTACCGTCTTCGTCAGCACCTGTCTTTGAAATAGCTAAAGCATTAATGTAAAAAGAAGCTTCATCAGCATGGAATCCGCTCGGCGTTTTATCAAGTTTAATTAATCTTACAAATGTAGCAAATATTAAAATTCCTATTAGGGAAAACAAATATAATTTGGGACTTTTTAATTTCATTATTATTTTATCTATTTCAAGTTTATTCTAGTGATTACAAAAACTCAACAGAGTAACCTTGTTTGTTTTTATGGCATCTAGTTCATATATGTAAGCAAACGTAAACGTATTTGTGTTTTCCTTTACAATTTGTTGAGGAGCAAAAACCACTGGATCATTTGTTATAAAGACAGTTTTTTGATTATAGGATGGATCGCAGGCCAATGATCTAATGTCACCTTCTTGAAAATACACAGAATCACCAAATTTTGTTGGTCTTGTGAATCCGCTACCTTCCTGATAAAAGTCTGCAAAAGATTGTTGGGCTAATCTAGGGTCAATTTTATTCCAATAAGCATAATATATATGAGGCTCCGGATATAAATCGTGATCAGCATAAACAATATAGCCATTTTGAGCATATTCATACGATATTTTTGCGATAGTTTTTGCATATGATAAGAAAGTAGACGTTTTTTCATTGGTAGCATAAGTATCAACTGCATAGGTAAATACAAACACTGAAGTCATAACTAAAGTTAACGAAATAAATAATATGGAAAAATATTTAATTCTTGTTTTTAAATATTTGTATCCAAGCGTAATTACCGCTACGACGAATGGAATATGAATAGACATTCTAATTGCATGAGGGTCTCCAGAAAAGGTAGATGGCAAGACTGAAATGAAATACCCAATAATAATCGGGAAGTATTTCTTATAATATTTTAGGGCAATTAATGAACCAATCATCCAAATTGGAAAAAGTATTATAAAAAATTCACCTTGTTGTATTGGATTTCTTCCTACGCTGGAATCTCCTGTAAAAAATAAAAATGCTGGAGAAAAATGTTTTACTAAGCCAGCAGATGCAATTAATACTGGTCTAGTGTATTTGTTATATTTAAGATTGCAGTATTTCGATACAAAAGAATTAAATTCAATGAAGGTTATATGACAGTTATTACTATAATTTTCATATAGTAATTTACTCTCATCAGAAGTTATATTTAGGGTTTGATCTAATCTGCTGGTAGCACCTTTTGAAAAAAAACCAGGCAGAGAAAACACTGTTGATAAAATTAAAATTATTACAATATTTTTTATATTTTTTGAAATAATATTTGTTTTTTTTAAATTCTTGTATTTACAAAAGTTTAAGCCAATTGTTGTCAGTAATAGCCCAGATAAAAATAAAATCACAGTAAATCGAAAACCATGATATGAATATGTACTTAAACTAAAAAATAGAGCAGCAGCTATCATGTTGAGATATGATTTTTTTGTACTGGACATAAAATTTAATCCAGCCATGAAAAAAGTGAGACCCAAATTAGATTCCAAAGCCATTCTGCTTAAATGAACTGTCCAAGGATTAACCGCCAATATTAATCCAGCCACTAACCCTAATTCATCTGATTTAAACATCTTTTTTATCCAAAGTATTCCCATTAATACAATGAATACTCCTGCAATAGCAGATGTTATTCTGGGTAAAACTGCTTGCCAACCAATTAGTTTATATAATAAGGCTGTTGCATAAAAAAAAGCTGGTGGTTTGTAGTCACCAAATGATTTAAATACTATTGGATATGAGTTACCCCATTCATCTCTTCCAGTTTCAGCGATGCTAATTGCGCTATATCCAAGACCAACCTCATCTTGAACCATACTAGGTGGAAAAGTACTTAGGAATGGAAATCTAAGTAGTACTGCAAGTCCAAGAATTACAAGAAACAAAGGCAGGAATTTATTTTTCATAATGAGAGTTAAAACAAGATCAGCTATAGTTTATAATAGAATACATAATTATGCTATCAATAGTACTTGCAACCTATAACGAAGAAAAGAATATTAAGAAGTGCTTGAGTTCCAATCTTGTCAAGCAAGTTGCTAATGAAGTGGTCGTGGTTGATGGCTCTTCAACTGATGAAACCAGAAAAATTGCCACCAGCTTAGGTGCTAGAGTTATAAAAACAACTAATAAACTAAATTTTCATATCAATAAACAAATGGCTATGAATGAGGCAAAGGGCGATTTAGTGCTTCAGTTGGATGCTGATGAAGTAGCTGATGAACAATTAGAAATATTTATTATTTCCATTAACAATAAAATTGAGAAGCTTAAAGTTGAAAATTCTCAATGGGCAGTCGAATGGAAAAAAACTAATCCCGTTGCATGGGAAATTCCTCGCAAAAACCTATTTCTTAGTACGTGGCTTAAAAAGGGCGGTCAATATCCAGATCCAGTGATCAGATTGTATATTAATGGGTTTGCCAAATTACCTCAAAAAGACGTTCATGAACAAATGAAGGTTGATGGTAGAGTTGATCCGGCAAATGGACACTTACTTCATTATGCAAACCCAAAATTTGGTGACTATTTACGAAAATTTAACACCTATACAAGTTTTAAAGCTCAACAATTAAAAGACGACAAACTAGAAATTACTCCATTTAATGCACTCAATTATATATTTTACAAACCAATTAAAACATTTTTTATGTTATTTTTAAGACACAGAGGATATGTTGATGGAATAGCAGGCTTTGTATTTGCGCTCATGAGTGGAATGCATCATGCTGTTTCTTATCTCAAACTTTGGGAACTCAATCAGAAAGAAGTGATTAATGATTAATATTTTATTTCAAACAAACGTTCTAAATAATTTAAATGTTGCGAGAGGGGTTGGCACTTATACCCGTTTGCTCACTGAGGAATTAAAAAATAACCAAGAAATTAATTTAATCAAGTCATCTACCCTTGAAAAAAATGAAAAAGTTAAGATTAATATTACGCATTATCCTTTCTTTGATTTATTTTTTGATACCTTGCCCATCAGTCCTTTTAAAAAAGTTGTTGTCACAATTCACGACGTGATACCACTTTTATACCCAGAATTTTATCCACCAGGTATCAAAGGAAAATTAAGATTTAAAAAACAAAAATTAGCTCTAAAAATTGTTAATGCTGTGATTACTGATTCTCAAGCTTCCAAAGCTGATATTGTGAAATATTTGGGTTTACCAGAAGAAAAAGTACATGTAATTTATTTAGCAGCTGGTGCAGAATTAACCAAACAAGAAGACAAATTTATTAGAAAAGTTTCAAGAAAATATAAATTACCCAAGAAATATTTGTTATATGTTGGTGATATTAATTATAATAAGAATATTCCTCAACTTATTAAAATGATGAAATTTGTTGAAGACAAAAATATTAAATTAGTTTGTGTTGGTAGGAGTTTCACGCCTCAAGAAATTCTAGAATGGAAATGGATTGAGACTCAATTAGCATTGAGCGATGTTACTGATAGAGTAATTTTTTTGAGCACCATACCATCAGAACCTGCTGATGAATTAGCCGCAATTTATTCAGGATCTATAGCATATGTTCAACCTTCCCTTTATGAAGGCTTTGGTTTGCCGGTTCTTGAAGCAATGCAGTGTCAAACACCAGTTGTCTGTTCAAAAAATTCATCTTTGATTGAAGTGGGTGGAGATAAGGTAATTTTCACTGAACCAACAGCAGAATCACTGGCAAATGCAGTGAATGATGTTTTTAGTTGGTCAAAAACTAAAAGAGCAAAATTGATAAAGGATGCTTACAAATGGTCTCAGAACTTTAGTTGGGAAAAAACGGCTGAGAAAACTGTCGAAGTATACAGACAAATTTTAGAAAATAAAAGTTAATAGAAATAGCTTTCTCACAAGCGAATGAAAAAAGTTGCTAGTTTAATTAGAAGATACAACACCAATGAATATCGAAATCTATTTTTGATAGTTTCGATATTTTTTGTAATATTTACAACCATTTCCATACATAGATTTTGGCAATATTCTGTCTGGTATTATGATTTCGGAATCTTTTATACCGCGATATCTGCTGTTTCCAAACTTCAAGCGCCTATTATTGATCATTTTGTTTTTACAAATACAAATATTCTGGGAGATCATTTTCATCCAATTATTTTTTTAATTAGTCCACTGGTTGCATTATTCAAAACTGGGGAAGTACTATTAGTTATTCAAACATTATTTGTTTCATTAAGTGGTATTTTCATTTATTTAATTTCAAAACATTATCAAAGAAGCAAATTCGAGTCATTTGCAATGTTGATTATGTATTTTTCGTTTATTGGTTTGCATAATGCGCTCATCACGGAGTTTCACGAAATAACATTATTGTCATTACCATTATCTATATTTTTTTATGGAATGATCAAGAAGAAAAAGTTTTGGTATTTCTTGGGATTATTCTCAGTTCTACTTACAAAAGAAACAACATTCATTATTCCTGCTTGGTTTTCCCTTTTATTAATATTTAAAAATAAAGGACAATGGCGGAAAATTGGTCTTTTTTCATTGCTAATTTCGCTTGCTTACGGATATTTTTTAGTGACTTATGTTTTTAAATTTTTTAATGGAGAAGGATATTATTATCTTGAAGGGGCTTCAAAAAATGTAGAATCGATATTTCCGACATTTAATGAACTAAAAATTAAAACCATATTTTATAGTTTTTTAAATTTTGGATTTTTACCATTATTAGCACCAGAAATGCTTCCACCAATATTATTTAACTGGTGGTCAAGATTCACGAGTTTGGCAAGTACGAGGCATGATTTAGGAATGCATTACAATGCAGAAATTGCGCCCACACTAATTTTGGCAGCTAATGTTGGTTGGGTAAGATTGAAAATGTTTTTAAGCAAATTTTTCCCATTTTTCAAGACATATTATTTTAAAATATTATTTTTAATAGTTGTAGTTATATCATTTATTAATATCATATATTTAAATTCTCCAATCTTGCTGTTCGGAAACTTAGACTTTTATAAAAATACCGAAAACTTTGTTTTTTTAGATACCTTAATTGAAAATATTCCAGAAGATGGTATTGTTATGGCAGAGACAAATATTGCTGCGAGAATTGCATATAGGGGAAAAGTTATAATGCTTAGAGACAATTATGACCAATTTTCTCCTGACTATGTAGTTGTTGATTTTAGAGAAGGACAAGAACCAAACAACTTTTTTGGTGTCGATTTTCCTGATTTCAAATCAAAAATTTACAATGATCCAACATATTTTATTTATTATGATCAGGGAGAGCAAGTAATATTTAAGAAAATTAAGAAAGATTAACATGAAAATTATTGTTACAGGCGGATCAGGATTTTTAGGTAGACATATGATTAGGGCTTTGATTACTGCTGGTCACAACATCAAAAACATTGATTTGCAACCCTCGCGAGACACTGACAACGAAAATTTTGAAACCGTAATTGCCGATATTAGAGACACAGAAAGAATGAAACTTGAAATTATTGATGCTGATGTAGTTTTTCATTTTGCAGGGCTGATTGAGGCCGGTGAGTCGGTCAAGTTTCCTCAGAAATTTATCGACAATAATATTTCTGGTACTTTGTCGGTGTTGGAGGCGATGAGAGTTAATAATATT
>Ga0100390_10002011_pt1 | contig 18010 bp, 21 predicted proteins | sample CryGeymeta201514_FD_81540 | JGI IMG/M metagenome (GOLD analysis project Ga0100390, IMG submission 81540) | Groundwater microbial communities from Crystal Geyser aquifers in Utah, USA - Crystal Geyser metaG 2015-14 | ecosystem: Environmental > Aquatic > Deep subsurface > Groundwater | place... | reverse complement strand
CTATTTTATTGATCCGGAGACTCTTTTGGCTCTCCCCGGATTTTTTGTTTTAATTTTCTTAAGCTTTCTTTTTACTTTCTCAACCATATTTGCAAGTTCCAGACGCGGTTTCTTAATATCGTTTGGAATTACCCTATTTCTGGTTCTTAGGTATTTCGGGGTAGGCAATATTTTAAACTTTCTTCTTATCTCTGGACTTTTGACAACTGCTGAAATATACTTCGGGCGAAGAAGCTAAAATGCGTATTTCGGAAAACAAATTAAACAAATCTTTTAAGAATCAAATAATTAAAACCTTTGCTCAGACTTTGATTGATTTTAAGAGCATGGACGAGATGCATAAGTTCTTAACTGATTTTTTCAATGACAGTGAGCTGGAAACCTTTGCTAAAAGACTTTCGGTGGCTTACTACCTAAAAAAGGGCAGAAGTTACGAAAACATCAAAACAAACATCAAAGTTTCTTCTGCAACAATCGCCACCATCGAAAAACTGTCCAAAAAACCGGGGTTTGCACTTGCCATAAAGAAAATGGAGGCAGAAGAGTGGGCCAGTGTCTGGGCTGAGAAAATTAGAAAATTCGTAAAGAAGTAGCTTCAAACGCCTACACGCTGTAGAATAAGTCATCATGGACAAGAAATTCTATGTAACAACTGCTATTGATTATACCAACGACGTCATCCACATCGGCCATTCTTACCAAAAAATAATAGCCGACGTACTAGCCAGGTATCATCGTTTGATGGGAGATAAAACCTTCTTTTTGACAGGTACGGATGAGCATGGAGGAACAAGCGAGCAGGCTGCCAAAAAAGCAGGGAAAATACCTAAAGAGTTTGTTGATGAAATATCTAAAAAGGATAAAGAGCAATTGGACCTTCTTAATATCAGCTATGACAGATTTATTAGAACAACCGATCCGGATCATAAAAAGACTGTTGAGGAGTTCTATAAGAAAGTTGAGGCTAATGGAGACATCTACAAAGGAGAATATAAGGGGTTTTACTGCACAGGCTGCGAATCCTACAAAAATCCTTCTGAAATTGTTGACGGTAAATGCTCTCTTCATCCGACCCGCGAACTTGAAGAAATTAATGAAGAAAATTACTTTTTTAAGTGGTCCAAGTATGCGGACTTTCTTAAAAAGCATATTCTAGATAATCCGGATTTTATTAAACCCGAATCCCAAAGGAAAAATATGCTTGGGTTTTTGGAGCAAGGGCTTGAGGACATTGCAATTTCAAGACCAATTGAAAAGGTTTCCTGGGGAATTCCAGTTCCTGGCGATCCGAAACAGACGATCTACGTTTGGTTTGATGCCATTATAAACTATGTCTCAGGCGCTCCCGACTTCTGGCCGGCAGATGTTCATATCTTAGGTAAAGATAACGTCAGGTGGCATGCGCTTCTTTGGCCGGCAATGCTTAAAAGTGCGGGGTATGAATTACCAAAAACAATCTATGGACACGGTTTTATTAACCTTAATGGAGAAAAAATAAGCAAATCCAGAGGAAACGTAATAAGACCAAACGAATTGGTAGAGAAATTCGGGGTTGATGCCGTAAGATACTACTTTATTAAATACGGTCCACTTATAGAGGATGTAGATATAAGTTTGGATAAAATCAAAGAGGTTTACAACTCAGACTTGGCAAATGGGTTAGGTAATTTGATTTCAAGAATCGCCAAACTTTGCGAAAACTCTGGTTTTGAATTTGAAAATAAAAAAATAAATAAACTTGACGATAATGTTGCAAAATCTCTTGATGAATTTAGATTTGATGAAGCTTTGAAAATAATCTGGGAAAAAATCACCACAACCGACCAATATATAAACACCAACGAGCCGTGGAAATTGAAAGGCGAAGAATTAAAAAAAATTCTGACTTATTCGGTTAATTCACTAGCAACTATTGCCTATTGCCTATTGCCTTTCCTTCCCGAAACAGCCCAAAAAATCGAAAAACAGTTTAAGGGACCAAAGATTAAATCGGGAGCACCCCTATTCCCTCGTATATGAGAAATTGGATAATCAAACACGACGAATCAATCCAAAGACTCCTGGAGATCTTGCCCGGCTTTGTTTCCTGGAACATCATTCTTTTCCCCTATTGGGGAATCTTGGTCATTCCCAATGTGGTTGCCTATTTTATCCTTTCCTACAACATCTACTGGTTCTATCAATCTGCCCAGATTGCAATTTCTGCGACTATTTCCCATTTTAAAATCCAAGCTTCAATGGCATATGATTGGCTTGCGGATTTGAAAGTCTTCCCCGACTGGAAGAAGGTTCACCAAGTAATAATAATTCCTACCTACAAAGAACCGCTTCACACACTTGAGAGGACCCTTGAATCAATTGCCAATCAAACAATGCCCAAAGACCAGATGACAATAGCCTTGGCCATGGAAGCTAAAGAACCGGAAGAAGATAGACTCATTAAGGTTAAGGCATTGGAATCAAAATATGGAAACATGTTCGGAAACTTTCTAATTTGTGTCCATACACTTCTCCCGGGAGAGGCTGCAGGAAAAGCTTCAAACGAAAGATTTGCTGCTTTAGAAGTAAAAGAAAAATTGATTAAAAAGGGCAAATTTCCACTTGAATACACTATTGTCACAAGCTGTGATGCTGATCATATCTACCACAAAAACCACTTTTCTTATCTTGCCTATCTTTTTTTGGATGACCCCCATAGATATGAACGCTTTTGGCAACCGGCCGTTCTTTTCTACAATAACATTTGGAAAATTCCGGCCATAACAAGGATCACAAATACCATAGGCTCTATTATTCATATTGCCCTTCTTGGCAGAAAAGACAGATTAATTAATATGTCTAACTATTCGCTTTCTTTTAAGCTTTTAGATGATGTTGGCTACTGGGATGCGGATAAAATTCCTGAAGACTGGGGGATATTTTTCAAAAGCTATTATAAAACACAGGGAAAAGTTGAGGTGGAACCATTGTATCTTCCTATTTATGCAGACGCTGCCCAAGGAGAATCTTTAATAAAAACTCTAAGGAACGAATATGAGCAAAAGAGGCGTTGGGCTTGGGGAGCATCTGATGATCCCTGGATTATCAAAAACTACTTTTTGACTCCCGGAGTTCCTTTTTGGGACAAAACCCTGAGAGTTCTTTACGCTCTTCAGTCACATTTTCTCTGGCCGGTGCATTTCTTCATTATTACAATTGGTCTTCAACTTCCGATCCTTCTTAACCCCAGATTTGCAAAAACTGCATTAGGTTATACGGTTCCAAAACTCTCTTCATTTGTTTTGAGTGTTGCCTTGGTTTTTCTTTTAATCATGCTTCTATTAGATAGAATTTATAAACCAAAAAGGCCTAAGGAGTTTCCTCTTTGGAGGGCGATACTTTCACCGCTTGAGTATTTCTTAATGCCGGTTGCAGGATTTTTCTTTTCGGCCCTCCCCGGTCTTGATGCCCATACCAGACTTATGCTTGGAAAATACATAGAGTATAAGGTCACCGAAAAAGTATAATATGGATTAATGCTCACGGTATTTAATCAAAGCCTTTGGGGAGATGAAGGGTTTTCTGCGATCCTCTCAATGAAGTCGGTTAAAGATATTGTTTCCATTGTTGCCCACGACACTTCGCCGCCCCTTTTCAATCTAAGTGAACATTTCTGGTTTAAAATGTTTGGTACCGGTGAAGTTGCAGTTAGAGCCTTGGTGTTTATTTATTTTCTAATTGCAGTCTTTTTCACCTATAAAATAGGAAAACACCTTTGGAATAAAAAGGTGGGTCTTATTGCTGCAGTCTTAACACTTCTTAATACCTTTCTCTTTGTCTACGGTTTCGAGGGCAGGATGTATTCCCTGCTGCTTGCGACTGTAACCGCTTCGTTTTATTTCTTTATTAAAAAGGGTTGGGTTGGTTATGTTGTTACCACAACTTTGGCCTTATATTCCCATCATTTCGCAATCTTTGCCGTTTTCGTTCAGGGTTTGTGGTTTTTAAAAGAATTCTTCTGGGGTAAAAAGCAAGATGCTATTTCAATCTTAAAATCCTTCATTGTAATCGTTGTTTTATATTCACCATGGCTAATTCCTCTTTATAAACAAACGGGAATGGTAGCTGGTGGTTTCTGGCTGGCAAAACCTAATTTAAAAGACCTCTAGATGCTCGTTGCCAAATACCTTAGCGCTGGTATCGCTCTTCTAATTTTAAGAAACTGGGCGAAAAAATTTGGTAAGGCTTCTCTTTTTGTTGCCTGGTTTCTGATACCTATTCTTTTAACCTGGCTGGTGTCCCAAAAATTCCAGGCGATTTTTTTTGATAGATATCTCCTTTACACAATTCCGGCAGCAATGCTTTTGGCGGCTTCAGAAATGCGAACAATTTCCAAAATCGTATTTGTAATTGTGGTCGCTCTTTATTTATCTGCCGATTTTATCTATTTCACTCACCCCGCAAAAATTCCTTTTAAAGATTTGGCAATTTATGTAAAACAAACACAAATTAAGGGAGATTTAATAATAAACGAGGATGCAGGAAACCATAAACTTTGGGAATCAAAATATTACGGTATTCCGGCACCGATTTATAACCCCAGCGGAAAACCTCCACCTTTCTTTGTAGGAACGGCTTTAATGGAAACATCAGATTTTATAATTTCAATTCCCAAGAATGGCAAAAGGCTTGGCGTAATCACTTATAAATCAGGAAAGGATTTGGAGACCGAATTCAAAGGATTTAAGTTTGTAGAAGAAAAGTCTTTCGGAAGTCTAAACTTTGTTTGGATGAAAAAAATTTAAAGGCTTTTGTAATACTCAATCGTTTTTAGAAGGCCTTCATCAACAGAAACTTTGGGTTCCCAACCCAAAAGTCTTTTTGCTTTTGAAATATCCGGCTGTCTCCGGGTAGGATCATCCGGCGGGAGATCTCCAAAAACTATTTCTGACTTTGAATTTGTAAGTTCTTTTACCTTGTCTGCAAGGTCAATAATTTTATATTCTTCGGGGTTTCCCAGATTGATTATTTCCCCCTTGGTTCCTTGGCTAAACATCGCCCTAAATATTCCCTCAACCAAATCACTGACAAAACAGAAAGACCTTGAATGATCCCCCTTTCCATATATTGTTAATGGTTTTTGTTCCAAAGCCTGATTGATAAAGTTTGAGATTACTCTTCCATCATCTTTTCTCATTCTGGGGCCATAGGTATTAAAAATTCTGACCATCCTTACATCAATTCCATACTTTTGTAGATATACATATGTTGCAGCTTCCGCAAAACGCTTGCTTTCGTCGTAGCAGCTTCTTGATCCAAAAGAGTTTACATTTCCCCAATATATTTCTTTCTGGGGATGTTCTTTGGGATCTCCGTAGACCTCAGATGTTGAAGCCATTAGAAGTTTAGCCTTGGTTTCTTTAGCAATCTTAAGAACATTTAAGGCTCCCAAGGAGTTAGCTAAAAGCACTTCCTCCGGAATTTTTTCAAAGTCTGCGGGGGAAGCGGGTGAAGCAAGATGAAAAATATAATTGACGGGTTCCTTAAGACTAATTGGATTACAGACATCTGCTTCAAGAAACTCAAAATTAGGATTACCTTTGAGTTGTCCAACATTTATCTCACTGCCAGTAATGAGATTATCTAAACAAATAACTCGATAACCCTTGGCCATCAGAAAATCGCACAGATGGGAACCGATAAATCCCGCTCCTCCGGTCACTAAACAAGTTTCCATATGCTAGAATGTATTATACTTCGTATAACTGGCGTTATAAACAGATGCTAAAAAAAATCCACAATTTATTAAACAAGCTTAACCTACCCAATTGGCTCGTAATTCTTTTATTTTTCTGCCTCATTTTGAGAATTCCCTCCTTTTTTGAACCCTACAGTTATGGTGATGAAATGATTTATTTAACTTTGGGCCAAGGCTTAAGGCAAGGCGTACCTTTATATTCAGGCCTGCATGACAATAAGCCTCCAGTTCTTTATTTGACTGCGGCACTTGCCGGAAGTTTAGTCTGGTTTAAGATACTTTTGGCGATTTCTTCTTTAATTTCAATTGTCATATTTGCAAAAATAGTTAAGATAATTTTTGAAAATAAGCCCAGAGCCCAAAAGATCTCTGTAATTCTATTTGCACTCTTAACCACCCTTCCTCTTTTGGAGGGAAATACAGCAAATGCTGAAAACTTCATGATGGTATTCTCTTTAGGAGGAATTTATATCCTTCTTTCCAAAAAACTAAATATCAGAAACCTACTTTCCGCGGGACTTCTTTTTGGAATATCCTCCTTAACAAAAGTCCCTGCAATTTTTGACTTGCCTGTTGTTATTCTTTTCTGGATTATAACCACAGGATTTAATAAGGATAATCTAATTAAAATAATAAAAAACAGTTTTTATGTAGCTATCGGTTTTCTAATTCCTATTGTTTTGAGTCTTGCTTGGTACGGAGCCTCCGGCCACTCGGGAGACTACATAAAGGCAGCGTTTATGCAAAATGTTGGTTATGTTTCTTCCTGGAGACCGTCAGACGTCCAGAAAAGCTTTCTTGTAAGAAATGCCCCGCTTTTAATTAGATTTTTGATCGCGTCATTCGGGATAATAATAACTTTTGTATTCCGAAAAAAGCTTTCCAAACCGTTCATTTTAGCCTCTGTCTGGTTAATGCTTTCCTTATTTGCCGTAACCCTTTCCGAAAGGCCGTATCCGCACTATCTCCTACAATCAGTGGGACCCATTGTTATTCTTTTGGGTATACTGCTTACCCAGAAAACAGTTGAACAATCTCTTGTTGTTATACCGCTACTTTTTGCCTTTTTTATTCCTGTTTACTACAAATTCTGGTATTACCCGACGTCCTTATATTATCTAAGGTTTATGAAATATGCTGCTGGAGTAAGCAGTAAAGAAAAATATCTTTCTGGTTTTAACAAATACACCCAGAGAGATTATCAAATAGCGGACTTTCTTATAAGCTCAAGTTACAAAAAAGACAAAGTTTTTGTTTGGGGTCCCGATTCCCCGACTGTTTATGCCCTCGCGCGAAGAATTCCTCCCATTAAATATGTCGCTGATTACCATGTATTTGATTATTCGAGTAAAGGCGAGGTTGTCAAGATGCTTTCGGCAAATAAACCAAGGTTTATAATAATTACCCCGGAAGCAAAACCTTTTCTTGAAATTACAAGTCTTTTGCGTCAGAATTACCTTCTTGTAAATAGAATTGATGACGCGGAAATATGGAGCTTAATACATTAGAAAAATTACCTCTCAAAGGATACTTTAACGCCTCATGGATCACAAACCTTACGATAATTATTTTTAGTCTTTTGATTCAAAAGAGGATCCCGCCTCAAATCCCTATTTTTTATGGTCTTCCTCAAGGAGAAGTTCAGCTTTCATCCCCCATTGGGATTTTGATTCCATCTGTTTCATCTCTTATTTTTATCCTGCTAAATTTATCCTTAATTAATGTCATCAAAGATGAATTTATTAAAAAGATTTTGGTAGTTGCGGGACTCACAACCGCTATTTTTGCATCCATTACCGTGGTTAAAATAATTTTTTTGGTAGGTCAAATATAATGAATATTGTCATCAAACTTGCCCTCATTCCAGGCTCGATAGCCTTCATGCTTGCCTTTTTAATAACCCCGCAAGTTATTAAACTTGCCCAAAAATTGAAGGCGATTGACGACCCCAATATCAATAAACACATAAAAGTAATTCACAAATACCCTGTTCCGAGAATGGGAGGCTTGGCAACTTTCTTGGCAATTCTAGCTACGTCTTTAATCTTTTTACCTGCAGATAAACATCTTATTGGAATTTTGGCGGGTGGAACTTTAGTTACACTGATAGGGATTTTAGATGATAAATTTAACCTAAGCCCCTATCTTAGGCTTATGTTGGGCTTTGTTGCGGCACTTTCACCCATCGCAGCAGGAATTGGAATTTCTTTTATTTCAAATCCGGGAGGTGGAATAATCGATCTTTCCCAACCGCAAATTATTTTTAACCTCTTTGGAAAAACCAAAAGTATTTGGATTCTTTCAGATCTTTTTGCCCTTTTTTGGATAGTTTTTATTATGAATATGATTAATATGGGAGCTAAAGGAATTGACGGACAACTCCCCGGAGTGGTGGTAATTGCGGCCGTTACGATAGCTGCTCTTTCTTTAAAGTTTTCGGCTGACATCACTCAGTGGCCAGTCATAACTTTAGCGTCAATTTTGGCAGGATCTTATTTAGGTTTTCTTCCCTGGAATTTCTATCCTCAAAAAATAATGCCGGGCTATGCCGGCAGTACCCTAGCGGGCTATGTCCTTGCGGTTTTAACAATACTTTCGACAACTAAGGTTGGAATCTTAATGGTTGTTTTAGGGGTTCCGTTAATAGATACAGGTTATGTCATTGCCAGAAGAATTCTTTCAGGAAGATCCCCCGTCTGGGGAGATAGAGGACATCTGCACCATAGACTTTTAGATATAGGCTGGGGTAAAAGGAGGATTGCAATATTTTACTGGGCCATCACTGCCTTTTTAGGTTTTATTGCCCTCAATTTGAATACAACTTCTAAGTTATATACAATGGTGGGGATCACTGTTGTCCTAGGAGGACTTCTTATGTGGCTAACCCGCCGCCCACAATCCTAATCAGGTTCAAGGTTTAGATCTTATCTCTCGTAAGGCAGCTCCCAGAGCTCCCAAGGCCACACTCTGATATCCCGGCTGAGCTTGTGTAACCACCCCTATCGCATGCAGCACTCTTTCTTCAACGGTGGCACCAGGGCTAGCTCCCCTCAACGCCATAACCGCATCCACACCTTTTAAACCACGAAAACCAGTAGAGTCTTCCGACAAAAACTTTTCTCTCTCCGTCAACTCACTTTTCGGCATACAGAAGTATAATACTAGGTAAGTGTAGACTTATCTTGACTCAATTTGACAAGCTAGAAAATAAATTCAAGATAATTTTCCCTGGAGACCAAAGAAACTTCCTTTTTATAAGCCTCTCTAAAGGCTTTCGAGGTTCTTATTTTTTTATCTTTCCACTTAAATTCAAAGGCGGAAAGACCTGTTCCCTCAATCTCAATCCAATCAATCTCCGCTTTCTCATATGTCCGCCAGAAATAATAGCTTTTCTGAATCTTCAAATATTCATGTTTTTTCATCCTTTCAACCGCGAGAAAATTTTCCCACAATGCCCCTGTATCTGGCCTTGAATCTAAAGGTAAAAACTGGTCAATAACCGCATTTCTGATTCCCAAATCCCAGAAATAATACTTTTTGCTTTTGACAAGCTCTTTTCTCAAGTTTTTTGAAAATGACGGCAGTTCAAAAATAATGAAAATTTGCTTTAATAAAGATAAATACCTACCCACGGTCTTGACGTCTACTCATTCCACAAATGGATCTTCTGCGGTGAAGTCCCCGTTGCCAAGATTTGACAATCAAAAATAACCCTGCTAAAATTGCAGCATGTTAAAAAATAACCCTGCTAAAATTGATGATCTCTATATAAACAGGCACCTGGAAACCAAGATTTCTCCGTATATAAACAAAAGAGAAATTATCGCCATCACGGGGCCCAGGCAGGCAGGAAAGACCACTTTTCTGAACCACTTATTTGAAAACATAAGTAAAACCAAAAAGTGCCAATTTCTAACCTTTGAAAAGCGGCCCGATCTCGAAATTTTTGAGAGGGACATAGAAATTTTTAAAAAACTCTACGTTTTACCTAACGAGGTATTAATTATAGATGAAGTTCAATATGCCAAAGAAGCGGGGCAAAAATTAAAATATTTGTATGACACAACGGATGTAAAACTCTTTGTTTCAGGATCTTCAAGTTTAGAAATTAGAGACTTAGGTAAATATCTTGTCGGCAGAATCTTTAATTTTTCTCTTTATCCGTTCAATTTTTCAGAATTTCTGAACGCAAAAAATAACAATTTATATTCAGCAATAAATAAAAACTTATTAAGTTTAAATTTATTCATGAAAAAATCCTTTATTCAAAACTTGCAAATAAAAAGTGGTGAGGTAAATAAGCAACTATTGGAACTGTTCAAAGAATACTTGATATACGGCGGTTACCCCAGAGTCGTCACCTCTTTTGATGACAAGGAAAAGAGGTTAGTTTTGGCGAGCGTTATTGACAACTATCTAGTCAGAGAAATAAAGAGTCTTCTCCATTTAGCCTCAGATGACAATCTCTTAAAACTCGCCCAATTGTTATCTTTACAAATCGGAAACATGATCTCGTACAACGAGTTAGAATTATCCTCAAAACTTTCGTTCAGGGAAGTTAAAAAATACATTCAAATCTTAAAAGAAACTTTCATCTTAGATTTAGTGTTGCCTTTCTATCAAAACAGAAGAACTGAACTAACAAAAAACCCGAAAGTTTACTTTTTGGATACGGGTTTAAGAAATCAAACAATTGGAAACTTTTCGGAAGAAATCCAAAGAAACGATTTCGGACAACTGGCGGAAAATTATGTCTTTAACGTGTTAAAACAAAGCGAAAGTATAAAAAGGGTTAATTATTGGAGAACAAAGTCTCAAGCTGAAGTTGATTTCATAATTGAAACCGGTGGTCAAATTATTCCAATAGAAGCCAAATTCTCCCCCAGCAGGGGGGTTATTGGAAAAAGCCTCCATAGTTTTATTGATAAATATTCCCCCAAAACCGCCATCATCACCACTAACGACGATTTTTCAATCAAAAAAGTCAAGGGGTCTACAATATATTTTATCCCAATCTATCTGCTCATACCCTAATCAGGGTTTTATTTTTTTATCTTTCCCAAAAAACGCCAAATTCATGGAGTCTTGTCAATAGATTTATACTAAACTTGTGGAGAGGTTAAGAACTAAACTTGAGGAAAATGGTATGTTTTGAAAAATTAGCCCGGAATGGCTTGTGTTTATTTATCCAAAAAGCGTAGAATCAAATAGAATGAAAAAGGGGGGATTAATCGTATCGGGCATTTCGGTCATGCGACCGATCCATTGGATTAAAAACTTGTCAATATTTGCAGCGTTAGTCTTTACCGGCAACCTATTTCACGCAAAGTTCTTTGATGAAATTCTGCTTGCCTTTATTTCTTTTTGTTTTGTAACCTCAACAACATACATCATCAACGACATCTTTGACGCAAAATTGGATAGGCTTCACCCGACAAAAAGGGAGAGACCGATTGCATCAGGCAATTTGCCGGTTTTTCCCGCCGTAATCGAAGCGATTATTCTCTTTCTATTAGCCCTGCTTTTTGCATCAAGCCTACAGCCTCTTTTTTCATATATTATTTGGGGCTACCTTATTCTTCAGATTCTCTACAGCCTGGGGCTAAAAAATATTCCGATTTTGGATATTTTAATAATAGCAACCGGATTTATCTTGAGAGTATATTCGGGAGCACTGGTTATTAACGCCCATCTTTCTGTTTGGTTTCTTCTTTGTGTTGTTTCCGTAGCTCTTTTCCTAGCCTCAGGTAAAAGAAGGTCGGAATTCAATCTCTTAAAAGAAACTTCGGAAGTTACCAGAAAAAGTTTAACCCACTACAATAAAGAGCTTCTAAATTCATATGTCACCATGTTTGGAAATGCGGCCTGGGTTTCCTGGGCTCTTTTTACTTTTTTCGAAAGCCCCAAGGCATCCTTGGATCTTTGGCTATATTTGGCGGAACTATCTAAAACCACAACCATAAGCAAGCTTCTAATGATTACAATCCCGGTAGTTATCTTTGGAATCATGCGTTATGAGTACCTTATCTTCGCCGGGAAGTCCGAGTCCCCGGAAAAACTACTTTTGACAGATAAGGCACTAATTACGGCAGTTATCATCTGGACAACTCTAATTGTCTGGATTTTCTATGGGGGAGTGTCTGTCTAGATAATTTAATTTAGCTTCTTTGCATACTGGCCTGAAATCCAACCAAATTGACCAGTTTGGTATTCAATCTTGTACCATTTTGAATCTCCGCTTTCTTCAATTAAGACAAAAGTGTCTTTGGGGTTAACTCTGGCAACCTCGTCAGAATCGGTCGTTGCGGCAGACCTAACCCGCAAAAAACCATTGGGTGTTGAAAGAATTTCTATTTTTACTTCAGGTTTAGGCGTTGCCGCAGGAGTAGGAGTAGGCTCTACCTTATTTACGTCTTTAATAAGTTTAACTATTAAAGTTAATTTATAACCCGGGATTGCCTTTACATTTACCGTTCTTTCTAAGTATCCGTTTAGACTGACTGCTATCTGATGTGCCGAAGCTGAGATTTGTGATGTCTTGTATGGAGCAAAACCGTAAGCTTTGCCGTCAATTGAAATTTGAGCCGAATCGGGATCCGTTACAACAGCAATGGAAGGACTCCTCTCCCCTGTTTTTTCAAAAGAAACAATTTCTCCTCCCGATAAATCAATGGTTTCCCCAAACTCTCTTTTAACAACAGTCTGAATTCCTGAACTTAAAAGAAGTCTTGTTTCAAATACAATCAAGGGTTTATCGGAAGCATCGGGTACCAGCTTTAAGTCAATTTCTCCCGGGCCAAAAGCTCCCGAATACGGCGTCTTGCCGGCCTGAACGCTGTTAACAAATACTGTTGAAGAAGGAATCGTTTCGATTAAAATTCCGGCTTTTTTAGGTTTAATTTTTCCTGAAAGGAAAAATACAGCAAAAGAAACCAATAAAACAAAAAGAATAATTAAAGAAATCTTCAAGGCTTTATTCATTGTGATGTTGAGTGTAACAAAGATGGCTTTGTTTTTCAAAGCTGGATAGGTTAAAATAGTAGTACGATCGCGTGCCCGAGCGGTTTTAGGGGATGGTCTGCAAAACCATTTACGTGGGTTCGACTCCCACCGCGATCTCATAAATACCCTTGACATTCGTACTTCATTCGGAAATAATGAATTATGTATCGAGATCCCCGAGGGGGACATAACCGCAAAATGATTAATGAATCTTTTTTCAAGGATTGGTCCAGTGAAATGTCTTACGTTCTCGGATTAATCTTTTCCGATGGGGCGGTTGAAGACGTCCGTAAATCTTCAAGAACGTGTTATTTTACTATTTCCAGTAACGATAGATCACTATTGACCAAAGTTAGAAAAGCCCTCTCTTCAAATCACGTTATCTATTCCAAAAAACCTCGTGTAGTTAAATTTACTAGTGGAAAATCTTATCTCTGTCGGGAAAGTTTTATCCTTCGTGTAGGGAACAAAAAGATGTTCGATGACCTTGTTGATCTTGGCCTTACGCCCAGAAAATCATTGAAATTAGTGTTTCCCCGGGTTCCGCCTAGATATTTTAGTTACTTTCTAAGGGGTTATTTCGACGGTGACGGTTGCGTAATGACATGGGTACCTAAGGGCCAATTTGCCCATAGAGTGCTCGTTGCCTTTACAAGTGGCTGCAAAGATTTTTTGGAAACACTTTCAGAAAAACTGCATTCTTATATCAACATCGGGATCAAAAAAGTATATAAAAACGGAACCGCCTTTAATTTGGTTTATAGAAAAAAAGACGGTCTGAAAATACTTTCATTTATGTATAGAGAGCTTAATAAGGTTCCCTTTTTAGATAGAAAATACGCAATTTACAAGAAATATCTAGACGCTCTCCAAACTTGACCCCAGTAATAATTTCGCATTCATCTTTTTAATACTGTTCGTATACGACTCATGCCAAATTGTCACGGGGTCGGCGGGACGTAGATTTTTGCAAAAAACTGTACGTCCCTTGACTTTTTGGGTTTTATTAGTGTAGACTAGCCTCTCCTCCGATTTAATCGGGGTTTTTAATGCTTTGTGGGTCTTGCCCAATATGAGAAACGGAAGTAAAATTTCGAGGTTTTTCAGACGCTTGTTTGAAGCTAAAAGCGTAAAACGTCTAGTTGGAACTAATCTTGCTGTAATGCTTGTCTTAGGCTCATTTGTACCAGCCCAGAGCGAGCAAATCCGGCCCGAATCAACTGTTATTCCAGAGGCCGAAGTTACTCTTTCTACGGTTACAAAAAGAACTATACAGTATCCGCTACAAGTGGGTTACATCAGTCAGGGATATTCCATCTTTCACCCCGCTCTTGATCTTGCAGCCCCGAGAGGAACCGAAGTTAAACCAATTAAAGACGGAGTTGTTGAGGATGTATCAAGATCGAGAGTCGGCTACGGAAATGCCATAATTATTAACCACGGTAACGGTATTAAATCTCTTTATGCTCATCTTTCAAAAATTAATGTTTCTAAAGGCGATAGAGTTACGCTTTTTGACACAATCGGAAACGTCGGAGCAACCGGACACTCCACCGGACCGCATCTTCATTTGGAAGTAAGGAAAAACGGAATTCCCATAAATCCTTTTGCGGTGCTTCCTACACTGGCCTCATCCAAACTCTAAACTTTGCCATAAATACCAGCTTGCAACGGTTCTCCACGGCTTCCAGTTCTTTTCGGCAAATTTAGATGCTTTAACCTTGTCCCACTTTTTATCGGTTACTTTCTCAAATCCCTTCTTTATTCCCAAATCTTCCATGGGAAAAATATCAGGCCTGCCCAGACTAAACATTAAAAACATCTCGGCTGTCCAATTACCTATTCCCTTTACTTTAATTAGTTCCTCAATAACCTCATCGTCAAATAACCCATTTAGTCTATCGATTCTAACTGAACCATCTTTTACCTTCAGTGCCAGATCCCGTATATATCTTGCTTTCGACCACGCCATTCCACAATTCCGAAGCGTTTGTTCACTTTGTTTAAGAATATTTCCTGGGGTTATTTTACCGTGAACCTTTTTCTCAAACCTGCCACGTATCGCAGACGCGGAAGCTCCTGAAAGCTGTTGACTAATTATCTCCCGCACCAACCCAGAAAAATAATCGCATTTCTTTCTAGGGGAGATATCACAGTGTCCCCACTTTTTAACAAGGGGTCCTATGTATTTATCTTTAAGAAGAAATTTTTCGGCTTTCCGCCACATGCCAAAATTATAACCTCCCAAAGGGTCTTGACAAGACCATATTATGTATTGTACCATTATGTACAGTGGTATGGATGGATTTGATTGGGATTTGGCAAACAAAACTAAAAACTGGGTAAAACACAAGGTTTCGATTAAGGAAAGTGAGAGGGTTTTCTTTAACAAACCTCTGGTAATAGCTAAAGATTCCAAGCGCTCTCAGATTGAATACAGATTTTCGGCTCTTGGAAAAACCGATGAGGATAGATTATTAGTAATATTTTTTACGGTACGGGGTAATAAAATCAGAGTAATTTCGGCAAGGGATATGAACAAAAAAGAAAGGCAGAAATATGAAAAACATAGCCAAAAAACTTAAGAAAATACCATCATTTAAAAATGAGGATGAGGAAAGAAATTTCTGGGACACTCATAGTGCAATCGATTATTTTGATTTTGATAATCCCATTAAGCTTGATCTATCTAAACTTAAACCCTCTACTAAACCAATAACTATACGTTTACCGGAAATGCTAATTGAAGATTTGAAAATACTGGCCAACAAAAGAGACGTCCCATATCAGTCCTTAATGAAAGTTCTTTTGGCCGAAAAAGTCCGCGAAGAGTTTCACCCCAAATATCAATAATCCATCCCGCCTTGAGGCATTTGAGGCATATCTTTCTTAGGTTCAATTATGTCGCAAATTAGACCTTCCGTGGTTATTACCATCCCTGCAACTGAAGCTGCGTTTTGTAATGCACTTCTAGTTACCTTAACAGGATCAATTATCCCCATCTTGGCCATTGAACCGAATTTGCCGGTCAGTACGTCATATCCGAAGTCTACTTCCTTAGAAGCAAGAACTTTCTTTAAAACGGCAAGTTCATCAGCTCCCGCATTTTTAACAAGCCACTTAATCGGTTCTTCTAAAGCTTCATATACTATATCGACTCCCGTTTGTTCATCTCCCCCTCGACTCCTTCGATTTCCACTCAGGATTATAATTTGCTCGGGGCCTTCAGCCTTCATTTTCTTAATCGCTTCTCTGGCCCTTAAGAAAGCTACTTCTCCTCCGGGTACGATTCCTTCCTCAATTGCAGCTTTGGTTGCCCCGACCGCATCCTTAACTCTTTCTTTCTTCTCGTTAAGTTCAAGCTCTGTTGCCGCTCCAACATTAATCTGAGCCACTCCTCCTGCAAGTTTGGCCAGCCTTTCCTCAAACTTCTCTTTGTCAAAATCAGAATCAGTTGTCTTTATTTGTTTCTTTATGGAAGCTATTCTTGCCTCAATTTGCGCCTTTTCTCCTTTTCCTCCGATGATTCTGGCATTATCTTTGTCTGCCCAAATTTTGTCGGCTCTTCCTAAATCATTTACCTCAATTCCCTCAAAAGTTCTTCCCGTATCTTCCGAAATTACGGTTCCTCCTGTTAATACGGCGATATCTTCAAGAGCTTCTTTCCTTCTATCACCAAATCCGGGAGCTTTAATAGCCAGAACATTAAATGTTCCTCTGAGTTTATTTACCACCAAGGTAGCTAGGGCTTCCCCCTCAACCTCATCGGCAATAATCACTAAATTCTTGGAAACTTTGACAAACTTTTCCAAAAAAGGTAAAAGATCCTGTATAGAGGCAATCTTTTTATCAGTTAAAAGAAGATATGCGTCCTCAATCTCGGCTTCCATCTTGTCGGGGTTTGTGACAAAGTAGGCTGAAGCATAACCCCTATCAAACTCCATTCCGTCTTTGTACTCGATATCAATTGTCAGCCCCTTGCCTTCCTCAACGGTTACTACCCCATCCCGGCCTACTTTATCTAAAGCCTCGGCAATCTTAGCCCCGATTTCACTATCTCCTGCAGAAATGGTTGCAACCTGAGTAATTTCTTCCCTACCCTTGATTGGTTTTGCCATCTTTTTTAGGTAGTCTACGACCGCCGCAACGGCTTTCTCAATTCCTTTTTTAACAATCATCGGATTGGATCCGGCGTCTATCTTCTTCATTCCCTTTTGGGTCAAAACTTGTGCAAGAAGAGTTGATGTTGTTGTTCCGTCTCCGGCCACATCATTTGTTTTGGAGGCTGCTTCCTTTACAAGCTGCGCTCCCATATTTTCAAACGGATTAGGCAAATCAATTTCTTTGGCAACCGAAACTCCGTCATGAACAATATTCGGAGCTCCCCACTTTTTATCTAAGGCGATATTTCTTCCCTTGGGGCCTAACGTAGTAACAACTGCTTTGGCCACAATATCAATTCCTTTTAGCAATGATGCTCTTGCGTCTTTTCCGAATTTAAGTTGTTTAGCCATAACGATCCAACTTCGCTCACCACGTCTTACGCCTCGACTGCTAAGACGTCCTCGAATTTAACAAATAGATATTCTTTATTATCAATCTTGACATCATTTCCTCCCCATTTTTTATAAATTACAGTGTCTCCGACTTTTACGGGAGAAGCCTTTTTTATTCCTTTTTCTGTAATTTCAAAAGAACCAACTGCCAAAACTTTTCCTTTTTGCGGTTTTTCGGAGGCACTATCCGGAAGATAAATTCCGGATGAAGTCTTAACTTCTTTTTCCAAAGGCTCAATTAAGATATAACCGGCCGTTGGTTTCAAATTTATCATTTTATGTGGCTTCATTTTGGCATTCCAATCTCTAGAGTGCTATTTTATATAAGTGGTTGCGGCTTGTCAAGAACCTTGCACGGAAGAAAGATTTTCTTATTCATTGGGCTCATATTTGAAATACCAACCCATATTCTCTGAAATCCGCATATCTGTCCCTTCCAAACTGGCCAGTATCCCGTCTATGTGAGAGTTGCGGATACCGAGCGCCTTGATCAAGTCCCATTTACTAATTCCTCCCGGGTAGTGTTCACAAATAATACGATAGGCCTTAAGGGTCTTTTCGCTGACTGCAAATTCTTTTGGACGAATGCTTCCTCCGATAAATCTTTCCATAAAAAAACCCGCTTTCTTATGCGGGATTAACCAATAGACTACAAACAATGTTATTCATTTTATCTGCCATTTTATAATTTATCCCGCGGCTAACGGGTTCTTAT
>Ga0100390_10002006_pt1 | contig 18050 bp, 20 predicted proteins | sample CryGeymeta201514_FD_81540 | JGI IMG/M metagenome (GOLD analysis project Ga0100390, IMG submission 81540) | Groundwater microbial communities from Crystal Geyser aquifers in Utah, USA - Crystal Geyser metaG 2015-14 | ecosystem: Environmental > Aquatic > Deep subsurface > Groundwater | place... | reverse complement strand
GAAAAAAAAAGGTGGGTTTCTATTGCCAATTCTGTATTAAAGGATTGTCAATCTAAAGGAGAAAAAGATTGTGATGGTAAAGCTATTAGGATAGCTAATTCCAAATTTAGTGAAGATCCTAAGAAATCCAAGATGCAGGAGATTCCTAATGGAGCGTTAAGACTTGTTCAAACAGGGGAAGATTGTTTTGCTTTTGCAGAAAATATTGGAGAGGAAAAACAATTAAAGATGACAGTATATTCAGGGGGAGTCATTAAGGATCATTGGTATTGGAGCAATCTTGTTATTGATCTTGACGGAATGAAGTTCTCTCGTAGTAAATATCCTGTTCTTGAGAATCACAACACTAATGCAAAGATAGGTTTTACTGGAAAACCGATTGTTAATGGTTCTATTGTTCTTGATCCAAAAAAGACTAAATTTGTGAATACGGAAGAAAGTCGCAAGTTTCAGGAAACTTCTTCTGAGGGATTCCCCTATCAGGCAAGTATGTATGCTGTTCCTTCTTTAGTAGAACGAATTGAAGAAGGGAAATCTGCTGAAGTGAATGGTTTTACATTTAAAGGACCAGGATCTATCTGGCGCAAGTCAGAGTTTCAAGAAGCTTCTGTTTGTGTATTTGGTTGGGATAAACAGACAGAATCTTCTGTTTTTTCAAAAAATGAGAAAACAGAAATAGAATTTGAAGAGATAGGAGGAGGTGGTGATGAAGAATTTGACTATGATGAAGAATCTTTAAATGCTTTAAACGAAAAGGAGGTGAGCGAAGTGACGATTGAAAACATAGAACAACTTACAAAAGAATATCCAGAATTGGTAAAAGGAATTCAAGAAAGTATCAAAAAGGAATTAGAGGCTTCTTTCTCTAAGGAAAGAGATCAATTCAAGAAAGAGATCGTTGATAAAGACAAACTGTTGGGAGATCAGAATGATCGAATTCTAAAATTGGAGAAACAAGACATTATTCGTACTGAGAATGAATTGACTGCTATAGCTGATTCTATATGGAGTGGAAAATTAGCGAATAGTGATATTCCTGAACGACTTTATGACAAAGTAAGAAGTATGGTTTCTTATGGAAAATTTGTTAAGGATGGTATTCTTGACAAAGACACTTTTATGAAAGCTATTGATGATGAAGTTAATGATTGGATAAACAAAGGTGTTGTGTCTAAAGTGATGGGAACAGGTTTCAGTTTAAAAACAGAAACAGATTCAGGAAAAACCCAGGAAGAGAAAGTACAGGAAGAGAAAGACAATGAGTTAGCAGAAGGTTTGCTTGCTCTTGCTGGGCAGAAAAAGAAAGATCAAACTTAAATAAAAAGGAGGTGAAGTATAATGTTAGATACACCGTTTGATATACCTGCTGTGGATTATGGGAATCAGTGGGATTACAAAAAGCTGTATTATTCTGATCACATGGCAGCTTTAAGGGTTCCTGTTACTCTGCAAAAAGGATATGATTTAGTGAGGGCTGGTACAACGCTTGCCAGAAACATTTCAGCGGGTGGGGGTTTGAATTTGCTTGTCCCTTATAATCCAACCATATTCCCTGTCAGTATTGATATAGGGAGAGCCTATCTTATAACGGATTCAGGGGCACTTGCTACAACTTTATATGTGACTCTTGAAGATAGTTATAAATTTATGGTAGGGGATGACATCATTATTAATGATAATTCTACTGCTGCTGAAAATCTTGGGGCGATTACTGCAATTGATCGTACAACCGATTCTTTTAGAGCAGCCATTACTGTGACGATTGCTGTTGGTGCAACGAGTTTTACAACTGCTCGAAGAGCCCATATTTCTGTGGAAGCAGGAAACAGTTCCAACAACTATTCGGATTGTGTGGGTATTCTTGAGAAAACAGTAAATACAGGTACAGGGGAAAAATCAAAGGGAGCGGTTTCTACTTTGATTTTAGGTAATTGTGTTCTATATGAAGGACTATTAACCAATCTCGATGCTGCGGCAATTGTGGATTTAGGTGCTTCCACATTTGGACAGTATGTTTATATTCGTTAAAATTTATGAAAAAAGGAGGTGAAAAGTTATGCCAAGAGGAAGTAGTGATATACCAGAATTGCGGTTAGAAGTTATACAAAAGTTTGTAGAATCTTTTATGAAACCACCCGATCTTTTGTTATCTAATCTTTTTCCTGAAATTGATGCTCCTTCAAGTTCTTTGAAATGGGAGAGTCAGAGAGGGGGAAGAGGAATGACTCCCTTTGTACCACCGGGATCTCCTGCCCCTCAGACATCCCCTCATGGGATTACTGCACATAGGGCAGAAGCGGCTTATTGGAAAGAGAAAATGCCTTTTGATGAGGAGTTTTTGAACAATTTGCGTAAAGAAGGTACACATGCTGAATATAAAACAGCAACCGCTCGTTTAGCAAAAGAATTGGCGGGTTTAGTCAACCGTTCTAATCGTAGAAAAGAGTGGATGTATGCTCAAATGTTGTTTTTTGGGTCCTTCACTTATCAAATGAGAGGAGGATACCAAGCTACGGTTAATTACAATTTACCCACTGATCATCTTGTTACTCTTGCTTCTGCTTTTAATTGGAACACAGGAGCCAGTAAAAATATATTGGCAGATATTCAGAATGGAAAGCGGAAGATTATGGAAGATTGTGGGGGAAAGGTTAACTTGGCTATTTGTAATTCACGTGTTTTGACTTATTTAGCCAATGATGCAACGATTAGAGCTATTCTTCAGAAGAATGCTTTTGGAGATGGTGGATTATATAAAGGAAATCTTCACAATATCGTAGGAGTGAATCCCCAAATTATCGGATCTCTTTTAGACATAGATAGTTTTATTGTTTATGATGAGATGTATGAGATTCGTGCGTGGTTGACTGCTCCGGTAGTAGCTCAAATCCAAACGTGGATAGCATTAGACGATGTTTCTGATCTTGTAGGAGGAGAGACTCTCAGATTCCATGATTATAGTGCTGGTTCTTTTGAAGACAGAAGAATTATGTCTGTTGATTATGTGAATGCCAGAGTGAATATTACTCAGGGTCTTACCAATTCCTATAAAGCACAAGAAGACTACGTTACCATGAGAAAGTACTTCGTTCCAGACGATAAGTTTGTAATGATGTCAACCAGAGTAGATGGAAATCTCATTTGTGAGTTCTTTAGAGCACCCTTTGGTGTAGGTCGTCATTGGGGCACATATACAGATAAAAATGATGAATGGGACCCTGAAGTAACATGGATTCGAGTGCAAGATAAAGGACTACCTGTACTTTACAACAGAGACGCCATTTATATTATTGACGTGGTTGTAACTACTGGAGAAGCGTTGACTACTACTACAACGACTTCAAGTTCAAGTTCAACTGCAAGTACGATGAGTACAACCAGTACAGCATAATAATAATAACAAATAAATAAGGAGGGCAATCGAAATGTCTATCGAAAAAGTAAAAATGCTTAAAACAGTACAGGCGGGAAGAGAATGTTGGGAAAAAGGGACTATCTTACCAATAGGAGGAGAGTCCCTTCACCCAATAATTTTGCAAGAGATAATTCAGAGAACGGGTACAGTAGAGGTTCTTTCTTATAAAGAAGATCCTATTAAGAAAGGAAGTAAGTTAAAAACCCCATTGGATAATAATTCTCTTTTAGAAGCTCAAAGAAAAGAAAGAGAATTAAATGAGAGATTGAATGCTGAAAGAGTTAAAGCTGAAGAAGCTGTTTTGATGAGTAAGAAATTTGCAAAGGATTTTCAAGAAACAAAAGAAGTTTTAGAAGGAATAAAGATGGAAAATCAGAGTTTTGCAAGTCAATTACAGAAAATGGAAAAATCTTTGGAAGGTTTGAAATCAGCATTTTCTTCTTTTGAAGAGAAAACAAAAAAATCTCTTACGGAATTTGAAAAAAGAGTTGTTTCTGATAATTCTGCCAAAGAGGATAAAGTTAATTTTAGAAAGGACGAAGAAAAGGAGACTCTTGAGAAGATGAGAGAAAGAGTATCTCCAGTGAAGTCTAAAAAGATAATTATAAGGAAAAGAGGAAAATGACAAGAACCGAACTTTTAGTGCTTTTACAACAGGAAGTAAAGGGACTATCCACGTATTTAGTTACAGATGATTATAATAATGCGATAGACGATGCTTTAAGAGAAACAGAATGGTCTCTTCCTGTTACAGTCAATTTTAAAGAATATTGGTTAAAGCAGAGATCGAAACGTCATTTATTCTTTTATCTTTATTCTGAGAGTGCACATAAGTTTAAGTATAAACAATTAAATCTTCAGCACAGGTTTGATCACTATAAAATATTGATTGAGACTATGGATACTGGTTTTAAAGAAGCTCTTACAGAAAGGCCCGATCTATTTGCAGGTGTCAATATGTGCCATTTATTTGGTACTAAAGTTGATGCAGGGTTTAGTTATCAAGATCAGACAGGAAAGGATACTACTTATCGTACAGATCAACTTGTGGATTTTGGACCAAAAGCAGATGATTAAATTGTTGTTGTGATTTGAGGATTGAGAGAATTTAATAAGGGCTACCTACGAGTGGTGGTCTCAATAAGTTTTATTTGAGGATTCAATAAATGAGTATTGGACCCGATATTAAAGAAGTCCTGCAAGAGGTGGGAACTGCTTTTACATTAATTCGAGATAGTGGAAATATATCGGATGAACATTTAGATTATGAATTAAATGCACAAGTAACTAAACCTTTTATACAGGAATTTTTTTTAGAAGCAACTTTATCTTACGATACTGTTGCCATAGTTGGTGATGTTCTCGAATTTGACTCTCTTGGAACTCGTTTTTTATTAATGAACAAAACTCCAGAGATGTTTGAGGATGCAGTCATTAGTTATGCAGCAGTCTTATATAAAACAAATGTTTCCATTGAAATTCTCCGTCCTTCCGAAGCCGGTTGGCATCGTCATAGTTTTCAAGAAATAACTACCTGGACAAGTATTGCTACAATTGATGGTCTCTTAACAACCCCTTTATTTGGTAATGATCTTGATACCAATGAAGAAATAGGATTAATAGGTTTAAAAGAGAATGAGTTATATATACCAAGTTCTGTTGGTATTCGAGAGTTGGATAGAGTTTGGATTTCCTCTTCAGAATATTATCGAGTGGAATCTGTAAAGAAAAGAAGATATTCAGCAATAGATGTTGTAGAATTAGGAAATGATACAAGACCTCTTACAGTTACAACGACAAGTACGACTACTTCTACGACTTCAAGTAGTAGTTCAACAATTAGTACAACCAGTACAACATAAGGAAGATGCAATGAATTCATTAAATAAAATAGTTTGTTTAGTATGTAAATCCATTTATTACAGTATTTGGACTCAAGAAGAAGTAGAAAAATCTGATTGCCCTTATTGTAAGAAATTTATTGATGAAATATTATTGCCAAAAGGAGAAGCAAAACAAATAGAAGGGGAATATATATGTTAACCCTATATATAGAAAATAAATGGGAAGGATGTGTATTAACAGTTTTTTTACTTCCTGCTGAAGAAAATAAAGATGTGAGAAAAACCATAGAATCTTTTATTACGGATAATCTTTCTGTTAAATTTATTTTAGTTAATAATATAAAAGAGATTAATGACAGTAAAAAAGAAACTCCTTGGTATGGCGTTTTTTATGATAATGAGTTTCTTGAAGAAAAATTGACAGAAGCCCTGTCCACTTTTTTTATATTAGAGAAAGCTGATATTCTTGTTGTTTTTAAATTGATAAAAGAGAACGCTTTATTTTTTCCTCGTTTTTATAGAGATTGGATTCTTTTGAAAGAAGATCTCACTCCTTTACAAGAGGGATTAAATCATCAGAAAATATTAAATGGTTGGATTTTGGAGAATAAGAAATGACAGAAGGATTGATACAAAATCAGTTTATGCAAATCAAAGTTACTCTTATAGCTTCTGATCTTCGTAGGATATACAGAGCTATTAATAAAGTAAATAATTGTGTGAAAAGAGAATCAAGAGATTTACCTTTTCGATGTGCTGTTGATTTTAGAAATCTGATCATTTTGAATATAAATAGTCAAAAGCACATGGGGCAATACGCTCCTTATAATGAGAGATATGCTGATTGGAAAAAGAAAACTACAGGAGGCTCTAATTTTTGGATATTATTCGGACATTTGGTTAATAATTTGTCTGTTTTTCCTGTAGGATCTAAAAATGCGTGGATGTCAGGAATTCCATTAGGAGTTAAAGATCAGGGGGGAACTTCTATGTTTGGGGGAAAAGGACGATCAATGCTTATCTCAGTTTATGGAAGATGGATGGAATTTGGTAGAAGGGGACAACCCGCTCGTGCTTTGTTTGCCCCCACTACTGAAGAATATGCTCAAGGGGGATGGAAAAACAGAAATGAAGAATCCACTTTTTTTATTAGAAAAAGTTGGAGTTAAAGAATGAAAACTGCCAAAGACTATATTGAATTAATAGATGAAGAATATTATGTGGCAAAGAAAAGAGGATTTTCTCGATTTAGTAAAGAATGGGGAATATGGTCTTCTATAATGAATAGAACTTTACGAAGAAGAACAGAGGGTAAAAATGACATAGAAACTATAAAATTAAAATATATTTTTATTTATTGGTCTTTAATGTCTGAATTGCTCGAATTTCATTATAAATATAAAGTATCACATAATAAGAAAAAAGAGATGATTAGAGAAGAAACAAGAAACATAAAAAACATCATATTAACTGGTGATGGATTACAACCTTTATCTGAAGAAGAATTAGTTGCTCGATTATTGAAAGGAACTTTGAAGTAAACTACTGACAGCTAAAGCAGTCAGCTTTAAGAGGAATATGTGAAATGAGAGTTTTAAAAATCTATTCAAAAGAGACTTTTGTTGAATTGGAATTATCTATGACTCAAATTCATTTGTTACTTTGTTTTTTGGATGCGTGTCATGTTGAATATAGTAGTAAGGAAGATCCTATTATGGTTGAAGCTGATAAATATGTCAAAAATGATTTTTTTAAAACATTAGACAAACTTTATGACCAATTTAATGAGAAGAAATTTTAATTATGGCATTAGACCCAACAGCAAGAGAAGCTAATTTTAAAGACAGTATCAAAAAGTATTTTGTTGAGACTTTGAAAGACATAGAGAATCTCAATCTGTCTTTTGATAAAAGTCTTTCAACTCCATATCTTCAAGGAGTTTCTGTAAATAAATGGGTGATAATTAATTGGGGTCATTTTTTAAGAGGCACTTTATCAGAAGCAACTATAAATATTTTACCTTGTGTTCGACAGGATAATGAGGGTTTTCAATTAGCACAGTTATCAGATAAAATATTAGGTTATTTAACAGACACAAGTGCAACACATGGAATGAAGACAATTACTTTTTATAGGAGTTATCCTAATCAAGTATGGACGGTTTTAGGGGGATTGATGGTTTGGGATATTATAGAATCAGGAACATTAGAAGCTTCTGATGAAACTAAATATAAAATAATAACTGTTAGGTTTAAATTTGCTTCTAAGATTTGAGAGGATAAAGTCAACTACCGTCAGCTAAAGCAGACGGCTTGTAACTCCCCTTGTGGGGGTTACGATAGGTTCGTTGACTGAAACCCTATATTTTAAGAAAGGAGGATGCTCCATTCCTCTGCCACCTGAAGGAGGCAGTTTTCTGGCGCAATAATTATGAAGGGATTTCTTGTATGTTCAAAATGTGGGAAGAAACTATTGAGAAGAAGACACAATGGTCTTTTTTCCTTTGCTTTTGGTAAATGGTCAAGAGAAATCAAAGTAGTTATTAACGGAAAAGAAGTTCCTTTAGGACCTCTTGTTCAAATAGAAATTTTTGGTTCTTTAAGAATGAAATGTTTTAGGGAATTATGTAGGATTAAATATCCAGATCATTGGAATGAGTTTACTTTTTTTCCTAAAATAGAAGAGAGAGAAGAATAGTTTTTCAATCGACTGCTGGTCGAAAGTTCTACCGGCATTATTTTAAAAAAGAAAGGAGGTGATACTATATGCGAACAGGACCAATTACACAAGATACCACGACAGTAGCATTGGGACTTGCTGAAATACGAATAGGGAACTCTGCTGCTTATATTGGACAAAGGAGAGCTATTTTACCAGCAACAGCTTCAATAGGGGCTTTGGCAAATACGAAGTTTATTGGAAATGCTGAGTTCTTCAAATTAGAATCTGGATTTCCTCTGGTTGAAGACACTTCTTTTCCTTTGAGAGAATCTGCTGCTCTTGAGTGTGCTTTTAAAGAGATTACTCCTGCTAATGTTGCTCTTTCAAGAGGACTTGATCCAGATAATTATGCTAATGCCCATTCAGGAGAGATTTATTTAGGAACGATAACAACCCCTTCTTTTATACGAATGGAGGCTATTTACACCTATCCTGATGGAACGAATACAATGAAAGTGATCTTTCCAAGGGCTCAAGTGACTTCTACAACAGAAATTGATTTTGCGACTGAAGATGTTGCCACTGTCCCTGTTGTTATTACATCTAAAAGTGCGGATGACGGTGTTTCGGGAGGAAATAAGATTTGGAATGGTTGTCCTCTTGGAATGATTATATGGGATGATGGTACTGGAACTACTACGACAACGTCAAGTACAACAACTACAACTACGTAATGTTGAGGAGGGAATTTAACATGGAAAAGCCGGAAGAATTAAATGAAACAATAGAAGATTTGCAAAATCTTAATCCGCAGGTTGCGACCGTTACAATTGGAGTTCGCAACTTGCGGAAGATTAAATTATACCCTTTAGCAGTGGGGGATCAGATGAGAATGACCACTCTTGTTGGTTCTGCCATCTCTGCTTTTGTTACGAGTAAAGAAGCTGCTAATGAAGCTGCTATGATAGGATTTTTTCTTAATCTGATTAATAACAATTTAACTAAGTTTTTGGGACTTGCGATTTGTGAAAGACCAGATGAGAATGACAAATATCCTAAATCAGAAGAATTGTTATGTGATATAACCAATGTGCAAGCTTCAGAGATAGCAAAATATATTTTTGAAGTGAATTATGAGACTTCCGTAAAAAACTTCAAAGACCTCTTCGAGAAGGTGAGAGGATTATTTCCCTCGGAGAGGTCATTACCACAGTCTGTGAAAGATACTCTTACCGACTTAGAGACATCTTTGGAAGAACCTTTAAGCAAGGAGGACTTACAGGAGGTCAAATGAGTGTTTTGTTTAAACAGTCCTTAAAAAGAGAAGAAGAAAGGTTTAAAATGGAAGCTATTTTTCATGGTGCACAAATAGACGATCTTTCTAAAGAGAAAAAGAGTGGAAAAGAAAACACTTTTACTTTTAAAGATCCTAAAGAATATGATTATTTATCGTTCGAGCAAAAGAAAGAATTGACAAAAAAGATGAAAATGAAACATAAAAGTTGGGCCACTGGAACATTATCACAAATAGGAAAAAATAATGGTTGATCAAGCATTAACATTAGGAACTCTTTTTACAGGAAAAGTAGATGCTACTTTTCGTAAAGCTACTTCCGATTTGAAGATTCTTCTTGATCGTTTGCATGGAGCTTCTACTGGAGTAAGTACACAGATGGGTAGAACAGGAGCGGTTACAGGAAAAACTAAAGATGAATTTACCCAGATGAACAGACAGTTATCAAGAGTTACTGGTGGATTCCAAAGATTGACGGCTGCTGCTAAAGTAACATTTGCTTATGGACTTGCCGCTTCTGCTATTTTTGGATTTATAAATACTCTGAAATCAGCGATAAGTGTAATTTTTGAATATGATCAAGCTTTAAAAAATTTGCAAGCGATCACTTTATCTACAAATGCTGAAGTTGCTGCTATGGGAGTTGAGATAAAAAGAGTTGCTTCAATTACTAAATATTCTGCTCAAGAAGTGGCAGAAGCCACTATTATTTTAGCACAAGCTGGTTTTACTACTTCAGAAGTATTAGCTTCTATTAATGCTGTTGCTATGCTTGCTACAGGGACTCTATCTAATATGGCAGATACAGCCGATCTTTTGACTACAGCTATTCGTGCATTTGGAGAAGATGCTTCTGAGTCAGGAAGAATAGCAGATATTTTTGCCAATGTTGTTAATTTTTCAAAAGCTACGATTGATAAACTAAGAACCTCTTTTAACTATTTAGGGCCTATTTCTCGTTTAGCAGGACTTTCATTGGAGGAAGTAGGAGCAGGAGCAATGATTCTTTATAATGCTGGTTTAAGAGCTTCTACAGTAGGTACAGGATTCAGACAAATATTGTCACGTCTTGTTAATCCCTCTGAAAAACTTCGACTTATTATCAAAGCTACAGGAGCAGATATAGAAAAATTAAATCCAGGAACAGCTACTTTTGTGGAAATGATAGGGGAACTTGAAAAAATGTTGGGAAATGCTGTTCCTGCTGCAATTAGAGCACAAAGGGCTTTTCAAATGTTTGGATTAAGAGGGGCCGCTCCTGCCGCTGCTTTTGCTCAAGCGGGTGTTGCTGGTTTGCAAGATATGTTGGATAAAGTATATCAAACAGGATCAGCGGCAAAGATGGCAGAAATACAGATAGAAGGTCTTGGTGTAATGGCTAAGAATCTAATGGATAAGATTCAATTATTAGCTGTAGCTATTGGTGAAGGAGGGATAGGAGGGGCTTTTGCTGCTTTATTGGGTGTCTTACGTCCTTTTGTGGATTTGTTAACCCTTCTTGCAGAAACATATATTGGAAAAATGATTATAGCAATTACTTCTCTTACTACCGTACTTTTATTAAGCAGAATCACTATAAAATATGTAATTGTGCAACTTTCTGCATTAGCTTTGGGATATAATGTTGCAACGATAAAAGCAATGATGTTGGCAACCCATCAAAATATGTTGACTGTTGCATTAGCAGCTACTTCAAAAGCATTGAAATCTTTATGGACAGCTATGTTAGCTAATCCTTTTATAGTAATAACAGCAGGATTGGCCGCTATTGCTGTTGGATTATTAACTTGGATAAGACATCAAAAACAAGCAAAAGAAGAACTTGAAGAAAGTATAATTACGATGGAAGCTGAAGTTTCTACTTTGAAAAAATATCAAGAGAAGTTGAAAGAAACAGAAGAAGATGAAAGAGGGCATAGTGCTGCAATGGATAGATTGATTAAACAATATCCAGAGTTAATAAAGGTTATAAATTTAGCAACGAAATCATTTACTGATGAAGGAGAAGCATTAAAGAAGCTTATTAAAGAAAAAGAAAAAGCAAAATTAGTAGAAAGAGCTTCTTTAGCCGCAGAAATACTTAGAGATAAAAAAAGACAGAGTAGTGTTTTAAAAGCATTAGAGGGAAGAACCGAATTGCAGAAAAAAAGTGGAGAATGGAGAAAACAATATGATGAAGCGAAAGCAAAAATAGAAGGTTTAGATGTTGAATGGAAAACAAGTTTAGTTGGTATGGCAGAAGGAATCAGGATGTATGGTACTGGTGCTGCTTCCAGTGTGGAAGAAATATCTTATGTTTTATCTGCTGTAATGAAAATGAATGTTAATGATGTAAAAGAATATGCTGTTGAAATTTCAAAGTTTTATAAAGATTTACAAAAACAACAAGAAGAATCTATTAAATCTAATGCTGATTTTATTGCTGAACAGAAAAAACTTTTAGCTGGTTTAGGAAAAGGAGAATGGTTAGAACTTTATGAGTCTTTTAAAGGAGATCCTGGAAAAGAAGGGACACTTCTTGTATTTTTAGATACATTACAGAAGAAAATTACAAAAATGGCAGAAGCTGGAAAAAATGTAGGATTAATACCAGCACAAATTGATGCAATAATAAAAGATCAGTATGCAAAAGGTTTTGAAACTTTTACAAAAAAACAATCAGAAGCACAAAGAGCACAAGAAAAGTTTCAAGATACAATGTTAAGAGATCTACTTGAATATAATGATAAAGCACGAAAAGCGGATGAGTTGGGAGCTTTGATGGCTAAAAAAGAAAGAGACGAAAAAATTCAAGCTTATGAAGATCAGACGAAAATAAGAGAGCATCTTGTTTTAAGCGAAAGAGTGTATCAAGCAGAACTTCTTAGTATAAAAGAGAAGTATACAGAAAAAGAACAAGCTATTTATGATGAATTAGCTACAGGTATTGCTAAAACTCTTGAAGAAAAACAAGCAAAAGAATTAGCTGTTTTGGATATAAAATATATCAAATTAAGAAAAAAAGCAGAAGAAGAAGTTGATGATAAAGAAAGGTTAAAAGCACTTTTATTGGCAATCGAGAAAAGTTATCAAGAAGAAAGACAAAGTATAATTGATGATTACCAAAAACGTGAAGAGAAAAAGCACGAACAAGCTGAAAAAAAAGCAAATAAATTGTGGAAAGACGTAATAAAAGTACGTATTGAAATGGCAGATGAATGGCTTAGACAGCATAAAATCACTATGGAACAATATCTGCAAATTCTCACAGACGCTCTTGAAATGGATTTAATTGATTATGAAGAAGCTTATAGAAGGAAAATAATTGTTACAGGAACTTGGCTTGAACAGTTTAAATACGGTTTAGGATTAAGTTTAAAAGAAACAAAATCTTGGGGGGAGACTATAGTAGAAATTGGTAAAGATGTAGCAGAGAAGATAAGTTCGGAATTTGCACAATCTTTTACAGAATTTATTGATGGCACAAAAAATGCAAGGGAGGCTTTTTCAGAGTTTGCAAAAGATGTACTTAGATGGTTAGCTGAAATGATCGTTAAACAGATGATATTTAATGCTGTGTCTGGATTTATTAGAAGATTTTCTCCAAATTTTTTTACTCCACAACAACCAGGCTATCTTCCTCCAGTATCTGGACAAGGTTCTTATACTGCTCATGCCAAAGGGGGTGTTCTTTCTGAAGACATTATAGGAATGGGAGTAAGAACTGGAAAGACTCATGTTCTGCATAAAGATGAAACCATTATTCCTGCAGGAGAAGGAAAAAGTAGTGTAAACGTAAAACTTATTGTAAATAATAATACAGGACAACCAGTAAAAGCTCGACAGGAAAAACCAAGATTTGATGGACAAGAAACCATAGTAACTTTGTGGCTTGATGCTTTTGAAAGAAATAAAATGGGATTAAGAGAAAGATTAGGGGTGAGTTAAAATGCTTTCATTTCCTTTAATATGTAATAATGAAAGAACTTCTGATTGGGAACTGTTTGATCAAGTCAGAAGCAGACCTATAGTCAGAACTCCTTTTGAAAATGGAGCAGTACAGACAAGAACAAGAGTTACCACTTCTCGATGGAAATTTTTAGTAGGAGCAAATCTGATGACAACGACTTTATACGATACTCTTACTGCTTTTTTTGACGCTAATCAAGGAGGAGCTTTTGATTTTATTCATCCGATTACAGGAGTTACACATGAAGTTCGTTTTTCTGAAGATGAATTGCCTGGAGCGAAACCTACAGGTACTGGTTCAAATGCTCGATGGAGTATATCAGGAATTGCTCTTGAAGAAACTGCTGGTTCTACAGTAGTAACTGAAACTACAACAACTTCGACTACAAGTACCAGTTCATCTTCAAGTTCAAGTTCAACCAGTTCTACTATATCAAGCACTTCGAGTATAAGCAGTACAACTACAACGACAACATGATAAAGGAGTATAATGTCATTATCGGCAGTAGCATATTTAGAAAAAAATAAATTAGCTTCGACAGGAGTATGGATTGTTCTTTTAAAAATCCAAACTCCAAAAGGAATAATTATTAGAATTTGTGCGAATACAGAAGACGTTATATGGCCTGTAACTGGAGGAGATACATATATAGCTTTTCCTTTTGAACTTGATGAAATTGGAGAATCAAGTAAAGGAGAGATCCCACAACTTACTATTAGAGTCTCTAATGTTAGCAGAGTTATGCAATCTTATATGGAAGCAGAAGATGGGATGGTCAATTCAGAAGTTATTATCAGAGTTGTTCATTCCACTCATATTACTACTGCTTCAAAAGGAGTGGGCATTCATAATCTTAATCCTGAAGTCATAGCGTATTATGATATAATTGATTCTAATGTTGATAATCAATGGGCTTCATTTATTCTTGGAGCTTCGAGTCCTTTTAGAATGAGATTTCCAAGAAATAGAGTTTTGAGGAATTTTTGTAGATACAAAGCTTTTAAAGGAGCGCAATGTAAGTATGTAGGAGTACAAACAACCTGTGATAGAACTCTTTATACTTGTAGAAATACTATGAAAAATTCTAATAATTTTGGAGGGGCTCCTGGAATAGGAAGTGGTGGTACTTATGTTTAAGGATCTAATTGGGACCCCATTTATACTTGGAAAAACAGACTGTTGGTGGCTTGTACGTGAAGTCTTTAACAGATATGAAATTATTATACCAGATTATAATTTAGCTTGTGAAGCAGTAAAGAAAGTTAGTTCTGATAATGAAGCTGTTGCAAATGTTGTTAATTCGTCTATTCAATCTTATGAGAATGAATGGGAATTATTAGAAAAACCAAAAGAACCCTGTCTTATTGCTTTATCATTAGGAGTTCCAAGAGGATTTTTTAATCATACAGGAGTATATATAGGAAAAGGAGAATTTATTCATACCAGAAGAAGAATAGGATGTTGTGTAGAAAAAATAGAACATCCACTTTATAAAAATTGTGATAAGAGATATTATGAATATATTGGATAAAAATAAAATAATGATCACTGCGATTAAAGATCCTTTTGATCCTTATAATTCCAGGATTATTGAATATAGAGAATGGGAAGAAAAAAATGTCTTTAATTATATGAAAGAGATTTACCCTTTGATACCCGAAGATTGTGATGTTGTGGTTAGTATTAATGGTAAAATTATTAAAGATGTTCATAATATATTTCCAGACAAAGGAGATAATTTAGTTTTTTGTCTTGTATTGGGGGATGATGTTCTTAGAACAGTGGCCTTTATTGCTGTAGCGATTGTTTCAATATATCTTCCTCCTGTTTGGGGACTTACAGGAATATATGCTACTACTGCCAGTATTGTTATGGCTACAGCAGGAGCCCTGATTATAAATGCAGTACTTCCTCCACAAATGCCTTCTTTAGGGGGAACAGGTAGTTCTGAATCAACATCTCCTACTTATAGTTGGGGGGCTTTAGATAATCCTTCTGAAGAAGGATTTCCTTGGCCCGTTATTTATGGAACAGTCAGAATATTCCCTTATCTTATAGGTAAATATATTGATGAAACCTCAGAAATTCCTGTGCAACAATCTATACATAATGGGGGAAGTCTGTCAGCTATGATGCATTCTGCTTTTTTGAATAATGTTCCCCAAACATTAAAAAGTAAACAATATTTGAATCTTTTATTTTGTATAGCAGACCATTCAGTTAATACAATAGATTCTATAGAAATAAATGAGAATGATTTTGATCAATATGAAGGAGTTTCATCAGTAAAGAGATATGGTTCTAATACTCAAACAGTAATTCCTAATTTTAATGATACTATTCAAGGAATTGTAGTAGGAGATAAACTTTCAACAAGTTGGTCTGCTTCATATACCACACCCAGAAACGACACTCAGGAGATTATTGTGGGAGTTAATCTCCCTAATGGTTTATTCTATGCAAACGATAATGGAGGAATGAGGAATACAACTATTTCTATTTCTATTCGATTTAGACCAACTTCAGGAGGAAGTTGGGTGACCTGGATTCCCAATGACATTACAGCAGGCCAAAAAACAGCTATTACAAAGAAATATAAAATACAGAATTTATCCCCTAATGAATATGAAGTTCAGGTTAGACTCACTGGTGCTCTTTTAAGTGGTCTCAGATACAGTAATGATGCTTATTTTGATTTTCTTCAAAGTAAGATTTATGATGATTTTACATACCCTGGTGTTTCTTTATTGTCTATTAAAGCTCTTGCTACAGATCAATTAAGTGGGGAAATGCCTCGGATTTCTACTCTCGTTACTCGTAGTACTGTTCCTGTGTGGACAGGAACTCAATGGACAAACAAAGCAGCTACTAATCCAGCTTGGGCTTGTTATGATATGTTGGTTAATCAGAATTATGGGGGAGGAGTAGCTCCTGGCAGGATGCTTTATCAGGAGTTTTCTAATTGGGCGGATTTTTGTACTACGAATGGATATGTCTGTAATATGTATTTTGATGTGTTCTCATCTTTCCCCGAAGCATTAGCCAAGATTTCTACAATAGGTAGAGGAAGAGTTGTTCAAAGAGGAACACAATTCGGAGTGGTTGTGGATAAAGCAGATTCTCCAGTACAGTTATTTGGAGTAGGAAATATAATAGAAAACACTTTCAGAGAATCTTATTTATCTTTAAAAGATAGAGCTAATGTAGTTGAAATATCATATTTTGATGCTACTAAGAGTTACAGCAGACAGACATTTGAAATAAGATCTGATACTTTTGATGCTGATACGGATATTGAAGAAAAGAAAATAGCTATTGTTCTTTACGCTTGCACAAGCAAAACAATCGCTTTGAAATATGCTAAGTTTCTTTTGAACTGTAATAAATATTTTGTTAGGAATATTTCGTTTGAAGTGGGAGTAGATGCTATAGCTTCTCAAGTAGGTGATGTAGTTTGGGTATCCCACGATGTTCCTCAATGGGGATATTCAGGAAGAGTCCTTTCTGCAAGATCTAATACAATACAAATAGACAGAGAAGTAACATTGAGTCCGGGTATAACTTATCACATACTTGTACGTCATTCAGATGATGATGCTCTTGAAGAAGTAGCAATAGAATCAGTTACAGTAGAAACTACTACTAATCTTTTGAGATTATCAAGTGTTTGGTCACAAATTCCCATAGCAGATGATGTTTATACTTTTGGTATAATTAATAGAGTAGCAAAAGAATTCAGAATCAATTCTATTACCCGATCACAAGAAATGACTCGTAGAATTGAAGCTCTCGAATATCGTTCTGAAGTATATAGTGATTCAATTACTATTCCTGATTATGAGCAGGAATATGATTTACCCTCTGTTAGTTATTTAAGAGCAACAGAACCTTATGATAACAGTACAAATTTATCTTATATATCTTTAACATGGATGGGGGCAGGGGTTCATAGAATATGGATGAAAGATGATCTCAATACAGCATGGAGTCTTTTATCTATGCAAGCAGGTAAGAATTCTTATGCTATTTTAGGACAAGAATTAAATGTAGGAACAAAATATTATTTTGCTGTATCTGCTACTACTAATCCTGAAGAGGGGGAACAGGTATCAATAACTTATAGGGGTTGGGTTGATCGTCCTATTATTTGGCCTATTAGAGGACTTCAAATTCAAGGACAAGGGAATTCAACAATATGGCAAGACAGAGATGTAAAATTAGAATGGAATTTATCTACAAGTGCTTTTGTTAGTGTTGCTGGAGGGGATTTACTGGGTGCAGGAACGTTTCCTCCTCTAACTGATTTTGGTGGTTGTCGCATAGCTATTTTAAATCCTAATCTGGTTGTCAGACGGGATTTCTTTCAGTTTGAAAATTCTTATACTTATCTTTATGATCAGAATGTTGCTGATGGAAATGGAACTCCTTCTGCTAATTTAATCATAAAAGTTTGGGCAAGAGATAAATATGGAAACGAATCGGAACAACCAGCAGTTCTTACTATTTCTAATCCTGCTCCTTCTGCTGTTAGTGGATTATCTGCAACTCCTTATATGGGAGCAGTTTTGTTTTCATGGAAAGCAAATACGGAATCAGATTTTGCATATTATGAATATAGAATAAAAGTAGAAACAGACGACTGGTCTGCTTGGACACATTGTAATTCCACTGAAAAATTTAGAGCTTTAACAGAAGCAGAAAAAACTACTTATGGTGTGGAAGCAAGAATTCATATTGAAGTCAGAGCTTACGATACTTTTGGTAGTGTTTCTTCCAGTCAAATTACTTCTACATAGTTTAAATATTGATGAAGCGGATATTGCTAATTTTGTGATTACAGCTTCAAAAATGTTTCAGAGGAATGGAAAATATATAAGAATTATTAAT
>Ga0100390_10001977_pt1 | contig 18185 bp, 32 predicted proteins | sample CryGeymeta201514_FD_81540 | JGI IMG/M metagenome (GOLD analysis project Ga0100390, IMG submission 81540) | Groundwater microbial communities from Crystal Geyser aquifers in Utah, USA - Crystal Geyser metaG 2015-14 | ecosystem: Environmental > Aquatic > Deep subsurface > Groundwater | place... | reverse complement strand
GAGGGCGGCGTCGACGATCGCGGCGCTGGCTTCGCCGCATTCGCGCACGACAGAGGCGGCGTGGCGGGCGAGGGCGATCTGTTCGCAGTCGACGAAGGCGCCATTGAGATCGAGCCGGGCGGCGTAATATTCGAAGATCGGCGCGCCGAGGCCGCCGGCTTCGCGAAAGGCGCGGTCGAGGATGATGGCGTCGCGAACGGGGATCTGTTCGCGGCGGGCGGGGTCGCCCCAGGCGCGGACGAGGCTTTCGCGGCGATCGGTCGCCTCGGCCATGTCGGTCCAGCCGCCGGGCAGGGTGCCGGCGATGCGGGTGAGGGCGGCATCGATGCTGCGGGGGGAACGAGGCTTCGTCATGATGCAGCCCGATCGTCGGCGGGCCGGCGCGATGCGCGGAAGAGGCGAAAACGCGGGCGCGATTGCAGCGGACGGCGCGCGCGCGGCGCGCTAACCAGCGAAAAGGCGATCTGGAGAAGGCGCGCGGTCATGCCGCGGCCTCGCCGATCGGGGCCGAAGCGGCGCCCCGGCGCGAAGCGGCCGGGGCGCCAGGGTCCGCCGGGGACGCGCCGCGAGGAAATGAACGGCGCGTGGCCAGTGAAGCACCGGCGGGTGACGAAGAGGATGGAGGCATGATGGGCGAACAATGATCGGCGTGGACGACATCGACGCGGGTCGCGGGGTCGGCGATCTCCTGATCGTCGTCGGCGAGCGGATCGAGCGGCAGCGCGGAGACAGGCGCAGGGGGCAGGTCGCGCGGATAGATGTCGGGGCGCAGGTCGTGGCGCGAAACGCCGTAGAGGCGCTCCGCGGTGAGGACGTGCTCGGCGGGCATCTGCTTCGCCTGGTTGATCCAGCGCCAGACTTTCGGCTGGGTTTCCCCCAGGTCGCGTGCGAGGGCGCTGTCGGACCCTGCTCGATCACGGCAAGTGAGCAGGGCTTCATGACGGGTGAGTCGTTCGGTCATGAGGTGTGAACTATACGCCAACGTATATCAGGTCAACGGAAATGTTGGGTGTGTGGCTATTCGCAGACGTATAATGGCAATATATGGCTGAAATTATAGGGGCACGAGTAGCGCAGCGGATGAGTGAGCTCAGGCTTTCTCAGTCCGAATTGGCGCGTTTGTCGCATCTGCGTCAGCCATCAATCGGCCGAATCATCGCAGGGGAAACGCGAGAGACGGGCAAGCTTACTGAAATCGCCAAGGCTCTGCAGACCACTCCAGCCTACCTTACGGGCGAAACCGACAATCCAGATGCGAACGCACCGGCGCTCCCTACGCCCGAGCTGCTCGCCGAGCAGCTCGGCCTCGCGCTGTTGCCCGAACTCGAGCTCGGCTATTCGATGGGCGGCGGTTCGGTGTTCACCGAATATGAGCAGAAGGGCGTGGTGCCGTTCCAGCGCGACTGGCTGAAGCCGAAGATGAAGGGCAGCTTCGCCGAGCTGTTCGTCGCGCGGGGCGAGGGCGATTCGATGCAGCCGACGATGATGGACGGCGACATCGTGGTGATCGACACGGCGCAGAAGGACGTGCGGCAGCAGGACCGGATCTGGGCGCTGAGCTATGGCGACCTGGGCATGATCAAGCGGGTGCGCAAGCTGCCCGGCGACGGCGAGGGCGCGGGCGGATACGACATATTGTCGGACAATCACGAAGCGGTGGCGCCGTTCCGCGCCTATGACGGCGAGATGCACATCGTCGGCCGGGTGATCTGGATCGGGCGGTGGATGTAGGTTTCGGGCAAAGCAACAGGATTGCAACAGGGGGTAGGCGCATGAACAGGAAGTGGATCCTAGCGGCAGTGATCGCGGGGCTGGTCGCATTCGGAACTTGGTATTTCGCTTCGCCGGCGATGGCGCTGAGCGGGCTCAAATCGGCTGCGGAGAATGGCGACGCCGAGGCGTTGAAAGACCATGTCGATTTTGTCGCCTTCCGTGAATCGGCGAAGACACAGTTGAAGGCGCAAATGGCCGCCGAGATCGCCAAGCCCCAAAGCGACGAAGATCCATTCCGTGCGTTTGGAGCCATGATGGCGATGGGGATGGTCGACGGGATGGTAGACGGCTTCCTGACACCCGAGGCGATCAGCGCGATGATCCTGCAGCAGAAAAAGAACGCGAAGGGCAAGCCGGTTGAGACGGAGGCGCCTGCCGAGCCAGAGTGGGCGATCAATCGCACGGGCATCAGCAGCTTCGAACTCGTTGCAGAAAAGGACAGCGAGAATTCGCCGGCGCTGCTGTTTCATCGAGACGGCCTGGGATGGAAGCTGATCGGCATCGATTTGAAGGGCCAGAGCCTTAGCGGCAATCCCATGGCCGACGCAGCAGCTGAGGCAGAAGCGGAGTGATCGCCGCTGTTGCCGCGTGCGAGGCCGAGGATGAGGCGAAAGGTGGGGCGTGATGACAGAGCCGGCCAGTGAGGGGATATCAAAGGAAGGTACGCGGAAGGCGGAAATCATCGTTGGCTCGCTATTCCTAGCCGCGATTATGCTGATCGCGCTGTACAGCTGCAATGCAGATCGCCGCGCCGCGGAGGCGGAGGTTGCCCGCAATCTGAAGGACCCGCAATCGGCCCAGTTTCGCGACGTGATCAAATGTCCGGCAGAGAACTGGCTGTTCACCGGCGAGGTCAACGCAAAGAACAGCTACGGTGCCTATAACGGTTTCAAGCGCTTTTACGCTTCGGATAGCTATTCATACATCGAAGGGACGCTGGGCGATGATTTCGACCAAGAAAGGGCGGTCGACTGTTTCGGGAAGGACGCAGCCAAGCTTGGCTACGCAGTCGACTATGGCGACCTGGCGTCGGACGAAATGATGTCGGAAGATCCGGACGATGCGGCGATGGAGGCGGCCGATGATGCGATGAAGGCGGCGGACGAGGCGCTCAGCAATGCCGAGTGATGGTTCCGGCCGGGCTTACAATTCCCCTCGACGCGGCGAGTCGCGATGAGTAATCCGCTGCAAGGCATAGATTTTGACAGGATACCGTTGGTCGTGATCGCGATAGGCCTTGCACTGTTCCTCGGCGCGATGTTCGCCGATAAAATGCTCGTCGCTGGCATCGCCGGGGGCATGATGACGTTCGGCGTTGGCGAGCTGTACAATCACCAGCATCGTCAAATCTGGTTCAGTGGCGGCAAGATCGACGATCGTTCGCGGCGGAACACGCTGTTCGGGGTCGCACTGGTGGCAATCGGCATGGCAATGACGGGTTGGTTCACATTCAGAGTTATGGCGGGTTGACGAGCGGCACCTATCCGATCGGGCTGGTCGGCACCGTTCATTACCGCGCGGCGATCGGCCGGTGCGCCAGGGGCGAGCGCGCGGTGCTGCTGCGCGAGCCGGACAATCCGCACGACGAGGGCGCGATCGCGGTGGCATCCGCGCGCGGCGAGACGATCGGCTATATCCCGCGCAGCTGCTGGCTGCGCGAGGCGATCGTCGACGAAGGCAAGGGCGCGAGCGCGACGATCGAGCGCGTCGAGTGCGCCGAGACGGTGGCGGTCGTGCTGGCGGTTGCGCTGAGCGATGCGCCGATCGGCGAGCGAGCGTTTCGCGGTGCGTAAGCCGCCAACGATCAGGAGCGACATCCGCCCGAAAGGCGGGGCATGGGAATGGACGGTCTATGGCGAGGACACGATCACGCCATATGCGGGTGGGATCTGCCGCAGCAGGGACGAAGCCAAGCGCGAACGCGACCTTGCGGAGATGAATTTCGCGATGGAATGGGCGGAAGCGAACCGCGAGATCTAGCGACGGCCGTCCATGCGATCGACGGTGCGGAAGTGTTCGAGCCCCTTGCGCAGGGCATCGAGTTCGGCCCATTCCTTGTCGACGCCGCGGCCGACGAAGATCGGCCCGATATCGGGCTCCTCCTGAAACTGCACCTCGACCAGCCATTCGTCGTCGTGCCGGCGGGGGATGCCGATGCGTTGGGGGTGGACATTGTGGCGGCGGATCTCGACGAGCATCTGCTCGCGGGTCATCAGAGCCACGGTTCGACCAGGTAATAGATCTGCATGCCGATGAAGTAGAAGGCCATTGCGAGGGCGAAGCCGAGGACAATGTTGCCGGACCGCTTCGCCGGCGGCCGCGGGTCGGGGTCGCGATATAATTTGTCGCCGGCGCGAGTCATGCGACAAGTTTGCCAGTTTTTCCGCAGCCTAGCAATTCCCGATATTCCCGCTATGTTCTCAAAGCGAAGCGGGACCGATGCGATGAACGAACTATCCCAGTCGACCGGCGGATTGCGCCTGGGTCCCGAGATGGCCAGCTTTCGCCTGCTCGTGCTCAAGTTCGTGCGCGATTATATCGGCCGCTGGGGCCAGAGCCCGTCGTACGGCGAGATCGCCAATTCGCTGCAGACCAACCGAACGCGGATCCGCAAGGCGATCAAGAGCCTGGTCGCCGAGGGCATGCTGCTGAATGCGCCGGGGCCGCGCGGGCTGACGATGCCGACGGCGCCCGACGACGCGTTGCGCGTGCTGCGCGCGCTCGGCTGGGCGGTCGAGGAGGATATCAAGCGATTGCGACCTCCCGGCACATGCAACGGTGTCACAAATCGGCCCCTGCTGCCGCCGGCCGCGCTCGATTATATCGACCGCAGCACGGCGGGAGACGGACATGCGAAAGGCGAAGCGCGACGCAGTCAAGGGGGCTGATGCCAGGCGGCGGAAAATCCATGCCGACTATGTCCGTCGCCATCCCGAAAAGGCGAAGCAGGAGCGCGGCTTTCGCAAGGCGCAGGCGAACCTGCAGAAGGACTGGGGCCACAAGGTCAACGGCACAGTCGAAACGCACGCCAAGGCGCGCGACACGAAGCAGGGCGCGCTGGCGCGGCTGTTCATGTCGGGGGCGATCGACCAGCACCAGCTCGCCTGGTCGCAAGAAATTCGCAGTGTCGCCGAGCGGATCGGTGCCGATGTCGCGATCGGCACCGCGAGCTACGAGACGCGCGTCGACCAGAGCCGTGCGTACGACGGCGGCTTTCACGAGCGGCTGGGCGCGGTGCGCGCCGAGGTCGCCTATGGCGAATGGCGCGCGCAGCTGACGCGGTTCGGGCAGGGCGGCCCGGCAGCGGTGCTGGCGATGATCGTCGAGGACGTGAGCTGCGCGGAAGCGGCACGGCGGTATCGGATGCGACCGGCCCGGGCACGGGCGATGCTGATCGGCGCGCTGGACGATTGGGGCAGCGCGATTGCGGCCGCATGCAACGAGGTCGACGAGGCGGTGCTGGCGGCGGCGCAGGCGGGGATATTGTGATGCGCTGCAGTTGACCGGCAGTGCCTTACTCAAATAGGGCGCGGGCTAAGATAACGTTCGCTCGACAGTTCAGCGTGCGTTAGAATGTTCGCGCTAAATTGGGGGTATCATGGCAACTGTCACTCTCACCGACCGGGAACCTTCCGCGCCGCGTGCCGACTTTGGTTTCGAGATCGATTTCGAACGTGGGGTCGGTCCAGCATCGCGCGTTTTTACCGCCACCCGGGACTTCATAAAGGTCTGCGAGGCGCTGGACGAGGAGCTCGTTCGATCAATCGATTCGAGCATCGAGACTATTTTGGTGCTGGAGGACATCGAGAGCGGGTCGATCAAAACGTGGCTGAGAAACGCTTTGGTGGCCGCTGATGATGATGCTTTGAAAGCTCTCGACTGGAAGCCGCTCGTAGGAAAATACCTTGTGCGCGCGAAGTACGCCGTCATTCGCTGGATCGACGACGACAGCGCGCCAAGAAGTCTCCCGGATTTGCGACGCGAAATTCAGCAAATTGCCAGCGAAACGGACGTTCGCCACCTCCCTGATTACACTCCGCCTTCGCCCGGCGCGTTGGTTGCTGCGATCAGAGGATTCCAAGGCGTTAAAGACGCCTTGCTCCCTGGGGATCGCGCAACGTTGCTAACCCAAGACGGTAACATTCCGTTTGATTTGACCGTCACCCTCAACATCGAGGACATTGAGGCGCTTGCCGTCGCGCGTGCGATCTCGTCTCCCGAAGCAGAAATGATCCTGCCCGTCAAAAAGCCGGATTATCTCGGTAACAGTCAATGGGAGCTGAGGCACGGTCGCAGGAATATCTATGCGAAGATCGAGGACCAGCCTTGGCTGCGTCGATTCCAAAAGCGCCAGGAGGATGTGCGTCCAGGCGATGCGCTACGTTGCATCGTGCAGATCGAATATCTTTATGGATTCGACAACGAGCTATTGGCTGAGCGATTTACCGTGATCGAAGTCTTGGAAATCCTGGTCAATCGGTTCGAAATTCTGGAGCTCCCATTCGAGCATGGCGATGGTGGCGGCCCAGCTGCAGGTCCTCGCTAATCTTCCCAACGATTTTGAAATCGGCGCCCGTCACAAAAAGGACCCTCCCGATCGGGACGCGTTAGGCGCATAAATGACCCCGACACCACTGCGCCTGGCGCAGATGGAAGGCCCGCAACCGACCGGTTGACGGGCCTTTTTCTTTGGTCGGGAGGATTGCATGCGTGGCTTCTAAGCTGACATCCCGCCCGTCGCGCAATGCCGGCCGCGCCGACATCGAGCAGCTGCTCGACGGCGAGCTCAACGCGTTCGACCAGTTGATGGCCGAAGTGCGCCAGGGCATCCGCGGGCCGGCGCATTTCGATGCGCTCGAGGAACGCGCCTCGCGCATCGCCACCGGGCTGCGCGCGGCATTCCGTCAGCGGAGCGCGCAATGACGATCGTCGCGCCGATCAGCGGCCATCCGCTCGACATCGAGGCGCTCGAGCGCGAGGCGGCGAAGGACGGCGAGGATTGCGTGGTGACGCGCGCCTGGCTGACGCAGGTGCTGGCCGAGCTTCGCGCCGGCAGGGCAGCGGCGGCGATGCTGAAGCACGAGCGGTCGATTCAGGCCATGTGCTTCGGCCTGCAGGGGACCGAGAAGCGATGACGGCCATCCGCCAGCCCCGATCGATCAAGGCGGCGACCGCGCTATGCGAGCGCTATGCCGTGCTCGCCGACGAGATCGGCGCGATCGAGGCCAAGCGCAATGCGATGATCGCCGATGCCAATGCGCGCGCCGATCGCGCAGTGGCGGACCTGGTCACCGAGTGCGACGATATCGCGATGAAGCTGAAGCCCTGGTGGAGCGAGCATGGCGGCGAGCTGACCGCCAAGGTGGGCGACGGCACGCGCAAGTCGATCGAGCTGGGCGGATGCATGATCGGGAGCCGGGCGGGCCGATCGTCGCTGGCGGTCGTCGGCAAGGAGGCCGACGTGGTCGACGTGCTCGCGGGCCTGCGCTGGGCGAAACCGTTCCTGCGGGTGAAAACGACGCTCAATCGACCGGCGCTGATGGCGGCGGCGGGAGGCAATCGCAAGGTGGCGCTGGCCGAGATCGGCATCACGCGCACCACCGGCGACGAACAGTTCTATATCGAGCGGGCCGAGCAGGCGGGCACGATCGGCAGAGAGAGCCGGTGAAGCTCTCGATGCTCTCGATCGTGCAGCGGACGACGGACGCGCGCGAGCGATTGCTCAGGGATATCGCCGCGGTCGAGCTGGGCGCGGTGAGGCTGGCGATCTCGGGCGTGGAGCAGGACGACGCGCTGAGCGCGGCGGTGAGCCCCATCGTGCTCGAGCAGCTGCATCTGCGTGTCCGGTCGCTCGAGCTCGACCTGCAGGCCTATGGCGTCGAGGTAGATTGATGCCCGCGCGGCCACCGGTGTTCAGATCGCCAGGCTGGCGTGAGAGCAAGCCCTGGGCGCCGACACCGGCGTTCAGGGATCGTCGCAAGCGCGGCCGGGCAGGACAGCGCGATCGGGCGCAGGTCATCGCCGAGGAGCCGTTCTGCCGGCTGTGCCTCAAGCGGGGCAAACACGTCCGCACTGACGTCGTCGACCACATCGTGCCGCTCGCCTGGGGAGGCAGCGACACGAGGGAGAACAAGCAAGGGCTGTGCGATCCCTGCCACGACGCCAAGTCGGCGGCCGAGCGAGCAGAGGATCGTGGCCGAACGCGCGCCGATCGCGACTGAGCGGGGCTGATCGGGCTTCGCCAGGGGAGGGGGAGGGTCAATCCTTCCAGCCTTCCCGCCGCGGACACCGCCCCCGAGACAAATTTTCGTGCGGGCGAATTCAAAGGGTAAAAAGTTGCGGCTGTGCCGGCAGGAGGTCGGATGGCGAGAGGTGGAGCGAGACCGAACGCCGGTCGCAAGCGTAAAGCGCCGGAATTGAAGGCGTTGGCGGGCACTGTTCGAACCGATCGAGAGAATGTTTTGGGTGAGCCGGCACCGGACGGGCCGATGATCGCGCCGCTCCACTTGTCGGATCTCGCGCAGCTGCATTTCGGGTCAATCGCGAAGATGCTCGAAGAGCAAGAGCGCGCGAGCCCGCATTACGCAGAACACGTTGCGCTGCTCGCGCTGCGGCTCGAACAGATCCAGCGATACCAAGCGGTCCTTGAGGTCGAGGGTGACACCTACGAGACCGAAACGGCGACAGGATCGATCTTGATCCGCGCGCGGCCGGAGGTGGCGATGCTGTCCGACGCGATGCGGCACGCGCAGTCGCTGATCGGTGAGTTGATGCTCAATCCGGCTGCGGCGCTTCGCATCGCCAGCGGTCACAAGCCCGAAGCGGGCGCGTTCGACGACTTTTAAGGAGAATGGCATGCGAGGATTCGGCTTGATGAGATGCGTCGCGCTGATGAGCGTTTCGTTCGGTGCGGTCGCGCTGGCCTCACCACCTCCAGGTATCCGCGCGACGATCGAGGAATCGACGGCGCCATCGCCAGCCCGCCGCCGCCGGCGTCGCCTGGCTTCCGCCGGCCGGGCCAGCGTCCGCCGATCGCGCGGACTTCAAGCGCGCCCGAAGCGCAGGCCGAACCGCCTGCACATCAGCAAGCGGGTGCGGCGAAAGCATCGTCGCGCCGCCTGAGCTGATGTGGAGGCTCGCGACTATCCGGCGATTGCGCGCAAATATGCGACCGACGTCGTCAAAGGCAGGATCCCGGCGTGCAAGTCGATCCGGCTGCAGTGCGCGAGGTTCCTCGACGATCTGAAGGCGCAGCGGGGCAAGGCGTTCCCGTTCCGTTTCGATGCTGACAAGGCGTCGCGCCCGTGCCGGTTCATCGAACGCCTGCCGCATTCGAAGGGGAAATGGGCGCGGTCGAAAGAAACGCTTCGGCTCGAGCCGTGGCAGATCTGGGTCATCTGCTGCACGTTCGGCTGGCTGCGAAAAAAGGACGGACTGCGGCGGTTCCGCGTGCTGTTCGTTATCGTGCCGCGCAAGAACGGCAAGTCGGCGTTGTCGGCGGGCATCGGACTGTACATGCTCTGCGCCGACGACGAATTCGGCGCCGAGGTCTATTCGGGCGCGACGAACGAGAAGCAGGCCTGGGAGGTTTTTGGTCCTGCCAGGTTGATGGCGTATCGGACGCCGGCGCTTTGCAGGAAGTTCGGCGTCGAGGTGAACGCCAAGAACCTGACGCGGGTCGGCGACGCATCGAAGTTCGAGACGATCATCGGAGATCCGGGCGACGGGCAGTCGCCGAGTTGTTCGATCCACGACGAATATCACGAGCATGCCGACGACGGTCAGGTCGACACGATGCGGACCGGTATGGGCGCACGCGACCAGCCGCTGCAGGTGTTGATCACCACGGCCGGCGACAATCTTGCCGGGCCCTGTTACGCGGCGGTCCAGGAGGAGAGGGACAAGCTCGCCGGCATTGGCCACAATGGTGGCCCGCCGCTCGAGGATGAGACATTCTTCGTCGAGTACACGATCGACGAAGGGGACGACTGGAAGAGCGAAGCGGCGCTTCGCAAGGCCAATCCCAATTACGACGTGTCGGTCTCGGCCGACTTCCTGCTTGCGCGGCAGCGCGACGCGATCGCGACGCCGCGCAAGGCGGGGATTTTCAAGACGAAGCACCTCAACCTGTGGGTGGCGGCGAAGGCAGCCTTCTTCGACATTGAGGCGTGGCGCCGGTGCTCGAGCGAGGATATTCCGGTCCAAGGCCGCGAAGCGATCATGATCGAGCGATTGCTCGGCCGACGTTGCATTGCGAGTCTGGACCTTGCGTCGAAGGTAGATATTGCTGCGCTGGAGTTGCTGTTTCCACCGATCGGCAAGAAGGCGACGATAGACGATCCCTATATCCGGATCGGGTTCTATTTCCTTCCATCGGAGACGGTGCTGAAGGTGGCGGCTTACCAAGGCTGGGATGCGCAAGCGTTGCTCGAGGTAACCGACGGCGAGATCATCGATTACGATGAGATCGTCGAGGTGCTGCGAACGGTTCGCGGACTCTTCCAGCTCGAGCAGGTGGCGTACGATCCCCATCAGGCGACCTACCTGGTCACGACGATGCAAAAGGAAGGCTTTCCGGTCGTCGAGTACCGGCCGATCGTGCTCAACTTCAGCGAGCCGATGAAGGAGCTCGACGCGCTTACCCGCGCCGGGACCATAGAACACGGCGGCTGCCCGGTGATGGAATGGCAGATCAACAACGTGGTCGCGCAGCCTGACGCGAAGGACAACGTCTACCCGCGCAAGCCGCGCGACGAGGCCAAGATCGACAATCCGGTGGCGCTGATCGCGGCGCTGGGCGTCGCCATGAAGGAGGAAGAAGAGATGGTCGCGACTTCCCCCTGGGACGATCCCGAATATTCGCTCAGCGGCGCCGATGAAGGGCTCGCCGGCTGATGGGTCTTATGGACCGCGCGCTCGGCGCGCTCGGAATTGTGCCCCCGATGGCGGAACAGCGCTCGCTCGAGGATCCAAGCTTTCGCCTCAGCGACAACCCCGAAGCGCTGCTGCAGATCCTCGGCGCGCTCGACAAGAATAATTCGCTGCCGCAGGTTTCGATCGAGGCGGCGCTGCAGGTCCCGGCGGTCATGTGCATCGTCGCATTCCTGTCGCGCACGCTGGCGGCGCTGCCGCTCCACACCTTCAAAGCGGGCGACAACGGCGAGCGGGTCAAGGATCCGGCCGCGCAGCTGCGCTCTTGCGCGCCGAACGAAGAAGAGACCAGCTTAGCGTGGCGGCAATAGCATTGGCAGCAGGTCTTTACCGGCGGGCGCGGGTGCAGTTGGATCGAGCGTGACGGCCGCGGCAAGCCGGTTGCGATCTGGCCAATGGATCCGGGACTGACGACGGTCATCCGACGCAACGGCCGCAAGATCTACAAATTCGATGGACGCGATTATGCCGCGACGGACGTGATCGACACGCCGTTCATGCCGAAGCGCGACCGCCTCGGCAGCTACAGCCCGATCGTAAAATGCAACAAGGCGATCAGCCTGGCCATAGCGATGGGCGATTTCGCTGGCGGGTTTTTCGCCAGCGGCGGCGTTCCCCCGCTTGCTCTCGAGGGGCCGCTGCCGAGCGGTCCCGACGCGTTTAGGCGCGCGCAGAGCGATATCCAGCGGGCGATCGACCTGGCAAAGAAGTCGGGGGCGCCGTTCTTCGGCATGCCGGTCGGCCACACGCTAAAGCCGATCGGCGTCGAACCCGGCAAGGGGCAGATGGTCGAAGCTCGCCTGTTCCAGATTCAGGAGATGGGCCGGATCTGGCAGATGCCGCCGGTTTTCGTCGGTGACCTGTCGAAAGGCACCTTCAGCAACACCGAGCAGCAGGACCTGCAGCTGGTGAAGCACAATGTCGGCCAGTGGGCCAAGGCGTTCGAGGACGAAGTTACGCTGAAACTATACGGCTGGCGTGGCCCCTCGCGCCGGGTGAAGCACAATCTCGACGGGCTGCAGCGCGGCGCGTTCAAGGACCGCATCGAAGCGCTGGCGCGTGCAATCCTGACCGGGCAGCTGATGCCCGACGAGGCCCGCGCGCTGGAAAACCGGCCACCCGATCCGAACGGACACGGCAACAAGCTCTACGTCCAGCAGGCGACGGTCCCGCTCGGCACCGTCGCGGGCCCGGGACACAATGGCGGACCGCCGATCGCCGACGATACGAACAAGGAGGGCACCGATGGAGCCGAACAAACCGACGACTGATCAACGAGAGCGGCGGCAGGTCGACGCCAGCCTGGAAATACGCGCGGTCGGCGAAGACGAAGGCGGCCAGGTGGCGAAGGGCTATGCGTGCCTGTTCGACAACGAGACCGATATCGGCGGCTACTGGCGCGAGAAGTTCGCTCCCGGCGCGTTCGCCAAGTCGCTGGGCGAGCGTGACGTCGTCGCGTTGCATAGCCATGACGGCGGGCGCCCGGTCGGGCGCAAGAGCCGCGGCACGTTGCGCATCGCGGAAGACCAGCGCGGCCTAGCGTTCGAAAACGACTTGCCCGACACGCAGGACGGTCGCGACCTCAGCGTCCAGATCGACCGCGGCGACATCGAAGCGATGTCGTTCGCGTTCCGCGCGGTTAAGGAGGAGTGGGACGAGACCGGAGACACGCCGCTGCGGACCGTGCTGGAAGCCGAGCTCTACGAGATCACCTACACGGCGTTTCCCGCCTATCCCGACACGAGCGTGGGGAAGCGGTCGCTCGAGCACTCCCGCCAGGAGCGCCGGGAGCACAATAAAGCCGGTGCATGCACCCGGATCTCCGCGCGCCGCGCCCGCCAGGCGCACGCGGAACGGGGCATTCGCCCCGAATAATCACCGGGCCCAGCCCGAGGAGGCGAGCGCAGCACGCTTCGCCCTTGTCCGCCCGCCGATTCCCGGCGGGTTTTTCATGTCCAGGAGACAATCATGACCCTCAAGGAAATGCAGGAGAAGCGCGAAAAGCTCGTCTCCGACGCGCGCGCCGCTCTCGACGCGATCACCACGAATACTGACGACGCCCGCGCCGCGGAACTCGACCAGCGCCACGACACGATCATGGGTGAATTCGACACGCTCGAGAAGCAGATCGCCCGTGAAGAGCGCCTCGCTGCCGCCGAGAGCGCGGCTGAAGCGCGTCGTGCCGCTCTCCGGCCGAAGGGCCGCGACGGCGAAGCGCTGGGCATCGATGGTGAAGACGAAGGCGATGCCTCCGACAACGAACAGCGCCAGGCCGACTATCGCGACGCTTTCTACGCCGCGCTGCGTGCCGGCGGTGAGCTCGGCGCTCTCGAGCCCGAACAGCGCGCGCTGCTGCGCCAGGGCTATGTCGAAAACCGGACGCAGACCGCCGGCGCCGACGCTGCGGGCGGCTATACCGTGCCGACCGAACTCGCCAAAAAGATCGTCGAGACGATGAAGGACTGGGGTCCGATGTACGATCCCGGCGTCACCGACGAGATGATCACGAGCTCGGGCAACCCGTTCGATATCCCGACCAACGACGACACCGGCAATTCCGCGGCGGCGCTGGCCGAAGCTGCTGACGTACTCGATGACGACAGCGGCGACCTGGTATTCGGCGAAAAGAGCCTGTCCGCCTATGTCTACGCGACGCCGTGGCTCAAGCTGAGCTTCGAGTTGCTGCAGGACTCGGCGTTCAACCTCGAGGCATTCGTCGGCAGCAAGCTGGGCCAGCGCCTCGGCCGGATCGCCAACGCCAAGCTGACGGTCGGAACCGGCGTGGGGCAGCCCAACGGCATTGTCACCGCGTCCTCGCTCGGCAAGACCGCCGCGGCGATCGCGGCGATCGCGGCCGATGAGATCATCGACCTGCAGCATTCGGTCAATGCGGCCTATCGCCGCAGCCCGAAATGCGGGTTCATGTTCGCCGACACCACGCTCGCGGCGATCCGCAAGCTGAAGGACGGTCAGGGCAATTACCTGTGGCAGATGGGCGACGTCCGCGTCGGCGCGCCCGATCTGATCCTGGGCAAGAAGTACCACGTCAACGACGATGTCCCGCCGATCGCGACGGGCAACCGTGCGGTGATCTTCGGCGATCTGGGCGCCTACATGGTGCGCAAGGTCGGCAATCCGCTGATCGGTACGGTGCGCGAGCGCTTCTGGCCCAAGGTCGGCATGGCCGGCCTGATCCGTTTTGACGGCCAGCTGACCGACAGCGCCGCGGTGAAGCACCTCAAGCTGGCCTGATAGGTCAAACGTGAAAGCGGGCGGGGCATTGCCTCGCCCGCCTTTTCTCCGAGCGCCGCGACCCGGCGTTCGGAGAAGAGCAATCGAAGAAGGAAATCATCATGCGCGTCACAATGTTGGCAAGTCTTTGCGGTCCAGATTATGCACTTGCCGCGGGCGACGAACACGATTTCGACGAAGGCGAGGCGCAGCGATTGATCGCCGCCGGCTTCGCTGAGCAATCCGTTCCTGTTGCAAAGGCGCCCTCGACAGGTGCCAAGCCCGCCAAGAAGTCGGCCGCGAAGTAAGGCGAGCGGATATGTGGGCCTCGCCGATCACCGTCGCTGCGCCGGCGGTGGAGCCGGTCGATCTTGCTTCGGCGAAGGAGTTTCTGCGCATCGATGTCGGTGACACGTCGTTCGACGTTGAGTTGGCGGCGACGATCGCCGGCATACGGAGCGAGATCGAGCGGATATCGTCGACGCGGCTGATTACGCAGACGCTCGAGCTGTCGGCCGACAGTTTCGCGGATCTCGCCCGCCTGCCGATCGGACCGGCACAGTCGATCGACTCGATCGAGTACCAGGACGCCGCAGGCGCGCTGCAGGCGATCGCGCCGGCGGATGTCGAGCTGACCGGCGCGTGCCTCGAACAGGGCATTCGCCCGATCGCGGGCAAGACCTGGCCGAGCGGCGCGGTTCGTGCGAGCAGCATCCGCGTCACGATAAAGGTCGGTTATGGCGACGATCGCGAGGCGGTGCCGGAAGACCTCACGATCACGCTCCTGCGCGGCATTCGCGCCACGTTCGACGATTATGCGATCGATCTGGCGCCGATGCTGACCAATCATCGGATATGGCTATGAAGCGGCCGCGGACGCGCGATCGAAACCGGCAGCTCCGGATCGAGCGACCGATCGCAGACCCTTCATTCACCGGCGCGGGATCGGGCAGCTGGGAAAAGGTCGACGACGTTCGCGCCAGCGTCCTGGACGTGCTGCCGAGCCGTTCCGAACGGCTTGCGGACGGAATCAATTTGGCGACGCGGCCTGCACGGGTGCGGATGCTATTTCGCGAGGACGTGAAGCCCGACATGAGGTTCGTCATGGGCGCGACGATCGTCGACGACGTCGTCGTCGACTACAGCGCCGCGCGGATCATGCAGATCGTATCGGGCCCGGCCGAACTCGGACGCCGCGAAGGGATCGAGTTCATGGTCGAAGATTACAGCGCTGCCGGAAACGCAGCCTGATGCCGACGGTGAGTGGACGGGCAGAGGTCCGGCAATTCATCCAGCGCACCCCGGCCGAGCTTGAGGAGAAGGTCCTTCGCGGCGCGGCGCGCGCTGCAGCGAACGTCGTGGCCAACGAAGCGAAGGAACGAACGCAATCGAAGGAGGTTCGCGGTGCGATCAAGGTTTCCACGCGCAAGCCCGAGGGCGGGCGCATCATCGCCAAGGTGCAGGTTCGCGGACCGGGCGCGTATCTTGCCCCCTGGGAAGAATATGGGACGTCGCCGCATCTGATCAGCGTCGACGAGAGCCAGCGCAATGGCATGAGCATAGGGCGGATCAATAAGCTCGCCAAACAACCGGACAGCAATCATTCGCTTGTGATCGGCGGCAAATTCGTTGGCGCTACGGTGCTGCATCCCGGCGCGCGGGCGCATCCGTTCCTGCGACCAGCGCTTGATATCAAGGAGACCGAGGCAATCGGAGCGGCGCAGGCGTACATCGCGGCGCGGGTGACGCGATCGGGAATTCTCGGCGGACCGGAAGCGGACGCGGCATGACGACCGGGGTCGACATCATCGGTACGCTGCTGGGTGCCGATGGGGAGGTCCTCGCGCTGGTGCCAGCCGAACGGATCAAGGCCGGGAGGTTGCCCGATGGTGTCGTGCTGCCGGCACTGCTGGTGAAGGCGACGAGCACGACGGAGCGCCAGACGCTGAAGCGCGCCGCGAAGACGCGCACGATCGATCGCGTGTCGGTGACGGTTCGCGCAGGAAATTATCAGGATCAGCGGCGCGCGATCGCGCTGGTGACGAAATGCTGCGCGGGCCTGACGGGCAATATCGGCGGCGGATTGCGCGTCTCGATCCTCACCGCAGGGACCGGCCCCGAGCTGGACGGTCCGGCCAACAGTTACGAGCGAACCCAAGATTTTCGCGTCAGTTACGACGCGGTCTGAACCCGACCAGGAGGCAAACATGAGCGACCCCAAAAAGCGCGCCGAGATCATCAGTTCATTTACCGATCGCGGCACCGGCAAGAGCTACACTGCAGGCACCAAGCCGCTGATCGAATCGGGCGCGTTCGGCAATTATCTGGCCGCAGGACTCGTCCGCGCGGCCGCGATCGCCGAGGCCAAGTCAAAGCCTGCGAGCAAGCGCAAGGCCACGCGCAAGCCCGTGCGCGGTGTGTCCGCGCCAGCCGCTGCGCCGGCAGCATCCGTTTCCGCTGAAGCCACCGATTTGAGCGCCGCGCGCGCCGATCGCGGCAGCGACTGACATTCCGCCCGAAGGATCGGGCTGAATACCCGCCGGCCAAGCCGGCTCGCCACCAAGGAGAACTATCATGGAAACCACTACCGCGGCGGGCTCGACGCTTGCCATTTCCGCCGCTTCGCCGGTCACCGAAGACGCCGCTGGCTACGCCGCACTGGCATTCACCGAGATCGGCCAGATCGAAAAGATCGGCGCGCTCGGTGCCGTGTTCAACAAGGTCGAGTTCCAGCCGCTCAAGGGGCCCAAGCAAAAGCACAAGGGTTCGGTCGATTACGGTTCGTTGGCACCTTCGCTGGCGTACGATTCCGCCGATGCTGGCCAGACGCTTTTGCGCACCGCGGCCGATGACGCGACGTCGACGCTCTATGCGTTCGAAGTCACCTATCCGACCGGTGCCAAGCGCTATTTCCAGGGCCGTGTGTTCGGCTTCCCGGAAAATGTCGACGGTGCCGACACCGTCCTGATGGCGGCTCCGACGATCGAGATCTGCACCGAGATCGTCAAGGTTCCCGCAGCCTAACCCCGTTCCGGCATCAGCCGGTTCAATCCCTATTCCGGCAACAGCCGGATCACTGGCATCGGTCCTCGCCCGTCGCGGTCGAGCGAGGGCCGGTGTATCCTTACCGCGAAAGGTAGATTACCATGTTCGATATCACCACCGAAGCCGTCGCCGACACGGCCACCATCCACGTCAAGAATGCGCAGGGCGAGCTGCTCTATGCCGATGCCGATCGCACCAAGCCGGTGCAGATCGTCGTCTTCGGCCCCGGCAGCAAGGCCTATGGCCTGGTCGAAGCGCGCCAGTCGACGCGTGCGGTCAAGCGCATGCAGGATAACGACGGCAAGATCACGGTCGCGCCGCTCGAATAGCGTATTCGCGAAACGGCCGAGGATCTCGCCGCGCTCACCGTCCGGTTCGAAAACTTCAGCTACCCGCCCGCAGGCAAGACCGAGGGTGCCGAGCTGTTCGCCGCTGTCTATGCCGACCAGAAGATCGGTTTCATCGCAAAGCAGGTGTCGAAGTACCTGGCTGACTGGGGAAACTTCAAAGCCGGATCGGCCGTCACCTAACTCTGTTCGTGCGGCAGATGGCGTGGCTTCATGCTGCTCCGAAGCCGCCCGAAGGCACGAGGCGGGCGAAGGCGGCGGCTCCGGCCAAAGCGCTCACCCGTCTCGAGCGGATGAAAAAGGACGGCATCGCTCCCAAGATGCCGTCCAATCCGGCCCCGCATATCGTCGCGCGGCTGATCGAGATCGGCATCACCGAAACGACGGGCATGGGTCCGGCCCCGCTGTCGTGGCGCGAGATCGATGCGTGGCAGCGCAATACGGGCGTCCCGTTGCCGCCTTGGGAGGCGAGGCTGCTGCGCCAGCTGTCGCTGTCATACATTGCTGAGAGCCGGAGGGCCGAAGACGAAACCTGCCCGCCTCCCTGGCGCGCCGAAGTGACGCAGCGCGAGCTGGACGTCGCGGAGGAGAAGCTGCGGTTGGTGCTCGGGTGAATAACCGTATATTTGTCTCGACTCGGCATGAGGGGGACACTGTATGCGCGCGACATTTTTGGTCTTTGGTCTTCTGGCTACGTCGGCCATGGGGCAGGTCACTCCCGATAATTGGGAGCAGTTTGAAGACTGGACTGTCCTCCAAGGCCCGGACCGATGCGCGTTCGCCAAAGTCGTAGAAAGTGGGGAAAAACCGACCTACCTTACCGTAATTAGGTATGCCATCGGAAGAACGTTCATCTCG
>Ga0100390_10001961_pt1 | contig 18263 bp, 14 predicted proteins | sample CryGeymeta201514_FD_81540 | JGI IMG/M metagenome (GOLD analysis project Ga0100390, IMG submission 81540) | Groundwater microbial communities from Crystal Geyser aquifers in Utah, USA - Crystal Geyser metaG 2015-14 | ecosystem: Environmental > Aquatic > Deep subsurface > Groundwater | place... | reverse complement strand
TTCTAATAATATTGGGGTTGAGCGTATTTTCCCTGTCGCTTCTCCTTTTATTCAGGAGATTGAAGTAAACAAAAAAGGTTCAGTAAGAAGAGCACGTATCTTCTACCTTCGCGCACTGCGTGGTAAAAAGGCACGTATCAAGGAAGCACGCCGCTAATCAAAATTTTGATAAATTATTGGAGTCCTGGCGGTTTTCGTCAGGACTTTCTGTGTTTTGTAAATTTAATAGCTTACTTGCTTTAAGCACTCACCAAGAAGCTTATGCACCAGCACGTTGTCTCACAACTTCAAAACAAGCAATCCCGGCAGCAACGGAAACATTTAAAGAGTCGATAGCGCCGGGCATTGGAATACGCAAACTAAGATCAGCCTTGTGCAAGTAAGCCGGTGAAATCCCATCTTCTTCCGATCCCAATAATAACGCAATTGGCCCACTTAGATCACGCTCCCAAATTGTACTTTCAGTTTTTTCAGATATTGCAGCAATTCGTAAACCGCTTTCTTTTAAAAAATCGATGCTATCCTTAAGGTTTTCAGTCCTGCAAACCGCAAGATGATTCAAGGCACCTGCAGCTGTTTTCATGGCATCTGCATTAATCAAAGCGCTACCACGCGATGGAATAAGAATGGCATCAACACCAGCAGCATAAGCAGATCGTGCAATTGCTCCGAAATTTCTAACATCTGTAACCTTATCCAAAATCAACAAAAAAGGCATGCGACCTGCTTCATAAATACCCGGAATTATTTGTTCGACTGGTTGATAACTAATTGGTGAAACAAAACCGATGATGCCTTGATGATTTTTTCTGGTTACGCGATTAAGCTTTTCGAGAGGGACATATTGAACCGGATATTCCAGCGTTCGGGCTATCTTTATAATTTCATTTATCTTCTCGGATCTGTTACCTTGTTGTATGAGAATTTTTTCGAATTCCTTTCCTGAAAATAAAGCCTCTTCTATTGGGTGAAGTCCAAAAATAAATGAAGTTAAAGTTTTTTCCATTAGATAATTTTTTAGCAAAAATAGGCTTTTCAGATCGTTAGCTTTAAAAATTTAATCGCAATTTCGATTTCATTTTGAACTTTGCTTTTACTCCTGTGATTATTTAACTTCGCTGTTTCAATTACATTAACCTATGAAAACGCTTTTTTTATTCACGCTGATGCTCTCATTTACAATCGCTCAGGCACAGTTGAGTCGTCGAGCCGAAACCCAAACTGACAAGACCTTACTCAAAAACTATTTCCTTCAGCATCAGGAATTACCAGAAGCTCTGCTTCAGGAGATAAAAAACGGCAAAGTAAAAATTGAACTCACTATAAACGAATCAGGGCAAACATCTGATTTTAAAATCATTAAAAGTCTATCACCTGAAGCTGATCAGGAAACCATTCGCCTGGTAAAAAATCTAACCTGGCTTCCAGCCATTAAAAACGGGAGGCCTATCCGAGATAAACAAGAGCTTGAAGTTCCGTTTCATTATAAAAATCTACAACGTTTGCGAAACAAAGGATATGCCATACCTCTCCAATTTACAGACTATCCAAGAGGTAATTCACAAAATATCTTTAAGTTTGTCGAGCTTGAAAAAGCACCAATTCCAATTTTAAAAAACAGCATGACCCTGCATCAATATATTGTTTCAAACCTAAACTATCCTGAAGAAGCCTTCAGCAGAAGTATATCCGGCACCGTAAGGCTGGAATTTGTGGTTGAAAAAAATGGGCTTGCATCAAATATCATAGTTGCGGAAAGTGTTGGTGGAGGCTGCGATCAGGAAGCTATCCGACTGTTGCAGGGCATACAATGGATACCAGCTATAAAACGAGATAGCCTGGTAAGAAGTATAAATCATCTTGATATCTCTTTTAGCCTGGGAGACAAGCACATGCAAAATATCCCAAATCGTCAGGGAACAAGTTTTTAATTATTAATCATTCAATAAAAACCCATGAAAAAAATCACTTTATTATTATTGGCTTTCATGAGCTTACAGTTGGCTTTTGCACAAGAAGAAGAAGCTCCAAAAAAATGGAAGCGTGCAGGCGATATCGGACTTAATTTTTCGCAAAGTCATTTATCAAATTGGGCAGCTGGTGGCGATAATGCCTTAAACTGGCAAAGCATTTTTAATTACAGCGCAAATTATGCCCATGAAAAAAATAAATGGGATAATAGTATTTCGCTGGCACTTGGTTACAGTCATCTTGGCGATGCAAAAGCCATTAAAACAGACGATAAAATAGAATTAAACTCACTTTATGGCTACAATGCAGCTGAGAAACTTTTTTATAGCCTGGCCTTTTCATTTAAAACCCAGTTTGCTGACGGTTTTGATTACAAAAATGACTCAACCAACAGAATATCAGGATTTATGGTTCCGGCCTATATCACCTTAGGAATTGGTATGGAGTATAAGCCAAGTCCAGTGTTCTCAGTAAACTTTGCTCCAGTAACAGGACGTATAACCATAGTTAATGATCAGGATTTAGCAGACAGTGGCGAATTTGGCGTAGATCCTGCTGAATATGATGCAAATACGGGCGCAAAAATTGCTGATGGAAAAACTTCACGTTTTGAGGTTGGCACAAAAATAGCTGCCATTCTTGACATTAAACTTGTTGAAAATGTGAGCTTTAACTCAAAACTGGAACTGTTTTCGGATTATATCAATAATCCACAAAATATAGATGTGGATTGGCAAAACCTTATTACCATGAAAATCAACAGCTGGTTGAATGCCAACATCAGTGCTCATTTAATTTACGACGATGATATTACTATTACTGATAAAGATGGAAATTCAGGACCGAGAACACAGTTTAAAGAGGTGCTTAGCATAGGTTTATCCTATAAATTTTAATTTTTATCATGACACATATTGGCCTTTTGTCAGACACCCATGGAAGCATTCATCCACGGGTGTTTGATTTCTTTAAAAACTGTGATCAGATCTGGCATGCCGGTGATATTGGAGATGAAAACACACTCATCACCCTGCAAAAATTTAAACCAGTCATAGCCGTATATGGAAATATTGATGGCGGAAATATTCGGCTTCAGCTACCTGAGATTCAAAAATTCAAGATCGAAAATGTAAAGGTTTTCATGACACATATCGGTGGATATCCCGGAAAATACGCACGAGGACTTAAACCGCAACTTCAACATAATCGTCCTGATATTTTTGTAAGTGGTCATTCGCACATTCTTAAAATCATGCACGATAAACAACTTGGATTACTTCACATCAATCCAGGTGCTGCCGGCTCACATGGTCTTCATCAAAAAATAACATTTGTACGTTTTGCCATTGATCAGGCAAAAATTTTGGATATGGAAATCATGGAAATCAACAGGAAAACACTTGCTATCGGAGACGATCAGCTGACCTGATAAGTTTGATATCGTGCTTGATGCCACGCATAGCCAGAAACAAAAAAACCAAAGCAATCAGAGGCAGAAACACCCCAATATCATAATCTGCCTCAACAGCAGTTTTAATTTTTAGTTCTTCGGCGTAATAAAAAAACATCAGCCCAATCAATACCAAATTTAAAAGAATATTGAGCCGAACTAATCGCAGCTGACCGCCTAAGTTTTTATACATAAAAATGATCAAAAGTGGCATTACCGTCACCAGTGCTCCAATTACAGACAATGGCAACAAGAAAGCGGAAGTAAATAATGGCGTATTACCAGGCACAAAATCGTGAATATGTGTAACATAAAATGTCAGAGTATGCTGTTCGCCAAAATACTGTGCTACCGGAAAAAAAAATAATAAACCACTTGCCAAAGCAGCAAAGAAAAGAAATAAGGTTTGAATACGTTGAATCATGATAAATCGTCAATTTGTTGCGGCAAAGATAAAGAATCCGGCATTTTTTCAGCTTTCTAATTTATATCTGCCTTTATTTTTTAAAAAAAATAGGTCATTATTCAAAACTTAGTTATATTTGCAACGCTTAAGAAGAAATCCCAAATCATTTCACATAAATTTTTGGCACTTACAAAGAGCTTCGTTCTTTAACGCCACATTACGATAATCTTAGGATTTTTAAACACACCCTTAAATATTTTACTGACTAAAACATTATTCCAATGTACGACATTATTGAGCTTAACAATAAGCTTGTAGGGGAATTAAGAGAAATTGCCAAAGAACTGGAAATTCCAAAAGTAGAAAAGCTACTTAAACAAGATCTAATTTATAAAATACTTGATCAGCAGGCTCTTACCCCTCAAAAAATAGAAAAAGAAAAACCAGTTGCAAAAGAAAAGCAACAAGATGACAAACCGGAAGCCAAGAAAACAAAAAGCAGAAAACCAAGAGCAGCTAAAAAAACAGAGCAGGTTAAAAAAACTGAAGCTGTGAGTTCAGAAGAAAAGCCTTTAGAACAAAAATCTAAAGAAAGCCCTGCTAAACCTGCTAAAGAAGCTGAGGTTAAGAAGCCTTCACCAACTGTTGCAGAGCCAAAAGCCGAAGACAACAAAAAGCAGCTCATCAAAAGTGATGCGGAAAAAGCTCAGGATAAAGAAAAAAACGAAAATCGCGAACGGAGACCACGAATTTTAAAAGCTCCTTCGCTTACTCCACTTAATGAGGAATCAATTTCCTCATCGGCTTCTACATCAGCCGAACTTGTTGCCAGCAGTAAACCCGCTCCAATGCCTGAAGATGATCAGCCAAGAAATAGGACACTTCAAAAGCCTGATGATGAGCAACAAAAAAATCGTCCTCCCCAAAAATTCAGCAACGATCCGAGAAATCAGGATCAAAAACAAAACAGGGACAACACCCAGCCCCGGGATCAAAAGAAAGAATTATACAAAGAACCAGCACGTTCAAAACGCGAAGAATTTAAATTTGAATTTGAAGGAATTGTCAATGCCGAAGGCGTTTTGGAAATTATGCCCGATGGCTATGGTTTTATGCGTTCCTCTGATTACAACTACCTCAACTCGCCGGATGATATCTATGTATCACAATCGCAGATTAAGCTCTTTGGGCTAAAAACCGGCGACACAATCAAAGGAACAATTCGTCCCCCGAAAGAAGGCGAAAAATATTTCCCGCTTATTAAAGTGGATATGATTAATGGCAGAACTCCTGAAGAAGTGCGCGATCGCATTCCTTTCGATTACCTGACACCCCTTTTCCCGGAAGAAAAATATAACCTCACCGGACACAAGGATAATACCATGTCAACAAGGATTATGGACATGTTTGCTCCAATTGGAAAAGGTCAGCGTGGATTGATTGTAGCACAACCAAAAACAGGGAAAACAGTGCTGCTGAAAGAAGTTGCCAACGCAATTGCCAGCAATCATCCAGAAGCATATTTAATCATTTTGCTTATCGATGAACGCCCTGAAGAAGTTACAGATATGGCTCGCAGCGTTCGTGCAGAAGTTATTTCGTCAACTTTTGATGAACCTGCTGACAAACATGTAAAAATTGCCAATATCGTGCTCGAAAAGGCCAAACGCCTTACCGAATGCGGACACGATGTAGTAATCCTCCTTGATTCAATCACCCGTTTGGCAAGAGCTTATAATACCGTTTCGCCCGCATCTGGCAAAGTGCTCAGTGGCGGTGTAGAAGCCAATGCACTGCAAAAACCAAAACGTTTTTTTGGAGCAGCACGAAAAATTGAAAATGGCGGTTCACTAACGATAATTGCTACTGCCCTTATTGATACCGGCTCCAAGATGGACGAAGTAATCTTCGAAGAATTTAAAGGAACTGGAAATATGGAACTACAGCTCGACCGCAGATTATCTAACAAACGCATCTGGCCTGCTATCGACATTGTTTCTTCCAGCACACGTCGCGAAGATTTACTTATCGACAAGGAAGCCATGCAACGGATATGGATTCTCAGAAATCACCTTGCCGACATGACACCTATCGAAGCAATGGAATTCCTGAAAGAAAAGATGCGATTCACACAAACAAATGAAGAGTTCCTGATCTCGATGAATAGTTAATCAGATCAAAATCTTTTTTAGAAAAGCTGTTGGCTATTGCTGACAGCTTTTTTATTTTCTGAAAACTATGCTTTATACTTGCTTCATCAAAAAATCATCTTATGAATCCCGAAAAAGTATATCAGACACTCGAAAAAATTGATATCCCTTATGAAAAGTATGATCATCCCGCTACTCCCACGGTAGAAGATGCCCTACCCTATTGGGCAAAAATTGATGCCATACATTGCAAAAATCTCTTTTTTAGAAATCATAAAGGGAACAAACATTATCTTGTCATTTTCTCGTACCTCAAACAATTTTATATCAGACAACTTGAACTATTACTGAAACAAGGGAAACTAAGCTTTGCATCCGAAAAAAGAATGCTGAAATACCTGGGAATTTTGCCGGGAAGTGTTTCTCCTTTTGGGCTTATCAACGATCTGGATAATCATGTTACTGTATTCATTGACGCATCATTAACTAAATATAAAAGAATTAGCTTTCACCCCAACCTGAACACCTCAACCCTTGTAATATCAACGAAAGATTTCATAAAGTTTCTTGAGTTTACTGGAAATACATACCAGCTGATTGCGTTTAAAACGCCCGAAACATCAACATAATCGGATTACTGATAAAAAAAGTGTCAATAATTTAATGAAAAAAATTGGCCATTTTAAGCTACTTTTGTAGCATTTACTGTTAGAAAATTTTTTAAAAAATAGCTCAATATCAATGGAAAAGATCAACATAGATGTTCAGTCGGAAATAGGTGAATTAGAAGCGGTTATTATCCACACACCAGGACCGGAAGTAGAAAATATGACCCCTGAAAATGCTGCGCGTGCGCTTTATAGCGACATTTTAAATCTTAGTGTGGCATTGCCAGAATACAATGAATTTAAGGCTGTGCTCGAAAAGGTTGCACGTGTATTCGACGTAAAAGACTTATTGAATGATATTTTGCAAAACGAAAAAGTAAAAGCCAGCTTGATTAGCCGAATTTGTCGCTATGAAGCCGGTGAAGATACTTGTTCACTTATCGGTAATCTTTCAGACGAAGAATTGGCTTCTCAGCTTATACAAGGCGTTGAAATGCAAAAAGATACGCTTACAAAATTCCTCGACAATGAAAGATTTTCACTTCATCCGCTTCCAAATTTCTTTTTCACGCGAGATGCTTCTTTTTCTATGAACGACAAAGTTATAATCAGTCAGATGGCAAGCAAGGTGCGCGAGCGTGAAACACTGATCATGGAAGCCATTTTTGATTATCATCCAGCCTTTAGCACGCAAACAGTTAATCCTGTAAAGCGTTTTGACAAAAGCGGTAAAGGCACTATCGAAGGAGGCGATGTGCAGATTGCCAGGGAAGATGTTTTCTTAAGTGGAATAAGCGGCAGAACAAGCAGCCAGGGGATTGACGCCTTGCTGGAGTACATGAAAACCAAACCAGGAACCAAGCATCTGATTCTGCAAGAGTTGCCTTATAAGCCAGAGTCTTTTATTCACCTCGATATGGTATTCACTTTCCTCGACAAAGACAAATGCATGATTTTTGAACCGCTCATTCTTAATTCATCGCGCCACCTTACAATTCACATTGTGATTGAAGACAACAAAGTTGTTCAAATCAAGGAGAAAAAAAATATGCTGGACGCACTCAAGAAACTGGGTATGGATTTGGAACCAGTAATGTGCGGTGGCAAACATGACACTTATATCATGGAGCGCGAACAATGGCAGAGTGGAGCAAACTTTTTTGCTATTGCACCCGGAAAAGTAATTGGTTATGGCAGAAATACTTATACAATGGAGTCGCTTAATCAGCATGGTTTTGAAATCATCAAAGCACAGGATGTGATTCGAAATAAAATTGATGTAGCCAATTATGAAAAATACGTTATTACAATAGAAGGTGATGAACTTTCGCGTGGTGGCGGTGGTGCTCGTTGCATGACTATGCCCTTAAGTCGTAAAACTGTAGAATGGTAATGCCCCTATTTTGAGAGCAAAATCGAAACCGGCATTTTTTGCAATCAGAATTTATCTGGTGAGTTTATTGTTGTTTTTAATGCTGGTGTTTCCGATTTCTTTGATCATGTTATTCAAATATGGTCCCTTTTGGATTGAAGAACGCGGAAAACCTGAACCCATCGAAACAGTAAGCAACCAAACAGTTATGGATGGTAAGGCAAAAGCTTCTGATAGTTTGAATTCTGCCCAAGAAAATGCTGAAACCACATTAAGTTGGAATTTGGAAGCAAACGAGCAGGACAAACGTTTTGGAAATGCTGTAGGGCTGCTTTTTAGGATGATGGTGGTTAGTTTGCTTTTAGGTTTTGCTTTCAATTATCCCTTTCAACGATTTTTTCGTTTGAAACGAAAGCATAAAAAACCTTCCGAAACTCTAACTAATTTCTGCAGGAAATGGCTTTTATATGTTCCTTACATTAATGGTGCAATACTGGCTTCAGGATTCGGTATAGTATTGATTGTTATGGGATTTCAAGTTTTTGACACTAATGTAGAAAGTGAAGCCAGTAAGCAATTTTACCGTCAGTTTTTTTTCATTGCAACTTTTGCCGCCTTTCTTTCTGTGTTTTTTATGTATTTCTGGTTTCGTTTCAGGGTTAGGTTTAAATACCTCGAAGAGGTTTTCGACTCTGTTAGTCTCTACAAAAGCCGCGTTAACAAACATAAAAATCATTTGATTAACAGGCTGTGGATCAATGCTATTATGACAACCTTATTGCCACTTGTTATTGTGATTTTTTACATTTCTTTTAGTGTAAGCAGCATCCAATCCTCAATCGAGGGCTCACCCAGCAGCGAACAAGCTAAAGTATTATTTGGGAAATACCTCCAAATAATTGATCAAACAGAAATGCTATATTCAGCTAACTTATTCTATGTTAATGCTATAGATAGTTTGCTTATGTTTGTTGGTATTTTTTCCGGAATACTTATCAGCATCATTTACCTTTTCTTTTTTGTAAACTGGACCAACAAAAGTATCATCATTCCGGTGGAGGAAATTATCCTGAAAATGCGGGAAACGGGCGAACAAGAGCTAGGACAGCTAACAATTGTGCGAACGACAGACGAGTTTGGTGACCTTGCGATGGGATATAACGAAATGGCGAGTCGTATTAATAATAATATCAAGCAATTACAACAAACAACTACAGCGAACCAACGCTTTGTTCCCGCTCAATTTCTTCATTTTCTGGGTAAAAAGAGCATCACCGAAGTCAATGTAGGAGATCAGGTGCAAAAAACAATGACCGTAATGTTTGTGGATATTAAGTCATTCACAAGTCTCTCGGAGCAGATGAGTCCAAAAGAAAACTTCGATTTTCTGAATGCCTATCTGCAACATATGGAGCCAATTATACACAAACATCAGGGCTTTATCGATAAATTTATCGGAGATTCGATTATGGCACTGTTCGAAGTTTGCCCCGAACATGCTATTGATGCAGCTCGCGAAATGCAAAGCTGTCTGAAAACCTTTAATCTTCAGCTTATCGATCAGGGAAAGCAGCCAATTGAAACTGGTACTGGAATTCATACGGGCAGTCTGATTTTGGGAATGGTGGGAGGCAAAGGCAGAATGGAAGGTACTGTGATTTCTGATGCGGTAAATTTAGCTAATCGCTTGGAAGGCCTTTCAAGAATTTTTGGAGAAAAAATTATTATTTCTGAAACAACTTATGGCTCTCTTGAAAATAAAAACAAATATCAGATCACTTATCTGGATGAAGTTACGGTGAAAGGAAGGTTAAAAACGGTGAAAATTTATGCAGTAGAAGCACTTAACACACGATAATATGCAACTCAAAAAACTAAAAGAAACGGTTGAAAAAATCATTGGTAATGATAGTAAAAACAAGTATTTATATCATAATATTGATCATACATTGGATGTGCTGGATGCAGCTGAAAACTTAATTTCACGTACACAAACTGAACCTGAAACAGCGATTCTAATACGTTCTGCTGCACTTTTACATGAAACAGGAATGACACGTTCGCTACAGCATCATGAAGAAGAATCGGTTCAAATTGCTAATGAAATCCTGCCTGATTTTGGTTATTCCAGGCAACAAATCGCGAGGATAGCCGACTTAATTCTGGCTACCCAAATGCCTCAAAAACCATTCGATGATGCTTCAAAAATCCTGTGTGATGCTGATCTTGACTACCTTGGCAGAAAAGATTATTTTATCATTTCGCACAAATTACGTTTTGAATGGATCATACGTGATGGGTTCACAGAGGATTTGGTAAAATGGTACAAATCGCAAATTGTTTTTCTTGAACAGCATCAGTATTTCACTGAAGCAGCCAGAAAATTGCGTGACAAAGACAAGCAACATAACCTTCAATTGGTAAAAGAATTACTCAATACAGCGCGATAATTTTTCAATTTCAAAAAAATTAGCAGATAAATCCTATTTTTGTAAGATACAAATAAATCGCATCATGATCAAACAACTACTTCATTTCAAAACAAAACATCCTTTTTTGTTTATCATGATGATAGGGCTGTTTTTGAGGCTTTTAGCAAGCATTTTCTCAAGAGGATTTGGCATGCACGACGATCATTTTCTGGTGATTGAAGCCGCAGGTTCGTGGGTTGATGGAGAAGATTATCAGCGTTGGCTGCCCGGAAGTCCCGGAAATACAGGTCCCGAAGGACACAGTTTTTTTTATGTTGGGTTTCATTATCTTTTCCTAAGCTTTTTAAAGCTTCTGGGAATATCAGACCCTCAATGGGTTATGCTTTTTGTAAGACTGATTCATGCGTTACTTTCGTTGTTGGTCATTTCTTTCGGTTACCGAATGGCAAGTTTGATTACTGAAAAACAAACTGCCTATAGGGTCGCTTTGCTATTGGCTGTTTTCTGGTTTATGCCATTCTTAAGCGTGCGCAATCTCGTTGAAATGGTTACTATTCCATTTTTAATGTATGGAAGCCTAATCATTTTACGGCAGGAATTGATCCGCAGAAAAGAAGAACCCGGATACCATCGCACCTCATTTTTGGTAGCTGGTTTTTTTCTTGGTTTGGCATTTTCAGTTCGCTACCAAACCCTTTTCTACACAGGTGGAATAGGGCTTGCGCTTTTATTGATGAAAAACTGGAAAGGCATGCTGACAACGGCTGCAGGATTTCTGATTTCAGTTGTTATTTTTCAGGGTTTTATCGATTTTTTCATCTGGAAAAAACCTTTTGCCGAGCTTATTGCCTACGTTACCTACAACCTGAATCATGCTTATGATTACCATACCATGCCTTGGTATCATTTCCTTGTTGTACTTATTATCCTTTTTATTCCTCCTGTAAGTCTTATGCTGCTTTTTGGATTTTTTAGAGACTGGAAGCGGCATTTCTTGCTTTTTTTTCCAACTTTTCTGTTTCTGTTTTTTCATTCTATATTCCCAAACAAACAGGAAAGATTTATCCTTCCAGTAGTACCTATGATTGTAGTGTTGGGCATAAGCGGATGGGATGCTTTTAAGGCAAAATCTGCCTTTTGGCAAAAAAATAAAATGCTTGAAAGTAGATTGTGGGGATTTTTCTGGGTAATTAATATTGGTTTGTTGATTGTTTTAACGCCGATGTACAGCAAAAAAGCCAGAGTTGAATCAATGAGTCATCTCCGTAATTATCCATCGCTGGAAAAGTTTTTTATCGAAGATATTAACAGTAATATTTTGCGGTTTCCGCCAGTATTTTATACCGGAAAATGGCCCGAATATGAATATATGCTTAGCGAAAATACTTATCAAAGTATTGCCCAGGGAAATAATTGGGCAGAAGTGAATGAACAACCCGATTTTGTCTTTTTTACTCAGGATAAACAACTGGATATCAGGCTTGATTCTTTGCAAAAATACCTTCCCGGACTTGTTTATGAAAAAAGCTTCAAGCCAGGCAATCTTGATCGTTTCATCCATTGGCTAAACCCTGTTAATGCCAATGAAACCATAATTTTATACCGCAACAAAGCCAAAATACCGGAAGCTTACAAAAGATAAAAGTTTGCAATCACTTAAATATGGACCAGGAAAACGCTCGTGAACGCATCACTAAATTGAGTGATCAACTAAACAAACACAATTACAACTATTACGTTTTAGCTCAGCCTATTATTTCTGATTTCGAATATGATATGCTGATGGAAGAGCTGATAGCACTCGAAAAGCAATTTCCCGAATTAGCAGCTTCCGACTCTCCTTCGCAGCGCGTGGGTGGCGATATCACAAAAAACTTTCAGTCTTTTCCACATCGCTTTCCAATGCTTTCGCTCTCTAATTCATACAGCCGTGGCGAAATTGCTGACTTCATTACACGTGTAAAGAAAAGTACCGAAAACGAAGTGGCTTTTGTTTGCGAACTGAAATATGATGGGGTTGCGGTTAGTCTGCACTACGAAAATGGTTTATTAAAACGCGCACTTACCAGGGGCGATGGTAGCAAAGGCGACGACATTACTACAAACGTAAAAACTATCAGAAGCATCCCATTACGACTCACCGGTGATTTCCCTGAAGATTTTGAAATCAGAGGCGAAATTTATTATCCAAGAAAAAGTTTTGAAAACCTCAATGCCGCCCGGGCAGATGAGGGACAACCACTTTTTGCAAACCCACGTAATGCAGCAGCAGGAACAATCAAATTGCAGGATTCTGCAGAAGTAGCAAGGCGTAATCTGGATTGTTGGTTGTATTATCTGATAGCGGAGGATGATCAAATGCCTTACGAAACGCATTACGAAAGTCTTCAACAAGCTAAAAAATGGGGATTTCGCACCTCCAACAATGTGGCCTTATGTTCTAACGAAAATGAAATTTTTGAATTCATCAACGACTGGGAAAAAGCCAGACACGAACTGCCTTTTGATATTGATGGTATTGTGATCAAAGTAAACAGCTTTGCACAGCAGCGACAGTTAGGATTTACCGCAAAATCACCCCGATGGGCCATTGCCTATAAATACAAAGCCGAAGAAGCAAAAATCAGGTTGTTAAGTGTTGATTTTCAAGTTGGTCGCACAGGAGCTGTAACACCAGTAGCAAACCTGGAGCCTGTTTTACTTGCCGGAACTACCGTGAAAAGAGCCAGTTTGCATAATGCAGATTTTATTGCACAACTTGATCTGCACGAAAACGACCTTGTGACAGTTGAGAAAGGTGGAGAAATAATCCCGAAAATCACCGCTGTGGATTTAACAAAACGCGATGCCAACAGCAAATCAGTTAGCTTTTTGACCCACTGCCCCGAATGCAATACAAAATTAGTGCGACAGGAAGGTGAAGCAGCCTGGTATTGCCCAAACAGCGAAGGTTGTCCACCACAAATAAAGGGTAAAATTGAGCATTTTATCAGCCGAAAGGCGATGAATATCGAAAGTCTTGGCGAAGGAAAAATTGCCCTGCTTTATGATCAGGGATTAATAAAAAATGCTGCTGATTTATACAGTTTGAAATATGAAGACCTTTTTGGACTTGAGAAAATCATCGAGACAAACGATGAAAATAACCCGGGAAATATTATCACCAGAAAGGTTAGTTTTAAAGAAAAAACCAGTGAAAACATTTTAAAGAGTCTGGATGAATCGAAAAATGTTCCTTTTCACAGGGTTTTGTTTGCCTTGGGAATTCGTTTCGTAGGAGAAACGGTAGCAAAAAAACTGGCAGATGCTCTCCTGTCAATTGAAAAAATTAAAAATGCAAATTTTGAACAACTTATAGCCGTTGATGAAATCGGCGAAAAAATTGCAGCTTCAGTTCAGCAATATTTTAACGATTCGGGTCACCTTTCACTCATTCAAAAATTAAAAGATGCTGGTTTACAATTTGAGCAGGAAAATAAAATCACAGTTGACGGACCTTTAAAAGGGAAATCCTTTGTGATAAGCGGAGTGTTCTCGGTTTCACGAGAAGCCATCAAAGAATTAATTGAAATAAATGGAGGAAAAAATATTGGCTCTCTCAGCAGCAAGATAGATTATTTAGTCGCTGGCGATAATATGGGACCTGCAAAAAAACAAAAGGCGAAAAAATTGGGCATTCCCATTATCACTGAAGAAACATTGAATAGTATGCTGCAATAATCTTTTACACCGCCATCTGCTGCAAAGCCAGGTATTTGCCATTATCACGAGCCAGTAATTCTTCATGCGAACCGGATTCGGCAATTTTTCCCTTATCAATCACTAAAATCCTATCAGCCTCTCGAATAGTCGAAAGGCGATGAGCAATAATAATTGACGTACGCCCAACCATTAAAGTATTGAGTGCTTGCTGAACCTGACTTTCAGAAGCTGTATCCAAAGCGCTGGTAGCTTCGTCGAGCACCAGGATTTTTGGATCGCGCAAAATGGCACGTGCTATTGCGATGCGCTGTTTTTGTCCACCTGAAAGCTGCACGCCACGCTCGCCGACAATAGTTTGAAAGCCATCTGGAAAAGAATTAACAAACTCAAGCGCATTGGCTTTTTGTGCTGCTTCCTCCACCTGTGACGCAGTTGCTTCTGTGTTACCATAAGCAATATTCTCAAAAATTGTTCCTCCAAACAACAGCACTTCCTGTGGCACAATGGCCATTTGTTTTCTCAAGCAATTCAGGCTTATTTTGTTAGCAGGAATATCATCCAAGTAAATAGTTCCCGAATCTGGTTCGTAAAACCTAAAAAGCATCGCCGTTATGGTAGTTTTTCCTGCGCCCGAGGCTCCAACCAACGCAATTTTCTGACCTGTTTTCACTTCAAAATCAATTCCATTAAGCACCTGCACTCCAGGCCTTGAAGGATATGCAAAATTCACATTTTTAAAACGCAGGTTTCCTTTCAATTGAACCTTTTCCTCACATTCAGCCATGGTTTCCGGTTCCGTTTCTTCTTCAAGAATATCAAGCAAGCTGTCGGTTGCACCTATGGCTTTTTGTACCTGCGAATAAAGGTCTGCCATCCCAGAAATGGAAGCGCCTATAAATAAGGTATATAAAATGAACTTGAATAAATCACCCGAACTTATTCCAGCTCCTTGATTTACAAGGTAAACACCAAACCAGATAACGCCAACAATACTGGTAAACAAACTAAAAACAATCAACGAAATGAAGAGTGCACGCCATCTGGCACCTTTCAAAGCGATCCGGATTACCTCGTTTGTTGCATCAAAGTAACGCGATGATTCGTAAAGTTCATTGTTAAAAGCCTTTACATTACTAATACCCTGTAAAGTTTCTTCAACAATTACATTTGATGTAGCAACCTGAGATTGAGCATCCTTAGATAAATTCCGGACTTTTTTTCCAAAAATACGAGCTCCAATAGCTACCAACGGCACAAAGGCAAGCATAAAAAGCGTCAATTTATAGGAAATAAGAGTCAAGAGACTTATTCCACCAACTATAATAATGAGCTGCCGGATAAACTGTGCAATCGTAAAAGTAAAAGTTTCTTGTAAAACAGCAATATCAGCTGTTATTCTGCTGTTGAGCTCCCCTACTCTTCTGGCCGAGAAAAAAGCCATTGGAAGTCGTATCAGTTGATTATAAGTAGTTTGACGCAAGCGAGCCAGCATAAACTGCGTAACGATAGCAAACAAGTAAATCCTAAAATAGGAAAATACTGCATTGACAGCAAAAATTCCCAGTAAGATTAATGCAAGTTGATTTATTCGGGAGAGACTGGCATCAGGATTTGCAGCATCTAAAAGGTCACCAAGCAACATTGGAAAAGCTAAGGTGCCCAAACTTGAAATCGCCAAAGCTCCCAATCCACCAAAAAAAGCACCCCGCTTTGGCCACATAAACTTTAAAAGTGATAACAAGCGTTTAAGGCTCGTCCAACTTAGTTTTTTACTGAGTTCTTTATTTTCGTCCTGCATAAATATTTTTTAACCTCCTGATAAAACAGCTCCAATCTGTCATTGTTCATTCATAAATCAGGCACTAAGGCAGCAAATAATAAGAAACACGCATCATGCTGCTACTATCCACTGTATAATATTCTTCCAGAATTTTAGCGTATTTTTTTCTGTTTTCTTGCAGATAGAGTTGCAACTCCGAATGAATTTTTACGGCAGCGGAGTCATTCCAAATCACTTCTGCCTGAATCGCATCCTGCTCAGCGATTTCAAATTGTATTACGCCACCCGATTCCCTAACTTCATCATACACAGGAAATCCATAAGTTGTAAAATACTTTTCATTCTGCAAAGGTATTAACAACAAGAAAGCATCACCGGCAGGCTGATAGCGCAAACTACTGAAATATTTTAAAAGCTTTTGCTTATTATCATTCATAAAAAAATAGCGTTCATCAAACCCTATGGTGTCTTGAAGTCCAATACCAAGTATCGCTTTCACCTTTAGGTGAGAAATCTTAAGAGATTCACTTTCTTTCTCCGAAATTGATTTCAGCTTGTTCAAACCTTTTTCCTGCAAAGGGTTCACCAATCCATCCAGAAAAAAACCAAAATACCTTCCAAAAGGATAACTTAGATCAGTCAATTTAAGCGACCAACTAACCTTTACACCACTATCTGTTGCTTCGAAAATCCATTCGTCTGTAGCATTTCCATGATTTCCAAAATCCAATTCACTCTTTATCAATTTATAAGGTTCACTTTTAATAATTTTCAATCCACCACTTCCTCCATCATCACTTATCCAATCCAGGCTTGCTCCTTCACCAAGCTGTGATTCACTAAAATTTAAGCTCATGCGTGAATCGTCCAAATTAAAAGGACTCCATTTTTTCCAATTATTTAAATCATTTACCTGCCTGAAAACAATAACTGGTGAGGCTTCTATCACCACCGATTTGCTCGTTGAAGCCTCCTTGCGCATTATTAATGGCAAAAGCAAAGCAACAGCCAGAAAGAATAAAACTACGAAACCAATAAATTTTAGTGCGCGCATACAACAAATTTTAATTTTATCGCAAAATTTTTCTTAATAGAACCTTTAATTTACCATAATCAACTTATACGAATACAACACCCTGATTTTCTTTAAAAATAATAATTCGCCTAATTACCTATCTGCTGAAAACGAATCCGAAAATGCATTAAAAATTTTTTCAAAGGCTTCTTCTATGGTTTTTCGCGGACAGGCTACATTCATGCGCATAAACCCCTCACCTCCCGGACCGAAATCAATACCAGAATTGAGTCCAACGCTGGCTTTACTTATGATAAAATCCTTTAATTCATTATCCTTAAGACCAAATTCGGAAAAGTCGAGCCAAATTAAATAAGTCGCTTCCGGATAAATCATTTTAACCCGAGGCAAATTTTGCTTTAAAAATGAGCTTACCCATGCTACATTTGCTGCAATATATTTCAAAACTTCATCAAGCCAGCTTTCACCTTTCTCAAAAGCTGCCTGTGTGGCAACAAATCCGAATAAGTTGCCCATGTCCACATGAAGTCTGGAAATATAGGATTTGAATTGTTCCCGCAGCGTTTCGTCTTTTATAATCACAGAAGAAGATGCCATACCTGCCAAATTAAAGGTTTTACTGGCTGCGTGCATGGTTATGATATTCGAAGCCAAAGCAGAATCAATTGCTGCAAAAACATTATGCTCATTACCGGGCAAAACAAGGTCAGCATGGATCTCATCAGATAGCACCAGCAAATTATTTTTAACGCATATTTCTGCCAAACGAATTAGCTCATCTTTCGTCCATGCCCTGCCTACCGGATTATGTGGGTTACATAAAATCAACATTCTGGCTGTTTGAGCCTGCTGCTCCAATTGATCAAAATTGATGGAATATTTTCCATTCTCAAGCTTCAACTGATTATAAATCAGTTGCCTGTTATGTTCTTTTACTGCCGTAAAAAAAGGAAAATAAACAGGTGGCTGAACAATAATTTCATCCCCGGGATTTGTAAGCGCCAAAACAGCAAAATTTAAGGCAGGAACAACTCCGGGACTAAATAAAATCCACTCTTTCTCAACTTTCCAATTATGTTTTTTTTGAAGCCAGTTTATTATTGCTTGATAATAAGCATCCGGTCTGAAGGTGTAACCATAGATAGGATGCCTGGCCCGCTCGATGATGGCTTCTCTAATAAATTCGGGCGTTTCAAAATCCATATCGGCCACCCACATTGGAAGCACATCAGGATTTTTAAAAATTAATTGTCGCAGATCGTATTTAACACTGGATGTTTCTACACGATCAATGATTTTATCAAAATTATAAGTCATTGTGATAGTTTGAAACCGCAAATTAACGAAATTGCTGCA
>Ga0100390_10001957_pt1 | contig 18277 bp, 7 predicted proteins | sample CryGeymeta201514_FD_81540 | JGI IMG/M metagenome (GOLD analysis project Ga0100390, IMG submission 81540) | Groundwater microbial communities from Crystal Geyser aquifers in Utah, USA - Crystal Geyser metaG 2015-14 | ecosystem: Environmental > Aquatic > Deep subsurface > Groundwater | place: USA... | reverse complement strand
GCCATCAATAGCTTATTTGAAAGCTCTCAACGAGATCTACAAGATAGAGTAGTTTATTTGGATGCTGGGGTGTGTTGTTTGGGTGATGCAAACCTTCCAGTATTCGTTCGGGGACTAGGATATCCTAGTTTCCTAGTGGGATGATTAACCACTAGCTAGTAGTAGCAAAAGCCAAGAAGACATCTTAACTCAAGCCCTAAAACATGAAGTAACACGAACAATAATGTTGTTGTAATTGGCCCTTTATTACGAGTCTACTACTACGAGCCAAAAGCTGCTTAGATATTTTTTTAAAGCATTATTATTATTTCTTTGCGTAGCGACAAGATACCATACTTAAACCTTGCTTGACAAAATCTAATGCGATTAATAAAGTTTTGTTGATGAGTTCCGCAGCTTATCAACCAGTTCAAAGAAGGGAGGAGGGAGGTAACATCAGTACAAACCATAATGATGATGATGATGACGATGAAGAAGAAGAGGAAGACATAAACCCTACCGAAATCTTTCAAGATGAGCATCCCAACGGCAACCGCATAGAACCATTGGAACTAGGTTCTGCGTACAGTGATGAAAGGGATTTAGTTATTGACGATAGAGAACGACTAACAACTGCCAAGACTACCATATTGTGGTCGCAGTTAGCTTTGTCAGTTACTCTGGGACTGGTCACTCCCGTGCTGATATCCGCCATAATTCTTGCCTACTGTTTGTTGGGACGCATTTGGATTTGTCTTTTGTTTGCCCTTCATTTGACATTGGCTCTCATCAAGGCCCAGTGTCACTTGTCTGAAATCAAGAGTGTCGTGACCGAAATGACTATGACAACTACGATCGATGCAACATCACGTACTCCTCCTCCTCCTCCTCCTCTTCATCATCCTCGAGGGAGGCCGACCAGTAATGACACTGACCGCCACTCTACTAGGCCCTTTCGTGACGATCAACACAGCCCTGACGAACGCAATGACCGTCTCGACCATCCTTCGGAAATATCAATGTCGTGGGAGCCGTCCGGTGTCACTACTTCTTCTTCCTCTTCCGATCATACGGACAAAGATACAAACGAGAATGACCACAACTCCCACCACCACTACCACAGCAAACAACAACCATATCAAGGTACCAGCTATTTTTGGTTCACTACTCTACCATCCGCCATGGATTTATTATTATTTGGTGCCATCTATCCTCTACTCGTTTCCGTATTTGATGGATTCTTTGTAGACATTGATGGAGAGCTGATTTATGAGTGGACACATTATTATCGTGCCTTTGCAATTGCCATTACTTTTGGATGGCTGATTGTGTTGTTGAGGATTGGGATTGGACTTGGCATGGTGTTGAGCAAACTTCCGGCATCCACATACTACATGACAACCACTTATTACATGATTCAACCAGTACCCGTCGTGGGGTCGTGCTTGCAATTTGTGTACTCCAAAGTATGGTTGACTTGTAAAGCCCGCTTCAGTCATCCACCAAAGGCTTTTGGCTGCTGGCGATGCGTAACGAGTGTTGTCACACTAAGTTCTACGCTATTTTTGATCTGGACCATTGGTTCTCTGGTGGTACATTTTGGTGATTTCGAACCAGATCAACCTCATCACGATCCTACTATGTGCGATCCTCTTGACATGACGGAGTGTATCTTGCCATTTCCCTCATTCTATCATCTGAAAAAAGACACGTCTACAGTTACAGGATATCGGGTGGACCTTAAACCAGAAAGCTTTCCCATGCTCAAAGGTCGCGTCCCCATTTCGACAGATTTTCTCAAAAATTTGGATGGATTCAGTACTATGGGTCCGATCTTGTTTTATATTGAGGGCATGCAAGAATCACACGAAAATTATCTACAATTGTTACAAGTGGATCCATCGTGGTCTCAACGAACAGGAATGACGCGACTGCGCGGGCACCAAGAAATTGCGTTGTCTGTGTCCCCCTTTTCTGCCACCTTGTTGGTTGACGTTGCCAGCAAGGAGTTGGTCCCGCACAGTGCGGAGATTGACTATTTGGATCCAGAACGACCATTGGTGTTAGTTTTTCCCGCGCAGCCTCTCAAACACAATTCACATTATGCCCTGGCAGTCATGAATGCTACAGATTTGTTTGGAAACCGTCTTGCTCCATCTCCTGGATTATTAAATATTCTAGATGGCGACGGACCCGATGGCCCTTCCACTCGGAAGCATTTGTTCAAGAATGTATTAATGGCATCCCTGGAGGCAGCGACTCACAAAGTTGCGAACCAGGAGGACGTTCCCGGCGATGGCTGGGGAGGTCCTTATGGCTCTTATGTTCGCAACCACGATCCACCAGCATTACAGCTGTTGTTTGACTTTCATACTGCCAGCAAAGAGTCGCAAATTGGAGCAGTCCGGAGAGTCCGAGATCTCACACTACAGCATGTAGGAGCACAGAAGTGGTCAAATAATTGGGGGAATCACGTCCGCTTAGTACGCCAGGTAGACGGACATTGCAGAGATAGTTCATATCCATTGGCACGAACCATTCATGCAGAGCTGGATGTGCCATGGTTTCTTACAGGCTTTGGACCCGGAAATCGCGCGGCCACCTTGGACTTGTCGAGCGGGGCTGCCAACACGATAGGCAAGGCGAAATTTGTGGTACACGTGCCATGCTCTCTAAAACAGGTAGTAATACAAGATCCAAAGATGAACGTGACGGCTCAAAATCTTCGATCGGTTGTTGAATTTGGACATGGCTTGTTTGGCAACCGCGACGAGGCTGCATCGCGATTCTTGATTCAAATGGCGAATAGGAATGGATATATTCTTACAGCAATGGATTGGAGAGGCATGAGCCAATTCGATTTTCCAATTGTAGCGAGAACCATGTTGACGGATCCATCTCTTTTTGAGGCAATTCGAGACAGCTTGATTCAGGGATACGCAAACAAATTTGCACTTCAGCATTTCATTCAGAACGGCATGTTGGAAATGCCGTGGCTTCAGTTTCCTAAGCGAGGAAGTGGCCCGCAAACGATCCCTCACGATGCGGGAACTCCTAGTATGTTTTATGGCATATCTCAAGGAGGCATTCTCGGGGCCGGTTATGTGTCCTTGTCTGGGCCAACCAAATTAATTGAGCGCGGCGCACTGGGTGTACCAGGCACCCCGTTTTCATTGGTTTTGTCTCGTTCATTGCAATTTGTTGGGTATGATGTTCCCCTTCTGCTGACATTTTACAACAACAGACACGTTCGCATCTTCTTGAGTTTGGCTCAAATGTGCTGGGACTCTGTCGAAGCTGCAGGTGTGCTAGGCCAGCCATTGGACGAGCCAATTCCCCGCGTTCTCTTGCAAGCTGGTTTGGGCGATCCGATTGTTCCCACTTTGGCGGCAGAGCGACTCGCTCGAGCATTCGGAGCTAGCATTCTTCCGAATGCTCCTAGGCAGCCCATCTTTGGCATTCCCGTAGAGAATCCTTCTGGAAACATGACTGCCGCTCTTACGGAGATTTTGTATCAGAAGGAATACGACAGTCTTCCCATCGACGATGAATTGATTGCACCAAACAATGACGTCCACAATTGTGTGAGATTAGAGTCAGTGCTCCAGTACCAGATCGAAGAGTTTTTCAATTCTGGTACTATCATGGATCCATGTGAAGGCGCGAACGGAACCGCGTGCCGACGAAGAGATGCAAATTGTTTTGATCGTCACTAAACTTTCAGCACACATATTTTTGGGTCGCCCGGTCGTTTTTCGGTGTTTTTTTTCGAAGAAGGGCTAATGGCGCTGGCGATTTCCTCAGTAGGCAGCAGGATGTGAATGATACGCATAGGCTTGAATTAGGGGATGGGAAGACAATACAACGGAAAATAGAGATTCTTTGTGATCAGGAGATGCTCAATTGTTGGGGGATTTACAATTAGGAGATTTTTCCGTTCCAGTATGAGATTTTTGAGATTTTGACAAGGTAACCTTGTCCTTGTCCTGTGTAATCAGACTCAGTTCCACTCTTGATTGACCGTAAAAAGCTAGTAGTGTTGAGACTATTAATATTAGAGTAAATATTATTATGTAGTTAGTCAAAAAAATTCTCGAAGATTTTGACGAGCAGACAAAATTTGACCAAAGTAACACGTCTTAATATTTGACCCGGCCAGCGCCAAATAAACTCATTATTTAACCCAATGATGACGTAATTTTTTGTCAACAACCTTAAACAAATATCTTACTCGTTTATAAATTTAGTTAATAAATAGATTAATTTAGCAAATTATATTTATTACAGACTAATATACTTAAATCCATTTGTGGAGTATACTCTCGTCATGGTTTGTCTGCTTGCCAAACTCTCTGAGAAGTTATCCAGCGAGTGTCAACAGGCTGCTACTACTACTACTACTACTTCAAAGTTAATCGATGATTGGTAAGAAGAGCAGCCATGAGTGCCCAACTACTTGCTACCCTACTATCACGAGGCCGGGCTTGGGCCGCAGCAAGGCGCGCTGATCAGCAGCAGCAGCCAACGAATGGGGGGGTGCAGGTCCCTCCTACTCCAAGGGAGTTGGAGGTGAATAAGCAACTGCAACTATCAGTAATACAAATGAACGAGTTGATGAGACCCGACAACACATCAAAAGCTTTGGATCCCAAGGCCATCGAATATCACCAGTTCTGTGCCTATGAATTTCCAGATGATCCCTACGGTTATCATCTCTGTTATGAGAATGTCTATCGCTTCATGTATTACCAAGTCTTTCGCGAACAGAAGGTTCGTGGTGGTAACAGAGTTGCATTGACCCAAGGAACCCACTTCGATTCAACTGACTACAACAAAGTCATAGGAACCATGGAACAGGCACAGCGAGACGGCAATTCGTGTTATCCAACACCACAGAGGCCCATTGGCAAGGGTGTTTTCGATCAGTACAAAGCAATGTTCAGACGAGTGTACAAGTACCAAGTCGCGGGCAACTACACATCTTTGCATTGGGACCAGATTTGGAAAATGGGAATGGATACCCTTGAGGAGCATGTGAAGACACGGAAGGCTTCCATTGCAAAGGCAAATTATGCTGAGAAAGTGACGAGCGAGTTTGCGCCGTATGGAATTGTGGAGCACTACGGATCCATTGAACGTAATTTTTACTTTGATTCAAGTTCAGCGATGAACAGTCGTTGTGTGGTCACTCGTCTCCGGCACAGGTATTGTCTACTACATTTAACAAGTGGAATCCTGAGATGTGAGAGTCTCTACAGGGCAGAGCTAAGTGATTTTATTGGTATCAACATCCCGAATCGCGATATGGACATTCATCAACCATATATAATGGTGAATCAGTGCGCCACCGGTAAAACAAACAAGGGCAGAGTGCTGTACGGTCGTGCAACAAGACACAAAGACGTTCGCTTGTGCTGTATCGGAGCGTTATCCATGTATCTCATGTTAAGATTTAACTACACGAAGGAGTTTGAGGACATGGCAATCGACGACTGGTTTGATAACAAAAAGTGGTTTGACATCAAGCTTTTGATCGACGTTTCATCACATGACAATAGAAAGGAGATGTGCAATGACTCGTATGGGGATCATGTTAAAGAAATACTTAAGCGACTTGGGCTTCCTTACAGCAAGCAGCTGCATCTTGGCCGGGGTCTGGGTACGAAGCTTCTCGACTTAATGGAAGAGGAAATCCGAGAAATTCAAAGAATGGGGCAGTGGAACAGCTCCATCTACGACAACTCATATTCATCAAAGCTACCAATGGCACCGATTCGCAAACTGGCCGGTTATTATGGAGCAAGCAAGATGTATTTTAATACCAGGACAACCATCGAACCTCCTGATGAACTCTTGTTCAAGACTCCACTTGGTGGCTCGTGGATTTACAAAACTCGCGAGGCTTTCTTTGCGTCAGAACATGCCGATCCATCACAGCATACTACAGCAGCGGCTGTACTTAATTTTTTTGTGGAACTCAACCGCATCTTTCTCCAGGACGCGGCAGCTATGATTACGGTGGAGCCGGAAAGACAACAACACCCAATGTACAGACTACCGGTGTTCGACGAACCGGAATGGGAAATATATTTGGCGAGGATGAAGGACTCTTTGGCGAATGAATCAAGTCCCCTAGATGCCAATCTGGAAGCAGTTCTTCCGGGTATTGATCAATGGCATCGAGCGAATAATGCCGAAATTGCAAAGATCAATGCAAACCTTACGGGGCTTAATGAAACAATCAAGGCGCATCTGGATAATTTCTCTGACAACCTGGAGGTACAACAGGAAGAGTCGGATAGGAGAATGGCGCACGGACTGTTAGATGCAGCCAGGCTTTTAATGGCAAGAGCTGATGCAAAGGCAACAGCCAGAAAACGATCGAGGGACAACGAGGACGACAACGAGAACGACGAAGGCGCAGACAACAACAACCAATGTGAGATGGATAACAATGACGAAGAACAACAACCGGATATCTTTACGGAAATGATGGAAGAACAGGAGACAATGCCCCAGCTCTTGCCGGTCATTGCGCGGGAGGTTTCCATGGAGGCCAGCGTAACTCACTTCCGTATGGCCAGTAAGCATAACAACCTATCAGAGATGTGGGATGAATGGCATGGTTGCGGTAAATGGAGCGAGGATATCCATGGAGGCATCAAGGGTCGGAACAAAAAGTATGGACCGAAGTGGCGCAGGATGAGTTCCATTACAAACCAGCACCACTCTCGTACCAAGAGGATCATCGACGCCATAGCCCTGAATGCCTGCAGGAATAAAGTGCCAGTGTCTGAAGTTATTAACGGATACGAAGACGCCTTTGCTCAATGCAACAGAAGCGTTGCTGCCTTTGTCAAATTTTTGCAAGACACTGGTTCCATTCCAAGGCAGAAGTCGCGAGGCAAAACAGCATCACCAACAGGAGTTAACCAAGCTGCTGACGTTATCTAAAATGTAATTGATTTACAGTTATTTGTTACTATTTGTCTATTCGTTAATCTTCTTCACAAGCGTAATCAGCTCAGCCATCTTTGCTAAGATGCAAGTGGCTTGCGCTTCAAAAGAACTTTGTTTTTCCATGGACGCTTCAATGGCTTCATTCATCTTCTTTAATTCAAGAGCAACCTCAGCCAACCTATCGTCGTGGACCCCGTGCTGTTGTTTGGAACAGAATTTTGTTTCTTCCTTGGACGACTCTTCCTTGGACGACTCTCTTGTATTCGTCCGCGTCTTCTTCTTCTTTATCTTCTTCTTGATGATGGAAGTTAACCGAAGATTCCTCTCGTGTTGGCAGTCTCCATTAACTTGCACTCGGGCCATCTTTGTCCCATATGGACCCAGGAATACCCCTTCCTTATACCTTGCATAACTGCCTCTAATAATAGAAACAGCATCGCCTCTTCTTAAAGCGCCCTCCTTGTCGTCATGGTCTGTCGTCATGGTAGTGGTTGCTTCTTGTTGCGTGTACTTGTTTTTGTATGATGATGATGTTGAAACAACTTTTGTTTCGTTTGTTAACTGATTTTCCACCCTATCCCTCGCCACACACAAGTACTAAAAAAGAGACAGTAAAAATTATTTGAGGTGAAAAAGCAGTGCGCAAACTCGACAAAATTTGAGTCAAAATCGCTCATTCAACCGCGAGGCATAACGTGTGCCTCGTCAAAAAGATTACTCCTACCCTTATCTTAGAACAAATAACAGTATATTAGATATTACTATGGAGTAAGCTAGAGTGGTTCTTGTGTACATAAAAAACAGGCAAGTAGTAGCAGTACAACCTACTTGAGTATGGCCTAACTCATGAGCCCCATGTACCACTACCAGGTATTCCACTCATATCGCCTAATGTGTAAACAAGGTAAACTGCCATAGTCCACCTGGGCTTAATTTGTGACGGTATTTTAAGCGCTCCAACACAGTAGCCTCATCCGTCAGTTTTTGCACTAGTAGTACTGCATCTCAATAGCTCTTGATTGCTTTTAAAACAATAATAATATCATTACACACCACAATGTTCAAAGAACCTAGAAATGCATGTAAACGTATTAGACAGCGACTCATAAACCTATTCACCATGTCCTTATTGCTGACATGTCGCAGCAGTACCTTTCGAGTTGCCGCTTCGACTGGCAACGGTATGCGCAATGGCCAAAGATTTGTTTCTGTTTCGTCACCAGGACTTTTAAAGCATAAATCCAATACAACGACACTTCAGCATCAGAGGCATCATCCGTGGGGATTGTCGCTCTTACAAGACCATCATCGTCAACGCATGCTGAAAAGAATGCCTGCCATGGATTCTGTGCACAGACAAATCAGCAGCTCCAGTAGAGGATTATTTGCGCTACTATTTTTACGAGGAGGAGCAAAGGACGAAGCTCCGCGATATAGCTATTCAACCTCTGCGCGACCCAGCAACAGTAGCAGAATCAAAAATGATAGGAGATTGAATAATAGTAGTAAACTGCCGAAAAGCGCAGCCTCGCACAGTCTAAGACTTCCACGGCACTCCTCCAACAAGAAGAAATTCGTGCGATCCTTTTCAACCTCGGAGACCACTTCTCCGCTTCAATTTTCAACCAATCTTAATGTATCAGTCAGTGCCTTGCAGGGTCGACGAGACTATATGGAAGATGAATTTTTGATTGCTCAAGATTTTGCTGCCGTGTTTGATGGGCATGGTGGTCCGGCCGTGAGTCAGTACTGTCGTCAAAATTTATTCGCACATTTGCAGGCTGCCTTGCCTCAAGTAATACAACACCGGCAAGCAATACAGCAAGAGAAGGGAGGAGAAATCAGCAGTAAAAATATGATAGTGTGCAAAAATGAAAAGTTGCTAGTTGACAGCAGTGACATGGATCCCAAAGAACCATCGGTATTATCGGAGCCCACAGTCCAAGACTATTGTATCGCACTTAGATTGGCATTGGATAAAGTAGATCAGGAAGTACAACGCATAAATCACTGGAGTTTTCAAGGAAGTACAGCTTTGGCGGCTTGGTTCCACCATGAGCACCCGGGTGTCAATGACGACGCTAGGGATGACAACAACAACAACCACAACGACACTAGCAAAACAACGCTCATTGTCGCCAACGTTGGTGACAGTCGTGCCATACATGGAATCAATGGAACAGCGACAGCCTTGACTCGGGATCACAAACCCGATGATCCTGATGAAACAGAGCGGATTGAATCTGTTGGAGGCCGAGTCATTTGGTGTGGCCCACGAGACGTTAGAGGCAAGCCGATTCTAAATGCTGGAATCTACAGGGTCAATGGCAATTTGGCTCTTTCACGAGCGATCGGAGATCGATCAGAGCGACCTGCTGTTTCAGCGGTGCCCGATATTACCTACAAGCATGTTCTTCAAACTGTCATGCATGACGACCACGGTGACGAAAGCATGACTCCTGTGGACAAAAATGGTGGAGGCAAGAAAAATGCACCACAAACAAAGGTTCATCCTGCCAGCAAAAAGGAATACGTCGTTTTGGCGACGGATGGGCTGTACGATGTTTTTACTAATCAAAATGTGGTGGACATTATTGATTTACTACTAGACAAGGCAACTGTCGAGCAACGACCACAGATTGCCGAAGTGTTGGCACGAGAAGCTATACGACGCGGTGCCTTCGATAATATAACAGTTATTATCATTTGGCTGAACGTTTCGGACGGCTTGGAGAACAGTGATTTGTCACCAGATCACAACAGCGCGGACAGGTAATGATATGATGTTCAACTCAGCCATGGCGCTTCAGAATTTTGAAATCCTCTCATAAAAAATACATTTTTTCTAGTTAAATTCTTGTCTACTCCTTCTTGAACATAAGCAACATACGGTACGAGACAGCAAATCCACCAAAGACATTGATAGCGGCAACGCCGGTGGCGCAGCAGCCCAAAATACTCGAGGGCGATCCACTGTCCGAGGAGACCATCAAGAGGCCACCAAGAATTACAACACCCGACAAGGCATTACTGGTACTCATGAGAGGACTGAAAAGCGCGGGTTCCACATTCCAGATGAGATAATATCCGAGAAAGCCAGCTAGGATAAAGTATCCCAACTGCTGGGAGAAGGTCACGGGAGCGTACGCGGCAACAATACCAAAGAATACACCAATGAAAGCAATGGCCACAAACTCTCCCAGAGGGGCAAGATCAAAGACACGAGTTGCCAAGAGGCCTGGTTCTGCGGGTGCGGCAGGCTCGGACTTGGCTGGTGGTGCCTTCTTGGTGGGAGCTGCGCTGGTAGCGAGCAGACTATCTGGAGGAGGAAAGATAATTTCACCTTCGTGAACACAAGTCATACCACGAATGATGACATCTTCCATATCAAGCTTGAACTTCTTTTCCTTGACGAGAATATCAAAGAGGTTGACCATGTTGTTAGAAAACATGGTACTGGCCTGCCAAGCCATGGCTTGGTTCGTCATGTCTGATCCAATGATGGTCACCTTGCTGGCTTCGTACTCGTACGTTTCTCCTGGTTTGGTGAGAGCGCAGTTGCCGCCTGTGGCACCGGCCAAGTCTACAATCACACTTCCTGCCTTCATCACGTCCACGGCATCTTGACGAATGAGCACTGGTGCCTTGCGTCCAGGAATAGCAGCAGTCGTGATAATTACATCTACTTCCTTTGCTTGTTGCTTGAACATTTCCATCTCCTTCTGGTAAAATTCGTCACTCATAACCTTCGCGTAACCAGAGGATGTACCGCCCGATTCTTCGGCTCCAAAGTCCAAGACCAGAAATTTTCCTCCCAAAGACTCAACCTGTTCCTTCGTCTCGAGACGAGTATCAAAAGCACGGACGATAGCTCCCATATTCTTGGCTGTTCCAATAGCAGCCAAGCCGGCAACACCAACACCAATGACCATCACTTTCGACGGAGGGAAGCTCCCAGCAGCTGTGACTTCTCCATTGAGGAAACGTTGGTAAGTATTGGCAGCTTGTATGACAGCCCTGTAACCAGCAATCTTGGCTTGGGAACTCAAAACGTCCAAACTTTGGGCACGGGAAATACGAGGAATGGCATCCACAGCAAGTAGATTGACTTTGCATTCCTTGGCCTTTTCCAGAAGAGCTTTACCATCATCGGTACGAGGGCCAACAAAGCAAATCATGGACTTTCCTGGGGCCAACATTTCCAGCTCGTGTTTACCTGTCTCAGGGTGCACTGTGGGCTCACGAATCTTCACCAGGACATCGCACTGGTTCATAACATCAACTGCAGAGGTAAGAATAGTCGCTCCCGCCTTCTCGTAGTATGAGTCATAAAAGTCAGAACTATCGCCAGCTCCTTGCTCGACGAAAATTCGAATGCCCTTCTGCAAAAGCTTCTTGGCAGCTTCTGGAACAATAGCAATTTTGCGCTCGCCAGCTGTAACCTCCTTGATGACTCCAATGTTCAGGAGAGCCTCTTCCTGCAACTTGGGAACAGAAGCCAGAAACTCTTCTTCCTCCTTCTTTTCAGCGTCTTCCTTTTCTTGTGCCTCCATGTCCCCGTTATGGGTAAGAGTGGCAGTTTGGTCGTCTTCCTTGGTTTCTCCAAGGAGAGAAACCAGCTTGTCTGTACTTGACTTGGCATCTCCCAAGTACATGGCGTTGTTTTCGTGGAAAAAGAGAGGATTATCAACACCGGCATATCCTACACGGAGACTTCTCTTCATGACAATAGTTTGCTCTTCAAATTGACAAAACTAAACTTTAGCATAGATACAGGGAGAAAAAAAAAAGAAAACTCGAATAAGACTTACTGGCATTCCAAACTTTCAGCACTGGCATTCCTGCAATTGGCGAGTTGGGATCAGTTTCAGCACCAGGGTTGACGATATCATTTCCTCCAAGAATTAAGACCACATCCGTTTCGGCAAAGTCAGCGTTGATATCATCCATAGCCAGGGTGATATCATAGGGGACATTCGCCTCTGCCAGCAAAACATTCATATGTCCAGGCATGCGTCCTGCTACAGGATGAATGGCGAATCGAACCTTAATTCCACGAGCACGAAGTCGACTTGACAACTCTTTAATCGAATGCTGCGCCTTTGCAACAGCCATTCCGTATCCAGGTACAATAATGACGGACTTGGCACTGGTCAATAAATCAGTAACATCTTCGGCCGAGACTTCTTGGATGGTTCCTTGGGGTTGCTCAGGTTCGCCCGCTGCTGGTGCAGCTGATGGTGTGGCTCCGTCGCCAAAACCTCCCAACAACACACGCGCCACAGATCTATTCATTGCTTTGCACATGACCATGGTCAAAATGATTCCAGAGCAACCAACAAAGGCACCTGCGACATTGAGAGCCTTGTTGGACAACATGAAACCAGCAGCAGACGTCGAGAAACCTGATAACGAGTTGAGGAAGGAAATGCTCACGGGCATATCCCCGCCGCCAATGGCCATGACTGCAGTGAAACCCTCGACCGCGGCCAAAAATGTAACAACCATCAAATAGGCAATGCCGTCTTTGCGATTGTTCCAAGATGGACTACTAGAAAAGGTAAGAGCTCCAAAGACGGCCATTGCGGCAAAAATGAGCACCGTAAAGGGAGCTCGAAAGGGAATTACGCGAGGCTTGCTGGCAATGGTTCCATTCAACTTTCCAACGGCGACCATACTTCCAGTAAAGGTCATCATTCCAATTACGACACTCAAAATCAGGGCAATACCTTGAACCCAAAGCATGGCATCGGTTTGCTCTGCCTGCTTCTCATTAGCACGTATAATGTATGTGTTGCGATCATCCAGATACATTCCAATACCTTCCAGGGCGGCGGCCAATCCACCAAACCCATTGTACGCACCCACCATTTCTGGAAGTCCCGTCATGGCAACTCCAAAGGCACTCGCGAGTCCAATAACGATACCGGGAGCCATGCTCACAGCAATCAACCATTGCCCGTCATCGTAAGTATAGGCGTCATCGACCCAATAAGCGACGATTAATAATGTCATACCAGCCATGCCATAAATCATTCCCATTTTCGAAGTGGGTACCTGTTAAGAAAATTGAAGGGAATGGATAACAACAAATGCATTAGGTTGGTACTAGTTACTAGTAGTTGGTAGGTACGCACAGAAATATGCAACCTTTGGTTTTCAATTTTCAACACCTACTTTACTGAGGCCCATGAGACAGAGAATGAAACAGGTCAAGCCGACCACCACACATGTATCAAGCCACGTGCTATCAATCCAAATCGGATCCTCCGCGGATGTCGCAGCACCCGACAGTACTGTCTGGTATAGATCGCCCGCCATAACTTCTAGGTCAGCGTCCATTGTTGGTTTTAGTTTTTTTTAAATAAATAAATAATTAATTAATTTTTATTGGAATATGCTCTTTCGGTTCTTTTTTATTTGTGGCTGGAATGCTATTTCGAATTTCGATATATATTGATATTGTTATTATTTCTTGTAAGGTTCGCTTCGAGCTAGTGTACCACTACCATGAGAGGAAAGACGTGATTCTGATACAATTGCCAGGAACGGCCCACACCTTGACAGGCTTCATTGGCAGAACGTAGAAGATACGAGAAGCCCTCGAGGACTTCTCATCGAGGTTCTCATCGACCTATTTTTTTGACACCCACACGGAACAATCGGCATCAGCATGTGCCATCAACAAACCTACGGCAGTTGCTTTCGATCGGCTACCTACAGACTACTGGTATGAGGCACTACCAGCTACTGTACGAACCAGTAGCTACTTAGTCACTATCTAAAAAAATGTCATTTAATTTTTGATCACACCGTTATGCTAATGCAGTCTCGCTGTTTGTAGTGGTTTATTTACTGCGGAGTATTTTGGTTCTAGAATGAACGGTACCTGGTAGTGTTTTTGTTGTTGACACGTGTTACACGATTGATGTTGATATTCCATTATTTCTTTTTGATGTTTCTACTGAACTCGTAATACTGAAAACCCTCGACGTTAGAGAAAGTGTGCGCTACCATAAGAAGAAAATGAGAGACGGTATGCCGTAACTGTTGTACCATGGTACCGTACCTGGTACTAGTGCTAGCAACAATCCATTCGGAGTATCACAGTACCGTAGTACTCGAGTACTACTACTGTAGTAGTACTAGTAGCTACTCAGTACCTGGTAGTACGGAGTAGCTGGACTGAGTCGAGTACAGTACTACTGTACAGTGTTTTGATTTGTGGTTGTGAGGAACAACAACATTAACTCAGCATATCTTAACAGCTCTTATCAGGTACCTGGTACGAATTGCGTGGCAAGTTGTAACAGCAAAAGGAGCCATCGTCAATCCTGGCTTTTACTTCAACCAGATACTTCTCATTCTGGATACCTGGTACTGGAAGGTGTGCAGCTTTCCTACCTAAAATACATCTTCCTATCTTCCTTCCTGCCCCTGAAGCCTGAAGTATCCCCAAGCGAAAGCCACCAAAACGTTGCACCAAGACCAAGACCGTGACACCGTGATAACGGGAGTTACGTGGATATGATTTCTCCAATTCTTCCTATGGGAGGTTTTCATGCCGGTCCAGACGTTTCATTAGATCCGTCAAAAGAACACACGTGGTTTTTTTAGTTCGATATCCAGTTGAGATGCAAATGATCAACCATTCTGTTGGGGAGGTTTGGATTGCGATGGCCAATGGCCGATGGCTAACGCCGTTGACGAATATAGTCCCGCCGTGATGCATTTCTTGCAAAGTAGCAATAATATCAAATATCAAATAATAACGATTTGAGATTTGAGGAGTCCCTGTATCGAGCCTCGAGCTATTGGAAAGCGGAAGCCTCGAGTGTCAGCTTGATGCACAACGGGTCTTCAATCCTCCTTCGCCGTGTCCGACGCCGACTTGCATTCTAGATCCAGAACAAGTGCTTCCAACTTTAGGAGATGCCATCGCCATCGTCGTCCGAAAATGCATGAGTCGATGCTGTTACTGGAATCATTGACCTTTCATCCTTCTCGTGATGGATGCGTGCCTGGGTGTAACGCTACTCCATCTCCCAACGAGTCAGTGTAAATGCAACTTGGAGGTGCAGTCGCTACATTTTGTGTGGATTTAAAAAAACGAGGAGCAATAACTTTGCTGTCATTTTGATCTACTAGGTCTGTACACGTGGAACGTGGAACGACAGTCAAGTAAACTCGAGCTATTGTGTTCGAGAATCGGCTGGTCCTCGAGTTGTCAATCAGTGATTGTTGTACTAGGGACGACAACACCTACCAAGTTGGGAACCAAACTACTACTCGGAGTATAAAAATACCTTAGCTTTTCATAAAATATATAATACGACGGTACTCTACTACAGCGGATATTTCCAGGACTTGTCGTCGTTTTGGACTACCAGTACTACTACTAGTAGTAGCTAGACTAGTAATAGGGTCTACCTGGTACTTCATTTCAAATCCTATGAAACACACGGAAGGGCGTGTGCGCTGAAGTTCCGTAAAAAGCGACGCGCTGTCGAAAAATAATACTCGACGAGTGGTAGGCTCTGCTGCAGTTCGGTAGCTCTAACAAACTCTATTAACAACATACCTGGTACCAGGTATCATAGACTTTAAATCAAAATTAACTCTTTACAATTAAAATATGAGTATAATAGGTACTGTCCTAAGCAAGTTAGTGTTTGCATTCCCTGCTTTAGGACACCAAGCTCTTGTTAACAAATGGGAAAATACAACATCCATTTTGCAAGAGCTACCGAGCTACCACATCCTCCGTCGTCTATCCTCGCCCACCATCATTTCAACATCATTATTCCTTCGACTTCAACCCCATCCATCTATCCCAACAGAGGGAAAGTATGTACGATTGGAATCAACGCTTTAATAGCGGCGGCGCTTGGAGCCGCCTTTGCTCTTTCCCTTACCCTTTGACTTGGGGGCGACGGACATACTCATGGACATATCGTCAAGAAAGCGCAGGTCTTCTTCTTCCAGTTCACGATCATCTAGAGCACCGAATTCGTTTGATAGTCGATTCACCTCTGCGGCAGCTTGTTTCTGGACGTTGATAAGGGCACGGCGAGTACGCACTCGCTTGCCAGTTCTCTGTTCGCCGTCCTTGGCAGCCATAGCAACACCCAAGATCAGGCAAAACAAAAGAAAGGAGATGCTTCGTTCGAAATTCATTTTGAAATAATTGTACTTTGGTATAGTTTGTGAGTTTAATATATGAGTTTAAAAAGAATGTGATGCAAGTTGTACTCGTAGTTGAGCAACAAGTCAAGCAAGTACTCGAGTACTCGAGTAAGTAAGAAGTACAGTAATAGTAAGAGTAACAAAGATGACTGATACTTAAATTTTGGATTTTGGTGAGTGAGGTTTTTTGATTTGCGAAGTCCCTCGTCGACTCCAGTGGTGGCCAAGATTTGTGGTCACGGCCAGATTTACTTACGTTGAAATTTGAATTCATTCCTATGTGACCTGCCAACATCTCCCGGAAGACACTTAAGTATTTATTTGAAAGACGATTTCCCGATAAAAAGAATTAGGAATATCTTTAATTACCATAATTAATACAACGCCACTTAATTTACCCTGCTAAAATTTATAATCGCTGTTCAAAAAACCAGAGGTCTAGCTCTTTTCGGCCGGCCCAAAAATCTGGACGCTTTAAAATCCAGGACTTGACAAAATATGTATTTTTCTTAATTTGAGAAAATTTCTGGAATAGCTGCTGGAGTATGTTTTTTGTGTAGGAACTGGCCAAAATAGAACTTACCGGAAGTCCAACTTGGTGGCCTTATGGACGTACAGTACTTGAGTATGATTGGAGCGTTAGCTGAAGTATTTGCTGGTCACATGGAAAAAGTGTAGAGACCGAGGAATTTACACTCGTGAAGAAACTGATACACGAGAATTGAGAGCCCAGTGCAGTGTTCACTCGTAGAATATGTTGGTTATCTAAATAGATTTAGGTATTGGAGCGGCAGGTGACGCATCCATGAAAGTCTGCTGTAACTTGTTTTGTGCTCGGCACAGAGTCTGAGCAGTCTTGCAATGGTTTTTGCTCCTTGGCGATCCTCATGTCGCAGATCATTTTGTCCCTCCGTGGAAGGTCAGCCAGAAAACAAACTATTCAGGAATAAAGAAAACAGTATAGAACGAATAATGTTCTCCTTTTTGATTCCGTACAGATAAATTCTTTAATTTGTTAATGCGAAGCTAGCTGTCCCACCGTCCAGCGATGCGCTGAAAATTGCTAACAAATTGTGCACCACAAGACCTCCGCCAAAGAGGCTATGCTTCCACCATCCAGTTTTCAATCTCTTTAGCCGTTAGGGCAGGAGCTTGGGTCACAGATCGCGATTCGCTCAGGGGCGCCATTGCCTTGCAGCCTGCGCGCGCAAATACAATGATTACGCAATTGACCGTTTGTGTCATGAAGCCTGCCTCACAATACGTCATATAATAGTTCCACACGCGTAGAAAGACGTCGTCGAATCCCAACTGCTTGACAGTTCCTTCTTGGGCGTTGAATCGGCGCCTCCACTCAGACAGAGTCTTCGCATAGTGAAGGCCTATGTTGTCAATGTGCTCCAAAGTCAGCGACGAACTCTTGTAGGCAGCGTCGACAAGAGCGTGCAACGAAGGGCAAAGACCACCCGGGAAAATAATCGTGTTGATGAAATCTGTCGATCGTCGATAGGCCTCATAACGTTCCTCGGGTGTCGTAATGGCTTCCATGACCAGGATTCCATCGCGATTCAAGACTTGTTCAACGGCCCAAAAGTATTCAGGAAGATGATTGTGGCCGACAGCTTCAATCATTTCGCAGCAGAGAACGCGATCGAACCGGCCTTGGTTTTCCGTTCTTCGCGCAAAGATGCGGTAGTCGACCACTTCAAAGTTGATCATATGTTCCAAACCTTCCTTTTTGACGCGCGCTTCGGCGAGGGCTTTTTGTTCAACGGAGAGTGTAATACCAGTGACCTTGCACCCGTACTTCTTTGCTGCATGCAGAGAAAGTCCGCCCCAGCCAAAACCGATATCAAGAATTGTTTGTCCTGGTAGAATTTGAGCCCGATCGCAAAGGGTGTCCAGCTTTCTCCACTGGGCTTGCTCGAGACTGCCCCGGAAGATGACACCAGGACGCCCTGCTGGGGCCTTGACCGCATCATAAATTGCGGAAGAGTACATGAGTGTCTCTTTGTCAAGGAAGGTGGTGAACAAGTCGTTCGATAAATCGTAGTGGGCGTGAATATTCTTCAGGCTGCCACCGCGCTCCGAGTTATCCATGACAATTTTGTACCGTAGATAATTTAAAAAAGAACCGATCTTAGAAACAATC
>Ga0100390_10001886_pt1 | contig 18613 bp, 8 predicted proteins | sample CryGeymeta201514_FD_81540 | JGI IMG/M metagenome (GOLD analysis project Ga0100390, IMG submission 81540) | Groundwater microbial communities from Crystal Geyser aquifers in Utah, USA - Crystal Geyser metaG 2015-14 | ecosystem: Environmental > Aquatic > Deep subsurface > Groundwater | place: USA... | reverse complement strand
GTGCGGGTCTCGTTCACGCCGGCTTGCCGCGCAGGCGCAGGCGCGAGACGCCGCCATCCGGGAAAATGTTGAAGCGGACATGGCTGATCGGCGCATGCGCGGCGATTTCACTGCGGTAAAAACGCTGCTGATCCATCTGCAATTTTTGCGCCGGCAGCAGTTCGTCCCAAAACATCGATTGCGTCACCAGCGATTCGGCCGTGGACTCGGGCACGAACGCGGCCTGGATGCTGCACCGGTCCGGGTAGTTGCCCTTGAAATGGCAGGTGTCCACTTCGATCGATTCGATGATGCCCGGATGCGCCAGGGCGAGGATGCACCAGTCGTTGCCGGGTTCGCGCCGGCGTCGGGTTTCCCAGCCATCGCCCATGTCGATGCCACGCCCGGGCAGCAGCAGGTTGCTGGCCAGGCCAAAGTGCTGGTTGTTTGCCGCCACCACGGTGCCGCCGTGCAGCGCGCTGAGCAGGTCGATCAGGCCGTCGCTGTCGCACGCGTCCTTGTCGAACTGCGGCGTCCCGTACACGCGCAGCCGCGCCAGACCGCCGTCCGGCAGCAGGTTGACGCGGACATGGGTACACGGGCGTGGATCGGCAATGGCGTAGTAATGGTGTTGGTTGCCGCCCAGCTTGCTGGCCGGCAGCAGCGTGAACCACTCGCTGCGCGCATCGGCATCGCCATCGGCAACGCAGCAGCCCTCCACTGACGCTGCGGGTGGGTAGTTGCCGGTGAAGTGGCTGGTGTCCAGATCGATGCCGTGGATGCGGCCCGGACGGGCGAGGCGCACGATGCACCAGTCGTGGCCGGCGCCGCGCTTGCGCCGGCTCTCCCAGCCGTCCATCCACTTGCCGTTGCTGTCGTACTTGCCGGGCACGAACACCGCCGGCTCGGGGTTGAGCATGCGTGTCATCGCCGCGAAAAAATCGTCGCTGCAGGCCAGTGCCGTGGCGCCGAGGCGGGCATCGGCGAGGTTGACATGGCAATGGCTGAACGCGGGAGCAGCGGGGTCGATTGCAGGCACGGCCATGGCGGTTTATTCCTCGATCAGGTCGGACAGACGCAAGTGCGCGATGCGCGCGATCTGCCGCAACGCTTCATCGTGTTCGTGCTCAGGGGCGTTGTGCAAGCGCTGCGCCATGTTGGCGATGATACTGTCGCGGCTGTGGCCGCGCACCGCAAGGATAAAGGGAAAGCCGAACCGCTGCTGGTAGCCAACGTTGAGTTCGCCAATGCGCGCAAACTCGGCGGGTGAACACTGATCCAGCCCGGCGCCGTGTTGCTCGCTGCGCGACGCTGCGGTCATTTCATCGCGGATCGCCGCCTTGCCGGCCAGTTGCGGATGGGCGCGGATCAGTGTCAATTGCTCGGCGGTGCTGGCGGTATCGACCACCGCGCACATCGCGTCATGCAGCGCGGCCGTGTCGGCGAACGGCCGCTGCGCGACTACGCGCTCGGCCACCCACGGCGAATGCTCGAAGATGCCGCCGAGCTGCGCCACGAACGCGGCGTGATCGAGAGCGTTGAGCTGGTCGAGGGTCATGGTGCCGGATGCCGCTGCTGCCAGTGGCGGGCGATCTCGATGCGCCGGCACACCCACACCCGCTCGTGTTTTTCGATGTGATCGAGAAAGCGTTGCAGGGCAATGAAACGGCCGGGGCGGCCGAGAATGCGGCCGTGCATGCCGATCGACAACATGCGCGGGCTGTGCTCGCCTTGCGCGTACAGCACATCGAAGCTGTCGCGCAGGTAGTCGAAGAAGTGGCCGGCGGTATTGAAGCCCTGTGCCATCGCGAAGCGCATGTCGTTGCAATCGAGCGTATACGGCACCACCAGGTGCGGGCGGGTGCTGCCATCGGCCAGCGCCACCTGCGTCCAGAACGGCAGTTCGTCGCCGTAGTAATCCGAGTCGTAGGCAAAGCCGCCGTGTTCGACCACCAGGCGCCGGGTGTTGGGGCTGTCGCGCCCGGTGTACCAGCCCAGCGGCGCGCTGCCGGTCAGTTCGCGGTGAATCTGCACCGCCCGCGCGATGTGTTCGCGTTCGACCTCGGGCGCGATGTTCTGGTAATGAATCCAGCGCCAGCCGTGCGAGGCGATCTCGTGGCCGGCGTCGAGGCACGCCAAGGTGAGTTCGCGATTGCGCTGCATCGCCATCGCCACGCCGAACACGGTCAGCGGCAGGCCGCGGCGCGCGAACTCATCGAGGATGCGCCAGCCGCCGACGCGGCTGCCGTATTCGTAGATCGACTCCATGCTCAGGTGCCGGTCCGGGTAGCTGGCCGCGCCGATGATCTCCGACAAGAACTGCTCGCTGCCGGGATCGCCGTGCAGCACACAATTCTCGCTGCCTTCTTCCAGGTTCAACACGAATTGCACGGCAATGCGCGCTCGGCCCGGCCAATCGGCGAAAGGCGGGGTACGGCCGTAGCCGGTCAGGTCACGCGGGTAGTCGGAGGTTACTGGCATCGACACGGTGCTTCAGGCAGGGCAGTGCCCTAGTGTAGTGCGTCGTGGGTCGGCAGGGCGGGTTCGCGGGTATCGCATATGTACGCCAACGGACAGAGCAGGTGCGCTACGGCAGGTATAAAGAACACTCGCCGAGCCTCCCGGCTGCGCCGTCACGGCGCGACGAAATCGAAGGTACATCGGCAGTGCTACATGAAATGTCGCACCGCAGGTTCGATGCGGGCATCGACTCATCAACCAGAAGGCGGCCTTGCGTTGCAGGAATTACGTCGAGATTCGCGTTTTTGCCGCATCGCCGCGCCCGCGATTGATGCGTCGAGCGCACGGCGATGACACTGCACTCGTCAATCCGCGCGGTAAGGCGGCTTGCCGCGAAAGTCCGCGACCGCTGGCGCAAAAAACATACCGGCTCACCCGGAACCATTACCCAGGCACCGCTGCGCGCTGCATTGTTCAGTGCCGATCAGATGGAGCAGCATGGCTGGGTGTTGGCCTCGTCGCATGTGCTCGGTGGCGCCGGACGGCCGGGTCGTCTGTTGCGGCGCCTGGCGGAGAACGAGAAAGCGCTGATCGCCAGCCATGCGCTGCTGACCGCAGCGGCCAAGGCGCGTTTGGCGATCGCACCGGCAGGGGCGCGGTCGCTCGACAATTTTTACCTGCTCGAAGACCAGATCCACACCGCTCGTCAGCACCTGCCCCATCGCTACAGCCGCGAATTGCCGTGCCTGACGAGCAAGCCATCGCAGGGGCTGCCGCGTGTGTACGACCTCGCCTTGGAAGCCATTGCGCACGGAGACGGGCGGGTAGACGCGGAGTTGCTGGGCCGTTTCGTTGCCGCCTATCAGACCGTCGCACCGCTGGCCTTGGGTGAATTGTGGGCCATTCCGATCATGCTGCGGCTGGCGCTGATCGAGAACCTGCGCCGGGTGGCGGCGCGCATCAGTGCGGATCGCAAGTGCGTCAACCTGGCGCAGGACTGGGCCACGCGCATGGTCCAGATCGCACACTCCGATCCCAAGAGTCTGATTCTGGTGATTGCCGACATGGCGCGTTCGCGGCCGCCGATGGCAAGCGCGTTTGTTGCCGAGCTCACCCGTCGTCTGCAGGGGCAGGGGCCCGCGCTGGCCTTGCCGTTGACCTGGATCGAACAATTGCTGGCGGAATCGGGCCACACCATCGAACAAATGGTGTTGGTGGAAAATCAGCAACAGGCGGCCGATCAGGTTTCGATCGGCAATTCCATCGGCAGCCTGCGTTTTCTGGGTGCGATGGACTGGCGCGCGTTCGTCGAGTCGATGAGTGTGGTCGAGCAGTGCTTGCGGCAGGACATCGGCGGCATCTACGGCGCGATGGATTTCGCCACCCGCGATCAGTGTCGACGGGCCGTCGACCGGCTCGCCAAACGCAGCCCGATGACCGAACTGCAGGTGGCGCAGGCGGCCATTGCGCTGGCCCGGCGCAGCGCCGACCAAGCCCCCGCCCAGTCGTTCGCCGCGCATGTCGGTTATTACCTGATCGACCAGGGTGTTGCGTTACTTGAGGCGGAGGCGATGGCGCGGGTGCCACTGGCGTTACGGTTGCGTCGCGCGGCTTTGTGGGTGGCGCTACCGCTCTACCTGGGAGCGATCGCGTTGCTGACAACGTTGTTCGCGCTGACGTTGGTGACCCTGGCGCACGAGCGCTTCGCGTTCGGCTGGCCGTTGCTGGTGATCGGGTTGTTGTCGGTTTGCGCGGCCAGCCAGTTGGCGTCGGTGCTGACCAACTGGGCGGCAACCTTGCTGGCATCGCCACAGCGGTTGCCACGCATGGATTATTCGCAGGGGCTGCCGGCAGCGATGCGCAGCTTGGTGGTGGTGCCTTGCCTGCTGAGCACGCCGGCCAGCGTCGAGGCGTTGCTGGAAGGGCTGGAAGTGCGGTTTTTGGGCAACCAGGACGACTTTCTGCATTTCGCGCTGCTCACCGATTTTGCCGATGCTGCCGCGCCCGCCCTCGCCGAGGACGACGCCCTGCTGGAGATCGCCCGCCTCGGTATCGAGCGATTGAACGGCAAATACCCGGGCGTTGGCGGGGATCGATTCATCCTGCTGCATCGCGCCCGCCAGTACAACGCGGCCGAGCGGGTGTGGATGGGGTTTGAACGCAAGCGCGGCAAGCTGATGCAGTTGAACGCGCTGTTGCGCGGCGATGGAGCCGAATGCTTTTCGCTGGTGGTCGGCAACATCGAGGCGATGGGCGCGGTGGCGTATGTCATCACCCTGGACACCGACACCCAACTGCCGCGCGATAGTGCCCGGCAGTTCATCGGTACGATGGCGCATCCGCTCAATCGCCCGCGCTACGACCACGCCCGGCAACGCACCGTCGGCGGCTACGGCATCGTGCAGCCGCGGGTGGCGGCCAGTCTGCAAGGCGCCAGTCGCTCGTTGTACGCGCAACTGTTTGGCAGCGATGCGGGTCTGGATCCTTACACGCGCTCGGTCTCGGATGTGTATCAAGACGTGTTCGGCGAAGGCTCGTTCATCGGCAAGGGGATTTACCATGTCGATGTGTTCGCGCAAGCCCTGAAAGGGCGTCTGCCCGACAACCTGATCCTCAGTCACGACCTGCTGGAGGGCTGCCATGCGCGCTCCGGTTTGCTCAGCGATGTCCCCTTGTACGAAGAGTTTGCGGCCAGCTATGCCGCCGACATGAGTCGTCGCGAACGCTGGATCCGCGGCGACTGGCAGATTGTGCAGTGGTTGCTGCCGCGTGTGACTGCCGCCGATGGAGTGCGCCGGATCAATCCGCTGTCGGCGCTGTCGCGCTGGAAAATATTCGACAATATACGGCGCAGCATGGTGGCGCCAGCGCTGCTGCTGCTGCTGCTGATCGGTTGGTCGGCGGCGGCTCATGACGGCTTCTGGACGCTGGCGGTGGTGGGCATTGCGCTGATGCCGCCATTGCTGGCGACGGTGGTGGATCTGATGCAGCGGCCCAGCGAAGTGCGGCTGGGTCGGCACCTGGCGTCGGTCGCCCGTGCAGCGGGGCGCGATCTGGTGAAAGCGGCCTATGCGCTCGCCTGTCTGCCCTACGAGGCCACGCTCAATCTCTCCGCGATCACCCGCAGCGTGTGGCGGATGGGCATCAGCAAGCGCCACCTGCTGGAATGGAAACCCTATGCGGCACTCGAAGCCAGCGCCGCGACATCGCTTCACGCGTCGTTTGCAATCATGTGGCCAGCGCCGTTTTTCGCGCTGCTCAGCGCGCTTGTGCTTGGTTGGCTGCAACCTGCCACCTTGTTGGTGGCGGCGCCGCTGCTGGCGTTGTGGACGTTGGCGCCGGTGTTCGCCTGGTGGCTCAGCCGGCCGCTGCGTGCGCGCGAACCAGCCTTGTCGGTGCCGCAAACCCGGTTCCTGCGAGACACCGCACGCAAGACATGGGCATTTTTCGACCGTTTCGTCGGCGCGGAAGATCACTGGCTGGTGCCCGACAATTTTCAGGAGCAGCACGGGCCGGTGATCGCCCACCGCACCTCGCCCACCAACATCGGGCTGGCGTTGCTGGCCAACCTTTCCGCCTGCGACTTCGGCTACATCAGCGTTGGCTCGTGCATCGCGCGCACCGGCAACACCTTCGACACCTTGAGCCGGTTGGCGCGTTACCACGGCCATTTCTTCAACTGGTACGACACCCTGTCGCTGCAACCACTGACGCCGCGCTATGTCTCCTCGGTGGATAGCGGCAATCTGTGCGGACACCTGTTGACGCTGCGCGCGGGATTGCTGGCGTTGCTGGACGCGCCGATCGTCGGGGCGCGCGTGTTCGAAGGGCTCAGCGATACCTTGGACCTGGTCGAGGCTGACCGCGGCGATGCCGACAGCGCGACGCTGCACGATCTGCGCCAGACGCTGCAAGGCACGCTGGCCAACCCACCGACAACCCTGCGCGCGATCGGCGATGTGCTGCACACGCTCGCTGCCGGTGCAGCACGGGTAAGCGCCGAACGCGCCGTGGATGCGGTGCCCGACGCTGCGCCTGTGGATGCGCCAGTGTGGGCGGATGCGTTCGTGCGCCAGTGTGCGGACGCCAGCGACGAGCTGACGTGGCTGGCGCCGTGGTTGATGGTCGGTACTGCCGGCGATGACGCACGGACCGGTGCCGCAGACGCGGCCTTTGGTGGCGTGCCGACCTTGCGTGAACTGGCGCGTGTCGGCGAGCGGTGGGCGCGGCTCAACGAGCCGCAAGAGCGTGCGGCGCTGGCCAGCGCCGATACCGGCACCGCGCGCGAATGGCACGCACCGATCGCGCCAGATAGCCGTCGTGCCGCCCAGCGTATTGCGCAGATCGAGCATCTGGCGCTATTGGCAGGCGAGTTTGCCAATGTCCAGTATGGCTTCCTGTACGACGCCTCACGGCACCTGCTTGCGATCGGTTACAACGTGGACGAATTCCGCCGCGATACCGGCTATTACGATCTGCTCGCGTCGGAAGCGCGCCTGTGCAGCTTCGTCGCCATCGCCCAGGGCCAACTGCCGCAGGAAAGCTGGTTCGCGCTCGGCCGTCTGCTGACCAGCGCCGGCGGCCAGCCGGTGCTGGTGTCGTGGAGCGGCTCGATGTTTGAGTATCTGATGCCGCTGTTGGTGATGCCGAGCTTCGCCGGCTCGCTGCTGGATCAGACGTGTGCGGCGGCGGTGCAACGGCAGATCGCTTTCGGTCACCAGCGCGGCTTGCCCTGGGGGGTGTCCGAGTGCGGTTACAACACCGTCGATGCCAGCCTGAATTATCAGTACCACGCCTTCGGTGTGCCCGGTTTGGGGCTCAAGCGCGGGCTGGCGGAGCACGCGGTAGTGGCTCCGTATGCGTCGGCGCTGGCGCTGATGGTGGCGCCCGAGGCCGCCTGCGACAACCTGCAGCGCCTGGCTGCGCTGGGCATGCAAGGCGGATACGGCTTCTATGAGGCGATCGACTACACGCCGTCGCGACTCAGCCGCGGCCAGTCCGGCGCCGTGGTGCGCTCGTTTATGGCGCATCACCACGGCATGACCCTGTTATCGCTGGCGTCGGTATTGCTGGATCGCCCGATGCAACGGCGTTTTGCTTCCGATCCGTTGGTTCAGTCGACCATGTTGCTGCTACAGGAGCGCACCTTGAAAACCAACCTGTATTACACGCGGGCCACCGAGCATACCGACGGCATCGCCACGGCCGATGCGCCGGCGATATTGGCACACCCGCCCATGGGCGCCGACACGCCGACGCCGCAGGTGCAACTGCTGTCGAATGGCCGCTATCACGTCATGCTCAGCAATGCCGGCGGCGGCTACAGCCGCTGGAAGGACTTGGCGGTCACCCGCTGGCGCGAAGACAGCACCCGCGACCACTGGGGCAGCTTCATCTACCTGCGCGATGTCGACAGTGGCCACACGTGGTCGGCCGCGCACCAGCCGACGCTCGCCAGCGCGGACGCGTACGAGGCGATGTTCTCGGAAGGGCGAGCCGAGTTTCGGCGCCGCGACCGCGATGTCGAAACCTACTCCGAGATCGTGGTGTCTCCTGAAGACGACATCGAGTTGCGCCGGCTGCGAATTACCAATCGCTCGCGCACGCGCCGGACCATCGAGATCACCAGTTATTCCGAAGTGGTGATCGCGTCACCTGCCGCCGACGCGATGCAACCGTCGTTCGGCAATCTGTTCGTGCAGACCCAGATACTGCCCGAGCGGCGCGCCATCGTCTGCATGCGCCGTCCGCGATCGCTCGGCGAGCGGGTGCCGTGGATGTTGCACCTGTTGGCAGCGCACGGTAGCGATGTTGGCAAGGTCTCGTACGAGACCGACCGCATGCGCTTCGTCGGGCGCGGCAGGTCGTTGGCGACACCGGCCGCGCTGGACGTTGGCGCAGCGCTCTCGGGGACCGACGGTTCGGTGCTCGACCCGATCGTCGCGATCCGCTGCCGGGTGGTGCTGGAGGCGGAACAGTCAATCGCCCTCGATTGGGTGCTGGGCATGGCCGACAGTCGCGAAGCCTGCGTCGCACTGGTCGACAAATATCAGGATCGTCATCTGGCCGACCGCGTTTGCGATCTCGCCTGCACCCATAGCGGCGTGACCTTGCGCCAGATCAACGCGACCGAGGCCGACGCGCAGGTATACCGGCAACTGGCGGGTGCGGTGCTGTATGCCAATTCGGCGATGCGTGCGGAAGCCTCGGTGCTGTTGCAGAACCGGCGCGGGCAGTCCGGCCTCTGGGGCTACGCGATTTCCGGCGACTTGCCGATCGTGCTGCTGACGATTACCGATTCCGCCAACATCGAGCTGGCGCGGCAACTGATCCAGTGCCACGCCTATTGGCGGCTGAAGGGTCTGGTGGTCGATTTGGTGATCTCGAACGAAGAGCACGTCGGCTACCGGCAACGCCTGCACGACCAGATCATGGGCCTGATTGCGACCGGTGCCGAGGCCCACGCGATCGATCGTCCCGGCGGTATTTTCGTGCGTTCCGGTGAGCAGATTCCGCACGAGGATCGCATTCTGCTCAAGACCGTTGCGCGCGCCATCATTGTCGATACCCAGGGGACGCTGCGCGAGCAGGTCGATCGGCTTCCCGTCCCCGAGCGTCGCACGGCGTTGTTGCTGCCGACCCGCAACCATCGCGACGACCCGCCGGCCAGCATCGACGCGGCACGCAGCGACCTGATCCTCGCCAATCCGCTGGGCGGGTTCAGCGCCGATGGCCGCGAATACGTCATCACCACCACGCAGGCGCGGATGACGCCGCTGCCGTGGGTGAACGTACTGGCCAACCCGGAATTCGGCACCGTGGTGGCGGAAAGCGGGTCTGCTTATACGTGGAGCGAAAACGCCCACGAATTTCGCTTGACGCCGTGGAGCGACGATCCGGTCGGCACCGGTGGCGGCGAGGCGTTTTACCTGCGCGATGAGGAGAGCGGCCACTTCTGGTCGCCGACGCCGCTGCCCAGCCGCGGCGCGATGCCTTATGTCAGCCGCCACGGCTTTGGCTACAGCGTGTTCGAACACACCGAAGGCGGCATTCGCTCCGAACTGTGGGTCTATGTGGATCTGCACGAAGCGGTCAAGTTTTCGGTACTCAAGGTGCGCAACGGGTCGGGGCGTGCGCGGCACCTGTCGGTCACCGGTTACGTCGAATGGGTGCTCGGCGATCTGCGTACGCGTAGCGCGATGCACGTCGTTACCAGAGTCGATGCGTTGAGCGGCGCCCTGTTCGCGCACAACGCCTACAACACCGAGTTCGCCGCGCGGCTGGGGTTCTTCGATGCCGAGGGCGACGGTCTGTCGCGCTCGGTCAGTGGCGATCGCAGCGAGTTCATCGGCCGCAACGGTAGTCTGGAGGCGCCCGCGGCGATGAAGTACGCGCGCCTGCCGGGCCGCATGGGGGCAGCGCTGGACCCGTGTGGAGCGATCCAGATCGCGTTTGAGCTGGCCGACGGCGAGGAGCGCGAAACGGTATTCCGGCTCGGTGCCGGGCGCGACATCGACGCCACCCGCGCGATCGCATTGCGCCTGCGCAAGCCCGGCACGGCGCGGGCCGCACTGGATGCGGTGCAGCGTTATTGGCGGCACACGCTGGACGCGGTGCAGGTGGCGACGCCCGACCCGCGCCTGGACGTGCTTGCCAATGGCTGGTTGCTGTACCAGACCCTGGCGTGCCGGATGTGGGCGCGCAGCGGTTTCTACCAGTCCGGCGGTGCGTTCGGATTTCGCGATCAATTGCAGGATGCGATGGCACTGGTGCATGCGCAGCCAGCGCTGTTACGCGAGCACCTGTTGCGCTGCGCACAGCGACAGTTCGTCGAGGGCGACGTGCAGCATTGGTGGCATCCGCCGTTGGGTCGCGGCGTGCGCACCCGCTGCTCGGACGATTTTCTGTGGTTGCCGCTGGCGGTCGCCCGCTATGTGACGGCGACTGACGATCGCGCGGTACTGGACGAGAACGGGTATTTTCTCGAAGGACGCGCGTTGGGCGAGGACGAGGAGTCGTACTACGACCTGCCCACGCAAAGCGCGCAATCCGCCAGCCTGTATCAGCACTGCGTGCGAGCGATCGAGCACGGCCTGCGGATGGGAGAGCGCGGACTGCCGCTGATGGGTTCGGGCGACTGGAACGACGGCATGAATCTGGTCGGCATTCACGGCAAGGGCGAAAGCGTTTGGCTGGGCTTCCTGCTGTATCAAGTGTTGACCGCGTTCATCGATATCGCCACCGCGCACGGCGACGCGCCATTCGCAGACCGCTGCCGCGAGCAAGCGCAGACGCTGCGCGAGCACATTGCGGCCAGTGCCTGGGACGGCGCATGGTACCGGCGCGCCTGGTTCGACGATGGCACGCCGCTGGGTTCATCGAGCAACGTCGAGTGCCGCATCGACTCGATTTCGCAGAGCTGGTCGGTGCTTTCCGGCGGCGGCGAGCCCGAACACGCGCGCCAGGCGATGGACTCGCTCGACACCCATCTGGTGCGACGCGATGCCGGCCTGATTCAGTTGCTTGATCCGCCGTTCGATAGGTCCGACCTCAACCCTGGCTACATCAAGGGGTACGTTCCCGGGGTGCGCGAAAACGGCGGGCAATACACCCATGCGGCGGTGTGGGCGGCGATGGCGTTTGCCCGGCTCGGCGACGCGCGGCGCGCCTGGGAGTTGCAGACCCTGATCAATCCGCTGAGCCACACCGGCAGCGCCGCCGCGGTGGCGATCTACAAGGCCGAACCGTATGTGGTGGCGGCTGATGTCTACGCGATCGCCCCGCACACCGGCCGCGGTGGCTGGACGTGGTACACCGGTTCGGCGGGTTGGCTGTATCGGCTGATGGTGGAGTCGCTGCTGGGTCTGCGCCGCGACGGTGCGCGCTTGTTCATCGAACCGTGCTTGCCGGACGACTGGCCGGGCTACACGCTGCAATACCGCTTCGGCGAAACCGTCTACCGGATCGATGTGACCCAGCACAGCGGCAGCGAGGCGGGCGAGCGCAACCGCACCGTACTCGATGGGATCGACGTTGGTGAGCAGGGCATTGCATTGACCGACGACGGTCAGGCGCACACGGCGACGGTTACGACCATGCGGCTGCCGCAGGCGCCTGCTGCGCCACGACCGGCGTTGCCGGCATCGCCGCTGCGCCCGCCGAGCGCACGCGGCGGGCGCAAGCCGAAGGTGACGACGTGAGCGCGGCGCGCTCAGATGCCTTCGTCTTCTTCGGTGCGACCGGCGATCTGGCGTACAAGAAGATCTTCCCGGCGCTGCAGGCCTTGATCCGCGCTGGCGATCTGGCCATGCCGATCATCGGCATGGCCCGCGCCGGCTGGACGCTGGACAAGCTGCGCGAACGCGCGCGCGACAGTCTGGAGAACAATGGCGGGGTCGATGCCGATGCGTTCGCCAAGCTATCGGCACAACTGCAATACATCGACGGCGATTACAACGATCAGGAAACCTACGAGCGCCTCAAGAAAACCCTTGGCGCCGCCGCCCGCCCGCTGCACTACCTGGCGATTCCGCCCAGCATGTTCGGCGCCGTGGTCCAGGGGCTGAACAAGGCCGGTTGCGCCGAGCACGCCCGCATCATCGTCGAGAAGCCGTTCGGCCGCGATCTTGCTTCCGCACAGGCGCTCAACGCCACGTTGCACGAGGTGTTCCTCGAATCGGCGGTGTTCCGCATCGACCACTACCTGGGCAAGGAGGCGGTGCAGAACCTGCTGTATTTCCGCTTCGCCAATACCTTCCTCGAACCGATCTGGAACCGCAACTACGTCGACAGCGTGCAGATCACCATGGCCGAGGACTTCGGCGTGCAGGGCCGCGGCGCGTTCTTCGAGGAAGTTGGCACCTTGCGCGACGTGGTGCAGAACCACATGCTGCAGGTGATTGCGCTGCTGGCGATGGATGCGCCAGCCGGGCGCGATCCGCTTGCCGTGCGCGCCGAGAAGCTGCGGCTGTTCCGCGCGATGCGACCGCTGGACCCGGCGCAGGTGGTGCGCGGCCAGTTCCGCGGCTACCGCGATGAGAAGGGCGTGGCGGCCGATTCCCAGGTCGAGACCTTCGCCGCGCTGTGCCTGTACATCGACACCTGGCGCTGGGGCGGGGTGCCGTTCTACATCCGCGCCGGCAAGTGCCTGCCGGTCACCACTACCGAAGTCCGGGTGAACATGAAGTGCCCGCCGCTGGCGATCTTCGACGACATCAGCCAGGCCAGCGCCAACTATTTCCGTTTCCGGCTCAGCCCCGAGGTGACGATCTCGACCGGCGCGCGGGTCAAACAGCACGGCGAAGAGATGCGCGGTGAGCCGGTGGAGCTGATCGCCCGCCACGAGCCGCGCAGCGAACACCTGCCGTACGAGCGCCTGCTGCGCGATGCGCTGCGCGGCGATCCCGCGCAGTTTACCCGTGACGACAGCGTCGAGGCGGCATGGCGGGTGATCGATCCGGTGCTGTCCAACGCCGCGCCGGTGCGGCCTTACGAACCCGGTAGTTGGGGGCCGGCGGCGGCCGCCGTCATCGTCGCCAGCGATGAAGGCTGGCACGATCCGCAACCCGAGGAGGCCGCACCATGCTGATTCCCGCCGCGACGGTGTTTCTGTTCGACGTCGACAACACCCTGCTCGACAACGACCGTTTCGCCGCCGACCTCAGCGCGCGTTTGGCGCACGATTTCGGCGCCGCCGGGCATGATCGCTACTGGGCGCTGTACGCAAAGCTGCGCGACCAACTTGGCTACGCCGATTACCTCGCCACGTTGCAGGCTTTCCGCGTCGGGCGCGACGACGATCCGCAGCTGCTGCTGATGTCGGCCTTTTTGCTGGAGTACCCGTTTGCGCAACGCCTGTACCCGCGCGCGCTCGAAGCGCTCGCGCACCTGGGCACGCTGGGACTGCCGGCCGTGCTGACCGACGGCGAGGCGGTGTTCCAGCCGCGCAAGGTGCAGCGTTCCGGCATCTGGGACGCGGTCGCCGGCCGGGTGCTGATCACCTTGCACAAGCAGCGCCAACTCGATCGGGTGCAGCGGCGCTTTCCGGCCCGCCATTACGTGATGATCGACGACAAGCCGCAACTGCTGGCGGCGATGAAACGCGTGCTGGCCGAGCGCTTGACCACCGTGTTCGTGCGTCAGGGTCACTACGCCACCCAATCCGATCCACTGGCGATCGATCCCGCGCCCGATCTGGGCATCGAACGGATCGGCGATCTGTGTGGGTTGGCGCTGGTGGATTTCCATCCCGCCACCGCCAGCCGCGCGATCCACGCCGATCACCGGACCGCGTCCGAAACCACCCACCCAGGAGCAGCCATGAAATCCACCCGACAATTGCACGATCTCGGCCAGAGCCTGTGGCTGGACAACATCACCCGCGAACTGCTCGACGGCGGCACCCTGCGCCGCTATATCGAGGATTTCTCGATCACCGGTCTGACCTCGAACCCGAGCATCTTCGACGGCGCGATCGGCGGCGGCGACCGCTATGACGCCTGCATCCGCGAGAAGGCGGAGGCGGGCCAATCCGGCGAAGCGCTGTTCATCGAACTGGCGCTGGAGGATCTGCGCCGCGCCGCCGACCTGTTGCGGCCGGTGTTCGACGCCAGCGATCGGCTCGATGGCTGGGTCTCGATGGAAGTCTCGCCGCTGCTCGCTTCCGATACCCAGGGCAGCATCGATGCTGCCCGGCGGATCCACGGCCAGGCCGACCGGCCGAACCTGTTGGTGAAGATTCCCGGCACGCCCGAAGGCATTGCCGCGATCGAGGAATCGATCTTCAATGGCATCCCGATCAACGTCACCCTGCTGTTTTCGCGCGAGCAGTATCTCGCCGCGGCCGGCGCCTACCTGCGCGGCATCGAGCGGCGTCTGGAGGCCGGGCTCGACCCGCGCGTCGGTTCGGTCGCCTCCGTGTTTGTCAGCCGCTGGGATGTGGCGGTCAAGGACAAGGTGCCCGTGGCATTGCGCAACCAGCTCGGCATCGCGATCGGCGGACGCGTCTACCGCGCCTATCGCGAGCTGCTGGCGTCCCCGCGCTGGCGCAAGCTCGCCGATGCCGGTGCCCAGCCGCAGCGCCTGCTGTGGGCCAGCACCGGCACCAAGGACCCGGATGCCTCCGACACGCTGTATATCGAAGCGCTGGCCGCGCCGGACACCATCGACACCATCCCCGAGAAGACCCTGTTGGCATTCGCCGAACACGGCGTACTCAAGGGCGCGATGGCCGATGACGGCGTCCAGGCCGAGGCGATGCTGGCGCGCTTCACGCAAGCAGGCGTCGACCTCGACGTGCTGGCGCTGCAACTGCAGCACGAGGGCGCCCAGGCCTTCGTCAAATCCTGGCAACAACTGCTGCAGCGCATCGCCGACAAGAGCGCCGCACTGGCCAGCGCCCACTGAAGCTGCGATGAGCACCGCCACCAGTAAACACCATCATGGATGAGCACGTCATGGAATCCTCCGGATCGACCCCAGCGTCCACCGTCCTGACCCGGCGCCGGCAATGGCAGGCGTTGCTGCGCCATGCCGGGCAGCAGCGGCAGCGCCACCTGCGCGAGCTGTTCGCCGCCGATCCCGCGCGCGGCGAGCGCCTGCGCGCCGAGGCCGCTGGCCTGTATCTGGACTACTCCAAGCAGCGCGTCGGCGACGACACGCTGCGGCTGCTGCGCGAGCTGGCCGATGCCTGCGGGCTGGGCGAGCGCATCGCGGCAATGTTCCGCGGCGACCGGATCAACACCACCGAGGATCGCGCGGTACTGCACGTGGCGCTGCGCGCGCCGGCCGACGCCCGCATTGAACTCGCCGGCCGCAACGTGGTGGCGGACGTGCATGCGGTGCTCGCGCGCATGGCGGCATTCGCCGAGCGCGTGCGCAGCGGTGACTGGACCGGCCATTCCGGCCAACCCATCCGCAACGTGATCAGCATCGGCATCGGCGGCTCGGATCTCGGTCCGGTGATGGCCTACGAGGCGCTGCGCCACTACAGCCGGCGCGAGATGACGTTCCGGTTCGTGTCCAATGTCGACGGCAGCGATTTCGCCGAGGCCACGCGCGACCTGGATCCGGCCGAAACGCTGTTCATCGTCTGCTCGAAAACCTTCACCACGCTGGAAACGCTGACCAACGCACGCGCCGCGCGGGCCTGGTGCCTGCACACGCTGGGCGACGAGCGCGCGGTGGCGAAGCATTTCGTTGCGGTTTCGACCAACGCCGCGGAAGTCATCAAGTTCGGCATCGATGCGGACAACATGTTCGAGTTCTGGGACTGGGTGGGCGGGCGCTACTCGATGGAATCGGCGATTGGCCTGTCGACCATGCTGGCGATCGGGCCGGAGCATTTCCGCTCCATGCTGGCCGGTTTTCACGCCATGGACGAGCATTTCCGCAGCACCCCGCTGGAGCGCAACCTGCCGGTGCTGATGGGCCTGCTGGCGATCTGGAACGCCAATTTCCTGGGCGCAGCGACGGTGGCCGTGCTGCCTTACGAACACTATCTCAAGCGCTTCCCAGCCTATTTGCAGCAGTTGACGATGGAGAGCAACGGCAAGCACGTCAGCCATGACGGCAGCGCGGTCGATTACGCCACCGGTCCGATCTACTGGGGCGAGCCGGGCAGCAACGGCCAGCATTCGTTCTACCAACTGATTCACCAGGGCACGCATCTGATCGCCTGCGATTTCATCGGCTTCTGCCAGCCGCTGAATCCGCTCGGCGACCAGCACGACCTGCTGATGGCGAACCTGTTTGCGCAAAGTGAGGCGCTGGCGTTTGGCAAGACCGCCGACGAGGTGCAAGCCGAAGGCATGCCCGCGGCGCTCGTGCCTCACCGAACGTTTGAGGGTAACCGGCCGAGCAACACCCTGCTCGCCGAACGCCTCACGCCGCACACGCTGGGCGCGCTGATTGCGCTGTACGAGCACAGCGTCTTCGTGCAGGGCGTGATCTGGGACATCGATTCGTACGACCAGTGGGGCGTCGAGCTTGGCAAGGCGCTCGCCACCCGCACCGCCGCCGAGATCGCCAGCCGCGACGATCCCGAACTCGACCACGACAGCTCCACCAACACCCTGATCCGCCGCTATCGCGCGCTGCGGCAGCCACGCAATGAGTAAGCACATGAGCAGTCCGAAATGACCAACATGACCAGCCCGCTCGCCGGCAAGCCGGCACCGGTGTCGCTGCTGGTCGATGTGCCGGCGCTGCTGGCCGCGTATGTCGACCTGCGCCCCGATCCCGCGGTGGCGGCGCAGCGGGTCGCGTTCGGCACCTCCGGCCACCGCGGCAGCGCGTTGCAACGCAGCTTCAACGAATGGCACGTGCTGGCGATCAGCCAGGCGATCTGCGACTACCGTGAGGGCAAGGGAATCGATGGACCGCTGTACCTGGGCATCGATACCCATGCGCTGTCACAGCCGGCGTTCGAAACCGCGCTGGAGGTGCTGGCCGGCAACGGTGTTGAAACCATGATTGCCTCCGCCGGCGAATTCACCCCGACACCTGCCGTCTCGCACGCGATCCTGGTCCACAACCGTGGCCGCAACGTGGGGCTGGCCGACGGCATCGTGGTCACACCGTCGCACAATCCGCCCGAATTTGGTGGCTTCAAGTACAACCCGCCCAATGGCGGGCCGGCCGACACCAACGTCACCGGCTGGATCCAGGCGCGCGCCAATGCGCTGCTCGCCGCGGGTGTCACCGCGGTGCGGCGCATCCGGTACGCGCAGGCGCGCCGCGCCAGCAGCACCCACGTGCATGATTTCCTCAACACTTACGTCGGTGACCTCGGCGCGATGATCGACTTCGACGCGATCCGCGCCGCCGGCATCCGTATCGGTGCTGATCCGCTCGGTGGCGCCGGCGTGCACTACTGGGCGCCGATCGCCGAGCGCTACCGTCTCGACCTCAGCGTGGTCAGCGAGGTTATCGATCCCACTTTCGCGTTCATGACGGTGGACTGGGACGGCCAGATCCGCATGGACCCGTCCTCGCCCTGTGCGATGCAGCGTCTGCTCGGCCTGAAGGACCGCTACGACATCGCGTTCGCCTGTGACACCGATTACGACCGCCACGGCATCGTGACCCGCAGCGCCGGCTTGCTGCCGCCCAATCACTACCTCGCGGTGATGATCGACTACCTGTTCCGTCATCGTCCGGGCTGGAATGTGGACGCGGCGGTGGGCAAGACCGTGGTCAGCAGCGCCCTGATCGACCGCGTGGCGACGCGGCTCGGACGCCGGCTCCATGAGGTGCCGGTCGGCTTCAAGTGGTTCGTCGACGGCCTGTTCGATGGCTCCCTGGGTTTTGCTGGCGAGGAAAGCGCCGGCGCGTCGTTCCTGCGCCGCGACGGCGCGGTGTGGACCACCGACAAGGATGGCATTGTGCCGGCGCTGCTGGCGGCGGAGATCGCCGCGCGCAGCGGCCGCGATCCGGGCGAGTGCTATCGCGCGCTGGCCGACGAACTCGGGCCGGTGTTCGCCGACCGGGTCGAAGCGCCGGCCAACGCCGCGCAGAAGGCGCGCTTGGCGAAACTGTCGGCCAAGCAGATCAACAGCACCGAACTGGCCGGCGAGAAAATCGACAGCGTGCTCGATCATGCGCCGGGCAACGGTGCTGCGATCGGCGGCATCAAGGTGATTGCCGGCCACGGCTGGTTCGCCGCGCGACCGTCCGGCACCGAGGATATCTACAAGATCTATGCCGAGAGCTTCCGGGACCAGGCGCACCTGCACCTCCTTCTGCAAGCAGCGCAAGATATCGTCGACAGCGCCTTGGCGAACCCCTGATGCCAACCCGGCACCACATTCTGGTGATCAATGCGGGCTCGTCCAGCATCAAGTTCGCGTTGTATCAAATCGGCCATTCCTTGCGACGCTTGCACAGTGGCAGCCTGGATCGCATCGGTCAGGCCGAAGCCCGCATGCTGGTGCAGGGGCCGAATGCCGGTGACCGGCGCAGCAATTTGGTCGCCGCGCTCGATCAGCCCCAAGCGATTGCCATCCTGATCGACTGGATCAACGCCCACACCACGGCACAGGCGTTGGCGGCAATTGGCCACCGGCTGGTGCATGGCGGGCCGAATTACAGCGCACCGCAGTGGCTGAGCGCGGCGGTGATCGCCGACTTGCAGCAGTTGCTGCCGCTGGATCCCGCACACCTGTCGACGACGCTG
>Ga0100390_10001858_pt1 | contig 18764 bp, 17 predicted proteins | sample CryGeymeta201514_FD_81540 | JGI IMG/M metagenome (GOLD analysis project Ga0100390, IMG submission 81540) | Groundwater microbial communities from Crystal Geyser aquifers in Utah, USA - Crystal Geyser metaG 2015-14 | ecosystem: Environmental > Aquatic > Deep subsurface > Groundwater | place... | reverse complement strand
TTCGTTTTGTTTTTTCCTTTTTTGGGGGTAACAAATTTTGAATGTTGGTAAGTTTTTTTTTTTTTGTTTGTTTTTTTTTTTTTTTGGTTTTTTTTTTTTTTTTTTTGTTTTTTTTTTTTTTTCTAAAATTTATTTTTATTTTTTTTGTTAAAGTATTTTCCAAATTTTTGGAAAAAAAAGCTTGTGTTTTCAAATGATTTGTCTGAGTCATTTATCGTTGCGATTTTGCCATTGATATTTTTTATAGTAGTAAACACGATTCAAATTTTTTCAATCACATGTCAGTGTGCATATTTCAAAATTCCAAGAGAAATTTGTTTGTATTGAAAGCAAATCATGTTACAAAAACCCTTTTTAATAAATTGACATGATTTTCATGAACCATGTCAAAAATTAACAAACAGTTTTCAATTAAACATTTTGCTTTTATTGTTTTTTGTAATCTACTTCAATTCCAAATAATTCTGGGAAACATATTTGTGGTGTTTTTACATTTTCATAATGCCCAAGACCAAGTTGTCCATGATGATTGAATCCCCATGTAAATAGATTTCCTGATTGCGTTATGGCACATGAATGCCCAAATAAAACACTATTCAAGTCGATAGAAACGATTTGTTCCAATCCAAAACATTCCATGTTCGTTTGGATCAAACCAATTTTGTTTGTTTCTTTTGGAAAAATCATCCATGAAAACACGGTTTTCTCATCCGATTCATCTTTTTTCACAATTGCAAATAAATGGTGAGAACTACTTTGAATATCTACTTTTTTCTCTTTTAAAAACAAAGTTTCAACCTCATTTGAATTGATACCCGATTGTTGACCACGAAACCACACACAAATTTTAGTTCCCATGGAAACATTATCTTCGAAAGAAACCATTAAAAACCATTGTTCACACTTGACATCTTTGATTTTTTGATTTCCAAAATTATATGAATCCATACATCGAAATAGATTCGTGTGTTTTTCATCAATCAAAATGAAAGGACTGGAGCCACAAGCGTACAAATTCGTCTTTTCTTTTGAATTTTTGTCCTGAGTGACCAAAAAAACATGATCATAACCACATGACATTTTTAAAATGTGTTCGTTGTTGTAAGTGGATGGTTCTACGAGTGTTGGTTTGAATTGATTTTCTGTGTTTCCGAGAGCAAGTTGCCCATGCTCATTTTCTCCCCATGAATAAAGCTTGTTGTTTTTTGTCAACGCAAACGAAAAATGTAAACCTGTTTGGATCAATTTTACAGGTTCGTCGTTAAAACAAACACAATCAATTTTGTGAGGAACGTTTTTATTGGATTCGTCACCATGTCCCAATCGACCAGATGTTCCACTTCCCCATGAGTAGACATTTCCATCTTGTGATAATGCAATTGAATGATTAAAACCAGTGTGCATCTGTATGATTTTTTCGTGGTTGAAATGTTTTGGGTCGATTAATGAAGGAAATGGTACATGTTTATCATCTATTTCTAATCCTAGTTTTCCATTTGAATTACATCCCATGGAGTACACATTTCCTGTTTGAGTCAATATAAACGTGTTTCCCTGTGACTTGCAAACGTGAACAATTTTTTCCTTTGTTTTAGTTGAAGCGTTCATTATCTTGAAATGTATTTTGTGTTTTGAAATTTGTTATTTTTTGAGTTGTTTGGGATTTATTTTCATTCGATGTTTGGGATCAATTTAAATATTGTTTTCATTTCATGATACTCATTGAATACTCGATTGATTTTAAAAATGACACACTGGAACTCATTTTTTGAAAAAAAAACAAGAATAAACCATTTTAAAATGAAAAATCAAGGATTTTAAAAATCAGTTTTTCTAATTTTATTTTCTTTACAATGTATCAATGCATTATAAGCATTTTCCAGCTACTTTTACCCTCTAAAAATCCACTTATCGGATACATTCCTTTCCAAACATTGACTTCTTCACATATATCTTTTATTTTTTCTTTTCTCTCAGTATCACTTGATCCCAGTCCCATATGGAAAAAGTCTGTGCAATCGTCATCGGAGTCCGAGTCCGCTGTTTTACTTGTCAAGTGAATATTGAATTTTTTTTTGCAGTCCTTGACATCAATGTTTTTTATTTTTTGAAAAATAGTTTGAATACATGCATTGTGTATTTTTTTAATTGAACTGGGCGAATCTATGATCTTGTACATTGCCACAAAGTTCAACAATTGACTTGAATAAAATATTGTTACTTTGTCCATGTCTCCCTTTAACAATGTTTCAACCAAACGATAAAACTCTTTTTGTATTTCCCACCTAGGGTACTCTTTTAATATATCGAGAACACACCAGGAAGGATGACTAAAATCTAATTCATATTCATCAAAATTAATCACAGAAAAGTCCGTTTTTGCATTTTTCTTATAGTCATAGAATTGAACCAAGAAATTGTCCATTGCCATGTAAAAATCATCGTTCTCTTTTTTTATTGTGTTGATCAATGAACTCGCGCATTTTGAAAATCTTTTTTGAAAATGATCTTCTTCTTGTTTGCACATTGTGAACGCAAGCAACAATTCCTTCAAGCTATATTCTGTGAGTGCCTGTTTTTGGGAGTCATCTTCTTTTTTAAAGTGTGTGACTAATTGTATCGCCTTTTTCAACCTATCACTTTTCCATGCTTTGTCCATGTCCAGAAAAATATCTTCTTCCTGTACGTTTTCCTTGGTGTGTTTGATTTTTTTTGAAATTTTTTCGCATTTAGTCAATGAAGGTGATTGTGGTCTTTTCATTTTTTTTGTTGTTTTTTGTGTTTTAAGAATTTATTTTCATTCAATGCTCGAAATCAATTTAAATATTGTTTTCATTTTATGATACCCATCGAACACTCAATTAATTTCAAAAACAACACGCTGAAAAGTATCAAAACAATTTGTTTGAAACAAAAAATAAATCATCTCCACAAAGTAAATCTTTTCTATTTTTATAATTACGAGCGCAATTTGAATTTTGATGGCACTAAAAGTAAATCATGTTCCATGAACGCTGTTTTAATAAATCCAAATGTTTTTCTTTTTGCACAATGTTTTGTTGAAAAATAATCAACAAACAAAGATGAAAAGATTCTTGGTATTAAAAGACGATAATCCTAAAAGTCAAAAACTGCTCAAGGAAACCGATTACCCTGATTGGGTGAAGGAGGCAGACAAGGGAAAACCATTAGAACCTCGAATATTCAAAGACGTTGTTCCAAGAAAAAAACCAGAAATCACAAAGCGCGGAGAAATACGAGTTTATAGCATGCCTCCAAGGGGAACAAAAGGCGGGTTTCCCACTCCTCAAGGATACACTTCCATCATACCTTGCAAAAATAGAAGTTGTTATCACACATTGAGTCCAATGTTGTTGAAACCTGTGTACATTCGAAATGATAAAAATGAATGGGAAAAGTATGGCGAAACGATCGAAGATTGCTGGCAATGTAGTAAAGTGTTTCCTGCTCATTTGTGTGGTTTGGATCATGAAAAAACAGAAAAATGGAAAACCAATTGGATAGAATGGTCTCGAAGAGGAAGATTCTCACTTCAATCGAGGAGACATCGCGTACCAAAAGGTAAATGGATCAAACAACAAAATCAATTCACCAACACTAACAAAAATATTCCATTGTTTTCGTATTTCAAGGGAGAAAAACTCGAATACAAAGATGCGCGTTTAAAAATGTACATGGTGTGGTATGAACAATTAATACAACATGAAAACGCGTTCAAAGATTTGTATCATAGACATTTATCTGGAGAGAATTTTGTATTGTATGATCACGATGGATTGAACCCAAAAACAAATGATGACGCGCTCACAAAAGAAAGATTGATTGAATTATTAAAAGATGATTCAAGACCTTTTGGACATGGTCTTGTATTGGCATGTTGTTTAATGGACGTGCCTTTGTGGAGAATGGACGAAAAATATGAAAAAGAAATTATTGATTTTGATCCCATCCCAAAAGAATTAATAAAAAAAGATTGATTTTTTGTTGGTTTTTGTTTTTGGAAAAATATTTGTTGTTTGAAAAACAATAAGATGAAAAAATGTTCAACAATTGTTTTTCAAAAGACATTTTTTTATTCTTGTGTTTGATTGACATGTTCAAGTTGATGTTTTTTATTCACTCCAATGAATTCAATTTTTATTCAACAAAAATCAAACAAAACGTCTTGAAACGCTTCATTGTTGTATATTTTATCATTTGTAGTATCAAGACAATTGTCCACCCTACTAATTGTTTTTATTTCATCATCGTGATTGAGACCCAATTGACCGTAATAATTATCTCCCCATGTAAACAACTTTCCTTTTTTTGTAACAATGAGCCAATGCGCATAATTATAAAATCCACTTTGATTTCCATTGAATAAAATAATTTTTTCATGTCTGAAAATATCATGTGTATTCGATGGTTCTTCAATGACTTGTCCAAAACAATAAAACCTTTTTGAATCTGTGATAAAAATCGTGCTTCTATTTGAACAACTAATTTTGTTCACTTTTTCATGTCCAAATTGTTGAGGATCAACCAAACATGGAATAAACTCATCTTTGATATGATTTAAACCCAATTGTCCGTTCCAATTGCAACCCCATGCATAAACAGAGCCAGATTCCGTTATTGCAAATGAACAATCCCCTGCAAAAATATCTTTTACTTTTTCGTTTCCAAATCGATTTAATCCTATACATTGAAATTGATTTGTTGAATCAATGTTACCAGACCAAGATTACCAGATTTATTTTCTCCACACGAATATACGTTTCCTGTGTGTGTTAACAACATTGTGTATCTGTAACCAGCGCTTATTTTAACCACTTTTTCATTATTGTACGTTTCTGTGTCGATCATTATGGGTATAGATTGTGATCTGACATTACCAATACCCAATTCACCAAAACCATTGTATCCACAGCAATAAATTTTGTTATTTTTTGTCAGAATCAAAAGATCATTTTTTCCTGCTTCAATCACTGTTGCATGATCATTTTTAAGATTCATCAAATTGATTTTTTTTGGTCTCTCATAGAAATCGAATTGTTCTAAAATAAGACCCCACATGTATATGTTACCACACTCAGTCAGTGCGACACAAAAATCAGCACCAGCTTTTACTTGAATGATTTTTTCATTATTAAACCATTTTGGTTCAATCAAAAAAGGGAAATTTTTATTAATTTCATCACCTGAACCCAATTGTCCACATTCATTTTTACCCATACAATGCACTTTCCCTGATTGTGTCAATACAATAGAGTGTTTATGTCCACCACATGCATCGATTATTTTTTCTCTGATCATTTTTGTATGTTTGTTTGAAACAACAGGTCGTGTTTCATTTTGATAATAAAAAGCATGATCAAAATTTATACAAAAAGTGTTTGGATAAAAAATAACATTCCTTGATTTGAAAAATTTTAAACAAAAACAATTGATTAGACTAAAAAATCAAACAAAATTTTTGAAAACAAATCGAACCACATAAAAAAACAAGATGGATCAAAATATGTTCAATCAACAACGCGTCCATAATTTTTACAATGTAAAAGATATATTGCCTAATAATGCAAGCGATAAAAAAGTAAAAAACAATGTGCATTGATTCATTTTTAGATGCAAGAGATTTTGAATTAATTTCAATGCTTGAGGCATGTTGTTTAATAAACTTGTTTTTGCGGAGAATGAACGAACAATGTCAAAAAGAAATGATTGATTTTGACTCCATCCCAAAAAAATTAATAAAAACATGAAGAAAATTTTGAAAATAAAGTTTATTTTTGAGATTCTGATGGATTGATTGAACAAAAAAATTTCCATTTTGTGTTTTAAAATGATTTTAAAACTTTTCTTTTTTGCTTTTTGGTTCATTTTCATTTTCTTTTCTTTTTCTTTTTTTTGAAATTATTTTGTTTTGTGATTGCAATCTGTCAATTTTTTTTTCATTGAATTCTTTTAATTTCACCAAAACATCATCATTTTCTTTTCCTTTTATTTCATCCAAAACACAATCTTGTTTTTTTTTCAAACTATTTATTAATTCATTCATTCATTTTCAAGTGCTTCTTTAATGTTGTCGCGTCTCAATTCTAATTTAATGTTGGAATCTTCAAGTCCACAATATTCCATCAATTGATCGTGCAAATTTGAAATGAATTCATGAAAATCCCCGCTGTTTTCAAATTTCGAACAGCATTTCCATTCACTATCGTATTGCCCACTATAATTATCTTTCATCTTGTAGACATATTGGTTTGCGACTTTTGAGTTTTCCCAATGATTGCTTCCTTTTCCTATTGTTTGTTTTACAATGTCTTCAAATGAACTAATATTGATTTGACTTGCTTGTTCTGTTTTATCCTGTTCATCTTCATCTTCATGTTCTGTTGTAACAATTTCATCTGTTTTTTATTGAAATTGAACGATAAAAGTGGCGCTTCTACAAGTTTCAAATAATCGCTTGCATTGCCACCACAATAAGAACAAACCACATCAAACCCATCTATGTTAAAAGTGTAATGTTCATCGTAGCTAGAAACTATTTCGCCACAACCATCACAGTTATAATATCTCACTCCCATTTTTTATCTGTTTGTTTTTCAAAGAATCCTTGTTGAAAATATTGCTTTTTTGCAAATGATCAACTGTTTTTATTGCATGTTGATTATTTTTTCAACAATCAAATTGAATGAGATTTTTAAAAAAAACAATTCATGAATTTTAAAATGAAATGTTCCATCTTTGTTTGATTTTTTTAACATTCAAAAACATCGAAGGCTCACCATTTTGACTCCTTGAATACTGTAATGCAAAACAAACAATTCAATCATTGGATCATTCAAAAAATGTCCACGCTATCATCATCTCCTACAATAATACAAAATGAGGCAGAATCAAAAAGACTTTTCTCTCAACAAACATACAATACAATCGATGAAACATTGAAAAAACAAAACATCACAAAAGAAAAGGTGATTCAAGTTTGTTCAGGAAATGGACACACATTGATATTAACTCAATCCAAAAGAATTTATTCTATTGGAAGCAATGAATATGGACAATTGGGACTGGGTGATAAAAATGATCGGTGCGCTCTTTCATTGATTGATCCAGATCATTTTGATCGTGAGAAAATAATACAAGTGTGTACTGGTTTATTATATTCAATGGCGCTCACACAAAATGGAAATGTATATTCATGGGGGAGGTTCGAGGGCGATGAATTAAGGAACGCCAATAAATCAAATTACAATATTCCTCAAAAAATAGACAATAATTGTTTTAACAATGAACCAATTAAATACATTAGTGCAGGTGCATTTTTTTCATTTGCATTGACAAAAAATAACAATCTGTATTCTCGTGGAGGCAATAGAGATGGTCAGTTGGGTTTGGGAAATAATGGAGATCGGTGGAAACAAACATTGATCGATTCAAACACTTATAACAATGAAAAAATTATAAAAATAGAGTGCGGGTGTTTTCATACATTATTGTTGACTGAAAAACCAAATGGTTCAACCAATATTTATTCATGTGGTTGGAATTATCATGGTCAACTTGGATTGAATCACAATTATAACAAAAACACATTTAAACTGATTGATCCAAAACACTTTGAAAATCAAAAAATAAAAGACATCAAATCAACTGGCGATTCTTCAATCGCATTGATCGAACAAAATAATTCCAACAAAATAAAAGTTTATGGTTGGGGAAGCAATTACCATGGACAATTGGGTTTAGGTGATGAAGAAGACATGAACATTCCATGTGAAATTGACTTTTTCAACAAAGAAAACATTAAAAGTATTTCAAATCGATCACATCATTTGTTTGCAATCACAAAACAACAAGGATCAAACAAAACAAAAGTATATGCATGGGGAAACAATGGTGAAGGACAATTGGGTTTGGGTCATTATAAAACATCATTGAACCCTACTGTGATGAATATGAATTATTTCAAGATGGAAAAAATTGTCTCAATTGCTGGAAATATTGGATCACGCGGGTGTTCATTTGCTATAACTAAGACAGGAAAATTATTCGCTTGGGGCTGGAATGCGGATGGACAATTGGGATTAAGTAATTGTAAACAAGTAAATGAACCACAGTTGTGTTTTCCTGATTTATTTGGTGTTGAAAAAACAAATCAAAAATTGTACAACAATCAATCGTTTGAAGATTTAGAATTTGAATTTGGTTGAGAAAAATCAAAATATTTTGATTCTTGAAATTTATTTTGTGATCTTTGTCTTTTGGCACAAATCATCAACTCATTTATTTTGTTCAATGTTTTTTGTTGCAATCGATCGTTCAACATTTAAAAAATCACCAATACTTGCATTTCAATTTTATCATCAAGTTTTCTCCCTCTCTATGCAAGAAACCATTCAAGTTGTAATATCGTTGTCCAAGTACAAGATTTTGCTTTGTTTTCCTAATTGTGATTTGTTTCAATGATTTTGGTAATTTGTTTGGTAAAATTCTTTTGTACGTGTTTGAAAGAACAATTTCTTCAATTGAATCAGGTAAATTTTCAGGCAAGTCTTGATTAAATGCTTTACCAAACCAAATTTTTTTCAATGTGTGTGGTAATTCAATTGTTATTGGTTGGTTGAATTGATGGAAAAAATGCAGCACTTTTAAAGATTTTGGCAATTTGTCCGGTAATGGTTTATTGAATGGGCAATACAAGTACAATTCTTCCAATGAGTCTGGTAAATTTTTGGGAAATTCAATTTTTTTGTTTTCACAACGAATTGTGAGAATTTTCAATGATTGGAAAAATTGAAAATCTATTGGCTGATTAAAATATTTCTCAAGTTTTATTTGTTCTATTGAATTCGGCAATTTCCCTTGTATTGGCTGATTGAAACATAGGCCAAATTCTATTTTTTTCAATGATTTTGGCATATGTTCAGGTAGACATTGATTGAATTCATTTCCAAATTTAATGTATTCGATTGTTTCGGGTAAATAATGAGGTAGTGGCTGGTTATAATTCGATCCAAACTTGATTTTTTTCAATGATCTTGGTATGGTTCGTGATAATGGCTTATTAAAATAATATCCAAATTTAATGATTTCTAATGAATCGGGCAAATTATCAGGAAGTGATTGATTGAAAGCACAACCAAATTTTATTTGTTTCAAGCATGGTGGAATATTTGTTGGCAATGGTTGATCGTATTCTGTTCCAAATTCAATGATTTCTAATGTTTTTGGTAAATCATTTGGAAGAGGATGATTGTATTCTCTTTTAAATTTGATACGTTTCAATGATTTTGGCAAATGTCTGGGTAGTAATAATTCGTATCGGTCGCTGAACTCAATTGTTTCAATCGAATCAGGCAGATTTTCAGGCAAGGGTTTATTTTGCCAATTGATAATATGTTTCAATGTTTTGGGAAACTTTTTCAAAACATGTTGATTTTCACCATTTCCAAATTCAATAGTTTCCAATCCTTCGGGTAATTCTTCGGGGAGACCATATCTATAGTCTGGAGTATAACCTGACACGCATGACCATGATCTATTTTTTGTGTGACGCAATGTTAAAACTTTTAATGTTTTTGGCAATTTTTCTGGTAGGGGATGTTTATAAGTGTATCCAAATTCAATTTTTTGTATTTGATTTTGTTCGATGTTTTCAAAATGCATGTCCAATGATTCTCGAAAATTGTCTCGAATGTAAAAACATTTTGCACTTATTTTTTTAGAAACGATCCATTGTTTTTCTGTTTTGATCAATGAAAAATCATCGAAATAATACGTGTCAATGTGCGACTTGTCTATTCTTTTCAATTTGTCTAAATTCATTTCGCCATTTGTTTGAAAATTCAATCGATACAGTTCAATATTGAAATGCGAATTGCACAATAAGCAATTCAAAACATCATTAAAATATAAAAAATCACCCAAAATGTATCGTAAAACGTCTTGACTCAATTGTGGTTTATTTTTTTTAATCTTTTTTGCATTTGGTTCTTGAACATTATTTTGTGATCGTTGTCTTTTCATTTTGTCTTTGTTGGATTCATTGTGCTGTTATCTAAAATCAAGCGAGCAACGATTTATTTCAAATTTCTCAATGAATCATCTAATTAATTATTTTTTTTTGGTTTCAATTTTTGAATAAATCACAACAAACAATGGTTCAAAAATTGATAAATCGTAAAATGAAATATTCTATTTTTTGTAAGAATTTTAATTTTTTTCACATTTAAAAATGTCCAAAGTCTTTTCGTTTCAACTTGAAATATTGTAATCAAAAAAATAAACAATTCAATCATTCATTTCATTATTCATAATGTCCAAACGACCATCGTCTCCTGTAATTATACAAAACGAAACACAATCAAAAAAAATAAAAATCGAACAACCTCAAACAAATCAAACTTTCGCAGACATTCAACAAATCGTCAATAATCAATCATTCAAACAAGTAAAGGAATTGATCAATGAATCAATGTATCCAGTCAGTCTTGAATCATTCAATCAGGCAAAACAAAAGTTAAAAGCATTCAGTATAAAAGAACTGTTGTGTGGAATTCTGTTCAGAAACAAGGACGACGAAGTGTTTAGCTTTTCTTTTGGCAGGTGCGCACAAGAACTCAAAAAGAAAACACAATGCTATTCAACATTCTCCGATTTTCTGATTCAAGAATATGATTATGAAAATTCATACGAAGATTTTCCCCTCGAACAATTTTTTAAAGATGTGATCCATGGAACTTACTCTTCGTGTTTGTTTCGTATTTTTGGAAAAGAACAAAAGCAAGAATTAAAAGAAGCCTTGTTCGAATTGATTGACCTATGGATGCAAGGTGATGAAGAATCTCTACTCTTGTTTTACACCAATTATTTTAGGAATTTCGTGTATATGTTTGCAGATTTAGGAATCGAAGAAAGCGAAGAGGTTAATGAAATGCATGATATGTGCATCATTGGGATAATGAGGCGTATACACTATGTCAGTATTGGTTTGGTGGATCAAAAATTCGAGATATTCCAAGACATTGAATTTTTTGATACACATGATCATCTCGATTCCCACAGTGAATTCATTGATCCCAACTTTGAGGAAAACAATACTATCATCGAAGGTCTGGGCAAGACAAAGAATGAGATTCATACAGAAGTTCAAGATTGGAGAGGATCGTATCCTTTCAGTGGACTGCTCATTGGTAATTTTGGTTTCGAACAATTTTCCAAAATATTGAAACAATTTGAAATTCAAACCAAATAAACAATTCACTTTTGAAAAAAAAAACACAACCAACAAAAACGTAAAAAAAATCAAAACACAAAACAATGAAAAGGAACAAGGTAATCCAAGTTTGTGTTGAAATTGATCACATATTGTTATTGATTTCAACACAAACAATTTATTTTATGGACATGAATGATGATGGTCAATTGATAGTATGACACTAACAAAATCATTCTACTACAAAATTCACTAGTTCAAATGCCCTTCTCGTTTTGAGAATCGCGCCAACAGTTTTTTCCTTTCTTTTTCCATCATCGTGTATTTTTTTTTTACAATCACACTACCATTTCTATGAAATTTGATTTTTAGAGGATTTTTCATGTCTTCGTTGTTGAAGATGTTTTGAGGGTATTGTCTGATTTCCACACAAGTCTCATGTTTGCAATTGTGATCCATTTCAGACTTTTTCAAAAATTTCTTTCCATCGACCTCTTCAATGAAATATCCACAAGAATTCAGTTTTTGGTTTTCAAGGAATTCATTGCATGATATCAATTTCAATTCCTTAGGAAGTTTTTGAGGCAATTTTTTATTGTAATAAGTTGAACCAAATGAAATAAATTCAATGGAGTCTGGGAGGTTTTCTGGTAATTTCTTCTGGTAATTTTCTCCAAAATATATTGCTTTGAGTGATTTCGGAAGAGAATCGGGTAACTCCCTATTATATGATTCTCCAAATTGAATGTATTGAATGGATTGTGGCAAGTTGTTTGGCAAAAATTGATTATAATATTTTCCAAAAACTATAAATTTGAGATTTGTTGAACTAAAATCTGGTAGTATACAATCAAATAAATGTCCAAATTCAATGTATTTCAACGACTTTGGAAGCTTGCATTTTATTAGTTTATTGAAACTATTGCCAAATTTAATGTAATTGATGGAATCTGGTAATTCGATTAATGACTTTGCGGATTCCCAAATAATTTCCTTCAAATGTCTCCATGAAGCAACTGAACAATGCTTTATCGATGCCTTTGGTTTCCAATATGATTTGAACAAATATTTCGATTTACTTTTAATTTTGATGGATTCGATTGAGTTATCGGAAACAATCGGAAATGAATGACCCGATACATGAGATAAGGAAACGTATTTCAATGAACTTGGAATTTTCGTTGGAAAAACAATGTTTTTAAAATGTTTAATGTCAATATATTTCAATTTGGTTGGAAAGTTATCAAATGTAACACTATCATTACCACACGATTGAATCTCCAAGTGTTCAATTGAGCTTGAATGATCAAAACGGATCGCATCGAATGTTTCACAAACAATGCGAACGCATTTAACTGTCTTTGGGATTTCATATTCTTTCATGGGAAAATTGTCAGAATTGAAGCAAACATGGTTAACATTTTTGATTTTTTTGATTAGATTGTGATCCACATTGTTATGGATTGACAATGTGTCAACTCTTATTGTTTCATAGGGAATTGAGGGAAATGGAATTGCAGTTTCTGGAATGATAAAATTTAGTACCTTCAAATCCCTGAAATTTCTCCTCCATTCAACTGTTGTTTCTTTGAAAAGTGGATTATATTTCGATTCAATCAGTTTGCTTCCATGATTTAAATGACCCAAACAACACGTTGATCCGATCACACGTTGCCCCGATTCAACCCATTCACATTTTAAATATCCCAAGTCCGCTAATTTCCACAACGGTGCCAAGTATTGCTTCAAAATCGTGCCGTTTTTAAAGTTGAATTGATACGGGTGAACATGAAACAATTTGCTACTTAGAAACATTTTGAAAAAATCTTCGACATATAAAAATTCACTTTGAATGTAGGAGATGACATCGTTGGTCAAGAATAATTTTCTTGTTTGGTCCATACTTGAGAAATTTTATACTAGTATCAATATCGATGTGGTTTTGATTTTTTTGAAAAAAGATACAAACATTCACACCATTTGATTTTGATTCACATTTTTAAATCATTTGAACCATCGACTCAACTATTGAAACGTGCCATATTTTTAGGGATCAATTTCCCAATGCAATAAAATGTATCGTTTGATTGAAAATAACGAAACGCCTGCTATTTATTGATGATTCTTAAATAAAAGTTGGTTTGTTTTGAAAATGAAACTTCATCCTGTTGTAAAAAATCATTTTAATTTTCTCAATGAGAGAATACATTTGGTTTTAACACATATCAATCGTTTCGAACCTCTCGATAATTATGTTGATGTAGTGAACAATACGTTCATTTTCTTTGAGAATCATGTGCATGAATTAATGGAAACTTCAGCGAAAAAAAACATTGGAGTAGTGTCCCATATGAACAACATTTTGGACAATGTGTTTTTTGAAGACTGTGTCTCGAGAATGTGCGCTGACGTTTTGAGACGATTCGACACTGAGCTGCTACAATCTATTTTTAATTTATGTATAACCTATCAGAATTTCGTTTCGAATCAGTTCAGGGGTATACACCACGACGATCATTCAAGGATCAATATATTTATTGCTGTTTGTGCATCGATCGCCTTATTTTGTAAAATTAAGATGCACTATCCTGTTCCAGCATTTGATCATATAAAGAGAGGGATAGTATTTGATCCTCAAAATCATCAATCAAAAAATGACACCCAGACAAATAAATCATCCATTGTAACGATGGCATTCAAACCTGGGTTGAAAGATTTATATACCGGAATTTCGTTTGAAAAATCAGAAGTTTTTACGCAAATAAACAATCCTTCCAACTCCAATATTCCAATCCATAATAGAAATTCCATGAAAAAAAAATCAAACAAGAAACAATCAATCGAACAAAACAAACACAAAGATCAATCTACACCTTTATCTAAGTATAAATCCAACAAGAGCAATCTCAAAACAATCAACAATCATTCATTGATGGACGAATATCAAAGAATGCAGCCTTTTTATGGAAAATACACCTATAACAATTATGAGTTCAAATATGTTAAACCTCCAGTGAAGTATGTTGATGACAGTATAAATGCGATTTTGTGTGGAATAGACATTGTTACAAATCAATCGGAGACGCTGTGTCGAAACATTGAAAAATTAGTTGGTTCAAATGAGAGTGTAAAAGTAATGAAGTCCGATGTATTGAAAGATTTAACTGCTGAATTTGCTGTCGTTCTTAAAGAATCAGAAATTGAATACAATGATTACATGAGTTATTCCAAGTACTTCTCAATGAATTTCATCATAAACGATGACAAAGCAATATTTTCACGTATCGACACATCGCCTGGGGCAAAAAGAATTTTCGAACTGGTAAAACAAAAGGTCATTCGAAATAATGCAGAATATGTGGGTTTAATGAACCAATCTGTTGATTTGAAGAATCAATTGGATAAGCTGATTTTCTGTGCAATTGTATTGGATTTGGCAATCGAAAATCACCCTCTTGAATTAAAATTATTGTTGAATACAAAATATAACAGGTTTGAGCAAGTGTTGCATTATGCTGAAAATAGAAAGATAAAAAGAGTAAAATACACAACGATGCCAGGAATAGTTGATTTAACCACAAATCAAGTGCTTAATAAGCCAGAAGTCGAGTTGTTCGATTCACATGAAATTATAAAAGAAACAAATCATACGTTTGATTTGAATCACATAGAACGTCTTTATAAAAACGAAAACAAACAAAAACAACATGAAACAGAAGTCGAAAGTGTTTTTTCGAAACTGGAACGCTTGTTGACAGACGCCCACTTCACAATCAATGAAGCATGTGGTGTATTACAAGAAAGAAACATAATTAATGAAGAATCGTACAAGAAACTCAGTCATTCACTTTCATTGATTGGATTCAATATAATCCATCAAATGGTCAATCAAATCAAACCTCCTGTGGATGAGTTTGATACTTTGAAAAAAATAAAAAATGCATCTGAGAAATACGATGAAATTCACGAACGATTGAAATACATGAAACAACAAAATGATCGATGGTTCAATGAATTGTTCTCTCATTTATTTGAAAGTATGACTTTTGCTCTCAAAAAAATAAGTTCAGTCTCAAGTATAGATCGTGAATTAAACAATTTGTTGGAACAATCTTGTTGTTCGTGTATCATTGTTCATATTATTTCCAAGCATTCTGAGCCAAAAATTAAAGTCCTATTTCCAGATCAAGGCGATCAATTTTATGCAAACAGATATTATACTGATCATGGTGGAGAAATTATGATATTCGATGCGATCCATCCTGGTTTAAAATCAAAGACGCATGGTGTGATTTTGAAGGAGAGAGTCATTGTAAAAAATTAATTTGTTTTATTCCTTGAACACCATTCAAATGAAATGTCCAATAAAAAATAGTAGATGATCACTTTTAAAAAAAACAATTTCAATAAAAAACTTTTTGTCATGTCATTTTAAAATATTTGATTCAATCAAACTTGACATTTTTACAAAAATGCTCACCATTCGCGACTCCGTTCAAACATCCAGTTCATCAAAAAACAAATCCGTGACGCTCACATCGATTCACAAAAAAATGGAGGAAGCTGAACAACGATGGAATATTGTGCACGAAGATTTGAAAAAAAAATGCAAGATCATGACACCATCGAGCGCATTGAATTTTTACGCAGACTTCGTGGAGTCTTGTATTTTTAATGCCCACGATCAAATTCTGTTGGAATACCGCGAAATGTTGAGTCAGTTGATTCATTTGATTGAGCCGAACGAAAAATACATTCAGAAATTCAGCAATTTTGCAAGTCATCTCTTGACTCTTGCGCGAGATGATATTGAATCGACGCACCGAGGTAAAATTGACGCTGCTTTTGTCAATATTCGCAATATGATCGATTACAATATACACATCAATGAAATGAGTAACAGAATGTCTGCATTGAACGAGAGAGCGGATGAAGCCTTTATGAATGTTCATAGTTGGTTTGAACATATCGTTCTCGAAATAGATAGAGCAATGGATCATTACTTTGTAGAAGTGGAACACAGAAATTCAAAATCATTGAACCCCATCGCCCAACAAACGTACCACGTAACAATGTGTCTAACAGAAATTATACAATGTCTGCAAAAAGCAAAAAATTCGCACCGTGTACCACACAATCAAATCAAAAGACACGATACAATTATGGATCATGTGATGCGTCTTCGAACAATCAGTTTCAGCTTGTTTCGATTTATAAACAACAAATGTAGACAACACGGACAAAATAACTCACCCATGCAAAAGATATTGGAATTTGCAGATGGCATAGACATGTATGAACACATGGTCTCCAAATTATCGAGTGATTGGTTGTTGGCTGTATGGGAGTCGAGAGCACAGATTGGACATTATGCGAAAGATCACGCACAGACAAACAAGAAATGCAAGAATGTGGTTAAATGGATGGGACAAAAAAACTATATTGAGACTAGTCTTTCAAAATTGGAAAACAAAATGGTTTCGATCGAACGATCTCTCAAGAATAAAATCAATCATTTGAAAAACTCAGCAATCAAAAAGATGAATCAAATTAATTTGGATCTCCATATAAAAACAAAAAAACCACCATCCGATTTGAATTGCGAAACATTGAGTAATGTTTTATTAGTTTCTCACAGTGAATTTGAAAACACCAAAGACATTCTCAGAGAAATCAACAAGGAACAACTATTCAATAAAAAAATGATGGATCATATTTCGGAGAAGGAAAAACGCGTGTATGAAATCGAAGAGGGGTACTACGAATCTAAAAACGGCAGACCTGAATACGATTACAGAGTCTCCTTTTATAAACCGTTGTCGGATATCAATGATGTAGATCGAGAATTGATCCACAATTATTGGATGCGCCAGGACACGTACAAATCATATGAATCTCAGCCAATGTTCAGGGATCGTTTTTTTTCTACAGAAAGAGAAAACAGAATAAAGGAAAAGCAAAGACTCGCAGGAATCAAGGCAAAACCTTCTCCATCCACTGAATATTTTGTGTATAGTTTGATGCAAGAAGATCGAAAAAACAAAAACAATTCCTCTTCGCTTTCTTTTGAATCTACATAAAACAAATAAAAAAATTTTATTCTCATTTTTTGAGTCAATGATTATCTAAAAACCAGAGCTCATTGTTTTTTAAAACTTTTTCAATCAACTTGTCCATTGTTTGTATTGTTTTGGATGGAGGACAACCATCTCTTAGTTTGTTTTCTTCTTGATTCAAAATGTCGACTTTCTCTCTCATGGCAAGTATTGTATATCTCAAATGATAGTCCAAGTTGCTCTTGCTATTTTTGCACAAAACCTTGATGCATGAAACAAACAAATCAAAACACATGATGTAGTCTACTATATTTGCATATTGCATATTGAGAAAATAGACTGGATGTTTTTTGTGTTTATTTTGCAATTTTTTGTCCATAAAAATACTGTTGAATTTTTTCTTGTATTTTGATTGATCGTCTACAATAGTAGATGCGGTGGACAAATAATCCATGATCGTTTCGTATAGTGAGTTGTATTCATTGTCATGTTTTCCAAAAACAGAAAATTTCATTCCTTTGTCCATGATGTGATTGAATGAGCTCTGTGTGTATTCATGGTTTTGTTTGTTTGGGAAAACGTCCACTGGAAAATCTTTATCATAGTATTTGTTGTCGTAAGATCGTGAAAAGAGAAACGATGGAATCAATTTAAGGTTCTTTTTGGCGTCGATGTTGTATTGAAATTTTGTTTTTGGGATCGATTTGTTGGGTTCATCGCTTACTATTTTCTCATGCAGCCCACAATGATACTTGTTTGAGTTTTGTGCCATAATTGTCACGTATGTGTATACAAGTGTGTGAAGCAATGTTTCTCTTTGGTGTTCATTGAGCGAGCCACTTTGTAGTGAAATGAATTCCAATATTTTGGAGAAATGATATGGATTGTACTGAAGTGTGTCGAACTTTTCGAGCATCAAGTTCATTATGTCAGCTAATTTAATATTTTGTGAATCCAATATTGTTTGACAAATAAATATTTTGTTGGTGTGATCTTCAATTAGTGGGATTCCCATGATCATTTTACTTTGATCTTGATTATAATGAGCATTTTGATTATTGTTTGATGATGATTTAATCATTGATGTGAAATGCATGTGACCCATATAATTCAACAAATCTTCGGAAAAGGTGTGAACAAAATTTTGATCGAGAACACCAAGTAGCTGTGACACATTTTTACAAAGATTGTTGGAATCTTTTTTCAAATTGACCAAATGTTCAATTGATTTCAGTATTATTAAATCTTCTTGCACATATTTTGATTTTTCGCTATGTTTGTTTTTGTGTTTGCATATGCACTTCAGGGCGTACAATATTTTGTTTCTTTTTTTGTGTTTATTTGGGTTGGAGTGTCTCGACTCGTCTTCATAGTTCAACGTATCAGTATACATGGATTGCACATCTTCAAGGGAATCCATATTTTTGAAACGATCAAACAACACAGATTCCTTATTGACTTGCTTGCAATTTTCGTAA
>Ga0100390_10001838_pt1 | contig 18866 bp, 12 predicted proteins | sample CryGeymeta201514_FD_81540 | JGI IMG/M metagenome (GOLD analysis project Ga0100390, IMG submission 81540) | Groundwater microbial communities from Crystal Geyser aquifers in Utah, USA - Crystal Geyser metaG 2015-14 | ecosystem: Environmental > Aquatic > Deep subsurface > Groundwater | place... | reverse complement strand
CAGGCTGAGGGTTATGGCGGCTTTCAAAGCGGAGAGATCAAACGGCAGGATATGTATGCACGCTATGCTATAATTTTCAGGACTATTCGAGAAAATCCGGGATAAAAGGTTGCGAATGCAAAATTATCTAATAAGTACTTGCCCTAAAAGTGTTGACACGGCGCTTACTGATAGGTATATTTATAACTATTGATACGATAAGTCTAGTTGCTTCCATGTGTAGTTTATTCGTAGCATCTATACATACAATGTTGTTTTGGACAGATTGGAGAGGGGAAAGATGCGAAAATTTACTGTTATATTACTAGCCATTATGCTTGTTTTTCCGACCGCCTTCGCTTATGCAGAGAAGGCCAGTGGAGTGGTGGAGCCGTATGCCAAGACCCATAAGGGCGCTCTCGTTGTTAAGAAGCCGGTAACACAGCGCGGTGAGACGGTCTCCGTGATGGGGCGCGGGTTTGTTCCCGGAACAAAGGTTGAGGTTACCTATGATGGACAGCACTATCAGACCTTAACCGCTAGTGCGAATGGTGATATTCAGTTTACCTATACGGTGGGTACCTCAGAGAGCTACGGTATCCACGCACTTAAAGCGGTAGGTATTACAAACAGGGGACAAGGCAATAGCACAGAGGTTGCGCAACTTGAGTTATCCAATAACGTCAGGGTTATTGCTAAAGGACAAGTATTGGGTGAACAGACCCCACCGCTCAATGATGGCAAGACATCTACCGAAGGCAAAGCCGGATCTTCTGCAGGGTCAAAATCCTTAGTCTCTAATTTGAGTAGTGGTAACACCGGAACTACCGTTAACACCAATAAACACAGAGCTTCGTTACCGTTTACCGGCGGCACAGTTCTGTGGGCCTTGCTTGTCGCAGGCCTGGCGTTAGTTACCGTAGGCTTCGGTCTGAAAATTCTGAAGAGAAACTAGTCTTTGTGGCCATTTACGTTTTATTAAAATAGTTGTTTACATATATGCAGAGCTACAGCGAGGCTTTAGCTCTGCATATTTAATGCATGTAAAAGGGGTTTGGACTGTAGAATGCGGCCCTGGAGCGCGGATTAAATTTGGAAGAGCAATTAGAACTTTTAAAATTCATAAAAATACTGAACAAACGGAAAGCTATTATCATTTTTGGCACACTTATATGTCTGCTGGCTGCGATTGCGGCTACCTCGTATATGAGCCCCGAGTATGAAGCCTCGGTTGAAATGCTGGTCTCACAAGGCCAGGTCACATCGGGGAACCAGGCACCAGGTGAATCATACCAGGCGATCCTTATGAGCGAGAGGCTTACTAAGACATTTAGCAAGATGATTACAAGCAGGACGCTGGCCGAGCGGGTTATAGAAAAAATGGAACTCGCAATGGTTCCCGAAGACCTGCAAAAAAAGGTAGACGCAAAACCTGAGAAAGATACTCAGCTCATGGAACTTACGATCACAGATTCAAACCCCGTGCTCGCAAAAAATCTCGCCAACTCGTATGCCGAGCAGTTTATGAAGATGACCGGCGAGGTTATCCCATCGTCGGCGTTGATAAGTGTAAAAGTAGTTGAGTCGGCAGTGGTGCCCCTTGATCCCATAAAACCAAAGCTGATGGTAAATGCGATCCTCGGTTTTCTGGTGGGGCTAACCGCTAGTGTCGGTTTCGCGTTTCTTCTGGAAATGCTCGATGTGACGGTAAAAGAGAAAGAGGATATAGAGGAGCTTACCGGTATATCCGTATTGGGGAGGATTCCCCGCGAGGAGCATCCATTTTTAGTAGGAAATGATAGCTCTATCGCACCTGAAATATATCGAAGCATTAGAACTAATCTGCAGTATCTCAACTTCGACCAATCGATAAAAACTCTCATAATATCAAGCCCGAATATGGGTGAAGGGAAGACTACGATTTCTTCTAACCTGGCGATTGTTCATGCTCGGGCTGGCTACAAGGTGTTGCTTCTTGAGTGTGACTTACGGCGGCCTATGCTGAGCCAGGTGTTTAATCTATCGGTGGGTAGCGGCCTTTCCGGTATCTTAATAGGAGCGACGAAGCCCGAGTCTGTAATTATGGGAACCGGTATTGTAGGTCTTGACGTTTTGCCGAGCGGCCCTACCCCTCCGAATCCTGCCGATTTGTTAAGTTCAGAGCGTATGGATGATTTGCTGGAAAGCCTCAGCAAGAAATATGATCTGGTAATTATAGATTGCCCGCCTGCTCTTGCAATAGCCGATACCGCGATTCTTGCGTCTAAATCCGATGCTGTTCTGCTTGTGTCAAGCTATGGTAAGACCAAGAAGAACGAGATGGTTGCGACCAAGGATACACTTAACAAAGTGGGAGCCCGCATTATTGGTTTTGTAATCAACGGGGCTGAGATGAGCGGCAAGTACGGCTACTACCCCTACAAACCATACACCGAGCACCAGGTGGCCGATAGCAGAAGTTAAACAGCAGTAGTTTTATCAGGTTATGTGTAAGGTATATGGAAGAGAATAAACGCCGACCAAACCGGTCTAAAATTCATAATACACGTCAAGTAAAGAGAAAAATAACCCCTCCTTTGCTTTCAACCCTGTTTGCAATCGCCTTGATCGGCGGCTATGGGATGATGCTTTTTACCGATATAACCCACGTGAAGAACTACCTCTTTGAAGGCCGTGATAATCTAAAATCCGCCTATGCGGCCGGAGAGAACGCAGATTTTAATAAAGCGCTGGCACGCTTTATCGATGCCAAGCGCAGCTTTATCAGGGCTAACGATGTGCTGAACGATCCGAGCATCAAGTTACTTATGCCGATCCCTGTTCTCAATAAAAATCTTAAGGCGCTTAAGGGTCTAACTACGTCCGGGGTTGAGATATCGTTGGCCGGTGAGTCTCTCATGGAGGCTTCAAAGCGCTTTCCGCAAAAGGATGGGAGGATTGACCTTAGTTTTAATAACGGTCGGGTGAACCTCAAGCCCTTTCTGGATGCGCGACCGTATATCAACGAGGCGGACCTGCATGCGCTCTTAGCTATGGGCGAATATGAGAAAGTACCAAAAAGCATGCTTATCTCGCCGATTAAGAAAGCCAGCGAAGAGCTAGGTAAGCAGTTGCCAAAGCTACGGGAACTCACATCAAACACAAAAACAGCGCTAAATGTTTTGCCTGATATTATGGGTGCAAACGGCAAACGGCGTTATTTTTTGGCCATCCAAAACAATGCCGAGCTGCGCGCGACCGGTGGTCTTATCGGCAACTATGGCGTCCTCGGGATCGATGACGGCAAGTTCTCACTTGACGCGTTTGATGAGATACATAAACTGCAGCGTCCAAATCAACCGCCGGTTGATGCGCCGCAGGATTTTATCTTGACATACGGCCAGTATAAGGGTACAAGCATGTGGCTGAATACCAATATGAGCCCGGATTTCCCGACCGTAAGCAGGGTGCTTCTCGAACTCTACAAAAGCGTAGCCAGGTCTCGTCTTGACGGGGTGATCAGCATCGATCCGGTCGGTCTGAAATATCTCCTTGAAGCAATAGGCCCGGTAACGCTGCCCGAGGAGTCGGTAAAAATCAACGCAAGCAATGTCGTCGATTGGACGCTTATCGAAGCGTACGCGAAATATCAGAATAGGGATCAACGCAAGGGTTTTCTTGCCGATGTAGCGAAGGCGGTGTGGGAGCGTATAGCCAGCGGTCAAATCGAGAATAAATCCAAGCTCGTCGATATGCTTAAACTCGCGCTTACCGAAAAGCACATGGCGCTTTATAGCGCCGATCAGCAAGAACAGAAACTAGCAGAAAATCTTGGGTACGCAGGTGCGCTGATACCGACATCTGATGACTACATGCAGGTGATCATGCAAAACCATGGCGCAAATAAAATAGATGTGTACATGCACGAGCAGGTAAGTTACTCAATACAGCTCAGGCCGGATGGTTCTGCGCTTGCAAAAGTATCGGTTATCTTGCAAAATAAAGCGCCCGCAAGCGGCCTGCCCGAATACGTAGCCGGGCCCGATTCGCTGGGCGCTCAGCATGGAAACAGTAATACCTGGTTAAACATATTTGTCCCAAAAGGCGCCCAGCTGATCACAGCGATGGCTGCTGGGAAGAACAGCCAAATCGATATAGGCTACGAAAAGGACAAAGCGGTCTTTTCCCAATACCTTGAGCTGGCACCGGGCACGGGCAAAACGGCAGACCTTACATATGAGTTACCGGATGTCCTTATGTTCGATAAAGATCAGATAAAATATGTGCTCGATTGGCAGGCCCAGCCGGTTATAAACATACCCGATATCACCATCGATATCGGGGCCCCGGAAGGCTTTGAGTTCAGCCAGTTTCCGGCAGGCTTCACCAGAAAAGGGAAGCATGCATTCCATAAAGGTGTTCTCGTAAAAGATCAAAAACTGGAGTTCGGGTTAATTGATAACCGGTAATTAGTGATCATAACGATTGTGCGGATGGTGGCGGTTTGAGTGAACGATAAAGAAGTAAAAAAGATTAAGAACAAAAACAAAAATAAGTTGAATTTGATCGCAAACATTTTATTGGTTGTGGGTTTGATCCTTCTGGCCGTCCCAACGGGATTATGGCTCAATGCGACATATTCCCAGTGGAGCTTGGCCAAGAAGTGGAAGCCGGTAGTTGCCTCATATTCGGATGATTCTATAAGGACCTTGCGCTACTCGCAATCTAATCAGGGCGCAAATGCAAACGATTCGCAAGGGATGATGAACGAAGGAGTCACACCCACGGCATCCAACGACATTACTGGCTGGTCCGCGGATTTAGTTGACACGGGCACCATAAAGCCAGGTGAGAATATCGCCTATATAGAGATCCCAAAGCTCGACTTCGAGCTTAGCGTTATAGAAGGGGAGAATTGGGCCAACCTCGCGAAAGGCCCGGTCCATGTCTCGGATACCGCACGAATAGGGAACAAGGGCACATCCCTAATATCCGGCCATCGCACCATGTACGCTGCTCCGTTTCATGATTTGCAGCAGTTAGAACTTGGCGACAAGATAATTCTCTATACCGATAAGGCGCTTTTCATCTACACGGTTGATGGGATTAAAAAGGTGCACCCAGATGACTGGAGTGACATTAAGCCTGAAGGTGATCCCCGGCTTGTGCTCTCAACCTGCGAGCCGATGTTCTCAGCAGAAAAACGGTTGCTTATAATCTCGAAGCTAACGACCGCAAGTAGATTAAGGACAGGCACGCAATAAGCAACGGTTCGGGCAACCTCTGCTTATATCACTCCACGACTTAACAACAGCTTAACCATATAACGCCTTGCGTACTATAAAGTAATTATGGTACAATAACCAGGTAATTATTCCGACCGATCTCATGGAGGGGTGCAGAGCTGGCGGTTATAGAAATATGCCGTCCATTATTATGCGCGCAGAGAACGAGAACGCTGTTTTGCAATCAAATAACGTACACAACACGGGGCGCACCTCATTCCTACCCCAAACGAACAGGCTGCAGACATTCTCTCAACTAGTGGCCGTAGCAACACTTGCTTTAATCGACCTCGCAATCTTATCAATCGCCATATCTCTTTCATTTATCATCAGGCTAAACGTTTTACCAGCTATTATACCGATATTTCCCCAAGAGGTGCCAACGGCTCTTCTCGATTGGCTATGGCTGTTACTAGGCATCAGTTTCTTATGCCTGGCATATGGAGGCTTATACACCAAACGGCTGGCATTTTGGGTGGAAACTAAGCAGCTTGTAAAAGCTGTAACTTTGGCATTTTTATTGATGCTCGCTATCGTTTCACTAGGCAGGCTAAGCGGAGAGGTCTCGCGCACGGTACTTGTAGTTGGCTACTTCATGTCAATCATCCTGCTGCCACTCGGCAGGTTCATCGGAAAGATGATCTTACAGCGGGTTGGAGTCGGCGTACAGCCCGTTCTTATCCTTGGTGTAGGCAAGACAGGTGAGCTGGTCGCCCGCTCTTTAATGAGGGATAAGTATCTGGGTTATCGGATCGTTGGTTTTTTAGATGATGCCGTTAAGAGAACTCGGGATATGAGGGTAAACGGAACATCATTTCCAATCCTTGGCGGTTTTAGGGATAGCGATAAAATTATGGCTGCTACGGGCGTCCGGCATTTGATCGTGGCTACACCGGGCATGCAATCACATGAGCTAGTCGGCCTGGTAAACCGTTTGCAGCGAAGGGCTGCTTCGGTGACCGTAATCCCCGACCTATTCGGTATGCCGGTTATGGGCGTCGAGGCGGGTTACTCGTTTGATGAGCAGATGCTGTCGTTCAGGATACTAAATAACCTTGCCAGCCCGCTAAATAAATTTGCAAAACGTGTTTTTGACCTTGTTGCAGGTACTATTATTTTAATCGTAGCTTTACCAATTATGCTCTTAATCGCTGTGGCCGTAAAACTAGATTCGCCTGGCGCAGCTGCGTTTTCTCACCGTCGAATAGGGTGTGGCGGCAAAGAGTTCAAGTGCTATAAATTCAGGACAATGCTGGTAAACGCGCAAGAGATACTGGATGATCTTTTAAACCGCGATCCAGCTTTACGTAAAGAATGGGAACAGGACTTTAAGCTTAAAAACGATCCTCGAGTAACTCGCGTGGGCAAGTTTCTGAGGAAAACAAGCCTCGACGAATTGCCGCAAATATTTAATGTACTAAAAGGAGAAATGAGTCTGGTCGGGCCCAGACCGATTGTTAGAAAAGAGGTTGCCAGGTTTGGCAGGGTCGCTGATTATTATTTTATGGTAAGGCCTGGCATAACGGGGCTATGGCAGGTTAGTGGCCGCAGTGATATCGATTATGGCGAGCGAGTAAGCCTTGAGTCATGGTATGTGCGTAACTGGTCGCTATGGCTGGATATATCTCTGCTGGTTCGCACGATTGGCGTTGTTTTGGCTAAGCGGGGGGCATACTAATTTACCTCTCACACATACTTACTCCCACAGCATGCATCAGGTGGACTTCTTATTGCCTCTTTTAATGTTTTGAGAAAACGAATACTCTTAGAGCAAACCCTGCAGGTTTGTATTTTAAACGAGTAATTCTAGGATATGATCGCTATTTTTATGTAAGCTTAATGATGGCTAATATTAAGCAGTAACTAAACTACAATGCGTGGGTTTGGTTTTCGTGGGATCTTTGAGGATTAATTAATGGGTGCGTTAAGTATTATTTTGTTTTCTGCCGCAATGACAGTTGCTATGTTGTCTTACGATGTTGGCAGTCTGGCCGTGCGTGTAACGATGGGCGTAGTGACTGTCTCCGGTTTTAAATTTATGATACGCGATGGCTTTTTACATCGTACTGAAGTGCAATGGGCAGGGTGGCTAGGGTTATATTTTTTGGCCAGCTGCATGTCGTTTATATTCGCAGTTAACCCGCAGGACGCCATGGTTGATATATGGAGACAAGCAGTGCTTGTTGTCTTTGCTTTTGCCCTTGCTGTTTTACTAAGAAGGAGCAAGCAGAGTGAGCTTGTACTAATGTATACAATGCCTCTTTTAACTATTGGCTTTATATTGCTGATTCTGTTTATCTCTGTAAAAGAGATGGGACTCCCGAGTCTCGATCTTCAAGCAATACGCACTTTTAAATTCGCATTGTTAGTTGATTATGGTATATCGGTCAATCCGCTCTCCTGGGCTGCGGTTCTCGCCTTTTTAATAGCAATTCCCGTTCTGGTTAAATATCGTAAAATCACATTAGCGATTGCAGTTATCTTATGTATCACTTTATTTATATCGGGGTCGAGGACTACCTTAGGCGGGCTTTTACTAATTGGTTTGCTCTTTCAGTATGTTCGGCAGCATCGAAAATCACAATCGGCAAAGGTTATTGTCCCTCTGTTAGTGGTGGGCATCCTTGCTTTAGCTGGTTATTACTTAAGGGATTACTGGCAACCATTGCTAGATCCTAGTGAATTCAATAACGTGCTGACAGGACGGCCTGACTTATGGCTGGCAGCCCTACAAAAATTCATAGCGAGACCTATTTTTGGTTGGGGTGCATACTCATGGTCGGTCGATTTAGATAAATACCTAACACTGGGGGATTTTTATCAGCAGCAATCACTGCTATCCATCGATACGGGTGCATTCCACAACGCATTTCTTACCTTACTGGCTGAGAAAGGCTTGACAGGCTTTGCCGCTGGCCTTGGATTAATATGGTTTTTGTTACGCCAAAGTTTATATCTCTATAAAAATTCGTCTTTTCTATCTCAAGTCGAAGCTAGGATGGCACTGCTTGCACCGTTTATCTTATGCGCTATTGCGGTCAGAAGTATCTTCGAGCAACCAGGTTTGTTTGGCTATGCTAACGGTATTGTTGATTACCTGACATATAGCTGGGCAGCGCTGGTCGTAGCCCTATCAGCAACATTAAGAACGTGTAAACAGGAAACGGATTAGTTTGTCATGAAAGAGCAAGAACGGATAATTCATTTAACCTTGGTAAGTACTTCAGGAGCGGCTTTATATGTATACAACCTAGTTCAAGCTCTCTCTAACAAGGGATTCAATGTAGATTTTATTTGTCCGAAGGATTTTGACTATATTGAACACCTCAACGGTACTGGAGTAAGTGTTTATCCTGAGAACCCGTCTCCGGAAGAAGCTAGAGGAAAGCTAGGTAAGCTCACTGTTTTTGGTAAGCAAGCATCAGCAAGTATTAAAATAGCGCGGAAGCTAAAAGCTAGAGGTGCGCGGATGATTCACATTAACTTCCCCGGGCTCCATTTCACGGCGGTTCTAATGCTGCTTGGGTTAAGGCTTAGTGGTCTGAAGATTGTGCTAACCGTGCACGATGTGAGACCTCACCATTGGTTGCTACCTAAGATTCTACGTTTTCTTGAATGGTCGGCTATTTGGGCAATGTACCATCTTGCCAATGCCCTTGTTGTTCATCACCAGCATGCAAAAGAGATTTTGCATGCTGAGTTTGGGATACCTAATGAAAGAATATCTATAATTCCGCCCGGTGAATTTAGCATTTCTGACGCGCCGATTGCTTTTCCTGATCAAGACACTGAAATTACTGCACTTGCATTCGGTAAATTACGCCAGAACAAAGGTATGCATTTAGCGATTCAGGCGGTTCAACAGCTACGTGGTGAGAGTTATCCTATTCGCTTGCTTATTGCGGGGTCTACCTATGCTTCTGAGATTAATTACTGGCAGACATGCAAGGAGTTGATAGGCAGGGCGCCTGATGGCATTACAGTGATCGAGCACTATATCAAAGACGATGAAGTTCTGGATGTTATTCGCCAATCGCATATTTTCCTTTTACCGTATACCGATTTTTTTTCCCAAAGCGGCGTTGCTTTATTAGGTCTCTCAAACGGACGTCCAATTGTCGCAACAGCGGTCGGTGGTATTGCGGAGCTTATTATGCCAGGTAAAACAGGCATTGTGATTAGTGAGCCTACGGTTCCTGCTGTGAAGGATGCGCTTCTGCAGGTAATCCAGATGGGTTCTGGACAGTTATCTCAAATGGGCCGATATGCTGCTGAGTTTTGCCGGGAACACTATTCATGGGAAAGCGTTGCCGGGAAGCATCTGCATCTTTACAATACGTTTTCAGGCGTTGATTAAGCCTAAAATTATATGACTATACGATTGCTCTAGAGGTGCTACATGGGAGCGCACTACGTAAAGAGATTATGGCAATTGGGCCATCGCTGGAGCCGAATGCTTTTTGGCGCGAGTTATTGGCACCAGAGTCAGCATATAGGGAGGCTTTTTATCCCAAGCGAGCTACGGGGTTATTTTAATGACCTAACAGCGAAGGTTGCATGGGAAGGAAAGGTGGATGAGCAGGGAATTCCGCTAAGCAGCGGTCCTGATACTAAACCCCTTTATTTTGCCACGACAATTTTCCAAAAAGCTTTTGGGCACTGGGACCGGTGGCTTGAGGATCCAGTGAAGTGCGAAAACGATCGAGATATATTCTTACGGTATGCCGAGTGGGGCCTTGATTCGCAGGATGAGCAAGGCGGATGGCCGGTATGGGCACAACTTGAATTCAACAGCTTATCTCCCTACTCGGCAATGAGCCAGGGTGAGGGTATCTCAGTACTTATCAGAGCATTTAGTCTAACATCTGATCAGCGCTATCTTGATGCTGCTAACAGGGCTCTGGAATTACTTATAAAACCTGTTGATGAAGGTGGTACAAGCCGCATTGTTCCCGATGGGCGTATACTTGAAGAGCTTCCATTGAAAAAGCATGAGGCGATTCTTAATGGGTGGATATTTGCATTATTTGGTCTCTATGATTTTGCTATTGCTGGAAATAGTGATATAGCAGCAAATGCACTCGATGAAACCCTCTCTGCGCTATTGCATAGGTTGTCCACCTACAATGCAGGGTACTGGTCTTACTATGATGCTGCCGGTACCATAGCTAGCCCGTTCTATCACCAGTTGCATATTGAGCAATTCAAGGCGCTTGAAATGACGTTTCCTAAGTATGCAGGTGATATAGGGAATATGAGGTCGATATTCGAGTCTCAAGCGGCTTCAACCTGGAATAGGTCTAGAGCAATAGCAGTTAAAACCTGCCAGAAATTAATGGACCCACCGGAGGTGGTGTTGCGATAAAGATCATCTATGTGACCTCAACCATGCCTTATGGCACCCGGGAAACATTTATAATACCTGAGGTCAAGGAACTGCTCCGGCAGGGTCATGATATATTGATCGTGCCGATGTATCCTGATGGGCCGATACTGCATGAGGATACTCGTACTCTTGAGAGATATACATGCACTCAGCCATTGGTATCAATAAGGATCGTGGTAGCGGCGCTATCAAGTATTGCGAGAAAGCCGCTTGCGTCATTAGCTCCGCTTTTTTGGATTGCAAAGAGCCGCTCCAGAAATATTCTATTTAAGAACCTTGCCGTATACATGAAAGGGTTATGGTTAGGATCGATCGCTCAAGCATGGGGTGCTGAACATATTCACACGCATTGGGCCTCAACCCCTTCGACGCTTGCAATGATCGCCGCCGAAATCGCAGGCATACCCTGGAGCATTACAGCACATCGTTGGGATATTGCAGAGAATAACCTCTTATCACTAAAGGCAAAAAAGGCGCGTTTTATTAGAGCCATCAACGAACGCGGTGCGGATGAGATAGTTGAGATTGCTGGGCTGCCGGGATGGCGCCCAATCGTCATCCATATGGGAGTACCGTTAGCCGCATCAGTTTATCATGAGGCGCCTAAGTCGAACCGTGTTTTAATGGCCGCCAACTTTGTTGAAAAAAAGGGCCATATTTTTCTATTGGAAGCTATTAAGTTGTTACATGATTGGGGACATGAAATAATCTGCGATTTAGCGGGTGATGGCCCACTTCGCAGTGAAATGGCAGCTCTTGCCAAAAACCTAGCGATTGCAGAAAGGGTTAACTTTATAGGGTCGCTTTCACACCAAGAGCTTATTGCAAGGATGGAGAATGGAGTATGGGATATCGCTACTCTTCCCAGCGTTAAGACGGCTTCAGGAGAGGAGGAAGGCATTCCTGTATTCTTGATCGAGGCCATGAGCGTTGGTATTCCTGTAGTGGCGACAGCCACAGGTGGCATACCAGAATTATTGCATGGTGGGGCTGGGATTTTAGTGCCGCAAAAAGATGCACAGGCGCTTGCACATGCGCTCCAAGAGTTAATAGGCAATAAAGACTATTATGCCACCTTGTCTTTAATGGGCTGCCAACGAATTAAAGATGAGTTTTCGATTGAAACCGTAGCAGCTATGCTTGCACGACTTTTTAAAGAATCATGTGCCGGCGGGATAGGCTTTTCATATGAAGGGATTGAGTGAGTTATGCAAGATCATCATAGGCAGCTTTTATCAGCAGGGAATCCTTCTTGCACTAAACTATCAGACAGGAAGAAGGAAAGCGAAAGAGAATTTTTTGACAACAACAAGGGTTATACAGCGCGCAGGCGTTTAGTAGGGAGGCTTCTCGATGGGTACACATGCTGGGAAGAACTGTTCAAAGCAGCCGGAGATATCCGCGACAAAACAGTTCTTGATCTTGGATGTGGCGAAGGATATCTTTCAAGGTTACTTGCAATAAAAGGGGCAGCCAAGGTTGTAGGTATCGATATATCGAGTGAGCGTATAAAGCTTGCTGCTATGCTCGCTAAAAACGAGGATTTGAAGAACGTCGAGCACGTTTGCTGTGATGCAGAGCACATCCCCATGCAGGACAAAAGTTTTGATATAGTTTTAGGAACCGCCATTTTACATCATTTGGATATCGAAAAAACCTTAAAAGAAATACACCGGGTTTTAAAGCCGACCGGTAGAGCCGTATTTGCCGAGCCTTTGGGTCATAACATTTTTATAAATCTTTTCAGGATGTTCACACCTAAGTTACGCACCAAGGACGAGCATCCCATTGTGAGACAAGATATCGTTAATGCCAATCGCTATTTTAAAGTTGATTTTATACCGCTACATCTGATCTCCATGGTATTTATTCCTTTTAATCTGATTATGCCGAGGTCTACCAGATTATTTATGTTACGCTGTTTATTTGCAATCGATCGCGGCATATTTCGGCTCTTGCCGGCGTCTCGATTTCATGCACGGTATGGTGTGATTTGGTTTGAGAAACAAGTTTAGAACTTAATTGGTATGTGTGCAAGCGCTATCTAATTATACGGAGATAAATGATGTCAAAGATTACGATGCTAACGCAGTTTTTCCCACCGGAAACAAATGCAGCCGCCAACCGTATCGGTGTTATGGCAGATGTTCTTGCAAGGGAACATGAGATAACAGTTATCGCATTAAAACCGAGCTATCCCACGCCAGGTTTATTCAGCGCTCTATCGCTGACTAAGATTGATGCAGGACGGAGCTATAGCATAAAGCGGACATTGCATTTTAAACCACATAATGAGTCGCTTATTAAGCGTGGCATAAGTGAGCACAGGATGGCCATCCGACTTGCAGCAGCAGCCTTTTCTGAACCGGCGGATGCTATTATCGTTTCTTCTCCGAGTATGTTTCTTGCACCGGTTGGCTGGATGCTTGCTAGATTAAAGGGAGCCAGGTTTATGTGGGATGTTCGGGACGTTACCTGGAAGTATCCAAAAGAATCCGTAAAAACATCATCCATTAAACGAATTATCATAGACCTGCTTGAGCGCTATATGCGGTTTGTCTTGCGGCGCTCTGATCTTGTGATCGCTGCTACATCCGGAATTGCCGCAACACTTACTCAGCAATATATTAACGATAAGAAACTCGTGATGGTTCCGAATGGGATATCCAAAGAACTTCTGGACATGTTTGGAGGTATTGAAGAACCGCAAAACGGGAGGCGCCCCGTAGTGGCGTATGTCGGATTACTTGGCTACAACCAGGGCATTGATGTTCTCCTAGATGTTGCCAGCAGGCTTCCCGGAATCGATCTACTCCTAGTAGGCGATGGACCTGAACGTCAGGCATTGGAAGATAGAGTGAATAGTGGGGAGTTACGCAACATTTCCTTCACAGGGTATTTGAGTAGAGAGAAAATACTTGAAATCTATAAGAAGAGCGATATACTTTTTGCCCAGCTTAAGGATACACCGACTCTAAATAGTACGGGATTGCCCTCTAAGCTTTTTGAGTATATGGCGACAGGCAGGCCGTTTATCTATGCGGGGAAGGGTCTTGCAACCGAATTTCTAAATGATGTTGGATGTGCCCTTACGGTGGTGCCGGAAGATCCTGATGCTATCACCAATGCAATCACGAGTCTACTAGACGATCCAGCATTAATGCAAGAGCTGGGCAGTAAAGGCCGGGAATTCGTACAACAAAACTACCATCGCGAGCAGTTGATGGAACAGTTGCTTCGCGAGCTAAAGGATAGGTTCTCGCTGTGAGTGCGGGTAAAACTATTGCTAGAGCCACGGTGATGATAGCGGCTTTTACAATGTTATCGAGAATATTAGGGTTTGCGCGTGAAATGGCTATGGCCTATGTGTTTGGGGCAAGTTCATCAACCGATGCCTACCTTGTCGCCATTACCATACCTAACATTGTGTTTGCGGTGCTTGGAGGCTCGCTGGTCATCGTTGTCGTGCCTATTTTTACGTCCTATACAGCCGAAGGCAAAAGGGAGGAGGCATGGCAACTCTTCTCGATGTTTGCAACTTTGCTGAGTATCGTGTTGCTGGTGCTTGCGTTTGCAGGTATACCACTAGCGCGTCAATTGGTATGGTTAGTCGCACCGGGCTTGCATGCTGATACAGCAAGGTTGGCGGCAGGTTTAATGGCGGTAATGCTGCCGGGGATACTCCTGCTTAGTTTGGCAAGCCTTTTTTACGGCCTGCTAAATGCAAACAACAAGTTCGGCCCGCCAGCCATCGGCCCGATTATCAGCAACGTGTTCTTAATAATATTTATCCTGGTGGGCGCGAGATTCGGCGTTTATATGGTTGCAGTCGGGACGCTTATCGGCAACGCGTTGGCCATACTATTCCAGGTACCCTACCTGCGTCGGGTGGGGTTTAGATTTCAGCCTCGGATTGATATTCGCCATCCAGGCGTAAAACAAGCATTTGTCCTGATGGTACCGCTTATGATTAGCGCGGGACTGGGACAGGGATACATGATTATCGATCGGATTATGGCATCGGGGTTGTCTGTGGGAAGCATTTCAGCACTTAACTACGCCTTTCGGCTTATCGCATTACCCCAGGGCGTAATCGTTTTAGCCCTTGGTACCGCAATTCTCCCGACTCTTTCCAAATATGCTAGCACTGAGGAGTTCTCGGGCTTTAATCGGACCTTACTCCGCGCTGTAAAAATAGTCTTACTTGTTGCGTTACCAGCTGGCATGGTATTGGCTGCTCTGCGATATCCGCTAATCACGCTGTTGTTTGCACGTGGTGCTTTTGATGAGCGGGGCGTATCTATGACGGCACTTGCCCTTCTATATTTTGCTGTCGGGCTAGTGGGGCAGTGCTTATTTCCAGTGCTCACCCGAGGATTCTACGCACTACATGATACGGTTACACCGCTTAAGACAATCGCCGTAACCGTTGTTCTGAATCTCGTCCTAAGTATTCTATTGGTAAAACCGATGCAGCATGGTGGCCTGGCGCTGGCCAACTCTCTAGCGGTTACATTTAATGTCGTGATGCTATTCTATCTGTTAACCCGTAAGGTGCCTGGTTTGGCTCTTGGAAATATAATCACCTATACCATCAAGGTCGCATCGATATCGCTTCTAGCAGGGGGATCGGCGATGTTTGCTGATAGGTATTTATTAGGTTTCTTAAGCAGTGGCACATTGATGCTTGGTCTGCGACTTGCGATCGACTTTTGTATTGCGCTTGTTGTATTGGTAGCACTGTGCGAGTTGCTCAAGCTTGATGAATATGCATCCGTGAAGAACCTCGCGCGGCAGATGCTTTCACGCGGTTTGATATCGGTTCGTGCCAAATCATTTGCGAGCGATTCCGTTGAGGCAGAAAAATAAAACAGTTGGCGTAGGGTTTGTCTTCATTTTTGTTAGTGAACGAGGATGTGGCGGAAGTTGCGGCAAGTAAAAAATATTGACCTCGGTGGGTAGCAGTGTTAGCGTGCCTTATTGCTATAGCCCATTTCTCAAACCAGACATTCGCTGAGCAGGATCTGCGGCCCGAGCTAGTTAAGCACGAACATCTGTTGCCGGACGAACCGGTAGATCAATCTATGTCGTTAAGGACTTATGCGGGTTTTTGGTCCTCTCGCTCAGCGTGTGGTTAATCTGGATATTAAAAAACGCTCAAATATTCCAAATGCAATCCCCAAACCTTTAAGCATGCGCTGTTCCATGTTAAAATTATCCACAAGGTTTAAAGCTAGTTTTCTGCTTATCAAAGGGTGATTGTATGATCAAAAAGCGCAACATCTTACAGTTTTTGCTTGTTTCTATGACAATGTTTTTAACCCCAATCCTCACGTCCTTTGCCATGGCCCCGAATGCACCCGACATACCGGTACAAACACTCGCCAGCGACCAGGTGCAGGGTACCGTACTTTCCAACGAGCTTCTTGTTAAATTCGCGCAATCTGCGAGCAAATTGGATATCGAAAATGCGCATAAGCGGGTTGGTACGCTCAAAATTGGCGAGGTCAAAGGCGCCAGGGTGGATGAAGTACGGTTACCGAAGGGTTTGGCTCTTGATAGTGCTATGGCGATATACAGGAGATTGCCCGGTGTTATCTATGTCGAGCCCAACCATGAGCGACATGCCATGGCCATCCCAAATGATCCATACCTCGGAAATCTCTGGGGACTTACAAACATTAGAGCACCACAAGCATGGGATGCGACTACGGGCGACACCGTAACAGTTGCAGTAGTCGATACTGGCGTCAATTATAATCATGAGGATCTAACGGGCAAAGTTATAAAGGGTTACGATTATAGCAATAACGATGCTGATCCCAGAGATGATAACGGACATGGCACCCACGTCAGCGGGACAATTGCCGCAACTGCAAACAACGGAAAAGGTGTTGTGGGTATTTCTTGGGGGGCTAAAATCCTAGCTGTAAAGGTGCTAAATAGGAAGGGGAGCGGTACTGATGTATCAGTATCGAACGGTATTAGATATGCAGCGGACAACGGTGCGAAAATAATCAGCCTTAGTCTGGGTGGCGCGGGCACATCCTCGACGCTTAGCGATGCTATTCTGTATGCGCAGAACAAGGGCTGTCTAGTTATAGCGGCTGCTGGAAACGATGGCGCCAATACTGTTTCTTACCCCGCAGGCGACCTGAATGTTATCGGTGTTGCTGCTAGTACTACCAATGACCAGAGAGCGTCATACTCAAATTACGGGTGGAATATAGATGTGGCGGCACCGGGCGGCAATAATGATGGTACCGCATCGCACAATATTATAAGTTGCTACAACACGAACAATACTAGCTATGTCTGGATGGCGGGCACATCGATGGCCACTCCGCATGTATCCGGACTTGCCGCGCTGATTCTCTCACGCTATCCCGATCGAAATAATAACCAACTAGCTCGTACAATATTTGAAACAGCTGACGATCTCGGCTCTGCAGGAAGGGACGATTATTTCGGCTACGGGCGCATAAATGCAGAACGAGCGGTAAAAACCTTTACCAAGAACAAGGAAGAGGACGACACTGATACCATTTTCTCGGGTACCTGGAGCACCGCGAGCTCGGATTATGCGAGTGGAAGAGCATACTCTTATTCCGCATCATCAGGTGCATCGGTCACGTACCCATTCTACGGAAGTGGTATATACTGGGTCGGCTATAAGAGTAGCTCGGCTGGTATCGCCAGGGTATATATCGATGATACATACCAACAGGATACCGATCTGTATGGAACCCTGGATTACCAACGACTGCTCTACCAGAAAACAGGTCTCCCGCTTGGGAAGCATCAAATAAAGATCGAAGTAACAGGTACAAAGAATGCCGCCTCATCAGGTAACGAGATAAACGTTGATGCGTTTGACATTGCGACGGTCGAGGATACAACTGCGCCGGTAGTTACCGGTATGATTCCTTCCGACAACGCCAGCAAGGTCGCCCCGGATACCAAGATTACGGTTACGTTTAGCGAAGACGTTGATACCGGCACCGCCTTTAGCGGCATCAGCGTAAAGGATGCGAGCGGCAATCCGGCAATAGCGCAAAAGAGTATTAATAAAAACATGCTTGTCATTACCCCGGCGAGCGCTTTATCGTATAGTACTACGTACACCGTGTCGATTCCGGCGGGCTCGGTAAAAGATTTATCTGGGAATCCCCTTGCAAGCGACAAGGCGTTTAGTTTTTCAACGGCGCCCATACCGGACGCTACACCGCCGGTCACATCGCTGACATCCGACCCAGCCGAATCTGGTGCAACAGGCTGGTTTACTGTAGCTCCAAATATAACGCTTACGGCGAACGAGACAGGCACCATATATTATAAGTGGAACTCAGCACTAAACTACTTGGTGTATTCGAGCCAGTTTACTGCGTTATCCGGGGCTAATACTCTCTGGTACTATTCGGTGGATATGGCAGGAAATACTGAGACCGTGCAAAGCCAAGAGTTTAAAGTAGACACAATCGCTCCGGTTATTATTTCAAGCGATCCAACACGCGACGCAACAGGGGTGCCGGTAAGCAAAGCAATCTCGATTTCTTTTGATGAGACAATTACGCCGAGCACCGCATTTGGGGTCACCACACTAAAAGACCCGAGCGGCACGCCGGTAGCTGCAACAACATTGATCTCAGGCGCAATGCTTACCATAGTCCCGGTGGGGAGGCTTGGCTATAGTACCACCTACACGGTTGATATTCCGGAAGCTTCGGTAAAGGATATTGCGGGAAACGATCTTGCCGCCGGCTCCAGCTTTAACTTCACGACGCAGGCACCACCGCCGGTTGTTGTGAATAACCTCACAGTGGATAAACCATCACCACAGGTAAAAGACACCACGATTACGGTTACCTGTGACGCAACTGGAGGAGCGCAGCTGCTGTATCAGTTCTGGATAAACGATGGCAGTGGCTGGCAGATCGCCCAACCCTATTCAACAGCTAATATCTTTATCTGGAAACCAATTACTGCGGCCGATTATAGGATATCAGTGTACGTTAAAGACAAGACCTCCACAAATTATGTGGATGGCTATAAGCAGATAAGTTATAAAATAACCGCGCCGTTCACACCAGCAACTATAAACTCGGTGACGGCAACGCCTGCATCACCACAGGTAAAAGACACCACGATTACGGTTACCTGTGACGCAACTGGAGGAGCGCAGCTGCTGTATCAGTTCTGGATAAACGATGGCAGTGGCTGGCAGATCGCCCAACCCT
>Ga0100390_10001834_pt1 | contig 18900 bp, 12 predicted proteins | sample CryGeymeta201514_FD_81540 | JGI IMG/M metagenome (GOLD analysis project Ga0100390, IMG submission 81540) | Groundwater microbial communities from Crystal Geyser aquifers in Utah, USA - Crystal Geyser metaG 2015-14 | ecosystem: Environmental > Aquatic > Deep subsurface > Groundwater | place... | reverse complement strand
TTTTTTCTTGACATTCCATATCCTATGTGTTACACTCAAATTATGGAAAATATTTCGAATCCAAACTCTGGAAAACCTGCCACTACTGTGGATTAGTTCAACAAATCGTTGCAGCGGACGGCTTTGCCGCCGCTGAACTCAATCGTTAAACACACAAAACACTGTTACTATTTCGTGGAGCGGTATAAAAACGCAGAAAATCTTTGATATGGAGGTGTATCATGTTAACTACGAAAGAACTAATATCTGAAGCAATCTCATTTCCTGTTGAAGAGAGAGCCATTGTTGTTGATTCACTATTGCGGAGTTTGAATTCCCCGACCGAAGATATTGATCGAAAATGGACAATAGTGGCAAAGCGTCGCTTAGAGGAGTTGCGTTCTGGTAAAGTATCTGCCATTCCAGGAGATGAAGTATTTGCCAAAGTTTGGAAGTGTTTTTCAAAATGAGATATTCATTTCATCCTGAAGCAGAGGTTGAGTTTTACGAAGCCATCAATTATTACAAAAGGCGCCAGCAATATCTCGGGTACGATTTTGCAATTGAAGTCTACGCAACTATACAGAATATCATCGATTACTCTAATGCATGGATCATTTTGGAAGGTGATATTCGACGATGTCAGACGAAGCGATTTCCATATGGAATCGTTTATAATGATGAAGGCGGGGGAATTTTCATACTTGCTGTGATGCATCTCCATCGAGACCCTGACTATTGGAAGGATAGAGTTCTATAGTATAGGGGGGAAAACAAATCACAGAAAAGAAAAAAGACAGCGAAGAAAATCTAACAAGAAAAATGAACTGGATGGGCAGTAGCCCACCAGTTATTTTTATCGCTAGCAGTTGAGTCACAGAAGGAGGGCAAGATGAAGAAGAGAGTCGTTCTATCGAATGACGGTGTAGCAATCAACTTGAATTCCATAATTGGCTTTCTAAACGACGCAAGTAACTATTTTACCTTCGAGTTGTATCGGGAAAAATAGGGGACAGACACCATTTATTTACTCTTCATCTAATGGGCAAGAATAATATTGAAGAAAAAAGTGTCTGTCCCTAAATATTATACTTCCTTTTTAAAATTTTCTAAAATCGCTTTCGCTATGGCAATAGACAAAAATAACGGCACTGCGTTTCCGATTTGGAGATTTCTGTCGTTTCGTGAACCATAAAATTGATAATCATCTGGAAAACATTGAATTCTCGCACCTTCCCTTGTTGTCAAAGGTCGCGGTGCTTTCGGGTGAATGCACCTTGACGATGAAGGTGTGCTTAAATTTCTAGTTATTGTTGTTGATGGTCTTTCCCACCAAAGGCGACAATATGTGTTTTTGAATCCTGATGTTGGTCTTAAATCTTCCGGTAAATCTTCCGGAGTGCCACCGTCTGGCAACAATTCCATCATTTTTATAAGTTTTGCGTTATTTTTTGGAGCATTATGATCCATCAACTTTTTTGGAGCATTCTGACGCATGAATTTTTGAAAATCATTTTTCGGTTCTGAAGCATAATCAAAACTCTCTTCGCCCGATATTATAAAAGGTAAATCACTTATCGCTTCTTCAAGCATTAAATAAGGTTTCAAATTCTTTTTAAATAATTTAAATAAGTCAGGTGACTCTTCCGGATTAAAATGTGTAGGTTCAGGATACTGAAAGTTGTTTTTGAGTTTTGATCCGATGATTATTATTCTTTCTCTTAATTGTGGCACACCAAAATCAACGGCATTCAAAATATTATGCTTCACTTTGTATCCAAGTGATTCAAAAAGCGAAATTATCGTTTCTAATAATTTACCATTCTGCATAGATAAAAGTCCTTTGACATTTTCAAAGAGAAAAAATTTTGGATTAAATTCTTTCAAAACGCGGTAGTACTCTTGAAAAAGTTTGCCTCTCGGATCATCAATCAATCTTTTTCCAACGGTTGAATATGCCTGACAAGGCGGTCCGCCTATAATTATGTCGACTTCACTTGGATTAATGTTCAAATCGCTTTCGATTTTTTGAGCATTAAAATCTTTTATGTCTTCAACATAAACTTTTACAGTGGGATGATTTAACGAATAAGCTCTTGCCATGTTCGGCAATATTTCATTTGCCGCTATGATTTCAAAATGATTGTCATGGGCAAAGCCATAGCTCAAGCCACCTACACCGCAAAATAAGTCAATAACTTTTAATTTCTTGTTCAGGGGATATAAGTTAATCAAAATTCATCTCTTTATATTTGATTGGTTTTTCCGTTATCTTCCAAACGAAATAATTTTGATCAATATTAAAAACAGTTTGACCTTCCATTTGTTGTCTGGTTATCCAATTTACATTGTCATCCTCAATTTTGTCCAATTTAATAAATGCTGTTTGTCCATTGTACAAATCAAAATGAATTGCCATCGTATGAATTCCAAAATCATGAAAAACTCTTTTTGCTTCCAAAACTTTGTGTTGCTTTATATCGTTTATTCCAGTAAAACCGGACTGTATTTCTATTCTTTCGTTTTCTTTGCCGTTTAATCTTATTTCCAAATCAGCTTTCGGAGTTCTTTTGAAAGTTTCTACGGTTCTCAAATCATCATCGCCAATCAAATCAATTTTTGAAATATCCACATCAAATATCAAACCGAGTGCTTTCAAAAAATAATTCGAAACTACGAAACCTCTCATCCATGAAAAATAAACTTGTTCGGGTCTTCTGCCTTGATTGTTGAGCATGGGTAAAATATTACTTGTTTTCATTATTTCAAACGAACAGTCTATGTGTTCTTTTTTGAAAGCAACAATATCATCAATTTTTATTTCGTTCGTAACAACATTATTCACTTTGTTGATAATGTCGTAAAGGCGGTTGTTCAAAAGTTTTATATAGTTAAAATCAACAGTTGGTGTAATATCTTTTGCTCCAAAAAAGTTTTTAACATCGGATTGGTTAACAAATCCCAGTTTTTGTCTATATTGTCGAAAATATTCCGATGTAATTGTAATTTGTCTTGGCATAGTTTATTTTATTAAATCCTCCTCGTAATTTGCTAACACTTAATCTTACAATAATCCACTATAATATTAACCCCAACGATTGAGCCAAGTTGCGAACAAAACGAATCAATTTCAGTGACTGGTTAGGTTTTTAACGGTCGCTGTCCCGAATTATTCCGAATAAAGTTTATTCATTTTATTTAATATATTTATAATACCATATTTTTTGGATTTTATCAAGGAGTTTTTTTAATATTTAGGGACAGACACTTTTTTCTTCAATATTATTCTTGCCCATTAAATGAAGAGTAAATAAATGGTGTCTGTCTCCTATTCCCCCCCCTATTTCCCCCCTGCTGTTATGGGAGAGCAAAACCATTCTTTACTCTTAGCCACTTAATACTGGCAAATTCCAGCTACATAGATCGAAAAGTATTCTTTAACCATTTATTTCTAAACCATGCCTGAAATTGATAAAATTTATGTTGCAACGAGAGGAATTATATGGTAAAATATTCATTATTAGTAAAATAATTGTAACTACTCAGCTATTGTTATGTTAAGCACATTGGTAACTATTTTGACTTTGTTAAATTAGCCATGAATGGCACGAATGGGGAAAGAAAAAAGAAAAATTTAATTCTTATTCGTGTAATTAGTGTAATTCGTGGCTAAAAATCTCTGTATTCATTTGTAGCTGAGTAGTTACTCTGAACTATTACAAAGGGATGGTGTAACCTATGCGTGAGGAATGCGGAATATTTGGAATATGGGGACATGAACCTTTGGCAGCGGCAAGATTAACCTATCTCGGGTTGTTTGCCCTTCAGCATCGTGGGCAGGAGAGTGCCGGGATTACCTCTCTTCAAGAAGGCAGGCTAAAAACATTTAAGGGGATGGGACTTGTTTCAGAGGTTTTCTTAAATTCCCGGCTTGATGATAGCTCGACTACAGCAGCTATTGGGCATGTGCGATATTCTACTACAGGGACATCTATCTTAGAGAATGCTCAGCCAATTAGCGTTACCTATGCAGGTGGACAACTTGCTGCTGCTCATAATGGGAATCTGGTAAATGCCGATACACTTCGGGAGTCGTTGGAAAAACAAGGGGCTGCTTTTCAAACAACATCCGATAGTGAGGTTATTATTCAGCTTATTGTGAACCATGCTGCCTCTTGTGGTTTGCAGCAAGGGATTACTCAAGCCATTTCTTCCATCAAGGGTGCCTATGCCCTTATCCTTCTGACAAACAAGGAATTGATTGGCATAAGAGATGAGTTTGGATTCAGACCGCTGTGCATAGGAAGGTTAAATGACAGCTTTGTACTTGCCTCAGAAAGTTGTGCCTTGGATATTATTGGTGCAGAATACATAAGAGATGTAGAGCCTGGTGAGATGGTTATAATTAATCATTCTGGACTAACCTCTCGAAAGCCTGAGAGGCAACCAAAAAAATATAAGCAGTGTATTTTTGAATATATCTACTTCTCTCGGCCAGACAGCAAGGTGTTTGGTAGAAGTGTTTATGAGGTTAGAAAACGAAGCGGCCAGCAACTTGCCATAGAATCCCCTGTTTCTGCAGATATAGTTATCCCTATTCCGGATTCAGGGGTATCGGCAGCATTAGGGTATGCAGAGGGCTGTGGGCTTAAATACGAACTTGGATTAATCAGAAATCACTATGTGGGCCGTACATTTCTCAATCCAAAGCAGTCTATCAGGGAATTTGGAGTTTCCATAAAGTTAAATCCGGTAAAAGAGGTTGTTGCAGATAAAAGGGTAATTCTGGTGGATGATTCTATCGTTCGGGGGACTACCTGTAAAAAGATAATTTCGATGGTCAGGAATGCTGGGGCAAAAGAGGTTCACTTAAGAATAAGTTCTCCACCAATCAAATATCCGTGTTTCTATGGTGTAGACACACCAACCACAAAAGAATTGATTGCCGCAACCCATAGCCTTGAAGAAACAAGAGATTTTATTGGAGTAGATAGCCTTGGCTATTTGAGTCTTGAGGGGCTTTTAACTGCTGCATTATCCTCTAAGGAGAATAATGAGTTTTGTACAGCATGCTTTGATGGGGAATATCCGCATGTCGTGCGGGGTTGATGTATCTGGGCAGCAATTCTAATTATGACATTTTTTCACCGCAGAGACGCAAAGAACACACGGTTGATACTCAGAGCTTTGGGACAACAACCAGATTCACCGCAGAGATGTAGAGGACGCAGAGAAAAACGCAGAGAAGCAGGCTGCATGATTCCTTATAAACCAAGAACTTAATGGTAAATTCCTTATTGGCTTTTAATATATTATTAGCCTTTCTTTTTTCTGCGATTTCTCTTGCGAACTCTGCGTCTCTGCGGTGAATCTAAAAGTCAAAATGAAAATTGCTGGCAATGTCCAGAATGACATGTAATATTATCGAAACTTTTTTGAGGCAGAAAGACGGAAAGTAGAGCCCACTTCATCTGTTAGAAGGTATGACCCGTCAAGGGTAAGATTTTGATGAGAAATACCAAACCCAGCAGTAATCCCAACAGATGAGTCATAGCCAGCCCTTATATCAATAATGGGGGTTATCTGATATTGACCGCCAAGATTGAATTGAACAGAGTTGTCATTAGGTTTGCTTATATCTATTCCCATAAGAGTATTTTTTATTCTATAACCTGCACCTGCTTTAATAATCAGGGGAAGTTTTTCTTCTTTCTCTATGAAAGTTATCTTTGATATACCAATATTCTGGACAACAACACCGACAACAAGACCATCAATTTGCGTCTGATATAAACTGCCAATATCTACACCTATTCCTGTTCCGGTTTTGTCATCCAATTTCTGGTTGATGTACTTTGCAGACGCTCCAACTTGAATCTGGTTATTTATCTCTCTCCCATAGCCTGCAGTCAAAACCATTCCACCTGTCTTAAAACTGCCATTACCATCTGGATTTGAGTATGTTGTTCTCTTCTGGTCTCCTGTGCTGATAAGATTGATACTTGCACCTATGCCTTGATTTTTTAACGGCAAGACAGCAGCAAGATAGTTAAAATTCACTTCTTCAAGCCATTGGTGACGCATAAAGAGAACCTCTCTTAATTCAATATTGGCTAATAAGGCCGGATTAGACCAAATGCCATCTACACCTTCACAAATTGCAACAGATACTCCACCTATACCAGCAGACTTGGCTGACGCTCCCAATTTCAAGAATGGGGCAACCGATGTCCCTGCACCATTATCGCTCCCATATGCAGAATTCCCTATCAGCATTACAATACTTACCACTAAAATTAATCTTTTCATCTTATCCTCCTTTTTTATTTACAGATTATAACTACTCAGCGAGGGGAATTTACCACAGAGACACGGAGACACAAAAAGTTGATAAGTTGATAAGTTGAATAGTTGATGGGTTGGAAATGGAAGGGTTTATAGGTTTATGAATCTGTGTTCCTTTAACCTATAAACTCATTAACCTATAAACCTATCAACTTATGTGTTCTCCATGGTGAATTACTTTACCTGAGTAGTTACTACAGATTATAAAATTCTAACCCCTGACTTCTGTTTTTACCTGATGATAGTAAATTTTCCAGTCTTCTTATTGCCAACCTTGTCTGTTATCAGGTAGATATAGACTCCAGAAGCAACCTCTTTCCCTGATTTCGTCTTTGCATTCCATTGAACCTTACCTGTTCCTGAAAGCTCTGTCACCAATTCACCAGCAAGGTTAAATATCTTGAGTGTGCAATCCTCGGTTAGGCTATCAAAAATTATGCCTGAATTGACAGAGCCATCGTAAGGAATGCCTGTATCTGAATTTCCATCATAGGGCTTGAATGGGTTTGGATAGACATGGATATTGGTTAGGTCAGAGGCAATAAATGTATAGAAGGCAACTCTGAAGATGGAAAGATGTTCCACCTCTACTGTAACTGTATGATTAATTGTATCCACTGTACCACCCACCAACTTCCATTTATTGTCAGATGGATCCATCCAGAAGATTCTAAGATCCATGGCTTTATTATCAGGAACAGTAACTGGATATGAGATGGTGATTCTAAATCTACCTGTGGTGGTTGTGCTGGCTATTGCATCCTCTTCATTAAATAGTTTGAATTCCCGTACTGCCTCAGCCAACTGCGATATATCAATCCCTTTTGGCAGATTCTGATCAGCTACAGCAAAATTCGCCTCTTTTGGTTTATTATTAATAGTAATGGTCATTGTACCAGGGTAATTCTTCAGGGTCTCTATCCTTGTTCCATCTGCTGTCTCTGTTTCACCTGTTTGATTAGGTAAAACAGGTTCTTTGGTGGTTACTACTTCAACAAAGACTGTTTTTGAACTGATATTTCCTGCTTTATCTGTGATGATTACAACAATAATGTTCTTCCCGTAACAAAGTGTTGTAGTTGCCACAAATGAGTCTCCAGCAATATCAATCGCACTTGAAGTTCCATTAATAGTCAATGTTCCATAAGCAGATTGAGAGATGTCGGTAATACTGCCTACAACAGTAGTTTGGGTAGAAAGAAGGATAGCACCATTTGCTGGGATGATAGTAATAACAGGTGGGGTCTTGTCTATCATTACGATATTGACTGCTGTTTTTACTGCCTCGGCATTGCCTGCATTATCAATTGAGAAGTATTTGATGGTATATGTGCCATCAGTAGTCAAGTTGATGGTCGTTTCTGTGGCAGAGTTTATGGTTGGGGTTGAGCCATCTGTGGTGTAGTATGTCTGGACTACACCTGAGATAGGGTCCGTGGCAATTAAAGTGATCACACTATTATACCAGCCCGCTGGTGCGTTATCTGTGGTTATTGGTGATACCCTATCAATTCTCACGATGGCAGTTTTTGTTGTCTCGGTATTACCTGCGTTGTCCACAGAATAGTATGACAGTGTGTTTGTCCCTTCGGATGAAATAACCACAACCGTGCCAACAGTCCATGTCCCCTGATTCACAGAGTAGTAAGTTCTGGCTACACCTGATGATGGGGTGGGATCTGTTGCCGTAAGGGTTACTGTTACCGTGGCATTTTGCCAGCTTGTTGGTGCGTTATCTGTGGTTGTTGGGGATATTTTGTCTATCAGCGTTAAAGTAGCAGTAACATCAGTAGTTGCCTCTGCTGTTATGGTTATTGTGCCAAACCAATCGTAATAACCGGCTTTGGTCAGTTTGATGGTGTGGTCACCGGGGGTAATGCTGGTTAATGTAGATGGGGTAACCGTGCCGATGTCTACTCCATCAAGCAAGATGTTGGTGCCAGTTGGTGTGGAGGTAATAGAGATAGAGCCAGTAATCAGGGGCAGAGTGGCAGTAACCTCTGTGGTTGCCTCTGCGGTTACAGTTACCATGCCTGTCCAGTCGTAATAGTCGGCTTTGGTCAGCGTTACAGTGTGCGTGCCGGAAATAATGCCGGTTAAAATCGCCGGTGTAATCGTGCCTGTGCTTGTTCCATCAAGGTAAATATTAGCACCTGCTGGGGTAGAGGTGATGGTAAGAGAACCTGTGGTTGGTGTCCTCTGATACTCATAAGCTCCCATATCTACTATGCCATTTACTACCCTTGGATTGCCATCTGCATCTGTTGAAGGAATTGCAGGGGCCGTGTTTGAACCAGCATCAATGCAAGGGGAGGAAGAGCCAAGGTGATAATCCTCTCCTCCAATGAATTGGGGGTCAGTTGAGATACAACCTATACCAAGAGAACAACCATAGTAATTCTGTGGGGTATTGCTCCAGAAGTCACTAAAACAAATGGAGGGAGAGGAACGAGAGCAATAAATTCCGCCACCCTTCCAAGCAATACATTTTGAAATTACACAGTTTATGATGGATGGAAAGGAATCATAGCAATAGATTCCAGCACCAGCACCACCAGCACCACCTTTTGAAATTACACAGTTTGTGATGGAGGGAGAGGAATGAGAGCAATAAATTCCGCCGCCCCAATCAGCATAATTCCATGTTATTATGCAGTTGGTGATGGTTCCACAGGAATAGCAGTCATAGTAGTAGATTCCACCACCATCAAAGACACCACTATTGCCTGATATTGTGCAGTTTGTAATAGAAGGTGAGGAAGAATAGCAGTAGATTCCGCCACCATAATTAGCAGCAGTATTATTTAATATAATGCAGTTTGTGATAGCAGGTGAGGAAGAAGAGCAGTAAATTCCGCCACCATAATTAGCAGTATTATTTGATATTGTGCAGTTTGTAATAGAAGGTGAAGCTCTACCACAGTAGATAGCACCTCCACCTTCTCGCCAGTCACCAGTAGCCCTGTTATATTTTATGGTGCAGTTTCTTATTGTAGGTGAGCCATTAGTGATATAAAAAGCACCACCTGATGTAGCACTACCATTTATTATGGTGAAGCCATCTATTATATCTTCTGGTGTCTGGTCTGTGTTATCAAAGTTAAAAGCCCTGCCATCAAGCTGGCAATCTATAATGCAAGTTGCAGAGCCATTTACAGAGCGAACAGTAATATGCTTCTCACTCCAGCTTAAATTCTTGTTTCCTGTTCCTGTCCAGGTCCCATCTGCCACCCAGACTGTATCCCCAGTAGTTGCAGCATTTATTGCCGCTTGAATGGTCGTATAACTTCCTGGCACATAAATATTCGCAGCCCAGGCTTTCCCACCAACCATTATTCCCAATCCCAAAATCCCCAAAATTCCAACAATACCTAAAATCTTCTTCATAATTTTGAATTTGACAGGCTGTTACGGAATAGGAAACTCGCACAAATGGCATACGATATATTGTAAAAATATCATCAAGAGTGACTATATATGGTAGGGTGTTGTCTTTGATTTTTAGTTCCGTAACAGCCTGTCGAACCTCCTAATTTGATTTATTCCCAATTTTTCCTTGTATGCTTTGTGATTTTGCAGTTTTTGCGGGAGATCTTTCAACTTGTAGTAAAAGATTTCTCCTTGAGGTCGAAATGACAGAAAGGACAATAACGCAGCTTATAAAAACTAATGATTTAAAAATTTGATAAATAAAAGCAGAAACAGATTGAATCAAGCAGAATGATTTAACAAGAAGGCAAAAAACAGCAGAAACAAAAGATTTGAAAAAGCAGGAATGATCACCCGCTACAAGAGACACTACCCCTGCCAGCGGTAGACAAGAATAGTCATAACTATATATATAACAATAAGTTACCCCCCCCACGATTATTTGGAAGCCACATCATATCCATATATTTCTCCATCCTTGAGTGATAAATTACATGATACCATAAAGCATATTGAATGTCAAGAAAAAAATTGCAACACATCAAATTTTCTCGCCAGACTTGCAAATTCTCGTTAGCCCTTTGTAGTCTTTGCGTGAAATTTTGACAAAACTTAAAATTCAGACATTTACATATTGCATTTGTTGATATAATGGTTTAGCAATTGGCTTAAACAATTTTGATGCATGCAATATTTCTATCCCAATAACTTCGCTTCTTTCATTAAGTTCTACATTTATCCCGGGAGATATTTCTACAACAGATTCTTCCGCCCCTTTTTTTGTTACAATATAAAGAACATCGGATTCTGAATCATAAGTTAGTAATTTTCCTTTTTTCATTTCTTTATCCACCTTCTATTTTTTATTTTACTCAATTTTTCATCTATCTTCAATGGATGTATCGTCACAATTTCAATCTTATCAATTGTTTCTTGATAAACCACAACCATTTCACGAATTTTCCCCTTGTAATAGATATTATCTACGGCAACGGAATAATTTGTCTTAGAATCAAAGTATCTTTCTTCTGCTTCTTCGCATATCTTTTGTGGGAGTTTATACGGTATATCTCTTAATTTTATACGCAATTGCAAATGAGTAGTATAAATAATCTCTTTTTTCACAAATTGACACCTGTCAAGAACAAATAGGGGAATAAATTGGAACAACAACTGTTTATTTGCCTGTCAAACAATGCTCATCTCTTCATTTTGCATTATACTCTATTATCCCTAATCTATCAATAAAAAAATAATCCAATAAATGAAAATAAGTAAACTTGGAACAGCGACCGTATAAAATCCTACCTGATTAACTCCAAAAAAGCCACCCAATTTATTTCCAAATTTTCTTTGTATAATTTGTGATTTTGCGGTTTTTGCGGGAGATTTTTCAACTCGTAGTAAAAGATTTCTCCTTGAGGTCGAAATGACACAAAAAAATCGCAATTTATGCCCCACTTGAGTATATTTGGGAGGAGGGATGAGGAGTTTCCGCTTTTCAAATCTACTCCCATAATGACATTGTCTTAGCCATAGCAATCCGCAGCCTGTTAAAATCATCTGGTTTCAAGTGAGAAAAGGCTATTTGTCCAGGGTCATCTGCACCCTTGGATGATATATCCCCTTTCAGACGGATCTTCTTTAATACTGCTTGATTAACCCTATCCCTGCTCCAACCTTCTTTTGCAGCTAAGAGGGTCAGATATTCAATATCCTGAACCGCTCGCCGCTCTACCTTTAGCCTTAATCCAGCTATCGGACCAAAAGCTCCCGGATAAACAATAGCCAGATATTCACCCTTGGACCAGCAATCTGGATGACGAAAACTCGTGTAATAAGGCAATCCCCCATCTGCACCCAATAAATATGCCTGATAGTAAAGCCCCATAAGGCTGGCACTTGTCTCCTCTATCTGTGGACCACCCCCATAAAACCAGTAGGTTTCACCAAATCTTTGCTTTCTCTCCATGCAAAGCCTGTTCTTCGTAAAGAATGCCTTGTAAGAGACATCCTGAAGGTTTGCCAGACCGTCAAGCATTTCCCTTTGATATTGCGGCCTTGAGATGTCAACCCGAAAATCAAAATTGGCAGGTTTACCTGCCCCTACGGTATTCACACCCTTCCAGAATAATTGACCAAAGAATGCCAGAGCAAGGAAATCATCCCTGTGAGCAGGCTCATCAAGAAGCCACCATGCCGTGCCTTTTCCATTCTCTCTGGCATAATACTTGTTGTTCAGGTAGAATTGAAACCTTGTCGCACCCCATCCCTTTTCCTGAAAATGTCTGGCATACTCTGAAACCATGCCTACAAACGACTCCTTGTACTCCATGGAAAATGCCCTTTCAATAGACGGAGCACGATTGGCATGTTCGTAAACACAGGCAGGGTAATCTTTTTCCTGAATATTTACCCCATAGCCATCCATCATCAATACAGGCCAGTTTTCATTAAATGGAAGGTAAAAATGGGTAACTGGGATGCTCATCCCCGGCCCATAATACCCATAACCCTCTGTAAATGCAGAGCCATCAAGGTATAATCCAAATCTATTGTCCCAATCTGTCCAGTCAATAACCTGCCGATTGCTTTGTATCAAAGGCACATAATCAGATGATGAAATATTCCCTTCATATCCATAGGGCAAGACATTCAAAGTACTTCGATGCTTTCGTGCCAATTGATGATAGCCAAGCTCAATCTTTTTATATTCTTGACTTCCACGTTTTACCCCCATACCCTTGTAAATGCCGCCATAGGCATTGAGTTCATTGACAAAGCTCGATGTATCAGGCAAGCAGAAGTCCCAAACCGTAAGATTTATCCCAATCTCAACAGGTTTTTTAATCTCATCACTTGAGATAGACAATACCCCTTCATACACCCCGGATGGTGTTTCCTTTGGGATATAAATATCAACCCAGACAGCCTGATTCTTATGCTCAGGTATTTTATTATTAGAATCAGGAATATTGAACTTACCCTTCAATGGCAAGCAAGCATCAGGGTAATATGCCCCTTCCACAGGCACATACCAGAGCTTAAAAAGCTCAATATTTTTCTCAGCCTCGATTAGCCCCATATTCCCACTTAAGGTATCCGCCTGTATAACCACATTATTAAGCATTTTCTCTGTGGCTTCAACGATAACTTGAAAGGCAACCGTCTCATTTCTTGCCCCATAAATAGTAACCACCTTTTGGCCGGCATCCCAGATAGGATTGCTCAGTCTGGCAGTATCTACAGTCGGCATGGTATAATTATCCCCTTCAAGGAGATTCCCGGTAACAGGATTGACCTTTTCCAGATCGCTCACCGCCCAGATAGATGCTGCCCCATTACCAAAGACAGGAACAAATGGCACGCTTTCAGGTTGGGGTAATTCAACCTCCAGAAGCTCCATTTCTGGCTCTTTCTCAGGCATAATAATATTTGTATAGGCAATAGCTGCCTTATTACCTGCCTCATCATAAGCCTGCACAGCAAAATAATATTTTTGGCAAGGGACTAAGCCATCAATAATCAGCTCAATATTTTCCTTGCCCTGCTCTGGCTTGCGTGGTATTTTCCATCGCTTGACCGGACAAGCTGAATCCCAGACAATCGGAAGTGAGCTATATCGGACAGAATACCCAAATGCCTTCCCATTTATTCCATCATCACCTGTTGGTTCCCATGTTAATTGAACCTTTCCATCCTTTGCAATTACTGTTAATGCTGATACAGGAGATGGAGGAATAGAATCCATCTTTTTTGCCTTAACCACAAGAAACGGGGCAAAGATACTTTCCTTAGAATCAACAGATTTTTCCACAGGTATTTGCCCCTTTTCATCGGTAATGGCAAGCCCATATTGGTCACCAATGGTCAAGGCATGGACAATATCTGGCTGAATAGGAATAGCATACCAGCCATTAACAAGCTTTGGCTGAGCATAGGCAAAAAGGCTGTTGCCCTGTCCAAAGATAACATCTGTAAAATCACTTCCCAGATACGACCAAGGGGTCTTTTTATAAGCAGCATACTGAAAACAGCTTGCCTCATGCCTTTGGGCATAGCCCTTTCCATGTCCTTCAATCCAATCAGAGGCAATGGTTGAAACCCCTACCATTAATAAGTCATGCTTTTTTTTATGGAGATAAAGGGTTGCCGACTCAACAGTCATGCCCTTAAGATGATTAGTATCAAATTTCAAGATAGTCGTATCCTCAATACCCTTAAGCCGTAAAATCGTTTTCCCCCCAAGGTTTGACTCTTGCTCTGTCTTATGAGCACAGATATAATTATCAGCAACAACCAGACATTTAATACCGCAAACATTGGGGCTTGAACAGCTCAGGGTCAGGCAAGCAATAAAGAGTACAATTATTTTCATTTGCCAATACCCCCATTAAATCCAAACCACACCCCACCCTCACCCACTACGCCCTCAATCCGATTAACCAACTCATCAGATGGGGTAACACGAAAACCGTGGCCTGTCAGGACTATGGTTTCATTTCCTTCTTTCTCCGGTATATGGATGTACACAGGTTTTACGCCCTTAAACTGAAGGAGGGTTTCTTTCAGCAAGTTGAGGCAATTGTCCTCAAAACCATCCTTTAATCGGACATGGACAGCGGTAACAAGGGTGATGGCTTTTGAGGCTTCGATTAGTTCTTTGGCTAATATCTTAAACTTATCCTCACCTATTTCTAATTTACCCTTGATAAGAACAACCTCGTCCAAAATAAGCCGGTCTGATGCGGTCTCAAAAACATCCGGTAGAAATACAACCTCTACACTATCAGCCATATCCTCTAAGGTAACAAAAGCCATCTGCTTTGCACTCTTTTTGGTGAGTATCTTCTTTAGCTGGGAGATCATGCCCCCAATTACTACTATCTCCTCATCCTTATGTTCCTTTAATTGTGAGATAGGGCAGGTGGTGTATTTTTTGAACTCTTGTTCATATTGAGCTAACGGATGACTGGTAAGATAGATACCAATCAGCTCTTTTTCTAATTTAAGCAATGCGGTTTCAGACCATTCAGGAATATCCGGCAGTCTTTCTACTTCATCAACCACATCCTTCTGCCCAAACATCTCAAACAAAGACATAGCCTTATTAACCTTTTGGCTGCCTATTTTTATGGCATTATCTATTACTTGAGCTAATTGTGCCCGTTTTGCCCCTGTGGAATCAAAGCCTCCGCAATTAATCAGGCTTTCAATCACCCTTTTATTTACTACACGGGAATCCACCCGTTTGCAAAAATCATATATAGACTTAAATGGTTCAATCTTTCTTGCTGTTATAATAGAATTGATAGCAATATTACCTACATTTTTTATGCCGTTTAACCCAAACCGTATCTTGTCTTGCACCGGAGTAAAAGAAAGGTCGCTTTGATTGATATCCGGTGGTAGAACAGCTATTCCCATTCGTTTACATTCAGCGATATAAGCACTTATTTTGTCTGTATTGCCAAGTTCAGCGGTAAGCAATGCAGCCATAAATTCTACTGGAAAATGTGCCTTAAGATATGCGGTTTGATAGGCTATCAGGGCATAAGCAGCAGAATGAGATTTATTGAATCCATATTCAGCAAACTTAGCCATCAAATCAAATATTTTAGCCGCCATCTCCGGGAAAAGCCCGTTATTGCTGGCACCCTCTACAAATAGTTTATTCATCTTTTCCATCTTTTCTGGAACCTTTTTTGCCATTGCCCGTCTTAGCTCATCTGCCTGAGCCATGCTAAAACCACCAAGCACTACAGCAATATTCATCACTTGTTCCTGATAAACCATGACCCCATAGGTTTCTTCTAAAATATGTTTTAGTTTAGGGTGAAGGTATTTTATTTTTTTGCCGTGCTTTGACAGGATAAATTCATCAACCATGCCTGAGTTCAAGGGACCTGGTCGATAAAGGGCAACTAAGGCAATAACATCCTCAAACATATCTGGCTGGAGTTTTCGGCAAAGCTCTCTCATGCCTGAGCTTTCCAATTGAAAAACGCCTATGGTTTCACCCTCACTTAACAACTGAAATGTTTTTTCATCATCTATGGGAATGGTAGAAATATCAATAGTTATGCCCCTTTTCTCTTTCAGGAGGATTATCATATTATGAATTGTGGTTAAGGTTTTTAAGCCGAGAAAGTCCATCTTCAAAAGTCCAATGGATTCAATCGCATCCTTGGCATACTGGGTTACTATGCTCTCGCTCTTTGGGTCACGGTATAATGGGGCAAATTCAGTCAATGGATCCTCGGCTATTACCACTCCGGCTGCATGGGTTGAGGCATGTCTTGCCACCCCTTCGAGTTTCAATGCCGTATCAATAAGCCTTTGTTTTAGACCACCCTCTTCATAAATCTTTGCCAATTCAGGTACTTTTTTAATAGACTCAAGCAAGGTGATGTGCAGTTCATTGGGAATAAGCTTGGCAATTTTATCCACTTCACCATAAGGAATATCCAATGCCCGGCCAACATCACGAATTGCCCCTTTAGCCAGCATTGTCCCAAAGGTGATAATTTGAGCAACCCGTTCCTTTCCATACTTTGAGATAACATAATCAATTACCTCATCCCTTCGCTCGTAGCAAAAATCAATATCAATATCAGGCATACTTACCCGCTCAGGGTTTAGAAACCTTTCAAAGAGTAAATTGTAACGGATAGGGTCAATATCGGTGATACCCAGAAGATAGGAAACAATACTGCCTGCTGCGGATCCCCTGCCTGGTCCCACTGGAATCCCCTTTTGTCTGGCATAATTTATCAAATCCCAAACTATTAAAAAGTATCCGGGATATTTCATCTGGGTAATGACTTGTATCTCATGGTTAAGCCTGTTTAATATCTCCTCCGTAACCTCAGGATACCTCTCTTCAAGCCGTTCCATGCACAATTGTCGAAGATAATCGGGCAGGGGAACATCTTCAGGGGTGTGGTAATGGGGCAGATGGGTATGACCAAAGTCCAATTCTAAATTGCATCTTTTGGCTATTCCAATGGTATTTTCTATTGCCTTTGGGAATTGAGAGAATAAATCATTCATCTCTTCATAGGTTTTAAGGTAAAATTCATTTGACGAAAACCGTAGTCTATCTGTGTCCGCAACATGTTTATTTGTTTGAATACACAAGAGAATATCATGTGCCTCGGCATCCTCTTTGAAAAGGTAATGAACATCATTAGCTGCTACCAGCGGAATGGACATATCAGCAGACATACCTATCAGGTGTTGATTTACAATAACCTCTTCTTTCAGACCATGAGAGTGTAATTCAAGATAAAAATTATCCTCACCAAACATCTTTTGAAATTCTTGTGCCCTTTCCCGTGCCATCTTGTCCTGACCGCGAAGAATAAGGCTGGCAATCTCCCCCTTAACACACCCTGACATGAAGATTAATCCCTTGCTATACTGAGCAAGCATTCCCCTGTCCACCCGTGGCTTATAATAAAAACCCTCTGTGTAGCCAATACTTACCAACTTCATCAGGTTTTTATACCCTTCCTCATTTCTGACAAGGCATATCCCATGATAATTGGTGACTGCACCTTGCACAGCATTCTTGTCAAGCCTGCTTTCCGGGGCAATGTATAGTTCGCAACCAATGATTGGTTTTATCCCTATCTTGTAGGCATATTTGTAAAACTCAATGGCACCAAACATATTGCCATGATCAGTAATAGCCAGAGCAGGCATTTTCAGCTTATATGCCCTTTCAATCAATGCCTCTACCCTTGCTGCACCATCAAGAAGGCTGTATTCAGTGTGGGTATGTAAATGAACAAATTTGGAATGTTCCATGAGAATGTCAACTCCTTGTATTTGGGGAACACAGTAATCCTTTAGGGTCTGTCACAAAATAAATGTGTCACATCGAGGTTGTCAATTCATCTTGTCTATCGGCGTTGTGGAAAAATTGGGACAGACCTTAAAATGTGCATGCACCTGTTGCTTCCTGCAGTCGATAAATAATAGTTTTCCAAAAAAGTTGCCATCCCTTTTCACCAATCTCAAGATAATCAACGGTATGCTTTAGCCCATCTTTATTATACCATACTTGATCAAAATATTCAATAAATTTTGAGGTTATTTCAGGTGCATTATTTACAAATAGGTTTGCCTCCAGATTGTAGGGACATCCCCTTGTGGGTGTCTGTTTGCCTGTGAGATTTCGTCTTGTCCAGTTTGCGGAGCCGCACATAAATTGATACTTCTGCTTATTTTTATTTACAATACAAAGAGCCTTGGAATGAAATTGTTCACCATGGGTATCTGCCCAACGGATAGTAATATTTTCTACTTGTAGCAACTCAGCTGCTACAGGACGATTTGGTATGCCTATCTTAATGTGACCAAAAGCATCACGGTTAGCATCCATAATTATTCGGATATTTGCCCCTTTTTTTGCTGCGGATTTAATTGCCTGAATTACCCTTCTCTCAGAAAGATAAAAGATAGCCATTCGTACCTCATCCCCTGGACCAGCAGATTTAAGCATATCAAGGATACGGTTCAGAATAGCCCCTTCTGTCAGCCATTCAATTTTGCTTCCCTCTTTTCCTACCTCTGTGCCTTTGGACCTTTGTGCCTTTGTGCCTTCTTTCCTTTGTGCCTCTCTGAACAAAGAAAGCAGTCGTTTTGCATCTCCCAGAACATTGCATGGATTGATGGCTGACCATTCAACGCAGGAAAGCTCGGTATCAAGTGCAGCCAGAGCAATATCTCCAGAGGCAAATAATCCACAATTTGAATTGGCTGAGCTACCATCAGCCGGATTAAAGCTGGTCACAAGCATTTGCCAATCACCGGCAGATGTAGGGACATCCCTGCCGGAGGTGCTACCCCCTTGTGGGTATCCGTCAACAATTATTACCTTGCGATGGTTTGCCTTGAAAAAAAGCAGCCGTCCCACCTGACGCAAACTCATCTGTTTACCATCAATGTCCATAATATTTGGCAAGAAAGATTTATCCAGTAGCTTGTTTATCCATAAAATTCTTCCAAAACATGCGACAAGCATGTTTACGGGTAGGCTGTAGATGAGGTTGCTATCATTCATCAAAGAAAGGTCGGTAAAAACAATCCCAATCCCTGCATCTTTCATGCGACAAAAAAATTCAGGTTCCATATTCCCGT
>Ga0100390_10001825_pt1 | contig 18930 bp, 26 predicted proteins | sample CryGeymeta201514_FD_81540 | JGI IMG/M metagenome (GOLD analysis project Ga0100390, IMG submission 81540) | Groundwater microbial communities from Crystal Geyser aquifers in Utah, USA - Crystal Geyser metaG 2015-14 | ecosystem: Environmental > Aquatic > Deep subsurface > Groundwater | place... | reverse complement strand
TTGCTATAATAACCTATGGAAAATAACCGCTGGCAGATAGTAGCCGGCTTAAAGATCGGCGTCGTCGTTTTAGTGATTCTGGTCGCCGGCCTGTTTTTTTTATACCAAAGAAAGCAAGCCCGGATTAACCAAGTGGGCATATCCAGCTTTTCCCGGTTAATGGGCCAAGCGACTAACGATGAAATTTTAGTGATCCCGTACCAGCAAACTTTATATAAACACTTCGGCAACGCCATTAATCCCCAAGTCAAGCTGGCAGTGAAAACCATCGGCGGCTATCAGGACATGGAGTTTTTGATCGACTCGGGGGCAGTGGTTTCCGCCCTGCCCAAACTGGCTGCCCTGGACCTGGGGACAGACCTGGACAATTTGCCGCGGATTACCATTGAAGGTTTTGCCGAGCAAAAAACCTTTGCCTACCGGGGCGAATTTGTGGTTAAAATCGGCCCCGACGAAATTGTCCTGCCGGTGGTTTTTTCCGAAAACCCCCAAGCATCCAATATTTTGGGCCGGATCGGCTTTTTCGACCAATTCAACGTCGTCTTTAACGCCGATGACCGCAATATCACTATTAGCCGGAGGACCATATGAGTTCACGCCGCTTAATGCTCTGGTTTTACCACTTATCCTGGAAAAAACTGCTGGGTTGGTCCGGTTTAGCTTTGGCGGTGGCCATCGTCCCCTTGGCCTTGACCGCGGCCAACTCGCCCACCCGGACCCGGTCGGAAGCGGCTTTGATTACCAAACCCCAGCCGATTTCCACTGAATTCGTCGCCCCTAAAGGAGCGCCGGAAATTTACCTGGTCGATCATTTTTTCGGCAAAACCGGCGACGCGGTTTTGATCCATGGAGCTAATTTGGGCGGCTTTAGTGAACGGACGTCTTTGAGTTTAAGCGGTCAGACTATCCCCCAAGACAATCTGGTCAGCTGGACCAGCGATTACATCGAATTTAAGCTGCCGGCCGAGGCCAGATCCGGCCGGATCAGTGTCAATATTTTGGGGCAAACCGCCACTTGGCCGGGAACTTTTTGGGTGACCGACGCTAATACGGCTGCCGAACTGAAACTGGAAAAAGTCAACGAAAAACAAGCCCGGCTTTTAGCCAAAAATATTAATGCTGCCAATGGCTTACTTGTTTGGCTGTTGATTTTTCAAGGGGAGGATAAAAGCATTGAGATTGTCCCCGACCTCAAGCCGCAAATAAAAACTCTGCCTCTGGGCAGAGTTTACGAACTGAATTTAAATATTACCTCCACCGGCGAGTGGATAACTCTGGCCACCATTACTAAAAAAGACGGCCAAGCAGTCGGCATCGCCCGCGCCGAAGTGATTGGTGCCAATCTCCCGATCAAAGTCCACCCACTCTATGTGAGTTTCTAAAAAAAACAACAGTAATCCGCCCAAAATCAGACAGTAAACCGCAAAACCGGTGAGGCGGCCGCGGGAGACAGTTTAAACCTGTTTGATTAAATTAAGATATTCTTTGACCAACATTCCCAAAGTGCGTAAATTATTTCTGATAATAAAAATCGGCACGTCGGTATCGGCGGTAATAATTACCGGTCGCTTGAGGCCGGAACGCCAAAAAATCAAGTGATCACCCTTAATTCTTTTTAACTGGCAACCTATTAATTTTAAAAATGTTTCGAATTTTTTCCGTTTGATCGGAACAAGTCGGGGCATTGTTAATTTACCGCGGGCACCCTAACATCCATTAAGTCGTTAGTAACCGACAACGGCGGCATTAACTGCCTAGCAATTCTTTTCCAGCCCAAGTCGGACAAAACTTCATCAAGAGTACCGGCTTCGTTTAATTCCTCAAAAAAAATCTGAACCGCCTCAGAAAAACGTCGCCGCACCTGGGTAAAAGTCTTACCGGAAGTAGATAAATCCAAAACCGGAGAATAAGCCACAAAAACTTTGTCCTCTTTTAGGATAGTGACCGGAACCTGAACATTAAAAGCCATTTTTGCCATATTTTTATTATACACTAGTAAAATAGTAACAGACCTCCTAGAGCTAAACAATAAACCGCAAAACCGGTGAGGCGGCCGCGGGAGACGAGACGGCGAAGCCATAAAAGAGCAAAGTAACCGGAAATAAACGCGGCGGCAAAACCCAAACCGAAATTGACAAATTCTGCCTCGACCAAATTCAGATGCTTCAGTTGCAATAGCTGGGCGGCGGCAATTGCCGGCAGAGAAATTAAAAAAGAAAAATTGTAGGCATCTTCTGGTTTAAGGCCTAACAATAAACCGCTGACAATCGTCGACCCCGACCGGGAAACGCCCGGCAAAACCGCCAGTCCCTGGGCGACGCCGATCAAACCGGCACTTTGATTATTTAAAGGCTTATCCTTAAATTTTATCAGCTTAGGCAATAATAAAATCAAACCATTAATAATCAGAGTCACCGCGGTAAAAATTAATGAACCGAAAATCAACTCGTTCCAACGATTAAAAAATAGGCCCAAAATTCCGGTGGGGATCATCGCCAAAATAATTAACTTTAATTGCTTGAATTTGAGGGCCTTAATTACTGACCACAGCACGATCACCGTCACCAGCGCCGTCGCCAGATGAATGATGACGTCAAAACTGACCGGCGGTTCGGTGAGGCCGAACAGGTTTTGCACCACCACCAGATGAGCGGTCGACGAAATCGGCAAAAACTCCGTCAGGCCCTGGACCAGACCCAACCCGGCTGCTTGGATCGGCGTCATTTACTTCTTCTTTAAACTTTTGCCGTACCAATCCATGAGCATTTTGGCCACGAGCTCTTTGGCGCCTAAACCGATCGCCAAACCAATACCCAATGACAGCGTCGCGACCACGCCGATAAACAAGGTGTTAATCAATGATTGGGCAATTCCCAATTCGTTGATCGCGGCCATGGCGGAAACGACAACCACCAAATAACTGGCAATTTTCGCCAGCATCCGGCTGATCCGGATATCTACTTGGCTGACCGCTCCCTTAATCAGGCTCTCGACTAAACCGGCCAATAACACGCCGATGGTCAAGACCAAAACGGCAGAAATAATCCGGGGAATGTAACTTAACAGGCTGTTTAAAACCGCCGAAACCGCAGTTAAACCCAAAACATTAACCGCCGCCATGGAGAAAACCAGAATAATCAGCCAATGGACCAGTTCGCCGAAAAAGACTTCGACTTTGCCGCGGATATCCGCTTTATCCAAATAAGTGTCTAAACCGGCTTTTCTTAAAACCTGGTCCAATTTGACCGCCGCAAGAATTTTAATGATCAAAGCTTTGGCCCACTTGCCCAAGACCAAACCGAACAGAAAAATTATCAGCGCGCCCAAAAACACCGGAATAAAAGCAAAAAAACGGCTTAAAATGGTATTCGCTGCTGAAAAAATGGCATCTTGCATAACCTCACCCCCTTTCCAAGCTTAAGATTAGCACGAGTTTTGCTATAATATCAAGGCTAGGAAGTATGGTGACGCCCCGATACCGACTTTGTCGAATCGTGGGAGGAAAGTCCAGACTGCTGAAAGCAGGGTGCCCCGCGCAAGCGGGACTACCGGAGGGCATGGCCGCCGGTACGAGTGAAGCCACAGAGACGATTAACGTGAAACGGCCCCAACACCAATGTCGTTGGGGAGCCAGCCCCGATTTAATCGGAGTAGCGGTAATTCTCCCCGCAGCAACTTCCGACCGGTTCGCTATCAGGTCGCTTTCCCGAGAACCGAAGTTTGAAGGCATTAGACAGATGTCACCTCGACCCGGCATCCGCCGGGTAAAACAGAATCTGGCTTACCGCTTCCTAGCGCTTTTTAAAATCCGAGGCAATGATTTCCAAAAGTAACACCGTCGGTATGGCTAAAATCGCGCCGGCAATTCCGGCTAACTTTAATCCGACCAGTAAGGCAATGATGACCACTAAAGGGCTTAACCCAACGGCTTTAGACATAACTTTGGGCACGAGAAAGTTATTTTCTATCTGTTGGATGGCAAAATAAAGCGCGCCTACGGCTAGGGCCAAAATCGGTGAACTGCCCAGGGCGACCAGAATCGCCGGCACAGCCGAGAGCGTCGGCCCGATGTTCGGCACGATCTCCAAAATCCCGGCCAAAAACGCCAACGGCATAGCATAATCAATTCCCAAAAATAACAAACCCACGTAAGAAAGAATGCCAACAAATAACATCAATAGCAATTGCCCGCGGACCCAGCCGCCTAATTTCTTTTCCAGTTGATTAATAAAAGCTTCGGCCCTTTCTTCCCGGCCGTTATTCCCGAATAAAAATAACAGGTATTTATGAAGATTCTTCCGCTCCAAAATCAGATAATAAACAATCACCGTTAAAGTAAATAAACCTACTACGTTATTGAAAGCGCCGACGATAATTTTAAACAGATTTTGCGGCAAGGCTGAAAGCTGGGGCTGAAGCAGTGACAGGTCAAACCGGCCTTGGGTCAACCGCTCGACGTCTTGGGGCAAACGATTCAAAAACCGGGCCGACTGCTCTACCAATGGCGGCACCAACGAGGCGACGGAAAAACTAATAAACGCCCAAATCAAAATATACAAAACCACCGTCGATAATCCCCGGGGAATCCGGTATTTCTCCAAACGGTCAACCAAGGGGCTCAACGCCGACATGAAAATCAGGGCAATAAACAAAAATAAAAGAATGTATCTTATTTGAAACAAGAAAACTAAACCCAGTAAAAAGAAAACGGTAAAAATTATCGTCCGCTGGGAGATTTCAATTTTCTGCATATATACGAGTATACCAACTCAAAATCAACTTCACAATCAAACCATTTAATCTGCTTATTTTCCTTGAACCAGGTAAATTGACGCCGGGCATATTGCTGTTCGGCCCTGGCCCAACTGTCAGGATCCGGCAATTGCCTATAGCCGATACCGGACATTGAGGGCAAATTGACCGGATATTTAGCTTTAAGTTTTTGCCATTCTTTGATGGCGCCGGCTTTTACCCGGGATTTAACCCGCTCGGCAATCCGCTGGTCTAAAGTAGTTTTATCAGTTTTCAAACCAACCCAAAGGCAGTCGTAACGATTAGCCTGCAGGGTTGGACCCTGCAGGTCTTTAGCAACTTCGATGGCCCGGATTAAACGGCGTGGATTCAATTGATCGGAATGATTCATTGAATTAAACCTGGCCTGATTTAATTTTTTCAGCCGCTGCTGTAACTGCTTGATTGTTTTTTTCTCTAATTCTTTTCTTAGCCGCCAATCAGGTTTTATTGCCAGCGTCGCCGGCGGCTTTACCAAACTATCCAGATACAAGCCGGTGCCGCCGACAATAATCGGCAGTTTCTGTCTCTTGGCAATTTGATTAATTAAAGTACGGGCAAATTTAACAAAATGGGCCACCGAAAATTCCTGGTCCGGCTGAATCAAATCCAAACCGTGAATTTTAACACCCCTGGGCCGGTCTTTGCCAGTGACAATATCCATACCTTTATAGACTTGTCTGGAGTCGGCCGAAATCAGTTCCCCGTCAAATTTATTGGCCAATTTGGCCGCCAGCGCCGTTTTCCCCGTCGCCGTCGGTCCGCAGATAATTAAAATTTTGATCATTTTATCACTTGAGGGCGATGCTTTAAATGAGGCTGGTTAATTAAATTTTCCAAAATCTGCCAGCGCTTTTTTTTGAGTGTTGCCGGAATATCATCCTGATATAACCGGTACGACGCCGTCCCCGGACGGGGGGAATAACGAGCGACAAAGGCCACCTGCCACTTAACTTTCTTGGCCAAAGCAACTGTGGCCTGAAAATCCCGGTCGGTCTCTCCCGGAAAACCGACAATAATATCCGTCCCCAAAGTTACCCCAGGCACTTTGGCGCGCAGTTTGGTAACGATATTTAAATAATCCTGCCAGGTATAACCCCGGTTCATCCGTTTAAGCGTCCGGTTGCTGCCCGACTGAACCGGCAGATGAATAAACCGATCAATTTGCAGATGAACGGCAATGCAATCGATTAAGGCATCGGAAAAATCCCAGGGATTGGAACTCATAAACCGCAATTTTTTAATCTGTTTATATTCACAAATTTTATCTAAAAGCTGCACAAATGGCGGTTTACCTTTGGCTTTTTTATACTGGGAGACATTACTCGGCAAAGTTAAGTTTTGCCTTAACAATAATTTTCTCAAACCGATTCCCACTTTTTCCAAACCGTAAGAATTGACGTTTTGCCCGACTAAAGTAATTTCACGGTAACCGCGATTAACCAAGTCCTTAACCTCGGCCAGGATATCTTTAAGCGGCCGGGAAATTTCGCGGCCTCGGGACAAAGGCACGATACAATAGGTGCAAAACGAGTTACAGCCGGCGGAAATGGGAATCCAGGCATGGGTGGTGTCCCGCCGTACCGCCGCCGAGTTGAAACCGACTTCGCTAATCGGCAGAATTTCGTCCACAAACGGCAGCATCGACAACAATTTTTCTTCGCCGTGATGGATCATGCAACCGGTTAATATAATTTTCGGTTTCCGTTTCGCTTCCCTAAATTTTTTAGCCAGATTGTTAAGCAAACTCCGGGCCCGGTCTTCGGCTGATTTTCTAATTGAACAAGTGTTAATGACAATTTCGTCGGCCTCGTCCGCGGTTTTGGCTTCACGGTAATCTCGGGCCCGGTAATCGCCCGCCACCCGCTCGGAATCGGATTTATTCATCTGACACCCAAACGTAAAAATGAAATATTGTTTAGACTTGACCATAAACCAATATTCTACTATAATTATTTTAGAAAGCTTGTTTGGATGGGTGCTTGCACCGGTTCAAGCAAGTTTTTTTCAATTAACCTCTTTTTCGCCTCTTTCCAATTCACTTTTTTGATACTGACAATCTTTCGCTCAATCATGGAAAAATATTTAGCGTCTTTACCAGTCTCATTGGCTAAAACCGAACCGGCAACCATATCCGCCACATTAACCCTTTTATCCTGACGGCTATCAACATGAATAATAGAAACATCATTACCTACCTGTCTTTTAATTAAATCATTGAAAACATCTATCTCTTTCTGCTGAACAAAATGGCGGTCAAAGACTAATCGGTCAATTTTGATAAAATTGGCAACATCCTGTAAAAGCAATAGACATAAAGCGGCATAATTTGTGGGCGTGTCCGATATTTTCCGGCCCAGTTTATCGATTACCAAAACACAGATCGTAAAATTTTCCCTTTCTAAAAACCGGAAAAAGATTGTTTTGGTTTTTTCGCCTGACGTATAAAACTTTATTTCTGTTCCCCGCTTTTTGAAGGCCGCCCGCTTGTGAATTTGTTTAAAGAGTAAGTCAATTTTCTCTGCCGCAGTTACCCCGACAGCGGCAACAATAACCACTTTATCTTTTGGGTCAGGCAAAGTACCGGACTCATCAATGTAAATAGTGACTCGACTCATTTTAAGAAATATAAGCCAAAGATAAACCGATTATGGCAGCAATCAAACTAAAAATGCGATAATAATTAATCGTTTTATCAGTGATTTTTGATTGAACCCCATTCATCTCGTTAACGGTCTTGATTAGTTTTTCAACAACAGATCTTGGCATTATTAAAGCAATTAACCAAAAAATTGAGAATAATAGTCCAGCTGGATTTAAACCAAACATGCTTATATTATAGTACGAACTTTATAGCCCAAAGCCTCGATTGCTTTTTTGGCGGCGGCGGCATTGACTTTACCCGGCTCAAAAACTATTTCCGTTTCGCCTTTGGCATAGTTGGTTTTCGAGGAAATCACGCCGGAAATTTCTTCCAGGCTGTTATCGATATTCATGGCGCAACTGGAACAATGCATGCCGGAGATTTTTATCTTCTGGTTCTCACCCTGAAGTCTCTGAAGTTTCTTCTTAAACGGCCACATATCAGTTAACTACCTCCATTGTTCCCGAATACATGCCCATTGAGCACGAATAAGTGTAGCGACCGGGCTTGGTTGGGGTAAAAGCAAATACCTGTTTGTCCGTTGGCTGTAAGATCGCCCGAATATTAAAGGCTTTAAACACAAAAGATAAAGCACAGGAGCGGACATTGCGGCTGATTAAAGTCAGCTCGACCGGCTGGTTAACCTTGACCTTAAAATACTTGGGGCTGTAACCGGAATTATTAATATTAATTGTCACCTGATTACTAACGACCGCTGTCCCGCCCGGGCTAAACCGCTCATCGGAAAAAAACCAAGTCACGGGCCGAGCTAAAGTTGCCAAAGTCACCGGCGAATTAAACAAAATCAGGCCGGAATTTAAAACATATAAAGAAAAAACAATTAATAAAACACTGGCGACGCGGGAAAAATTATACTGCCAAGCCTCGGAAAACCGGGCCGCCGAAACGCCGAACAGAACAAACAATGGCGCTGTCCCCAGCACAAAAAACAACATAATTAACGCCCCCTGGATAGGACTACCGGAATTAATCGCCAAGACTTCCATGGCCTGGGTGACGCCGCAGGGAATTAAAACCGTCATCGCCCCTAAAATTAAGGGGGTGAATATCGCCTCGCCTTTACCGGTATAATTAAGCCAGCGGCGGACAAACCGGGGCGGAGTAATCGTCAAATACCGGAAGATCGGATGGACATTTAATAAATTCATGGCCGTGCCGAACATAAATAAAGCCGTAAAAATCTGAAAAATTGCGGCAACGGTTTCATTCAAACTGATCTTCGAACCGAATAAACCAAGTAAAAAGCCCAAAATCGTGTAGGCAATGGCCTTACTTAATAGAAACATCGCCACCGGCAGCCAGTCCAAAATATCCAACTTGGTATTGCCGCCTTGTTTAGCCTTTAAATTGGCCACCAGACTGACTAACAGCCCGCCCTGAATGGCAAGACAGGATAAACCGCCGGTAGTTAAACCGGTTAAAAAAATTAAACCTAAATTCATAATTTTACCTTTCTTAATCTTAGCGCATTGGCCATCACGGATACACTGGAAAATGCCATCGCTAATCCGGCCAGTATCGGGTTTAACTTACCCAGCATGGCCACGGGGATTAAAACCAGGTTGTAGGCAAAGGCCCAAAATAAACTCTGCTTAATATTAGTTAAAGTTTTTCGGGACAATTTAATCATCCGCGGCACTAGGGTTAAATTGTTTCGCAATAGAGTCATGCCGGCCGATTCAATGGCCACATCGGTTCCTGCCCCCATGGCGATCCCCAAATGGGCTTTAGCTAAAGCCGGCGCATCGTTAATGCCGTCACCCACCATGGCCACGGTTTGGGTTTGACTTAAACTGGCTACCAGCTTAACTTTGTCTTCGGGCTGGACCTTCGCATAATATTTCTTCAACTTTAAAGCCTTAGCCACTTTGGCGGCAGCCGGCCGCTGATCCCCGCTGATCATCACCGAATTAATCTTTAATTGCTTTAAGGCGCTAATTGCCGCTAAGGCTTCCGGCTTTAACTCGTCAAAGAGATTAAACCGGATCACCACCCGGTCATTGATTTGCGCCCAAACCGCGGTTGTCTCCTGGGCTGATTTTGGGGCGGCGGGAATTAATTTTTGATTGCCGACCAAAACTTTATTTTTACTGATGGTAGCTTTAATCCCCTGGCCGGCGATTTCTTTAAAATCACTTACCACCGGCAATCGACCAAGACTGATTTTGGCTAAATAGGCCTTAATGGCCTGAGCTAAGGGATGGCTTGACTGACCCACGGCGGCGCCGATTAATAATAAGGCCTGGGTTTTATTTTTAATCGCGTGCCAATAAATTCCGACGACTGCCGGTTTACCAACAGTCAGGGTACCGGTTTTATCAAACACAACGGTTTTAACTTTAGCGGCAATTTCCAATGAAGGCGCCGATTTAACTAAAACCCCCATTTGGGCGGCTTTACCCACGGCCACCATAATCGACGTCGGCGTGGCTAAGCCCAAAGCGCAAGGACAAGCAATCACTAAAACGGCAATAAAACCGGTTAGGCCGGAAATAAAAAAAGCCGCTAACGCCAAAACTAAAACCACAGGGACAAAATAAGCGCTGATCTGATCAACTAAACGCTGGACTGTTGGCTTTGATCCCTGGGCTTGCCGGACTAATTGGATAATTTTTGACAGCGTGGTATTTTCACCAACCGACTCCGCTTTAAAATAAAAACTCTGGCTGGTATTTAAAGTGGCGCCGATGACTTTGTCGCCGATATTTTTCTCGACCGGCAGGCTTTCACCGGTAACCAGGCTTTCGTCGATGGCCGAAGCGCCTTTAATAATCACCCCGTCGACTGGGACTTTTTCGCCGGGTTTGACCAAAACCAGATCACCAACCTTGAGACTGCCGGCATCAATGTTTTTAATGATGTTATTTTTTAGAACTAAGTGGGCGGTTGAAGGCGCCAGGGCCAAGAGTTTATCGATCGCCTGCGATGCCTGATTTTTGGCCTTAGCTTCTAAAAATTTCCCCAGCAGAATAAAAATAATAATTACCCCGGCGGTTTCGAAAAAAGTGTGGCCATCCAGTTTAAACAGCGTTACCGCCGCCGAATAAAAATAAGCCGTTGACGTCCCCAAAACCACTAAAGTATCCATACTGCTGGTTTTATTTTTGAGCGCCGACCAAGCCCCCTGATAAAATCCCCAGCCCGCCCAAAATTGGATCGGCGTGGCCACTAACCACAATAGCCAAACCGGCACAGTAATTAACATTGACAACAAGAGCAGACCGGCCAAAGTTCCGCCGACGAATAATTTTAGTTTTAAATTTTTTAGCTCGACGGCTTTATCGGCTTTATCCGGCTGATAACCTAACGATTTCACTACGGCCATAATTTTATTTTGGCTCACCTGACTTGGATCAAAACCCACCACCGCCTGTTCGCTGGCATAGCTAACCGAAGCTTCAATCACCCCGGCGGTCTTTTTTAAGGCCCGCTGAATATTTAAACTGCAGCTGGCACAATGCATCCCGGAAACCGGAAAAGTAATTAATTGTTTAGACATATTTACCGGGATCGAGTTTAAACTTTTTTAAACAGCCGGAGGCACAGAAATAATACTGCCGGTTTTGATGCGTGGCCTTAACCACCGCGGTTTTAGGCGACAGCTGCATCGCACAAACCGGATCGTGGGCCAAAGGGGTAAGTTTTAATAAATTCTGATGCGGTAAAAAATTCCTGATTTTTTGATTTTTTAATTTATATAAAATTTCTTTGCCATTTCTTTTTGTGGCCACCACGCCTGCCTGACGTAAAACAATCAGGTGCTGGCTGATATTGGCCTGGGGCAAGTCGAGCATCGAATATATTTGCGTTACCGTAAGGCTTTTTTGAGCAATTAAATTTAAAATTTCCAATCGCTTCGGGTGGGCCAGGGCTTGCAGCAGCTCGGCCTGTTGAACAAAAGGTTCTAAGTACATATTCGTATTTTAGAATATGTTATGAGTTTGTCAAGGCTTAAATATAAACATCAATAAAACATAGGTTAAACCTACAAGAGCATGGCTCAGCATAACACTGTAAATATTCCTGAATTTTAAAAAATTCCCAACCCAAATCCACCCTAAAAATAATGATCCCAAAGTTAACGGCAGAGTTTTAAACGGTATATGTATTAACATAAAAATTATTGTGGCATAAATCCTAATAAACAATTGATTGCTAATCACCAGACCCGCCCGATTAATTAAATACGATCGAAAGAGAATTTCCTGAAAAGGGACCGAAACAAGGCTGTAGCGAAAAACACTGACACTGACCGGGGAAATTCCGACTCCCGCCACTCCTAAGGGGAAAACGAAGTCGACAGGAAAAAATAAATAAAGAAGGGCAATAAAAAACATGGTTATCAGGGTTGGTCGGATCAGAACCATCATTGCCCGTTTAAAATTTGTCAGCTGAAAACCTAACTGTTTCCAACTCAATTGTTGCGACCAGGCAAATAAGGTTACATAAACTAATCCGCCTAACATTACCCAATTCCTGTAAATCAACCAGTCCGGAAAAAACTTTAATAATATTAACGGGAAAATTATCAACGCTATCGTTTCTGCAGCTAAAACTGATTTGCTTTTGTAAAATCCAGCTAACATATAAAATCTACTCTATCACACACCGGGTGTGTGATAACTTTTTTGAGACTTTTATATTTTTTGTATTGTTTGGTTTTCAATCCCGCCCAGGCAAAAGTAATGTCGTCGGTTAGTATGGCAAATTCATCTCCCTGTCTCACGCCGCAGTTTTCCCATTCGTCGGTCAAGTCCTTTCTGATTTCAATGCTCTTTAATCTTTGGTTAATCCAGTTTTTAGAATAACCGCGCTTTAAATAAAACTGCATCGCCCGCTGGATGGCCTTTTCCGGGTCTTCCGCTTCTTCGATCCGTTCGTAACCAACGCGGGCTAACCATAACTTAAATGGTTCGGCTTTAGGAGACGGAATCGACTGAATTAAGCGCAACATTGTTTCAGTATCGGCGACGTCAGTTAAGCGCATTTTTCCATCTACAGCCATCAGTTTCAAAGCGTTACATTTTGTAACGGTTTCATTCGACCCCTCATTGAGAAGTCTTTTCTTTAGAACCCGCCAGTAGACTTGAGGATTTTCACTCTCTGACAGCGCGGTAACCACGTCAACCACCGAAAACCACCACTTTTCGTTTTTCTCGTCCCAGTGACGGCGAATTTTAAATCCCTTAAAAATCGCCAACTTATTTTTCGCCATTAACCTATTTTAGCTCCGCTATAAACCTTTTGCTATAATCCCGCCGCCGGCCAGGTAATTTTGGCACTCGCCCAAATCTTCCTGGCACTAAGATATTTTCCCTCAAGTGAAATCTTTATCTAGACTGTACGGCCGCACAGGCTAGATATAGAATTTAATGTGATAACTTAACTTTTCTCAATTACTGTTTTGAGTTTTTCTAAAATTTCCCGGGTAAAAGGCTCGGCTAAATCACCGGTCTCTACCCATTCCAAATATTCAAGCCCGCAAGAATTTTTATCAATTGGCGTCAAAGTATATTTTACATGATAGTTATTATCATTAAGTTGCATCTCAAACATTTTATCTTGATTAAAAACGACAATTTTATATTCCGACCATTGGCCAGCGCGATTGACATTACGATAAACCGTTCCTAACTTAGTTGGTGATTCATTAGTTTCTTCCTTTACGATCGAGTCAACCCAAAACGGCGTATTTTTAGGATTCAGACAAAACGAAAAAACTTCTACGGCTGGCCGGTTAATAATTATGGTTAATTTTTTTTCTTTCATGGGGCTAGGTTACTTAAGTAATTTAGGTAACTTAGGAAAAAGTAAAAAAATCAAGAAAGAAAGTGCCACAGTGATAAGTGACACAATATCACCAATTTGGCGTGCCGGGGTGGAGTCGGAAAACTCGCTGACAATTTGGTGGGTGCCGACGGGAACATTAAACCCAATCAGGCCAGGATAAACTTGATTGTCATAAATTACTGCCTGCGCCTGCCCATCAACGGTCACGCTCCAGCCGGGAAAATAGGCAGTGCGCTCAAATAATTGATCGTTCTGGTCGACGGTTACCTGATAACTATGCCGCTGGGTCTGCCAAATAATTTGTTCCGTGGTCACTGCCTGGCCCAAAGAAAAAACTTTATCCGGATAACCGAACAGCTGGGCATTTTTAGCGGCGTCAAACCAGCGCGGCATGGCTTCCAGTTGAGTCGTGGTGGTAAAGGGATAGTGATAATAAAAATCGTCCGGCCAGTTAAAATGGCCTTGATCACGCACGGTGGCAAGGGTAAAAATTACCGCGCCGGCTAGCAACGCGGCCGTAATTTTTGGATACGCCTTCCCGGAAATAGCCGCCAAATAACTGCCGGTTAAACTTAAAAATAACACCAGACGCCAGGGGAACTGGACAAAGTTTAACACCGGAAACAAGCGCCACAGCCAACCGGAAATCGGCAAAGCTAAAAACACAAATGCCAAAAAGGCCCAGTGAAAAAACTTCCGTTTTTTGGCCAGAAAGGCTAATAAAATTATCAGCCAATGGATCGGCCCCAAAGTAAAACTCATCGTATCGGCCGGCCCCGGCACGGACATGCCGAAATTCCAGGGCATATAGATTAACTGCCCAAACGTCGGAAAATGTTTAAACAGTTCAGAAGCATCAACAATCGAATTAAAATAAGTAAACCGGCGCTCAAAAATTAACGGCAGCCAGAAAAACAAAGTTAAACCAACACTATTAATAAACACCAAAAATGCTTTCCGCCAATACCGGATAAATAGTAACGGCAGGCCGAAAATTACTGAAATATTATGGGAAAGCAAAAAGGCGCTTAACCCCGCCACCGCCAATAAATAACGCCAGCGGGTCGGCTTTTGGCTAAACCGGTCTAACAAATAAAAATTTAAAGCCAGTAAAAATAAAGCCAAGGTTTCCCCTAGGCTGCCGCGGATCATAATGACTGCCAGCGGGTAAATGGCAGTTAAGGAAAAAATTGCCGCGGCCGAGGCGGCCAAGCGGCCATATTTATCTTTGAGCCACCAGTACCAAACCACAGCCGTGCTCAAAAATGCCGCCACCGTCACCAATTTAAGACTATTTTCAATCGTCAACCCCAGTTTCATGGGAATAAAGGCCAATAACTCCAGCAAGTAATAGTAAAAATTAAAAATCGGCAGACCGAACCCGTGGTTTAAATTTTTGGCCCAGCGGAACGGAAAGTGATGATCGTGGAAAGCCAGGTTTAGGTTTGCCAGCCGGGCCAAGTGCATGTCGCCATCGTGAGTTTGAGGAAAACCAATCCGCAAAAAAGAGCGCAAAATTACCAAGCCTAAAATTATTAAACCGGCAATAATTAACAGGTTAACTGGAAGCCGACGAGTATTTTTTAAGCGCATAGTGCCAAAACTTGATAATGATTAAATAAAAGCCAAGAGTGAACGCAATCGTTCCCATGGCCCACTGCCATGATAATACTCCAAACAAGGCCTTGGCCGGTACGGTAAAAATCAAACCGACCGGCACGATAAAATTTAAAAAGAAACGAACGCTTTCGATATAAATATCCACCGGAAACCGGGCCATTTGCGATAAATCACGGTAGATCCAAATGGCATGGTCGACTTCGGTGGTCAAAACCCCGATGGCGGCGACAAAAATATGGACGGCGGTGATTAATATCATCGCGATTATTCCCATAATAATAAAGGCCAGCAGTTCGACTCCGCTGACTGCCGGTAATTTGATAATTAAAAAAATCACCGTCAGGATTAACGCCGGAATATCTAACCAGTCGGTGTGAGACACGAGTATCTGGAATAAGGGATTTAACGGCTTAAGCAAGGTAAAGTCAAAATTGCCGGTTATTATCTCATTCCGGTACCAATAAATCCCCCGGAAAAATATTTGGCCCAATAAATCAAAAACATTGTAAATTAAAAAGAAAACAATTAATTGGTCCAGGTTGTAGCCGGCGAGCAGTTGAATTTTATCTTTGAGCGCCAGTAAAAAGATAAAAAAGAGACTGATTCTGATAATTTTTCCCGATAAAAACAAGACTGAAGCTAGCCGGGTGGCAATTAGCGACTGAAACGTCATGGCGCTCATCCGCACCCAATAATACCAGTAGATTTTGAGCCGTTTAACGTCCATAAGCCCCGTAAATTTGTAAACCCTTTTGCCAGGCTTTTTTGGCCAAAAAAATAAAAACCGTGAGCCAGACGGCCATAATTAAAAATCCTTGGACAATTTCGCCGGGATTCAACCGGCCCAAATAAATCTGCGCCGGAAAAAAGATAAAGTAAGTTGTTGGTAAAATTTTGAATAAAGCAGCCAATGATTGAGGGAAAATGTCTAACGGAAAAGCCGTTCCGGATAAAAAATCCAAAAACATCAGCATCAAAAACCGGAGCGGCCAACCATTATGCTCGGGATACCAAAAAGAAAAACTGCTGACCAAAAAGCTAAAGAAAAAATACAGTAATGCCGCCAAAACCGACGCCGCCAAAAATACTAACCATCGGCACCAATCAGTCAGGAAAAAAACCGGTAATTTAAAAATTAGGGTTAAAGCCGTAATTTCGACCATAAAACACATTAAGTTAAGAACCTTGAGTGACCAATCGCGCGCCAACCATTGGGACAGATAGCCCATCGGTTTAAGTAGGTAGTTATTGAGATCGCCGGTCGCGATTTCAGCAGTAATCCGAAAGCTGTCGTTAGCAAATACTAAGGTTTGCAAAAAAAACGCCACCACAAGATAAGCCAGTAGTGATGCGGAACTATAGTCGGCAATCTGGGAATATTCTGAAAAAACCGCGCCCCAGAAAAAATAAATCGTCAGAAAAGACAGCATCATTCTTACCCGCCACAGTAAGACGTTAAACCGGTAGACCAAAACGCTATCCCAATTTATTTTAAAAATCTGCCAATACTTTCTCATTTCAAGAAAAATCGCGGCCGGTAAACACTTCCCGGATGATGTCTTCAATACTGCTTTCGGTAATATTGAGATCAACCACCGGAAAACTTTTAAGCAGTTCGGCGGCAATTTGATTAACTTTTTCCCGCTTGACGGTAAATACCGTCCGCTTCGGCGTAAATGTTTTAATTTTGGCCGCCCGAATAGTGGCAAAGCTTTTCTTCTCCATCGGCCGGTCAAAAACCACTTCCAAAGTTTTCCGGTCGGCGTATTTTTTAATGATTTCTGACAATTTCCCGTCGAAAAAAATCTTGCCCTTATCGATGATAATCACCCGGTCGCAAAGTTCTTTGACGTCATCCATGTAATGAGAAGTTAAAATGATCGTCACTTGGTATTTTTGGTTGTAGTCTTTAATAAATTCCCGGATTTTCTGCTGCATCACCACGTCCAAGCCGATCGTCGGCTCGTCTAAAAATAGCACTTTGGGTTGGTGCAAAAGAGCCGCCACCAACTCACACTTCATCCGCTGGCCCAAAGATAATTTGCGCACCTGAACTTTGATTACTTTGGTCAGATCAAGCATGGTGACCAAATCAGCAAAAGTTTGATCAAACTGCACCCGGGGAACTTCGTAAATTTCTTTGTTTAATAAAAACGAATCCAGGGCCGGCAAGTCCCACCAGAGCTGGTTTTTCTGGCCCATAACCAGAGAAAACTGTTTTTGAAAGGCTGGTTTTCGGTCAAAAGGAGTGTACCCCAAAACTGACACCTGGCCGGCAGTCGGATATAACAAACCGGACAAAACTTTTAAAGTCGTGGTTTTACCGGCACCGTTGGGGCCGATAAAACCGACCAACTCCCCGGCATCAATACTAAAAGAAACGTCGTCAACGGCTTTGACAGTCTCATATTTTCTTTTGAATAACGATTTTATCGATCCGGCCAAACCCGGCTCTTTTTGAAAAACCTGATAGTATTTTTTGAGATTGGAAACTTCGATTACGGCCATAATCAAAAGTATACCGCAAAAATCTAATATTCGTCGTGGGTGATAATGTCAGTCAAAATAAGATCCTGTTTGTCTTTGACAAAAACAATCCGTAGATTTCCTTCAATCCAAAAAGCCGACTCATTTATTCTTTCTCCTTTAAGTTTATGCACCCGAAGCGACTGATGGGATATATTATTCTGAAAAAGATCTATCTGCCGATCAATTTTAATTTTTAACTTTTGATTTTTACGGCAACGTTGTTTAAAGACCCGACGAAAATGCGAGGTAAAATATAGCCTCATAACAAGTCGTCGATCGACTTGAATCGGTGCGTTTTCCCTTCACGATGATCTTTTAGAGCCTTGAGCGCCACCGCTTCAGTTTTCGGACTCATTTTAAAAGTCGGCAAATCCATGTCTTCCACATCTTTAATCACTAAATGTTTAATGTAGGTAGCCAAGGCCAAACCAAAACGCTGGGCTTTTGAATCCAAATAATCATAAAGCGCCACCGGTAAAGTTACCTTAAGTTGAATTGTATCCATATAAATCAATAATAGTCCCTAATTAGTCCTTTGTCAAGGACCTTTTAACTTGACGCCGAAGTGTAATGACGCAGGGCAAAATTCCACAGGCGATGGGATAACCACAACAAAAACGCGGCGGCGCCAACACCATAAACCACCAACCAAGGTGAAAGTTTACCGATTAACGCCTGCGCCGGAATCGTCGCCACAAACGCCAAGGGAATGACAAAGGTAAATAAGGGCCGCAGAACTTTACCGGTAATGTCGATCGGGATCCGGGTTAATTGGTGGAACGGCCGGAATAAATGCTGAATATTATCAGCGCGACCCCACCAAAACACCGGTAATAATGTTATAAACCATAGTGCGTAGACAATTACCACTCCTGACAGAAAAATAATTAGTGAAAGTAATAAATTAATCATCGACACCGGCCAAAAATTATGTTTGACTAAATAAACCGCAATCACCGCCATGGCAATCGAACTGAAAAAGAAACTAAAGGAAAAGCGGCGCAGGGAAACCATAAATTGCGACGAGACCGGTTTGGTTAAAAATAAATCCAAACGGCCGGTATTAACTAATTCAACAAACTCTTCAAAATTAACTTCAAAACAACTATCAAAAATCCGATCGGATAAAAAATAGAGCGAGGTTAATAGTAAAATTTGTTCAATTGTCCAGCCATTAACCGCCCCGGTTTGCCGAAAGATAAAAATATAAGTCAGCAGAAAAACACCGGCCCAGGAAAAACTAATCAAGTTACTTAACCAAAAATGGGTCCGAAACTCCATTTCCCTGATTAAGCAATTTTTGAAAAAAGCCCAATAAAGTTTTAAATAACGACGCATTTAACCTCCGTAAGCGCTATAAACCCGGCTGCCCCGAGCGAGAGTGAAACGGTAAATAATGTAGGCCAAAACCGCCCAGCTGATGGCCATTGCCAAATCATAACCAGACGACTCTTTACCGATCATTAAAGACAGCGGAAAATACAGCACATATTTAAACGGCAGAATATTATTAACCGCCGTCAGTCCGGCCGGAA
>Ga0100390_10001810_pt1 | contig 19001 bp, 17 predicted proteins | sample CryGeymeta201514_FD_81540 | JGI IMG/M metagenome (GOLD analysis project Ga0100390, IMG submission 81540) | Groundwater microbial communities from Crystal Geyser aquifers in Utah, USA - Crystal Geyser metaG 2015-14 | ecosystem: Environmental > Aquatic > Deep subsurface > Groundwater | place... | reverse complement strand
CGTTCGTCGCCAATGATCCGTCTCCCGATGTGATTGGGTCGTGTCTGACAGCTTTTCGCAAGGCGCAATAATTCGTCAATGGAAAATTCGACTCCTCTGGAAACGTGATCGGGCCCGGCGACGCGGCTTGCGCGACCCAGGCGCCCGTTTTTCCGACCGCCCCGGATGTTAGCGCATAACACCCGGTTGACGCGGGACCGGCGCGTGAAGATGTCATGCGCTAACAAAGAATTTTATCGCTAACAGTCTGCGAAACATGAATTTTTCGGGTTCTCAGCCGTGCGCCCTCTGCCTATACACTCGCCAAACAGTCAGACAGGAGCACGCCATGACCGTCACCCTTGGCATTAACGGGTTCGGCCGCATCGGTCGCTGCACCCTTGCCCATATCGCCGAAAGCGCCCGCAACGACGTTCAGGTCGTCAAGATCAACGCCACCGGCCCGATCGAGACCAACGCCCATTTGTTGCGCTATGACAGCGTGCATGGTCGCTTTGCAGGCACCGTCAGCACAAAGGGTGACACGATGGACCTTGGCCGCGGGCCGATGCAGGTGTTTTCCACCTACGAGCCGAGTGAACTGGACTGGTCGGGCTGCGACGTGGTGCTGGAATGCACCGGCAAGTTCAACGATGGCCGCAAGGCCGATGTTCACATGAAACAGGGCGCCAAGTCGGTGCTGATCTCGGCCCCGGCCAAGAACGTGCAGCGCACCGTGGTCTACGGCGTCAACCACCGCGACCTCGTGGCCGGGGAGCGGATGGTGTCGAATGGCTCCTGCACCACCAATTGCCTTGCGCCGCTGGCCAAGGTAATCAACGACGCCATCGGCATCGAAAGCGGGCTGATGACCACGATCCACAGCTATACCGGCGACCAGCCGACGCTGGACCGGCGCCATGCCGACCTTTACCGCGCGCGCGCCGCCGCGATGGCGATGATCCCGACCTCGACCGGTGCCGCCAAGGCGCTGGGCGAGGTGCTGCCGGAAATGGCCGGCAAGCTCGACGGCACTGCGATGCGGGTGCCGACACCGAACGTGTCGGCGGTGGACCTGACCTTTGTCGCGGGCAAGGACGTGACGGTGGCGGACGTGAACGAGATCGTGGCCGAGGCCGCCAATGGCTACATGGGCATGGTGATGGCCTACGACCCGGAGCCGAAGGTTTCCATCGACTTCAACCACACCACCCAATCCTCGATCTTTGCGCCGGACCAGACCAAGGTTTCGGGCAAACGCCTGGTGCGGGTGCTGGCATGGTATGACAACGAATGGGGCTTCTCGGCGCGCATGGCCGATGTCGCCGCTCACATGGGCCGCATGTTGCACTGATCCGGGCTTTCGCCCTGCGCCCTGCTGCCCTATACCGGTGACCGTTCAGCACCTGGGGCGCATTTGCATGACCAACACCATCGCCGCCTGGCTCGCCGCCCTTGTTGTCGCGGTTTTCCTTGCCGATCTCATCTGGTTCGGGTGGGATCTGCATATCGCCCTCGGGCGCGAAATGCTGCGGCTGTTGGACTGGGTTGCCTTCTGGCGCTGAGGCCGCCTGATTCCCGCTTCCTTTTTGGCCTGGAATCCGTTATGGAGCAGAAATGTTAGCGATAACATGGTCCCGCGCGGCGGGACCGCTCCAAACACGAGAGGATATGCCATGACCGTGAAAGTTGCCATCAACGGGTTCGGGCGGATCGGACGCAACGTCCTGCGGGCGCTGATCGAGACCGGGCGCACGGATGTCGAGGTTGTCGCGATCAACGATCTCGGCCCGGTGGAAACCAACGCACACCTGTTGCAATTCGATTCCGTTCACGGGCGGTTTCCGTCCCAGGTCAGCCATGGCGAGGACTGGATCGACGCCGGGCGCGGCAAGATCGCAGTCACCGCGATCCGCAACCCCGCCGATCTGCCGTGGAAGGATGTCGATATCGTCCTGGAATGCACCGGCATCTTCAAGGGCGACAAGGCCAAGGTGCATCTTGAAAACGGCGCCAGCCGGGTGCTGGTTTCGGCGCCCTCTTCCGGCGCGGACAAGACCATCGTCTTCGGCGTCAACCACGAGACGCTGACCAGCGATGACCTGCACGTGTCCAACGCGTCCTGCACCACCAACTGCCTCGCGCCGGTGGCCAAGGTTCTCAATGACGGGATCGGCATCGCCAAGGGCTTCATGACCACGATCCACAGCTATACCGGCGACCAGCCGACGCTGGACACGATGCATTCCGACCTCTACCGCGCGCGCGCCGCCGGCCTGTCGATGATCCCGACCTCGACCGGCGCCGCCAAGGCGGTGGGGCTGGTGCTGCCGGAGCTTTCCGGCAAGCTCGACGGCACCGCGATCCGGGTGCCGACACCGAATGTCTCGGTCGTCGATCTGACCTTCGAGGCCGCCCGCGATACGACTGTGGAAGAGATCAACAGCCTGATCCGGGCCGCTGCCGCCGACGGGCCGCTCAAGGGGATTCTGGCGGTGACCGACAAGCCGCTGGTCTCGTCGGATTTCAACCACGATCCGGCAAGCTCCACTTTCGCCACCGACCAGACCAAGGTGATGGGGGGCCGCATGGCCCGGATCCTGAGCTGGTATGACAACGAGTGGGGCTTCTCCAACCGGATGCTGGATACCGCCGTGGCGATGGGCAAGCACCTGTAACAAGCACCTGTAAGGGGTTTCGCCTGAATGACGATGATCGCACCCCGTTGCGGGTGCGATCATGGGGCGGGCGGATGGCGTTGATCCCGCGCGCCTGAAACGATGTCGACCGCGCGCGCCCTCTTACGCGTTCACATCGACGACCACCCGGCCGCGCACACCGCCCTTCAGGATCGAACGGCCCAGGTCCGGCAGATCGGACAGCGTTGCCGGTTCCACCATCGCCTCCAGCTTGTCCATCGGCAGGTCTGACGCGATTCGCTGCCAGGCGCGCAGGCGGTTGTCATAAGGCTGCATCACGCTGTCGATGCCAAGCAGGTTGACGCCGCGCAGGATGAAGGGGGTGATCAGCGCGCCCTCGATCGCCGCGCCGCCAGCCAGCCCGATGGCAGCCACGGATGTAGCGTATTTCATCTGTTTCAGCACCCGGCCCAGCATCGCGCCCGCGACCGCATCGACGCACCCGGCCCAGACTTCGGCCTCCAGCGGTTTTCTTGTGACCTCCGTCAAGTCCTCACGCGCAACGATCTGGCTGGCGCCGAGGCCCTTGAGGTAATTCGCCTGCTCCGGCCGTCCTGTCACGGCGGCGACCTCGTGGCCCAGATGCGCCAGGATCGCCGTGGCGACCGATCCGACGCCGCCAGCGGCCCCCGTCACCAGAACCGGGCCATCACCGGGTTTCAGACTGTGATCCTCCAGCGCCATCACGGCGAGCATCGCGGTGAACCCGGCGGTGCCCACGGCCATCGCTTGCCGGGTGGTCAGCCCATCGGGCAGAGGCACGAGGAAATCGGCGGGCACCCGCGCCTTCTGTGCGTGGCCCCCCCAGCGATTTTCACCGACGCGCCAGCCGGTCAGCACCACCTTGTCGCCGGGGGTGTAGCGGTTATCATCCGAGGCCTCGACCGTGCCGGCAAAGTCGATGCCGGGCACATGCGGATAGCTGCGCACGAGGCCGCCGCCCGGCCCGATGCAAAGCCCGTCCTTGTAGTTGAGCGTGGAATACTCCACCGCGACGGTCACCCCGCCCTCGGGCAGCATGTCGTCGGCGATGTTCTCGACCGCCGCGACGGGTTTCTCATCGCCTTCCTTGCGCACCACGAGTGCCTTCATCGGATATCTCCTCAGTTCCAGAATGTCTCGTTCACGGTGGCCGCACGCACGCCTTGCGGGGTGATCACGTCCACCTCGGTTCCTGCGTCCCAATGTGTCATGCGGATCATGCCGATGGCTACATTGGTGTTGTAATCGGGCGACCATACCGCGCTGCTGATGCGGCCCACCTGCCGATCTCCGGCCATGACCGGCCAGAACCGATCACAGGGCGGCACCGCGTCGCCGTGGATTTCCACAGGCCGGATCTGGCGCACCGGGCCTTCCTTGGCGACGCGCAGCAGTGCATCGCGCCCGACACAGCCGATGGCGGTATGGGTGTTGCAAAAGCGTCCCAGCCCGCATTCATGCGGCGTGTTGTCGTCGGTCATGTCGTTGCCGTAGGACAGAAGCCCGCCTTCGATCCGCTCGATGAGGTTCGGGCAGCCTGCCTGCACGTCCAGATCGCGCCCCGCCTCCATCAGCGCATTCCAGAGCGGCATCCCGATGTCTTCCCCCTCGACGTAGATTTCATAGCCGCCCTGCTTGGAATAGCCCGAGCGCGCCACCACGAATTCACGGCCTTGAAACTGAAACCAGCCGAACCGGAAAAAGCGGACATTGCGCACCGCGTCGCCAAAAACCCGCGCCATCAGATCCTCCGCCTTCGGGCCTTGCACGGCCAGTGGGGAGATGTCGGGTTCATCGACCAGCACGTCCAGGCGGTAGCCAAAGGCAATGCCCTTGACCCAATACAGCAGGTCACTGTCGGCAATCGAGATCCACCAGCGATCCTCGGCGAGTTTCACGGCCACCGGATCGTTCAGCATACCGCCCGTCTCGTCCACGATCGGCACATAGTAGCACTGCCCCGGCAGCATCCCGCGCAGATCGCGCGGGGTGAGCATCTGCATCAGCCGCCCGGCATCTGGTCCGCGCAGTTCGACCTGCCGTTCGCAGGCCACGTCCCAGATCTGCACCGCCTCTTTCAGGTGGTGGTAGTCTTCCTCGATGGAGCGGAAGAGCGTGGGCAGCAGCATGTGGTTGTAAACGGTATATCCCTTGACCCCGGCGGCCTCGACAGCGTCGGAAAAGGGGGTGCGGCGCAAGCGGCGCGAAAGCGAAATCCGGGGCATTCCGGCAGACTCCGGCAAGGGGATGAAGGGGGGATTGACGGGAGAGTGGCGCGAGGCGGGATGCGGGATGCGCCCGCCTCGCGCGGATCGGGTCGGGCTCAGCGGCCCGGACCTTTCCAGTCGATCTGGCAGATTTCAGCAGACTTGCCGTCGAAATCCCAAACCCGGCCAAAAGCGCGCACGCGGCCCTTGGTGGCGGTGCCGACGGTGATGTCGGGGCCCATCCAGTATTCGGAATTGGTCACGACGATATCCTTGCCCTCGTGTCCCGGCACCGGCACGACCTCGCCCTGTATCTTCTTGCCCACCATCAGGCGGCGGGCGTTGCCGTCCGTCTCGAACACGACCGGCGCGCGCTCGGCCCCGAGAAATTCGGCCACCAGCATCTTGAAGAGGCCCGTGGTGCCCCTCGCTGCGCCCGAGAAGATGTTGACCAGCCCGTCATAAGCGGCCTCGCTCGCACGCTCGTCGATGAACGCAGCCGCCTTCCAGCCCCCGCGCGCCATATAGCCGGGGATCTCCAGCAGCAGGCCCACATTAAGACCCGACAGGTCTTCGTTGCCGTAATGGCCCGCGTCGATGCGCACGCCCGACCAGGCCTGGCACCAGGTCTCGGTCGGCGGGTGCTGCCCGAGCGAGATCACGCAGGGACAAAACACCGTGCAGTTGCAGTTCAGGATCAGTTCGCCCTTGATCGCCCACGGAATGGTGCCGATCCCGGCATCGGGTTTCGCATCGAGTGCCATGTCTTTCTCCTCTCTCACAATCCGTTCAACGCGACGACCCCCGCACCGCCCAGCAGTGCAATGCCCAGTGGTCGCGTCAGCCAGCGCCCGATCTCGGGCAGTTTTTCCAGCACCATCAGCACGGTGGCGAGCGCCATGAAGCCAAGGCTCATCACCCCGCCGACGAAGGCCAGCGCCATCAGCGCCCAGCAACAGCCAAGGCAGACCGCGCCAAGGCGCAGCCCGTTGCGCAGCGCGCCCTCGTCCCAGTGCTGCATGAAGAAGGTCAGCGGCATCCGGCATTTCGACAGGCAGGCGTCCTTGAGGGGCGTGAACTGGTAAACCCCTGCCATCGCCAGCAGACCCGCCGACAGCGCGGCGGAGGTGCTGGTGCCGAACGGATCGAGCAGCCCGGCGCCGTAAAGGACCACCTGCGTCGCCGCGGCAAGCCCGGAAAACCCAAGCCAGACGGAGAGATAGCCCGCGACGAGCGCGCCGAACCGGGTCGACGCTCCGGTGCTGGCAAGGTCTTCGTAGGTGGCGAAAGCGGGCAGCGCCGTGGGCGCCATCATCGCCGCCGACATCAGCGCCCACATCAGCGCCATCTTCAGGAAACCGGCGGCATCGGGCGTCAGCGTGCACAACTCGCGCCAGAAAGCGGCACCGTACACCTGCCCCGCATCGCGCAGATCGGCCGGGGCCGACATCATGTACAAGATTGCCCAGGCCGCGAGGATCACCGCGAACAGCGCCAGCCAATGCGGCGCGCCCATAGCCCTGATCCGTGTTGCAATCACCGCTGGCCCTCCCCGACTCGAGCGTTGCAATTTGAATGTCAGACTTTTAAATGTCTGACAATGAAAATTGATCCTGCAAGCCCTGCCGACCTCTCCGCCCAGATCGCCAAGGCGATCCGTGACGCCATAATCTCGGGCGAGTTGATCGTCGATGAACGCTTGCCGTCGGAGGCCGAGCTTTCCGAACAGTTCGGGGTTTCGCGTTCAACCGTGCGCGAGGCGTTGAAGAGGCTGGCGGCGCAATCGCTGATCCGAACCCAACGCGGCGCGTTCGGGGGCGCCTTCGTCAACCGGCTGTCCTACGCCGACGCCTACGGCCAGCAAATCACCACCTCGACGCTTCTGCTGTCGATGAACGAGGTCCGTTTCGAAACCGCCTGCGAGGCGCGCTTCGCACTGGAACGCGCCTGCGCACCGCTGTCGGCAGAGCGGCGCAGCGCCGACCACCTTGCCACCATGCGTGCCGAGATCTTCCGCCAGAGCCAACCGGGCCTGACGGACGAGGCGTTCTGCGCCTCGGACGTGGCCTTTCACCGGGCGCTTGTGGATGGCGCCGGCAACCCGGTGCTGTCCTACCAGCTGGCCGGGGCGGTCGAGGCGATGCAACCCCTTATGAACATGATCACATTCAGCGCGCGGTCACGCGAGCAGATCGTTGGGCTGCACACGCGGATTGCCGACGCGATCCATGTGCGAGATGGCGCTGCGGTCTGCACTGGGCTTTGCGAACTGGAGCGCTACACCGTCGGGCTGGCCCGTTCGATCATGGAGGAGCGGGCCCGGCGCGGGACATGATCCGGTCAGCCGCCGCGCCCCATTGCCATCCGATCAGACGCCCCGGCGCAATTGCCGGTCAAGGCTTGCCATCGGATCGGACGCAAGCTTGCGCGGTTCGACCGGTGTCTGCAACGGTTCCGATTTCGGCGCTGGCCTGCGAGTCAGGTAATCGCTCAGCGACGTCATGAAGGTGGTCACGTCCGCCTCCGACCAGTCATGCGGCGCGAAACCCGACAGCGAGATATGCGCAACCAGCTTGAGCCCGCGCAGCGCCTTCCCTTCGGTCACCGCCGCCGTCATCGACCAGTCGGGAAACCACCGACCCGCGAGGCTGCGCACCGTCAGAAGCTTGATGTCGCCATGCCGGGAATCGCGCGATATTCGACTGAACACGTCGCGGATCTCCGCCTCCCCGCCTTCCAGCCATTGCAGGAAGGTCGTATTGTCGTAAACAAGCGCGCCCGTCAGGCCGTCGCGCGCATTGTTGCGGCGCGAGACCTGTAATATCTCGTCGACCTCGTCAAAGGAGAACTGCGTCGCCCTGGAGCAATAAGCCATACCTATCAGCGTTGACATCAACCTTCTCCTGCGTTCACAAGGCCCTGGGGTTTCATGATGCAAGCAACACTCTTCATGCACCCCGAGCGCGTCTTTCACGAGCGCAAGCTATGCGCTCTGTAAAATGTTAACGCAAGACGACGGCATCATCAAATCACTGTCAGACGCGGCCCCGACCATGGGCTGCCTTGCGAACGGGCAAAAGCTGAAATCTGCAATGGATTGCGCAGCGCCCCCTTTGCAAACCGGCTGAACCTGCCTATATTCGGGTTGTTCCCTCGGGGACTATGGACATAAACGCGCTCGTAATAAGCGGATCGGACCCGGGGGCGGTACCCGGCGGCTCCACCAACATCCTTCGTTTGGGGATCATGGGGCCGAAACAGGATCGACGAACGTCTAAAGGGGTTTTGCTTTGTCTCGGCGGGGTGCCACCGTATCGGCCCGAAAAGTACAATTGCAAACGACAATCGTGCTCCGGCAATGGCTGTTGCAGCGTAAGCTGTTCCAGTCGCCGAAACTAAGCCCTTGCGCCTAGCCGCGTAAGGCGGGGTTCGCAGGCACCTGGCAACAGAAGCCTGCACTTTCCCACCACGACGCACCCTGGAATCGAGCTGTCTGGCCGAGGCTTACAGGTTCGCGGCGCGCTGTTGCTGCGCCGTGACATGGGTGCGGAATATCTTGGCGCCCACATCCTCCACCGAACCGGGGCTGGTCGAGACCCTGACGACAAGCCATTCCCCATCCGACAACACGATCAGAAAGGCAAGCTTGTGCGCATCGCGCCCCGCGACATGCGGGCCTGACAGGAAACTTGCCCCGTTATCGGGCGCGGCGGAACCCCGTGCCAGTTTCGCAAGATCGGGGCAGGCATCGAGTTGGGGACCGGTCATGACATGCACCCACGCGATATCCCCGGCCCGGATGACGCGAAGACGATTGCGCCCCTCGAAGCAATGAAAGGCAAAGCCCATCAGCCACGGGGCGCGAAGTTTCACCGCGTCGAACGGTTGCGACGCCTTGATCAGGTCAACAGACATGCGGCCAGCCTAGGGGCATCGACCGGGCAAGCCAAGCGCCTTTACGCCGGCTCTGACTGTGCCAGCGCTGTCAACAGCGGCCAGGTCCACCACTTGCCAGCAAGATCAGGCAGGTCGCGCCTCGATCGTCTCGCGCGGCATCACTCCGCTGCGAGTGTCGCGCGCGTCAGCATCGGTTTCAGGTAATGGCCGGTCTGGCTTTCCGCGACCCCGGCTATCGTTTCCGGCGTGCCGACGGCGACGATTGTGCCGCCGCCATCACCGCCCTCGGGGCCAATGTCGATGATATGGTCGGCTGTCTTGATCACGTCGAGATTGTGTTCGATGACAACCACCGTGTTGCCCTGATCGACCAGTTCGTGCAGCACTTCGAGCAGTTTCTTCACATCCTCGAAATGCAGCCCCGTCGTTGGCTCATCCAGAATATAGAGCGTGCGCCCCGTCGAGCGTTTGCTGAGTTCCCTCGAAAGTTTCACGCGCTGCGCCTCGCCACCCGACAGCGTCGTCGCCTGTTGACCGACCTTGATGTAGTCGAGCCCGACGCGGGACAATGCCTCCATCCGGTCGCGGATCGCGGGCACCGCCTTGAAGGTTTCACGCGCGTCCTCGACCGTCATGTCGAGCACGTCGGCGATGCTCTTGCCCTTCCACTTGATTTCCAGCGTCTCGCGATTATACCGCGCGCCCTTGCAGGTTTCGCAGGTGACATAGACATCGGGCAGGAAGTGCATCTCGATCTTGATGACGCCGTCGCCCTGGCAGGCCTCGCAGCGCCCGCCCTTGACGTTGAAGGAAAAACGCCCCGGCTTGTAGCCGCGCGCCTGCGCCTCGGGCAGCCCGGCAAACCAGTCGCGGATCGGGGTGAAAGCGCCGGTATAGGTGGCGGGGTTCGAGCGCGGGGTGCGCCCGATGGGGCGTTGGTCGATGTCGATGACCTTGTCGAGATGTTCCAGCCCCTTGATCGTTTCGCAGGGCGCGGGCGTCTGGCGGGCACCGTTCAGTTTCATCGAGGCGGTCTTGAACAGCGTCTCGATGGTCAGGGTGGATTTGCCGCCGCCCGACACGCCGGTAACGCAGACAAATTTGCCAAGCGGAAAATCGACCGTCACGCCTTGCAGGTTGTTGCCTGTGGCCTTCACCACGCGCAGTGCCTTGCGATTGCCCTTGCGACGGGTCGCCGGCACCGCGATCTCGCGTTTACCTGAGAGGTATTGCCCGGTCAGCGAGGCGGGATCGGCAGCGATTTCATCGGGCGTGCCGTGACTGACGACGCGGCCGCCATGCACGCCTGCGCCGGGTCCGAAATCAAAGACGTAATCGGCCTCGCGGATCGCCTCCTCGTCATGTTCCACAACGATCACCGTGTTGCCCTGGTCGCGCAGGTTCTTCAGCGTCGTCAGCAGCCGGTCATTGTCGCGCTGATGCAGGCCGATGGACGGCTCGTCGAGCACGTAAAGCACGCCGGTCAGCCCCGATCCGATCTGGCTGGCCAGCCGGATGCGCTGAGATTCACCGCCCGACAGGGTGCCGGCGTTGCGGCTGAGCGTCAGGTAATCAAGCCCGACATTGTTGAGAAACCCGAGCCGTTCGCGGATTTCCTTCAGGATCGCGCGGGCGATCTCGTTCTTCTGGTTGCCGAGGCTTTCAGGCACCCCATCGCACCAGGCAAGCGCGTCCTTGATCGACATCTGCACGACGTGGCCGATATGGCGCTCGGCGATGCGCACGGCCAGCGCCTCTTCGCGCAGGCGGAACCCGCCGCAGGCACCACAGGGGCGATTGTTCTGGTAGCGTTCGAATTCCTCGCGGACCCAGGCGCTGTCGGTCTCTCGATAGCGGCGCTGCATGTTGGGGATGACGCCCTCGAAGCTGCGGGTCACCTGGTAGACGCGGCCACCATCGTCGTAGCGGAAGGGAATCTCGACCTCGCCGGAGCCGCGCAAGAAGACCTGTTGCACCTCTTTCGGCAGGTCTTTCCACGCGGTTTTCGGATCGAACCCGTAATGCCGGGCGATCGCCTCGATCGTTTGCAGGAAATAGGGCGACTTGCCCTTGCGCCACGGGGCGATTGCGCCGTTGGCAAGCGTCAGCGCCGCATCCGGCACGATCAGGCGTTCGTCGAAGAACAGCTCCACCCCCAGCCCGTCGCAGGCCGGGCAGGCCCCGAAGGGCGCGTTGAACGAAAACAGGCGCGGCTCGATTTCGGGGATGGTGAAGCCAGAGACCGGGCAGGCGAATTTTTCGCTGAAGGTGAAGCGTTGCGGCTCTTCGGTGCCCTCATCGCCCGGCGAAGACGCGCCGTCCTGCGCGGATGAGCCACCGCGCGGCGCGGTTTCAAGGATGGCGATCCCGTCGGCAAGGTCGAGCGCGGTGCGCAAGCTGTCGGCCAGCCGGGTTTCGAGCCCCTCGCGGACCACGATCCGGTCGACCACAACGTCGATGTCGTGGCGGAATTTCTTGTCGAGGCTCGGCGGGTCGTCAAGGTCGTGAAATTCGCCATCCACCTTCACCCGCTGGAAGCCCTGCTTGCGCAAGTCCAGCATGTCCTTGCGGTACTCGCCCTTGCGGTCGCGCACGATGGGGGCCAGCAGGTAGGCGCGCGTCCCCTCCTCCATGCCCATGATGCGGTCGACCATGTCCTGCACCTGTTGCGCCTCGATCGGCAGGCCGGTGGCGGGGGAATAGGGCGTGCCGACGCGGGCAAAGAGCAGCCGCATGTAATCGTAGATCTCCGTCACCGTGCCAACCGTCGAGCGGGGGTTCTTCGAGGTCGTTTTCTGTTCGATGGAAATCGCCGGCGAAAGGCCGCTGATATGGTCCACGTCAGGCTTTTCCATCATGTCGAGGAATTGCCGCGCATAGGCAGACAGCGATTCGACATAGCGGCGCTGCCCCTCGGCATAGATCGTGTCGAAGGCGAGGCTGGACTTGCCGGACCCCGACAGCCCGGTGATGACCACAAGCTGATCGCGCGGGATATCCACGTCGATGTTCTTGAGGTTGTGTTCGCGCGCGCCGCGCACCTCGATCTTCTTTGACTCGGCCATGCCTGCCCCCAAGGGTTGATCGGTTAACAGATAGTGGAGCGGCGCCGAGTCTCCAACCGAAATTTAAGAACATTGAGGGAACACGACGGGATCGCCACAGGACTGCCACCATATCGTGCGCTGCGGTGAAGGTTCGGCTTGAAACCCGAAGCGGAGCAATGTAATTGACCGTGACAATATTTATCCACAGGACTGCCCCATGTTCGGTTTCTTCTCCAATCCCGCCAATTCCGTTGCCTACGATCCCGGTGCGGCGGTGCGGGATGCGGCGACGGGCGCGATCACCGTGATCGACGTGCGCGACGGGGCCGAACTGCGCGCAACCGGCAGGGCAAAGGGCGCACTCCACGTTCCGCTTGCCACGCTGCGCATGAAGGCAGACCCGGCCAGCCCGGAACAATTGCCCGCCTTCCGGTCAGGCAAGCCAGTCGTGCTTTACTGTGCCTCTGGCGCGCGCTCGCAGATGGCGGCGCGGATGTTGCGCCAGATGGGGCTGGAGGAGGTCTACAACCTCGGTGGTCTGGCCGACTGGCAGCGCGCGGGCGGCCACATCGCCCGATAGGGCCAAGTCAACCCGCTCTAACGCATCGCTTTTCCTGTCGCTTCTCCTTGCCCTGCCCGTTTCGGCGCAGACGCGCGGCACCGCCTGGACGATCCTCGTGCTCGACGCGTCCGGGGCCCTGTGGGGCCAGATCGACGGGGTCAACAAGATCGTCATCGCCCGGCTGGGGATCGCGCCCGTGTTCCCTTCACGCTGACAGCCCCCTGAGGCGTCTTCACCGGGTAAGTCAGAACCGGGCAACAAGAAGCCCCCCCGGAGCGATGGCTTCGGGGGGGGGGGGCATGTCGTCCGTGACAAGGCGTAGCCCCTACATGTGGGTCGTGCGCCCGAACGCGTCGAGCGCGGCTTCGTGCATCATCTCGCTCAGCGTCGGGTGCGGGAAGACGGTCTCGAACAGATCCTGTTCGGTGGTTTCCAGCTTTTGCCCGATCACGTAGCCCTGGATCAGTTCGGTCACCTCGGCGCCGATCATGTGGGCGCCCAGAAGTTCACCGGTCTTTTCGTCGAACACGGTCTTGATCAGCCCCTCGGGTTCGCCAAGCGCGATGGCCTTGCCGTTGCCGATGAACGGGAAGCGCCCGACCTTCACCTTGTGACCGGCCTCCTTGGCCTGCGCCTCGGTCAGGCCGACGCTGGCAACCTGCGGGTGACAATAGGTGCACCCCGCGATCGCGTTCGGCTTGACCGGGTGCGGTTTGCCGCCCGCGATCAGCTCCGCAACCATGACGCCCTCGTGGCTGGCTTTGTGCGCAAGCCACGGCGCGCCGGCGATGTCACCGATGGCATAAAGCCCCTCAACCCCGGTGCGGCAGTATTCATCCGTCACCACGTGGGTCCGGTCGACCTTGACGCCGAGCGCCTCCAGTCCCAGCCCCTCGACATTTCCGACAATGCCGACGGCGGAAATCACCGTGTCGAAATCGTGTTTCTCGACCTTCCCGCCGACCTCGATATGGGCGGTGACCTTCGCATCGGAGCGGTCGAGCTGCTTGACCATCGCCTTGGGCAGGATCTTCATGCCCTGCTTTTCAAAGGCCTTCCTGGCGAAGGTCGAGATGTCCTCGTCCTCCACCGGCAACACCCGGTCCATCACCTCGACCACCGTCGTGTCGGCGCCAAGCGTGCTGAAGAAACTGGCGAATTCGATACCGATGGCGCCCGATCCGATGACCAGAAGCTTTTTGGGCATATGCGGCGGTTGCAGGGCGTTCTTGTAGGCCCAGACGCGCTTGCCATCGGCCTCCAGCCCCGGCAAGTCGCGCGCCCGCGCGCCGGTGGCGAGGATGATGTTCCGGGCGGTCAGATCCTCGGTGCCCGTGTCGGTCTCGACCTTGACCTTGCCCTTGGCCGGGATCGTTGCCGAGCCCATGATAACCGTGACCTTGTTTTTCTTGAGGAGATGCCCCACCCCGCCGGACAACTGCTTGGCCACCCCGCGCGAGCGTTTGACGACGGCGTCGAGGTCGTAACCGATAGTCTCGGCCTTGAGTCCGAAATCCTTCGCGCGTTCCATCAGGTGAAACACTTCCGCAGATCGCAACATTGCCTTGGTCGGAATACAGCCCCAGTTCAGGCAGATCCCGCCCAGATGCTCGCGTTCCACGACGCAGACCTTCTGGCCAAGCTGCGCGGCCCGGATCGCCGCCACATACCCACCGGGTCCGGCCCCGACCACCACGATATCAAAAGATTGCGCCGCCACTGTGTTTCTCCTCCATTTCACATTTGTTCAGCGTTAAACTAATTTTCCGATCAGAGCAAGCTACGCTGCGAAACCCTGCCCTGCGCAGCACGCGGGACAACCGGCTCCAAAAATAAAGTTCAATGATTGAACTACTTTCATGTCGCCGCGCTGCGAGACTCCTCAAGCACCTTGCCATAGCCACCGGAGTCGAGGAAAGCCTGTTCCTTATCGGAGGTTCTGCGCCCAAGCGCGGCGTTGCGATAGGGAAAGCGCCCGAAGCGGCGGATGATTTCACGATGGGCAATCGCGTGCGGCAGACTGTCCTTGCCGTGATCACGCATTTTCCGGGCGTAGAGACGCACGGAATGGTCCTGATCGGGCAGGGCCTCGGAATGCATGAAGGGCAGGTAGAAGAATTGCCGCACCTGGCTGTCGAAACGGTCGTCCCATTTCTGCTTCAGCGCGTAGCAGGCTGCCGTCTTGGCCTTGTGGTCGGTGGCAAACGCCTTGGCGCTGCCACGGAACATGTTGCGCGGGAACTGGTCGAGCAGGATGATCAGCGCAAGCGCCTTGCGCGGATGGCTTGTCCACTGGTCAAGCTTGCCGTCGCGGCCTTCTTCCCAAAGCGCCTCGAAACGGCTGCGGATTTCTGCATCGAAGTCCGCGTCGTTTGCATACCATTTTGCCGGTCCGGCCTCGTCAAGCCAGAATGACAGGATGTCCTCGGTTCTCACAGTCATGGCAGGGGGTCCTCCTTATTACCTGTGTCTGCCGTCATCACGGGTCACTGGGGCTTTGTCAGTCTGCCGCGATCCCTTCCTCCTCGGTCAAGTCAGCCTCGGCCAGATCCTCGCTGGCTTCGGCGTATAGTTCCTGCGCGGTTTCAAGCGCAACGGGCGAAGCCGTCGGCATGATCGGCGCATAGGGCACGGCCTCGTAATCTTCGGCGCCTTCTGCATAGGCCGACTGGCGCCGCGTCATCCGCCAACCGCAATATACCGCCATGATGGACATTGCGACGACAAGGAACAACCAAAACCCTGATGGACCGGTGATTTGCATCATCCAGCCAAGCGTCGGAGGCCCGGCAATCGCGCCAAGCCCGTTGATGAAGACCAGCCCACCAGAGGCGGCGGCCATGTCCTCGACATCGAGATAATCGTTGGTGTAGGCGATCAGCAGCGCGTAGAGCGGCTGCGCCAGCCCGCCGGTCAGAAGCGCCGAGGCGATCAGGAACGCGAAGCGCTCGCCGAAGGCAAGCCCGCCAGTCGACGACAGCGCCCCGCCCGCCGCGACCAGAAAGATCAGCACCCGCCGATCCATCCGGTCCGACAGCCAGCCGATCGGGTATTGCAGCACCATGGCGCCCATGAAAAAGGCCGACACGAAGATCGAGATCTGCTGCACCGACAGCCCGGCCATGGTGCCGTAAACGGCGGCCATGCCGAACTGCGCCGAAAAGACGAAGCCCAGCAGGATCATGCCGACAAAGCCAAGCGGCGACTTGCGGTAAAGCTGCATCAGGCTCATCGGGCGGGTGGTGTCGAAGGCGGGCGTCGGCGCCACCGCCAGCAGGATCGGCGCGAAGGACAGCGAGACGAGGACAGAGGGGATGATGAACAGGATGAAGCCCGAGGGATCGCCGAAATTGAGCAACCCCTGCCCCATGACCAGCCCCACCATCTGCACCATCATGTAGGCCGACAGTGCCTGACCACGGGTTTCGTTGGTGGCGGAATTGTTCAGCCAGCTTTCCGCCGTCACGTAGACGCCAGACAGCGAAAAGCCGATGATGACGCGCAGCGCCATCCAGGCGTAGGCATCGGTCAGCACCGGAAACAGGATCAGCGCCGCCGAGATGAACGACCCGAGCGCCGCGAACACACGCACATGCCCCACCCGCCGGATCATCCCCGGCGCAAGCCGGGATCCGAACAGAAAGCCGAGGAAATAGGCGGAGGCGATCAGCGACAACTGAAAGGTGCTGAACCCCTCGATTCCGCCGCGCACCCCCATCATGGAGCCTTGCAGCGAATTGCCGACCTGCAAGAGCATCAGCCCGAGAAGGATGGCCCACGCGCTTGCGATGACCTGTTTCATGGTGCTGCTCCACCTGCGACGTCTTTTTCACCACTATGACAGCGGGCGATCGGTCTCCACCGTCATTTTGCGACCTTCGGTATCAGACGATCGGTCTTTTGCGTCGGATTGCGGCAAAAGAAGCGACGCGTCGCCGTAGGAAAAGAAGCGGTAGGCTTGCGCCACGGCATGGGCATAGATCGCGCGGATCCGGTCTGTCCCCATCAGCGCCGAGACCAGCATCATCAGCGTCGACTTCGGCAGGTGGAAATTGGTCATCAGCCCGTCGGTGACGCGAAACCGATAGCCGGGGTAGATGAAGATATCTGTATCGCCCTGCCACGCGGTCATGGTTCCGTCTTCGGCGGCAGCGGTCTCGATCAGGCGCAGCGCCGTGGTTCCGACCGGGATGATGCGGCCGCCGGCGGCGCGGGTGGTGTTGATCTCCTGCGCGGCGGCCTGTGTCACCTCGCCCCATTCGGCATGCATCCGGTGCGTTGTCACATCCTCGACGGTGACCGGCAGGAAGGTGCCGGCGCCGACGTGCAGGGTGACGAAGGTCATCTCGACCCCGCGCGCCCTGAGCGCCGCGATCAGCCCCTCGTCGAAATGCAGGCTCGCCGTCGGTGCCGCGACAGCGCCTTGCCGGCGGGCCCAGATCGTTTGGTAATCCTCCCGGTCCTGCGCATCGGGGGGGCGTTTGGCGGCAATGTAGGGCGGCAGCGGCATCGCGCCCGCGGCATTGAGCGCGGCGTCGAAATCCTGACCCGACAGGTTGAAGCGCAGGCGCAGCCCGCCTTTCAGCCCCACCACATCGGCCGAAAGCGCGTCGCTGAACACCGCCGTCTCGCCCGGTGCCAGCTTGCGCAGCGGCTTGGCGAGCGCCGACCAGTTGCCATCGGCCTGCGGTTCCAGCAGCGTCACCTCGATGCGCGCCGAAACGCGCCCCTGCGCGCTGTCGCGCCAGCGCTGCCCGGTCAGCCGCGCCGGGATCACCTTCGTGTCGTTGAGGATCAACCGGTCGCCCGGATGCAACAGGTCTGGCAAGTCGCGGACATGCAGATCTTCTATAAGTTTTTCGCCCGCGTGCAGCAGTCGGGCCGAGGAGCGGGGCCGCGCCGGCCGCGTTGCGATCAGCCCTTCGGGCAGCTCGAAATCGAAGTCATCCAGTTTCATTGCGCAAGCTCCGGTGGCGGGCGGCGAAAGATTTCCCGAAAGATGCCGGGGGTGAAGACCGACAGCGGGTTGACCGACACGGCGCTATTCTCGGGCGTGCCGGTCAGGCGATAGGTAAAGCCGAAAAGCCCCTCGTGCCGTGTGGCGAAAAGCCCCCCCATCATACCGTTGACGATGTAGAAGGGCGAGACCACGCCCTCGAAATCGAGAAACCGGCGGGCGATATCGTAGGTTCCGTCCAGCGACAAGCCCATGGCCGGACCAATCGCCGTGCCCTCCTGGATCGCCACCTGTCCGGGCGAAAGCGAAAAGGCCGCGCGCACCTCGCCCAGGGCAACGCCCTCGCCACTGGCCAGCTGGTCGAGCAGCCCGACAACCGACACCGCGTTCAGCAATTCGGCGAAGGCCGGCGCGTCGCGCAGGCGCGGGTTGTCTATGGTCATAAGGCCGGAATACCGCCCCTGCCCCGGCAACGGTCGCAAGATCAGGTCAAGCGCGCCGCCGTAGGAATTGGGATAGATCCCCGCCGCCCGCAACACCGCGCCGCCATCCTCCGACCGCAGGCGCAGCGCGGTGCCATCGGCCTCGCCCGAAAGCGTGCCGGTGACCGGCACTTCGCCGCCGACCCGCCCCCGAAAGCTGCCGCCCACCGGACGGCCCGACAATTCCGCAGTCAGGTCGGTCAGGAAAATCGTGTCGGTGATCTCAAATCGGTCGAGCCGCAGCGACAGCGGCAGCGGATCACCGCTTCCGTCAGCGCCCCCGGTCGGCATGCCGCGCATATCGGCACGGCCGCCTGTGATGGTCAGCCGCGCATCCCGCCCCTGCCCGATCAACGCTCCGGTCACGTCCAGCCAGTCGCCGAGCCGCAGCCGTTCGATCCGCAACCGGTCGAACGCGCCAGGGCCATCCAGCGCCACCGACCCGGTCAGCGACAGGCCCGCGCCCGCGATGTCCAGCTGCGTAACCTGCGGCTCGGGGCCGAGCGTGATCTCCGCCGCCAGCCGCCCGGTTTCGGCGGCAGGCAGCGACCAGCCAAGCGCCGGCAGCGACAGCGACAGCCCCGCGAGGTCAGATTGCAGCGACAGGCGCGGCGGCGTATCCGGGGCAAGCGCAAGCGTGAACGCCGCCGCGCCGCGCCCGCCCAGCATGTCCTCGGGCAGCCGCAATCCGAACCCGGCAAGCGCCTGCGGTGTCAGCACGGCCTGCCCCTCCACAGTGCTGGCAAGGGGGCTTCCGGGGCCAAGCGCGCGCGACCAGGTGGCGTCGAGCCGCATCCCGTCGAGCCGCGCCGGGCCGCCGATGGACAAACGTGCATTATCGGCCCGAAGGCGCAAGGCGGCGGCGCGCAGGACGCGCCCCGGCACAAGCTCTTCCGACACCACATCCCGAAGCTGCGCGTCGACCCCGAAGGTCAGGTCGGCGGGCCTGATCCGGGGCTGCATCACCATGTCGACGGTCGCGGCGATCCTTGCCTCGCCGCGTGCGACCGTCGCGGGGTTCTGCCCGAAGCGATCGAGCAGCGTGAAAGGCTCGGCTGCGATCAGCGTCAGGGCAGAAGGGATCGCGCCCGCGATATCAAGGTCCAGAGTAGCGGGGGAGTGGCGTCGCCGCGTGTCGTGGATACGCATGACCGACCCCGCAAGGTCCAGCCGGCCACCATCGGGCGCG